>Ga0247819_10001627_pt1 | contig 11997 bp, 10 predicted proteins | sample 13C_Xylose_Day6_FD_193428 | JGI IMG/M metagenome (GOLD analysis project Ga0247819, IMG submission 193428) | Soil microbial communities from agricultural site in Penn Yan, New York, United States - 13C_Xylose_Day6 | ecosystem: Environmental > Terrestrial > Soil > Agricultural land | place: USA... | reverse complement strand
GCCGTCATGAGACAGGACCGTAGTGATCGTCGAGCCCGGCCCGGCCGGTGTTCTGCCGCTGGCAGAACAGCGCGCGTGCCCAACCGGCACGCCCTCGCCGCCCGTTTCGTGGACGACTGGGGGGGGGAGTTCCCGCACGGCCGGTCGAAGATCCGCGTCACTCACGGCTGGGGCGTGTCGTGCGGGCCGGCCCGGCGCACCTCGTAGAGGAAGCAGCCGTACTCCACGGCCCGTACGTGCACCAGTGCCGTCGCGGGGTCGGCGAAGGCCTCGGTGAGGGCGGGTGCGAAGTCCTCCGGCGCTTCGACCAGGCGGCCGCCCAGGATGCGGCCGTCGGCGGAGTAGCGGCGCAGGACGCGGTGGGCGTGGGTGAAGGGCAGGTCCGTGCCCTGCGGGCCCGCGCACTCCCCGGCGTGCAGGAAGACGGGGCCCTGCTCGTCGTACGCGCCGGGGTCCGCGCCCGTCCCGGCCGCCCAGCGGCGCAGCGGCGCGTAGGAGACGAGGGCGACGCGCTCGCCGGGCCGGCTGCGGCGCAGGCAGCAGCGGAGCGGGGCGCCGCCCTCGTCGTCGGTGTGCGGGACGGCCGGGCGGCCGGCGTCGTCGGTGACCAGGAGTTCCCTGACCACCGAGGGGGGTACGGGACGTGCGGTGCGGGTCGTCATGTCCCCCAGGCTGCCTCCCGGCGCGCCGCCCCACCGGCGGAATCCGGACGTCGAACCGGCCCCTCTCCCGCCGGCGGACACAGGGGTATCCCCATGGTCCGGCTCCGTCGACGCCGGATCGGGTCGTCGCGTGGAAGGATGACGCAACCCACACATAACGAGGAGATGACCGCGTGCCTGGCACAAACCTGACTCGCGAAGAGGCGCGGCAGCGGGCGAAGCTGCTGACCGTTGACTCGTACGAGATCGATCTCGACCTCTCCGGCGCGCAGGAGGGCGGCACCTACCGGTCCGTGACCACGGTGCGCTTCGACGTCGCCGAGGACGGTGACGGCGCGGAGTCCTTCATCGACCTGGTGGCCCCCGCCGTGCACGAGGTGACCCTCAACGGGGACTCCCTCGACCCCGCCGAGGTCTTCGCGGACTCCCGTATCGCCCTGCCCGGCCTGCTGAAGGGCCGCAACATCCTCCGGGTGAGCGCCGACTGCGCGTACACCAACACCGGTGAGGGTCTGCACCGGTTCGTCGACCCGGTCGACGACCAGGCGTACCTGTACACCCAGTTCGAGGTGCCCGACGCCCGCCGGGTGTTCGCGAGCTTCGAGCAGCCCGACCTCAAGGCGACGTTCCAGTTCACCGTGAAGGCGCCCGAGGGCTGGACGGTCGTCTCCAACTCGCCGACGCCCGAACCGGCGGACAACGTCTGGACGTTCGAGCCGACCCCGCGCATCTCGTCGTACATCACGGCGCTGATCGTCGGCCCGTACCACTCCGTGCACAGCGTCTACGAGAAGGACGGCCAGTCCGTCCCGCTCGGCATCTACTGCCGTCCCTCGCTGGCCGAGTTCCTCGACTCGGACGCGATCTTCGAGGTCACCCGGCAGGGCTTCGACTGGTTCCAGGAGAAGTTCGACTACGCGTACCCCTTCGCCAAGTACGACCAGCTGTTCGTGCCGGAGTTCAACGCGGGCGCGATGGAGAACGCGGGCGCGGTGACCATCCGCGACCAGTACGTCTTCCGGTCGAAGGTGACGGACGCGGCGTACGAGGTGCGCGCGGAGACCATCCTGCACGAGCTGGCCCACATGTGGTTCGGCGACCTGGTCACCATGGAGTGGTGGAACGACCTGTGGCTGAACGAGTCGTTCGCCACCTACACCTCCATCGCCTGCCAGGCCGCGGCGCCCGGCTCGCGCTGGCCGCACTCGTGGACGACGTTCGCGAACTCCATGAAGACCTGGGCCTACCGCCAGGACCAGCTGCCGTCCACGCACCCGATCATGGCGGACATCCGCGACCTGGACGACGTGCTCGTCAACTTCGACGGCATCACGTACGCCAAGGGCGCGTCCGTGCTGAAGCAGCTCGTCGCGTACGTCGGCGAGGACGAGTTCTTCCGGGGCGTGCAGGCGTACTTCAAGCGCCACGCGTACGGCAACACGCGGCTGTCCGACCTGCTGGGCGCGCTGGAGGAGACCTCAGGGCGTGACCTCAGGGCGTGGTCGAAGCAGTGGCTGGAGACGGCCGGCATCAATGTGCTGCGCCCGGAGATCGAGACGGACGCGGACGGGGTGATCACCTCCTTCGCCATCCGCCAGGAGGCCCCGGCGCTCCCGGCGGGCGCGAAGGGCGAGCCGACGCTCCGCCCGCACCGCATCGCGGTCGGCGCCTACGACCTGGGCGCCGACGGCAAGCTGGTGCGCGGCGAGCGCGTCGAGCTGGACGTCGACGGCGAGCTGACGGCCGTGCCGCAGCTGGTCGGCAAGGCCCGCCCGGCGGTCGTCCTGCTCAACGACGACGACCTGTCCTACGCCAAGGTCCGTCTGGACGAGCAGTCGCTCGCGTTCGTCACCGAGCACCTCGGCGACTTCGCGGAGTCCCTGCCGCGCGCCCTGTGCTGGGCCTCCGCCTGGGACATGACCCGGGACGCGGAGCTCGCCGCCCGCGACTACCTGTCGCTGGTGCTGTCGGGCATCGGCAAGGAGTCCGACATCGGTGTCGTGCAGTCGCTGCACCGTCAGGTGAAGCTGGCGGTCGACCTGTACGCCGACCCGGCCGCCCGCGAGACCCTGCTGGCCCGCTGGACCGACGCCACGCTGGCGCACCTGCGGTCCGCCCGGCCGGCCAGCGACCACCAGCTGGCGTGGGCGCGGGCGTTCGCGGCGACGGCCCGTACGCCGGAGCAGCTGGACCTGCTCGAGGGGCTGCTGGCCGGCACGCAGACCGTCGAGGGGCTGGCCGTCGACACGGAGCTGCGCTGGTCGTTCGTGCAGCGGCTGGCGGCGGTGGGCCGGTTCGACGAGGCGGAGATCGCCGGCGAGTACGAGCGGGACCGGACGGCGGCCGGCGAGCGGCACGCCGCGACCGCCCGTGCGGCCCGCCCGACCCCGGAGGCCAAGGCGGAGGCGTGGGAGTCGGTCGTCGAGTCCGACAAGCTGCCGAACGCCGTCCAGGAGGCGGTCATCGCCGGCTTCGTCCAGACCGACCAGCGCGAGCTGCTGGCGCCGTACACGGACCGGTACTTCGAGGTGCTGGCGGACGTCTGGGCGTCCCGTTCGCACGAGATCGCCCAGCAGATCGCGATCGGCCTCTACCCGGGCGTCCAGGTCACCGGCGAGACCCTGGACAAGACGGACGCCTGGCTGACCGGCGCCGAGCCCAACGCGGCCCTGCGCCGTCTGGTCTCGGAGTCCCGCGCGGGCGTGGAGCGCGCCCTGCGCGCCCAGGCGGCGGACGCGGCGGCGTCCTAGCGGAACCCGCACCCGAGGGGCGTCCGGCGCTTGCGCCGGGCGCCCCTTCGCTGTGCGCGCCCCAGATTGAAGAACGGTCGTTCTTGACCGATCGTTCTTTAATGCCGTAGGGTCACACCCATGGGACGACCACGCGCCTTCGACACCCACCAGGCGATCGACGCGGCGGCCGCCCTCTTCGCCACCCACGGCTACGAGGGCACCTCCGTGGACGACCTGGTCACCGCCACCGGCGTCCACCGGGGCAGCCTCTACAAGGTGTTCGGCTCCAAGCGGAGCCTGCACCTGACCGCCCTGCGCAGCCACCTCGACCACGAGATCCGTCCGAGCACCGCCGCCATCGCCACCCTCACCGACCCCGAGCAGGCCCTGACGGCGGCCATCGCCTCGTACGACAACGGACCGGCCGCCGGGCTGCTCCTGCTCGCCGCCGCCGAACGCGCACCCCTCGATCCGGAGGTCGCCGCGCTGGTCGCGGAGGGCATCACCGCACTGGAGGACGCCCTGCGCCCCTCCCACGGCGACGCCGCACCGCGGCTCGCCTCCACCGTCCTCGGCGCCCGCCTGCGACTGCGGGCCGGCCCGCCGACCACTCCCAAGGAGCACTGACCATGGCCCTGATCTCCGTCGACCGCGAACGCGGCCTGCTGAACGTCGAGTTCCAGGGCCTCGACAAGCTGTGGACGCTCAAGAGCCGTCTGGAGATCCCCCTCGCCCACGTCCGCGGCGCCACCCACGACCCCGGGATGGCGCGCGAGCCGAAGGGCGTACGGGTCGGCGGCACCCACTTCCCCGGCGTCATCACCGCCGGCCGCTTCCGGCGGGACGGGGAGCGCCTCTTCTGGGACGTGAAGAACCCGGACAAGGCGGTCGTCGTCGAACTCGCCGACGCCGAGACCTACGACCGTCTCGTCATCGAGGTCGACGACCCCCGCGCCACCGTCGCACTCATCGAACGGTCCCTCGACCGCGGCTGAGGCGGGACAGCCGGGCCCTGCGCGACGGCGGACGCGGGCGCCGCGGCGCCCGCGCGGGGACGGTGAGCGGCCTGTCCCGCCACCGTCGCCCCGAACGCCAGGGCCATGCCCGCCAGTTGCACCGGGGCCAGGGCCTCGCCGAGGGCCGCCCAGCCGACCACCGCCGCAGTGAGCGGGGAGAGCGGACCGAGGAAGGTGACCTGGGTGGCGGTGAGGCGGCCGATCCCCCGGAACCAGAGCCAGTAGGCGACCGCCGTGTTGGCCACGGCCAGATACAGGTAGCCGCCCAGCGCCGGTGCGTCCACCGCGGGCGGCGCGCCCTCGACGAGGAGGGCGACGGGCGCGATCAGCAGCCCGCCCGCCGTCAGCTGCCAGCCGGTCAGGGCGAGGGGGCCGACGCCCTCCGGGCGGCCCCACCGCTTGGTGAGCACGGTCCCGGCGGACATCGCGGCGGTGGAGGCGAGGGCCGCCGAGACGCCCAGCGGGTCCAGCGCCCCCGCCGCCTTCAGGACCACCAGGCTGACGCCGCACGCGGCCACGGCCCCGGTGACCACGTTCCGTGCCGTCGGCCGCTGCCCCAGCAGCAGCGCCGAGAGGCCGACCACGCACAGCGGCCCGACCGAGCCGACCACCGCCGCCATGCCGCCGGGCAGCCGGTACGCGGAAAGGAACAGCAGCGGGAAGAAGGCGCCGATGTTGAGCGCGCCGAGCACCGTCGCCTTCCCCCACCAGACGCCGCGCGGCAGCACCCGGGCCAGCGCGAGGAGCAGCAGGCCGGCGGGCAGGGCGCGCACCAGGCCGGTGAAGAGCGGACGGTCCGGCGGGAGGAACTCCGTGGTCACGGCGTAGGTGGTGCCCCAGGAGACGGGGGCGAGTGCGGTGAGCGCGATGACGGTGGCACGGTTCGCGGCCATGACGGGCGCACCTCTCACAGGAAGTAGGTCAATGGCAAGTAGCTTAGCCCTAAGCAACTTTCCGTCAAGCCACTTTCTTGCGGGTGACCCATTTCCGGCGGATACTCCTGCCCATGACCGCAGAGCAGCGCACCGGGGACCCCGTCGACGCGATCATCGAGCAGTGGGCGCGGGTGAGGCCCGATCTCGACACCGCGGGGATGGAGGTCTTCGGGCGCGTCTTCCGGCTCGCGCGCGCCATGGGCGACCGGATGGAGAAGGCGTACGCCCGGTACGGGATCTCGCGCGGGGAGTTCGACGTCCTCGCCACCCTGCGCCGCTCCGGGGAGCCCTACACCCTCTCCCCCCGCCAGCTCTCGGCGACGCTGATGCTGACCACCGGCGGGATGACCGGCCGCCTGGACAAACTGGAGCGCGCGGGACTGCTCCGCCGCTCCCCCGACCCGCACGACCGCCGCGGACTGCAGGTCACGCTCACCGCGGAGGGGCTGCGGCTGATCGACGAGGCGGTCGGCGCGGGGCTCGCCGCCCAGTCCGAGGCGCTGTCCGCCCTGGACGGGGAACGGGCGGTGCTGCTGGCCGGCCTGCTGCGGGAACTGCTCTCGGCGACCGAGAGGTAGCGCGGCGGCGGAAAGCCGCGAGGGCGCCGGCCCGCGTACGGCGGGTGGCGCCCTCGGAAGACGGTGAGCTCCGGGGTCAGGCCTTGGCCTCGGCCTTGGTGGTGATGTTGGAGCTGGTCGTGTCCTTCTTCTTGTGCGTCTTGTCGCCGATCATCACCAGGCCGGCGATGGCCACGAACAGCGCGATCGGAAGCAGGACGTAGAGGCCCAGCGTCTCGATGACGCTCAGGCCCGTGCCGGGGTCGTCACCGTCGTCGCGGGTGAGCGCGAGCGCGGGGGACGACATGAGCAGCATCATCAGCGTCGTACCGGCTGCCAGGGCGCCGGCGCGCAGGGCGTTCTTCTTGTCCACGGTGACCAAGCTATCCAACGCGGTCGGGGTGCGCGCGTTCGGGGTGCCCTAAGCGGCGCCCGGGCGGGCCGGGGGCGGGTGCGCGGCCCGGCGTCTCACTGCCTCAGCACGTCGATCAGGGCCCGGAGCCTCGGGGACGCCGTCAGTTCCTCCAGTGTCACCGGGCGGCCGTTCGTGTCGGCGATGGGGAGGCGCCAGTTCGGGTACTGGTCCCAGGTGCCCGGCAGGTTCTGCGGACGGCGGTCGCCCACCCCGTCGGGGAGCCAGACGCCGATCATGCGGGCGGGTGTGCGCAGCAGACAGCCGTAGACGGCCTGGATCTCCGCCTCCTCTGAGGCGTCCGCACCCGTCAGGCCCAGCCGCGCGAACAGCTCCCGCCACTCCGCCGTGTCGGCGTCCGCCTCCGCCCGCTCCTCCGCCAGGGGCCGGGTGAGCAGGCCCAGGCTGTCCCGGAGCGCCACGTGCTCCCCGCTGAGGCGCGCGGCCGTGGGCGGCAGGTCGTGGGTGGTCGCCGTCGCCAGACAGTCCGCGCGCCAGCCGTCCGGCGGCAGCGGGCGGCGGTCGCCCTCCCAGTCCCGCTCGAACCACAGCACCGACGTCCCGTACACGCCCCGCTCCCGCAGCGCCTCCCGCACTCCGGGCTCGACGGTCCCCAGGTCCTCGCCGATCACCATCGCCCCGGCGCGGGACGCCTCCAGGACGAGGACGGCGAGCATCGCCTCGGCGTCGTAGCGGACGTAGGTGCCCTCCGTGGGCGGGTGGCCCTCGGGCACCCACCAGAGCCGGAACAGTCCCATCACGTGGTCGACGCGCAGCGCGCCCGCGTACCGGAAGAGGGCGCGGAGCAGGGCGCGGAAGGGGGCGTAACCGGAGTCGGCGAGCCGGTCGGGGCGCCAGGGCGGCAGCCCCCAGTCCTGGCCGCGCGCGTTGAAGGCGTCCGGGGGCGCGCCGACGGACATGCCGGCCGCGAAGTGCTCCTGCTGCGCCCAGGCGTCCGCGCCGCCGGGGTGGACCCCTACGGCGAGGTCGTGGACGATCCCGACCGGCATCCCCGCCTCGCGGGCGGCCCGCTGGGCGGCGGTGAGCTGGGCGTCGGTGAGCCAGACCAGGCGGGAGTGGAACGCGACGCGCCCGGCCAGTTCGTGCCGGGCGCGGGCGGTCTCGGGGGAGCGCGGGTCGCGCAGCCCCGCGGGCCACCGGTGCCAGTCGGACCCGTGGACCTCGGCGAGCGCGCACCAGGTGGCGTGGTCCTCCAGTGCCTGGCCCTGGGCGGCGCGGAAGTCCTCGTAGGCGGCGCGGCGGCCGGGCCCGAGCGGGACCTCGTGCACCAGTTCCAGCGCCTCCCGTTTGGCCTCCCACACGGCGTCCCGGTCGATCAGCGCGCCCTCGTCCAGCACCGCCTCGCGCAGCCGTGCCGCCCGCTCCAGGAGGGCGCGCACGCGGTCGCCGCCCCCGGCCTGTCCCGAGGCGCCCTCGACGGCGTACGCGAATTCGGGGACGTCCTCGATCCGCAGGTGCACCGGGTCGGGGAAGCGGCGGGAGGACGGACGGTACGGGGAGGGGTCGCTGGGGGCGCCGGGGACGGCCGCGTGGAGCGGGTTGACCTGTACGAATCCGGCGCCGAGGGTGCGCCCGGCCCAGGCGGCGAGTTCGCCGAGGTCGCCGAGGTCGCCCATGCCCCAGGAGCGGCGGGAGAGCAGGGAGTAGAGCTGGACGAGGAGCCCGTGGGAGCGGCCCGGGGGCGCGGGCAGCCCGGCCGGGGCGACGATCAGGTGGGAGCGGGCGGTGCGGCCGCCGGGGGCGGTGGCGGTGACCTCGTGCACGCCGGGCGGGAGGTGCGCGGCGGACGTGAGGGTCTCGCCCTGCTCGGTGCGCACGTGCAGCCGGGTGCCCTCGGGGAGCGCGGCCAGGGCGGCGGGGGTGCGGGTGTCCCAGCCGACCAGGGTGGGAGGCAGCAGACGCTCGCCGAGTTCGCGTTCGCGGGCGGCGCGGGCGGCGCGGACGGCCTCCGGGGTCGCGGTGTCCACGCCGAGGGCGGCCAGCGCGAGGGTGACGGCGGTGGCCGAGGCCGCGACCGTGCGGTCCGGGGAGGGGCGGTAGGAGGTGGCGACGCCGTGCAGGGCGGCGAGCCGGGACAGGTCCTCGGACGGCGGCTCGGCCGGCCGCGGCGCGGTCACCCTAGGGCTCCGGGCGGTACTGGGCCGGGAAGGAGTCGAGTCCGCTGGAGTCCGAGGAGTCGAGGAAGGCGTCGGACTCGCTGGTCAGGGGGATGGCGTCGGCGAGCGGCGGCTCGCTGGTGAGGGGTTCCTCGGCGTCGGGCATCGGGGGTTCGCTGGTCAGCGGGACCTCGGCGCAGGCGCCTTCCGCGCTGAAGACGCAGAAGTGGGGCTCCTCGGACTGGGCGGACGGCTCCGCCCAGGGTTTGGACAGGGCGGGGGACGGAACGTATGCCGGTGCAGCCACAGGTGGTCTCCTCAATGAGCTGATGAGCACGGCGTGCGGGTCATCCCGCAGCCCTACCCCGTGGGCGCGGGGCCAGACGTACCAGGCCGCACAACGTGCTCCTGCTCACATTCTCTTATGGCCCCCTCCTTCCACGGTGGGACATATACGCCACAACGGCCACTCTCATTGACACGTTCACCACGAAGGTGGTGGGCTCGGGGTTCCTTGGTAACGGAATGGATACGGCCACGTCGGCCGTCGGGCCGGGTGGGCCCGTCGAGCACATCAGGAGGGCCCGTGCAGCTGCGGCGTGGGAGGACGGCGAACGCCAGGAGGGCCGCTCTCGCCCTCGCCGTCCTCGCCGGAACCCTGGGTGCGACGCCCGCCGCCGTGGCCGCGCCGCCCGCGCCCGGAACGAGCAGGGCTCCCGCCGCCGACCCGGTCGAGGCGTCGGAGCCGGCCGTCTGGCCGCGCCCGCACTCGCTGCGCGCGAACGGCGCCCCGGTCGCGGTGACCGGGGAGGTCGCCCTGATCGCGGACGCGACGGCCGATCCGTACACCCTGGACGCGCTCCGGGCGCTGCTGCGCGAGACGGGCGCGCGCCGGTTCACCGCCCCCGGCGCACCGGTGCCCGACGGGGCGCTCGTGGTGCGCGTGGGGGTGGAACGCGACTCGGGCGACCCCCGGCACGCCCTTCCGGCCGGCGGTTACACGCTGACCGTCGGCGAGGGCGCCGTGTCGCTCACCGGGGCGGACGGGGACGGGCTGTTCCACGCGGTGCAGACGCTGCGCCAGCTCCGCGGCACGGACGGCGGCGCGTTCACCGCGGCCGTGGTGCGCGACTGGCCCGGCACCGCCGTGCGCGGCATCACCGAGGGCTTCTACGGGGCCCCGTGGACCCATGAGCAGCGGCTGGCCCAGCTGGACTTCATGGGCCGCACCAAGCAGAACCGGTACCTGTACGCGCCCGGCGAGGACCTCCACCGGCAGGCCCGCTGGCGTGAGCCGTACCCGGCCGAACGGCGGGCGGAGTTCCGGGAGCTGGCCGAGCGGGCGCGGGGCAACCACGTCACGCTCGGCTGGGCGGTGGCGCCGGGGCAGGCGATGTGCTTCGCCTCGGACGACGACCTGCGGGCGCTGACCCGCAAGCTGGACGCGATGTGGGCGCTGGGCTTCCGCGCCTTCCAGCTGCAGTTCCAGGACGTCAGCTACAGCGAGTGGCACTGCGGGGCGGACGCCGACCGGTTCGGGTCCGGGCCCGGGGCGGCGGCCCGCGCACAGGCGCACGTGGCGAACGCGGTGGCCCGGCACCTGGCGGACCGCCACCCCGAGTCGGTGGCGCTGTCGTTGATGCCCACCGAGTTCTACGAGGACGGCTCGACCGCGTACCGACGCGCCCTGGCGCAGGAGCTGGACGACGGCGTCGAGGTGGCGTGGACCGGGGTCGGGGTGGTGCCCCGCACCATCACGGGCGGCCAGCTGGCCCAGGCCCGGGAGGTGTTCGGGCACCCGCTGGTGACCATGGACAACTACCCGGTGAACGACTACGACCCCGGCCGGATCTTCCTCGGCCCCTACCAGGGCCGCGAGCCGGCCGTGGCCTCCGGTTCGGCCGCGCTGCTCGCCAACGCGATGGCGCAGCCCGAGGCGTCCCGCATCCCGCTGTTCACCGCCGCCGACTTCGCCTGGAACCCGCGCGGCTACCGGCCCGAGGAGTCCTGGCGGGCGGCGATCACCGACCTCGCGGACGGTGACTCCGGACGCCGGGAGGCCCTGGCCGCGCTCGCCGGGAACGCCGCGTCCTCGGTGCTGGGCGGCACGGAGTCGGCGTATCTGCGTCCGCTGCTGGACGAGTTCTGGCGGGCCCGCGCGACCGCCGGGAAGGACGAGTCGCGGGCGGCCGAGCGGCTGCGCGCCGCCTTCACCGTCCTGCGCGACCTGCCGGAGCGGCTGTCCGGAACCCCGCTCGCCGGCGAGGTCTCCCCCTGGTCCGGGCAGCTGGCCGGCTACGGCGAGGCGGGCGGCACGGCCCTGGACATGCTGCGCGCGCAGCGGGCCGGGGACGCGGGCGCCGCCTGGACGGCGTACCGGCGGCTGGGTGGGCAGCGGACGCGGCTGGAGTCGTCGCGGGTGACGGTCGGCAAGGGCGTGCTGGACCCGTTCCTGAGCCGGGCGCAGAAGGCGTACGAGGGCTGGGCGGGCATCGACCACGAGCCGCCCGCGCGGTCCGGCGGCGACCGCACGCTCGCGTTTCCGCGCGCCCGGACGCTCGACGCCGTGACGGTGCTCGCCGAGCCCGGCACCCAGGGGGCCGTGGAGGTCCGCGCCCCCGGCGGGGGCTGGCGCCGCCTCGGCGCGCTGTCCGCGACGGGCGCCACCGAACTGCCGGGCGGCGACGACCCGGTGGACGCGGTCCGGGTGACCGGCGGCTCCGGCGTCCGGCACCTGGTGCCCTGGTTCGCGGACACGGCCACCGGCTCCCTGGAGCTGCCCGGCGAGCGCGCGGACGCGGACATCGGCGGCACCCTGCGGGTGACCGCCACCCTCGGCTCGCTGCGCCCCGCCGAGGCGCGCGGCAGGCTGACGGCGCAGGCGCCGAAGGGGGTCGGGGTCCGGGTGCCGAAGGAGGCGCTGACCGTGCCGCGCGGTACGCCGGTGCGGGTGCCGGTCGAGGTGACCGTGGCGCCGGGCACACCGGCCGGGCCGTACGAGGTCCGGTTCGGCTTCGCCGGCGCGACCCGCGTGCTGACGGTGCACGCCGTCCCCCGCACCGGGGGCCCCGACCTGGCCCGCACCGGCCGGGCGAGCTCCTCGGCCGACGAGACGCCCGACTTCCCGGCCTCCGCGGCCAACGACGGCGACCCGGGGACCCGCTGGTCCTCCCCGGTCGAGGACGACGCCTGGTGGCAGGTCGAACTGGCGCGCCCGGTACGGCTCGGGAAGGTCGCGCTGCACTGGCAGGAGGCGTACCCGTCGGCGTACCGCGTGGAGGTGTCGGCGGACGGCCGCACCTGGCGCACGGCGGCGACGGTGCAGGGCAGCCGCGGCGGCCGGGAGACCGTCCGCATGGACGAGCCCGGCGTGCGCCACGTCCGCGTCCAGGGCGAGGAGCGGGCCACCCGGTACGGCTACTCGCTGTGGTCGGTGGAGGCGTACGCGGTCGCGGACTGAGCACCCGCGGGCACCGGGAGAGATCTTCCCGGTGCTTTTTCCGCGCCCACTATTCACTCAGTACATGTACGCAGTACATAATGATCGCCATGAGCACCCGTCACAT
>Ga0247819_10001626_pt1 | contig 11998 bp, 8 predicted proteins | sample 13C_Xylose_Day6_FD_193428 | JGI IMG/M metagenome (GOLD analysis project Ga0247819, IMG submission 193428) | Soil microbial communities from agricultural site in Penn Yan, New York, United States - 13C_Xylose_Day6 | ecosystem: Environmental > Terrestrial > Soil > Agricultural land | place: USA... | reverse complement strand
GTCTGCTACGTGCTGGACGAGCCCACCATCGGCCTGCATGCGCGCGACAACCGCATCCTGCTGGACGCGCTGCACAAGCTGGGCGGCAAGGGCAACACGCTGGTGGTGGTGGAGCACGACGAGGACACCATCCGCCGCGCCGACCACATCATCGACATCGGCCCGAGCGCGGGCAAGCGCGGCGGCCGCGTCATCGCGCAGGGCACGGCGGAGGAGGTGACGGCGAGCGAGGAGTCGCTGACCGGGCGCTACCTGCTGCATGCGATGAAGCACCCGCTGCGTCCGCGTCGCGAGATCGACGGCGCGGCGGCGCAGCAGCTCAACGGCAAGCTGGAACTGCGCGGCGCGGACCTGCACAACCTGCGCGAGGTCGACATCGACCTGCCGCTCAAGCGTCTGGTCGCGGTCACCGGCGTCTCGGGCTCGGGCAAGTCCACGCTCGCGCGCGACGTGCTGCTGCACAACGTGCAGGCGGCGGTGCAGCAGCGCAGCACCAAGGCCGGCCGCGATGCCGACGACCGCGGCAGGCACCCGGTGTGGAGCGGCTGCGGATCGCTGGACGGCTACCAGGCCATCGACCGCGTGCTGGAAGTGGACCAGACGCCGATCGGCAAGACGCCGCGCTCCTGCCCGGCCACCTACATCGGCTTCTGGGACACGATCCGCCGGCTGTTCTCCGACACGCTGGAAGCCAAGGCGCGCGGCTACGGCCCGGGCCGCTTCTCCTTCAACACGGGCGAAGGCCGCTGCCCCACCTGCGAAGGCCAGGGCGTGCGCACCATCGCGATGAGCTTCCTGCCGGACGTGAAGGTGCCCTGCGAGTCCTGCCACGGCGCGCGCTTCAACCCGGAGACGCTGGCCGTCACCTGGCGCGGCAAGAGCATCGGCGACGTGCTGCAGATGGAAGTGGACGAGGCGGTGGAGTTCTTCGCCTCGATGCCGAACATCAGCCATCCGCTGCAGCTGCTCAAGGACGTGGGCCTGGGCTACCTCACGCTGGGCCAGCCCTCGCCCACGCTCTCCGGCGGCGAGGCGCAGCGCATCAAGCTGGTGACCGAGCTGTCCAAGGTGCGCGACGACGTCACGCGCCGCGGCCAGAAGGCGCCGCACACGCTGTACGTGCTGGACGAGCCCACCGTGGGCCTGCACATGGCCGACGTGGAGAAGCTGATCCGCGTGCTGCACCGGCTGGTGGACGGCGGCCACAGCGTGGTGGTGATCGAGCACGACCTCGACGTCATCGCGGAAGCCGACTGGATCATCGACCTGGGTCCGGAGGGCGGCGGCGAAGGCGGCCGCGTGGTGGCGGCGGCGCCGCCGGAAGAGGTGGTGCGGCTCGCGACGCACACCGGGCGCGCGCTGCAGCCGGTGCTGGAACGCGCGTAGCGCCGCGGGAATCGGCGCCATGCACGTCTTCTTCAACGACCGCCACGCCCTCCACCACGGCCGCCACGAGATGTTCCGGGGCGAGCTGGTGCCCTGCTTCGAGGTGCCGGCGCGCGCGGACTACGTGATCGAGGAGCTGCGGCGGCGTGGCCTCGGCACCGTCGTGACGTCGGCGCCCGAGGTGCCGATGGCGGTGCTCGAACGCGTGCATGCCCCGCGCTACCTGCAGTTCCTGGCCACGGCCTGGGACGAGTGGGTGGCGCTGGATCCCAAGAACGCGGAGCGCGATGCGCTGCCTTCCTACTGGCCGATCCGCACCTTCCGCAGCGACGTGCTGCCCGCGAGCTTTCCCGCCCGCATGGGCCTGTTCTCCTTCGACGCCGGCTCCCCGATCACCGCGGGCACCTGGACCGCCGCGCGCCGCGGTGCGTCGTGCGCGGTGGCCGGTGCGGGCCGGCTGCTGGCGGGCGATCGCGCGGCCTTCGCGCTCACGCGCCCACCCGGGCACCACGCCGGCGCCGACTTCTTCGGCGGCTACTGCTTCCTGAACAACGCGGCCATCGCCGCGCAGGCGCTGCGCGACGGCGGCCTGGACCGGGTGGCGGTACTCGACATCGACTACCACCACGGCAACGGCACGCAGGCGATCTTCTATGAGCGGCCCGACGTGTTCTTCGCCAGCGTGCACGGCGATCCGCACACGGAGTACCCGTACTACCTGGGCTACGCCGACGAGCGCGGCGCAGGCGCGGGCGAGGGCTTCAACCTCAACCTGCCGCTGGCCCGCGGCACTGGCTTCGCGCGCTGGCGCGAGGCGCTGGCCCAGGCGCTAGCCGCGATCACCCGCTTCGGCGCACAGGCGCTGGTGGTCTCGCTCGGCCTGGACACCTTCGAGGCCGACCCGATCTCCGGCTTCGCGCTGCGCAGCGACGACTACCTGCGCGTGGGCCAGGACCTGGCCGCGGCCGGCCTGCCCACGCTGTTCGTCTTCGAAGGCGGTTATGCCGTCGCGGAAGTGGGCGTGAACGCGGCCAATGTGCTGCAGGGGTTCCAGCAGGCCGCCTGAGCGGGGCGTTTCGCCTTCGCGACACGCCCAACGGGTCATCCCCGATGCGCACCGGCGCATGGCGCTTTCCAATGGACGGGTTTGCGACACCCACAAGGAGACACCATGCGCCGCCGACAACTCATCCAATACGCCGCCGCGGCCGCGGCCACGCCCGTGTTGCCCGCGCTCGCCCAGGGCGCCGGCGGTTTCCCGGCCAAGCCCATCCGCCTGGTGATCGCCTTCCCGGCGGGCGGACCGACCGACATCACCATGCGCCAGCTGGCCGACAACGCCGGCAAGGTGCTGGGCCAGCCGGTGGTGGTGGAGAACAAGCCCGGCGCCGGCGGCACGCTGCCCGCGCAGCTGCTGCAGACCACGCCGGCCGACGGCTACACGCTGGCGCAGATCCCGCTGGGCGTGTTCCGCCTGCCGTACACCACCAAGATCACCTGGGACCCGGTCAAGGACATCGCGTACGTCATCAACGTCACGGGCTACGCCTTCGGCATCGTGGTGCCGACCGACAGCCCGATCAAGAACTGGAACGACTTCGTCTCGTACGCCAAGGCCAACCCGGGCAAGCTGAGCTACGGGTCCACCGGCACGCTGACCAGCCCGCACCTGACCACCGAGCTGATCGCCCAGAAGCTGGGCCTGCAGCTGAACCACATCCCCTACAAGGGCAGCGCCGAGCTGGCCCAGGCGATCACGGGCGGGCACGTCATGGCCGCCGCCGATTCCACCGGCTTCGCGCCGCTGGTGCAGGCCGGCAAGCTGCGCGTGCTCAACACCTGGGGCGAGAAACGGCTGGAGAAGTTCGCCGATGCGCCCACGCTGAAGGAGCTGGGCCTCGACATCGTGCAGAACTCGCCTTTCGGCATCGGCGCGCCGCGCGGGACGCCGCCCGAAGTGGTCGGCCGCCTGCACGAAGCCTTCAAGAAGGCGATGGAAGACCCGAGCTACACGCAGGCGCTCGCCCGCTACGACATGCTGCCCATGTACATGAGCCCGCAGCAGTACACCAGGTTCGCGCAGGACACCTTCGCCACCGAGAAGGCACTCGTCGAGAAGCTCGGACTGGCCAAGCCCAACTGACGGCTCCTCGGCCGTAGCGGCGGCATCGGCGGCGTCTGACGCGAGAATTCGCCGCCGCTACGGCCGGGCATCCTGGGGCGGAGCGAGAATCCGCCATGCCCGCGCACAAGCCGCTCGTCTGGCTGCCGGCCTGCCACCGCCACCTGGACCTTTCCGATCCCGGGGGGTACACCGTGCTGGCGGACCGCTATGCAGCGGCCGTGTGCGAACTCGGCCTGCAGCCCGTGCTGTTCCCCATGGCCGGCGCGACGGATGTGCCGGACCTTCTGCCGCTGGTCGATGGCGTGCTGCTCACCGGTTCGCCTTCCAATGTCGAGGCCACTCACTTCGGCGCCTTCGCGCTCGACACCGACCTGCTCGACCCCCGCCGTGATGCGCTCACCATGTCGCTGGTGCGCGCCGCGCTGGCGGGTGGTACGCCGCTGTTCGGCGTGTGCCGCGGCCTGCAGGAGATGAACGTCGCGCTCGGCGGCTCGCTCTACCAGCGGGTGCACGCCGAGCACGGCCTGATGGACCACCGCGAGCCCGAGGCCGGCACCCTGGAAGAACAGTTCGCCGAGCGGCACGAGGTGCTGCTGGCGCCCGGCAGCGCCTTCGCGCAGTGGGCGGGCGGCACGCGCGCGCAGGTGAACTCGCTGCACGGCCAGGGCATCAAGCGGCTGGGCGAAGGACTGGTGGCGGAGGCGCATGCGCCCGACGGGCTGGTCGAAGGCGTGCGCGTGGTGCATGCGTCGTCGTTCGCGTTCGGCGTGCAGTGGCACCCGGAGTGGCGGCACAACTCCAATCCGTTCTACGCCCGCACGCTGGAGGCTTTCGCGCAGGCCGCCCGCGAGCATTGCAGGCGAAGGACGCAGTAGCCCGAGTCAGCGCGTCGCGAGGATCGCCCGCGCCACTTGCGCGAACCCCGCGCCGCGTTCGCCTTGCGTGACGTACGCCGGCTTGTGCGCCAGCTGGTCGGCGAACCGCATGATGTTCGCCACGCCCACGCTGTGCGGGAAGCGCTCGAACATCAGCACGTCGTTGGTCGAATCGCCCACGTACACCCAGCTTCCGATCTGCGCGTCCAGGTCCACGCCCAGCAGGGTCCGCGCGATCCAGCGCGCGCCGGCCAGCTTGTGGTGGCCGCCGTACCAGCCGTTGACGTGGATCGAGCTCACCGTCGCATTCATGCCTTCGCTGCGCATCAGCGCGACGACCTGGTCGATGCGCGCCTGAGGCAGCGTGGTGAACTCGCTGTGGTCGATCGCGATGTCGGTTTCGCGGCCCGCGCTGTCCTCGGCGCGGCGCGCGCCCGGCACCTCGCGTTCGATGCGCGCCAGCACCTGCTGCATGCGCGCGAAGTTCGCGGCGCGTTCGGCCTCGGGCTGCTGATAGAGCTTGCGCAGCCGCCCGCCCGGCGCGCGCACCAGCGCCACGGCGCCGTTCTCCGCCACGATGGCATCGACCGGCCAGGCCTGGGCGAAGGGCTCGCTCCAGCCCACCGGGCGGCCGGTGATCGGGATCACGTGCAGGCCCGCGGCCTTCAGCTCGCCCAGCGCCGCCAGCGCGTCGGCCGTGATGGCGCCTTCGCTGGTGAGCGTGTCGTCGATGTCGGTGAAAACGCCGAAGACGCCGCGGCGGGCGTCTTCGGGCCAGGAGGAGAGGGGCGGGATGCGGACGGTCAAGGTTGCAGGCGGCGCCCGTCCCAGCCGGGCTGGTACATCGGGGAATCCGCCGGAGGGGCCTCCGGCCGGTCGAGCATGGACGCGCCGTCGGATTGTCTCAGCACCGAGGCCGCGTACTGCGTGGCCGTGCCGGTGGGGCAGTTGCCGCTGTCGATGTGGTTCAGGGCGGCGGACAGCAGCGGTTCGGCGGTGCTGCCCAGCGCGCTGCGCGGGTCTTCCGCCACGCGGCACTGCACCGGGAAGCCGTCCTGGTAGTCGCCGAAGCCGGCCGCGTTGTAGACCTGGAACTCGATCGGGAAATAGGCCTGCCCGCAGTTGTCCCTGCGGTAGAAGCCGTACGGCTTGCCGCAGGTGCGGTCGCCCACCAGGATCACCTGCACGCCGATGCCGCGCAGGCTGTTGACGATGGACTCGCTGGCCGAGCAGGTCAGCTGCGAGGTCAGCACGTACAGGCGCGGCAGCGACAGCTGGGGCAGCGGGTCGCCGGCGCCGTACACCGACTCGCCGCGCTGCACGCGGTTGCTGAACCGGAAGGTCTCGCTCACGCTCTCGGCGCTGCGGCGGTCGTTGAAGCGCACGCTTTCGAACAGCTGCCCGTCCACGCCGGGGCCGGCCACCATCGAGGCCGCCGTCTGGGCGATGTAGATGAAGCCGCCCGAGTTGTAGCGAAGGTCCAGCACCAGGTCCTGGATGGCCGCGTCGCGCAGGCCCTGGAAGGCGGTGATCAGCGCGTCCTGCGCGCCGCGGCTGTGCTCGTTGAACAGCACGTAGCCCACCTTGCGGCCGGCCGTGCTGCGCACTACTCGCGTCAGCGGCACCGGGTTGGCCGACGAGGCCATGGCCGCGGCGCTGGCCGCGGTGGCCACGTTCTGCATCACGTCGGCGGCGGAGCTGCTCATCGTGGTGCTGAAGCGGTCGCGCGCGCGGCCGGTGGCGTCGGGCGTGCGCACCAGCAGGGCGCCGAAGTAGGAGGGGATGGCGGCGTGGGCCTGCGGGTCGGCATCCGGCATCTCGCCGGACCACAAGTAGCTCTCGTGCATGTAGCTGCGCAGCCACTGCTTCTGGCCCTCGACCGTGCAGACGCCGGCGAGGCTGGACGATTGCGGGAAGAGGCCGCTGGAAACCGATGCCGTGGCCGCGTCAGTGCCTGGGGCGCCGCCTCCTCCACCGCCGCAGGCGGCAAGGAGAAGCGTCAAGGACGCGGCGGCGAGGGCGGCTGCACGGCGCAGCGCGGCAAGGTGTAACACGGCTCAGCTCCACAATGGAGCGGCCGATTATTGCTGGGCTGGCCCAGCTGATCAGTGGGTAAGTGCGAGCCCGGCGTGCTCGCGCAACAGGTGGAAGTGGATTTTGGGAAATCGTTCCTGGGCCAGCCGCACGTCGTAGGGCGAAGTGCAAAGAAATGCCAGCGCGTCCGCGGCGTCCAGGGCCATCCGTTGCGGGTACGCGTCGGTGAAGGCGCGCAGCTCGGCCGGCGTGTCGGCCGTGATCCAGCGGGCGCCGGTGTACTGGCAGCCCTCCAGCCGGATGTCGGCGTCGTACTCGGTCTTCAGGCGGTGCTGCACCACCTCGAACTGCAGCTGGCCGACCGCGCCCAGCAGCATCGCGCCGCCGGCCTGCGGGCGGAACACCTGGATCGCGCCCTCCTCGCCCAGCTGGGCCAGGCCCTGCTGCAGCTGCTTGGTGCGCAGCGGGTTCCTCAGCAGCACCGTCATGAACAGCTCGGGCGCGAAGAACGGCAGGCCGGTGAACTGCAGGTTGGCGCCGTCGGTGATGGTGTCGCCCAGCTGCACGCCGCCGTGGGTGGTGAAGCCGATGATGTCGCCGGCGTAGGCCTCGTCCACCGCCTCGCGCCGCTGCGACAGGAAGGTCACCACGGAGGTGGGCCGCAGCTCCTTGGCGGTGCGCTGCACCTTGAGCTTCATGCCCGGCGTGTACTTGCCGGATGCCATGCGCACGAAGGCGATGCGGTCGCGGTGGTTGGCGTCCATGTTGGCCTGCACCTTGAACACCACGCCGGCGAAGCCGGACTCGTCGGGCTGCACGGTCTTCTCGACCGGCTGCCGGTTGACGATCAGCGAGCTCTTGCGCGGTTGCGGCGAAGGCGCGATGTCCACCAGCGCGTCCAGCACTTCCATCACGCCGAAGTTGTTGACGCCGGAGCCGAAGAACACCGGCGTCTGCCGGGCTTCCAGGAAGGCCTCGTGGTTCCACGCGGGCGAGGCGCCCACGGCCAGCTCCATGCTCTCGGCGGCGGCCTCGTACTCGGCGCCGAACCGCGCGCGCAGCGCGTCGGCGTCGGTGACCGGGATCGTCTCGAAGTCCTGCGGGCGGCGCTCGCTGCCGGCTTCGAACACCGTCATCGCGTCGGTGCGCAGGTTGACGATGCCGCCGAAGCTCTTGCCCTTGCCCACCGGCCAGGTCATGGGCACGCAGGGCATGCCGAGTTCGCGCTCGACCTCGTCCAGGATGTCCAGCGGCTCGCGCACCTCGCGGTCCATCTTGTTCACGAAGGTGATGATGGGCGTGTTGCGCTGGCGGCAGACCTCGATCAGGCGGCGCGTCTGCGCCTCCACGCCGTTGGCCGCGTCGATCACCATCAGCGCCGAATCCACCGCGGTCAGCACGCGGTAGGTGTCCTCGGAGAAGTCCTTGTGGCCGGGGGTGTCCAGCAGGTTGATCACGTGGTCTCGGTAGACCATCTGCATCACGGAGGAGGCCACCGAGATGCCGCGCTGCTTCTCGATCTCCATCCAGTCGCTGGTGGCGTGGCGCGAGGCCTTGCGGCCCTTCACCGCGCCCGCGATCTGGATCGCGCCGGAGAACAGCAGCAGCTTTTCCGTCAGCGTGGTCTTGCCCGCGTCGGGGTGGGAAATGATGGCGAAGGTTCGGCGGCGCCGGGTTTCGGCGGCAAAGGGGGAATCGGACACGGGGAGGCTTTATGCGTTGTGCGGGGCGCGGCCGATGAGCTGCAAAGCGTTTCAGCCGGGCCCGTATTGTCGCAGGGCGGTGTAGTCTGGCCGCATGGCCCAGGCATCGCGCGGCACCGTGCTCCTCGTGGACGGCCACGAGGTGGCGATCAGCAACCCCGACAAGCCGCTGTTCCCCGAGGCGGGCCTGACCAAGCTCGACCTCGTGAACTACTACGTCGCGGTGGCCGAAGGCGCGCTGCGCGGGGCCGGCGGGCGGCCCTGCGTGCTGGTGCGCTACCCGGACGGCGTGGGCGGCGAGTTCTTCTTCCAGAAGCGCGCGCCCGCCAACCGGCCGGAGTGGGTGGAGGTCAGCACCATCCGGTTCCCTTCCGGCCGCACCGCGGAGGAAGTGGTGCCGCGCGAAGCCGCCACGCTGGCCTGGATGGCCAACCTGGGCTGCCTCGAACTGCATCCGCATCCGGTGCGCGCCGACGACCTGGAGCATCCGGACGAACTGCGCGTGGACCTCGACCCCGTTCCCGGCGTGGCGTGGCCGCAGATCCGCGATGTCGCGCAGGTCGCGCGCGAGGTGCTGCAGGAGCACGGCCTGGCGGGCTGGCCCAAGACCTCGGGCTCGCGGGGCTTGCACGTGCTGGTGCGCATCGAACGCCGCTGGACCTTCGACCAGGTGCGCCGCGCCGCGCTGGCGCTGGCCCGCGAGGTCCAGCGCCGCATGCCCGGACTGGCCACCGCGGCCTGGTGGAAGGAGGAGCGGCAGGGCGTGTTCGTGGACTACAACCAGAACGCCAAGGACCGTACCGTCGCCTCGGCGTACTCGGTGCGGCCCAAGCCCGATGCGCGCGTCTCCACGCCCATCACCTGGGACGAACTGCCGGCCTGCGACCCGGCCGACTTCACGCTGCGCACCGTGCCCGATCGCCTGCGTGCGAAAGGCGATCCGCATGCGGGCATCGACGGCCAGCCGGGATCGCTCGACGCGCTGCTCGAGCTCTCGGCGCGGCAGGAAGGCGAAGGGCAGGGCGACGCGCCCTGGCCGCCGCACTACCGCAAGCAGGCCGGCGAGCCGCCGCGCGCACCGCCTTCCACGCGCAAGACCAAGCCGCTGGTCGAGGTCGCCCGCGCCGACCGCGAGACCGAGGCGATCGCCGCGGCGGAGGCCTGGAAGCGCGAACATCCGAAGGCGGCCGAGCACCTGCAGCCGGCGGACGTGCTCGTGGACCGCATGCGCGGCCGTTCGTCGCTGTGGTACCGCGTGCGGATCAACCTCGAGCACGTGCCGGCCCGGCTGCGGCCGAAGACGGAGAAGCCGCAGTAGCTCGTCATCCCCGGGCCTGCTCGGCCGTCATGTAGCAGCCCCGTTGCACCGACCCCCGACGCGCGGAGGTCCTCCCTAAGATGCCCGCCCATGCGGCTCGTGGTCTTCGGCCTGACGGTCAGCTCGTCCTGGGGGAACGGCCACGCGACCCTGTGGCGCGGCTTGTGGCGGGCGCTCGCCGCGCAAGGGCACAGCCTGGTGTTCTTCGAGCGAGACCTGCCGTACTACGCGGAGCACCGCGACGTCACGCACCTGCCGGGCGGAGACCTGGTCCTCTATCGCGAGTGGGAAGGAATCCGTGAGCGGGCCGCGCGTGAAGTGGATGCGGCCGATGCCGTGATGGTCACCTCGTACTGCCCCGACGGCGTCGCGGCCACGAGGCTCATCGCCGATTCCGACACCGCGGCCGTGAAGCTGTTCTACGACATGGACACGCCGGTCACGCTCGAATCGGTTCGCGCGGGCAGGAGCGTGCCGTACCTCGGTCCCCGCGGACTGCGCGACTTCGACCTGGTCCTGAGCTACACCGGCGGACCGGCCCTCGACGACCTGGAAAACCTGCTGGGTGCACGCCGCGTCGCGCCGCTCTACGGCCATGTCGATCCGCAGGTGCATCGACGCGTGCCGCCCGCGCCGCATTACGCCGCCGACCTGTCCTACCTCGGCACCTACGCGGCCGATCGCCAGCACGTGCTCGAGGCGCTGTTCATCGAACCCGCACGCCGGCTGCCGCGCCGCGGCTTCCTGCTCGGCGGCGCGCAGTATCCCGACGATTTCCCGTGGACGGACAACATCCACTTCGTCCGGCACCTGCCGCCGGCGGAGCACCCGGCGTTCTTCTCGTCCTCGCGCCTGACGCTCAGCGTGACTCGCCGCGCGATGGCGCAGAACGGCCACTGTCCGTCGGGCCGGTTGTTCGAGGCCGCCGCCTGCGGCACGCCGGTGCTGAGCGACGACTGGGCCGGGCTCGACGGGTTCTTCACGCCCGGCCGCGAGATCCTGATCGCGCGCACCACCGAAGAGGCGGTGGCCGCACTGGAGCTCGGCGACGGCGAGCTGACCCGCATCGCCCGCGCCGCGCGCGAGCGCGTGCTGGCCGAACACACCTCGGCGCATCGCGCGCGCGAGCTCGAGTCCCTGCTGGCGGCGCACGCGCCCGCCTGACATCCGCCACCAGAAGGAGCACACCATGTGGGGCATCATCCCGGCCGCCGGCATGGCCACGCGCATCCAGCCGCTCGGTTTTTCCAAGGAACTGCTCCCGGTGGGCAGCAGCTTCGTCGGCGACGTGGAACGGCCACGCGCCGTGAGCGAGTTCCTGGTGGAGCGCATGCTCAAGGCGGGCGCCACGCGCATCTGCTTCGTGGTCGCGCCCGGCAAGTCGGACATCGTGCAGTACTACGGCACGAACATGCGCGACGCCGACCTCTGCTACGTGGTGCAGCCCAAGGCCGGCGGCCTGTGCGACGCCATCTTCCGCGCCTGTTCACTGGTGCGGGCGGACGAGCCGGTGCTGGTCGGCCTGCCGGACACGATCTGGTTCCCCGAAGACGGCTTCGCCGCGCTGCCCGAGGACGTGCTGTCGTTCCTGCTGTTCCCCGTTGATCGGCCGCAGGTGTTCGACGCCGTCGTCACCGACGAGCACGGCGACGTGCAGGAGATCCAGGTCAAGCATCCCGATGCCAAGACCAACTGGATCTGGGGCGCGTTCCGCATGCCGGGCCACGTGTTGCACGAGCTGGAGGCACTGTGGCGCGAGCGCGGCCGGCGCGACGAGTACATCGGCACGCTGGTCAATGCGTACCTGCAGAAGGGCGGCCGCGCGGTGGGCGTGCGCGCGGGCGAGTCGTACGTGGACACCGGCACGGTGCACGGCTACCGCGAGGCGCTCGACCTGCTGGGTCGCCGCAAGCGCGCCGCGGCGGCGCAGGCGCCTACCGGTCCGCGTCCTTCCACCGTATGCGGCAACGCCGGCGCGTCGGTGGTCAAGCGGACCGGTGACGTGCCCCAGCGCGTGGACGGCAGGCTGTTCAGCCGCGCCGAGATCGAGCAGCGCGTGCAGGCGCTGGGCGACTGGTTCCAGAACATCGACCTGCTGGGCGTGCCCACCGCGCCCGCGCACTTCCTCGGCGACTACCCGATGCTCAAGTGGAAGCGTTTCGCCCACGTGCTGCCCGAGGACATGCACGGCATGTCCGTGCTCGACATCGGCTGCAACGCGGGCTTCTACTCGCTGGAGATGAAGCGGCGCGGCGCCGACCGCGTGGTGGGCATCGACTTCGACGACTACTACCTGGACCAGGCGCGCTTCGCCGCCGAGGTGCTGGGGCGCGAGATCGAGTTCCGCCAGCTCTCGGTGTACGACGTGGGCCGGCTGGGCGAGCGCTTCGACCTGGTGCTGTTCATGGGCCTGGTCTACCACCTGCGCCATCCGCTGCTGGCGCTGGACCTGATCCACGAGAACGTCGCACGCGACCTGCTGCTGTACCAGTCGCTGCAGCGCGGCAGCGCCGACATGGAGCCGGCGGCGCAGGACCCCGACTTCTGGGAGACCGAG
>Ga0247819_10001625_pt1 | contig 11999 bp, 17 predicted proteins | sample 13C_Xylose_Day6_FD_193428 | JGI IMG/M metagenome (GOLD analysis project Ga0247819, IMG submission 193428) | Soil microbial communities from agricultural site in Penn Yan, New York, United States - 13C_Xylose_Day6 | ecosystem: Environmental > Terrestrial > Soil > Agricultural land | place: USA... | reverse complement strand
TTTCAAGGGTTACGACAATGCTCAAGCTATCGCCGGGGACGATTTCTTCGGTTTCCGCTAGCGTCGCGGCTTCTTCGATGGCGAACTCAGCCGATTTGAGATACCCGTAGTAATCATTGAACTCCGCCACCGAGCGCAAAATTTTTCCTTTGCGCATCAACTTTACATTTGCGGTGGCAGAGCGAATCCAGATCAGCTGTCGCTCAAAGGTGACGATCTTGAAATCACCAAACCCACTGACGTCGATAAACGAATCCAGAGTAGCGGTTTCGATTTTCACGATTGGTGATTTCGTCAGGATTACTTCGCCGGTCATGGCCAGCCTCCTCAATGTGAATGTCTGGCTCAGGATAACGACGTCGCGCCACTCTCCAACCCATGTCCCATATTCACAAAGATCGACTTTCGCCGTGATCGAATTCGGTGTAAGAAACGAAGCCCTACCGCGAGATTACTGATTGCGGTAGAAGTTGGCGATCTCAACCTGACTGCTCAGATACTCGGCACTGACCTGGTTAGACTCGGCCGACGCCTGTTCTGGACTGAGAACGGCGAGGAAGCTTTCGACCCCCACAGAGATCTCACGCAGGCCTTCTTCACTAAACGGAATCAACGCCCCTCTGAAAAGGGCAGCGATTACACGCTGTAGGTGATGGATCGATGGGATTTCATGATCGGTTGTGCCAAAGATCCAACCGTCTTCCATGTTTATGAAATAGGTATTTAATGGATCGTCGTAACCGACGACGCCAATCGCCATCCACGCAGAAAGGTTGTACCCAAGAAGGTCCTCCACATCGCTCTCGGCACCGTTGGGATTTTCAATGATTTTCGAAAAGCAGAAACGTGACATCGGGCTACCTCTTGTCAGTGGATAAATCGGCCGGGCGGCTGGCCCAGCGCGCATCAGCATTCGTTTTCCAGTCGGGGTCGATTTCAGAGACCAGTATGTCCACGTCGTGGTATGTCGGGGCTGGCCCCAAACCTTCATAGATCGCTGCAAAGCTATCGCACAACCCGTAGCCATACTTTTGGAGTAAAAGTGCAGCGAGATGGGGTGTTTCGGCACCTCTGAGAACGTCATTTTTTCGGGAGCTTGCATAGTCCCTGAGCAGTTGCTGGACAGCTTCGCGGGCTTTACCTAGTGTCATGATCGCTCCTTAGCGTTTTCCGAATAATTCACTTTGTTGGTTTTCCGGATCTGCCTTTGGCGAATTCAGTGGATGGCCTAACTGGCGGCGCACTTCGGCAAGCCACGCTTTGTAGGGGGCGTTCGCTCTTTCCCCAAACGGATACGCGTTCGCCAAGGCCTTACGTAAAGCGGCCATGTCGCTGCGTCCTACTTCACGAATGACTCTCCCGACAATCGGTGCTGCTTGATCTGCCCAGGACATTGCACTTCTCCTAAATGGGCGCCGATAAGACGGCTATCGTGTGACAAGCTTTCTACGCGTGCTCGCTGGCTGGGGGGGGGGCGTTACCCTTGCCTTTTTGGACCCAATGCCCATTCAAGCAGATCACACACCCGCGATCATGTCAGTCCCAAGCCTAGGTATTGTCGGCGATGCGCAGGAGGAGTGGGCACAGTGCCAAGTTCATAACTGGATGATGCCGTCGACCTTGAGTACCAACTGAACAGGCCAGTTTGAATTGTTCTTGCATTTCCAGATCCAGGAACAGTTTCCGTCAGACCCCATCAACTCGCTTTCGATTTGAACCTGACGCTTTACGTCGATATCAGGCGCTACGACGTCTGCCTCGTATAGTGGAGTGCGAGTTGCCTGATTATACGGGCCGGCAGCGCGGCGGTACGTTCCGCCTGGCTCAATGACAAGTGTGAACGTCTTCATAGGTGTCGCCTCTACATTTCCCGCTGCGCGGGCTGTCTGAAAATTTCGAATAGGCGGCTTAGGGACGGTTTAAAACCCCCAGACCAACGCATCATTGGTCCACCAACCCAATTCAAGTAGTCTCGTCCTGTCCTCACCTGTAAGGTTGGCAAATTGCTCTTCCTGGGTTTCAATGCAGCGCCCAGAGCGATGGCTGGAGTACACCGACATGTTGGCCTTGTAGGCTTTCAAAATCTCCAATCCAGCAATGAGGGTGTCCACCTGGTGCTTACCGGTCATTCTTCAATCCCATTCAAATTTTTGTAATCAGACCATTCCATGCCGAGGGCGCTTGCAACCTTGCGGCGTTGTTCCAACCTCCACTCATGCGCCTGCTCTGGCGATTCAGACATGAGCAAGATCACGAATTCGCTGATATCAATACCGCGCGCCTCAGCTGCTGATGCAAATGCCTGGATACGGCGCTGTTCGCGGAAGTCTTCAACCGTCATCCCGCATGCATCAATCACTGCCGTGCTGACTGCGTTGATCTCACGCTCTGCTGCGGGGTTCTGCGAGAAATACTTCTCTCTTGCTGCGGTGTATCGATCTTGAGTATCCATGTGCTACCTGTTTTGTGATTCGCTAGCCCAAGAGCATTGTTCCCCCACCAACACTCCACAGGAGATTCGCCTGAATCTCTTCTAGCGTGCAATGTTACATCTCGGTCGAACCAAACACTCCGTGGTATATCTGGAATAAGGGAAATTTGCTTTCACAGGTGCCCCAACGATGCTCATGTGGTCTAGAACAGGCTCAAATTCCGGTGTTCAGCATCGATGCTTTTAACCGCTAATTCGTACATCTCAGGATGCTGCTGATCGAATGCCGGCAAATGCTCTGTTTCCACCCATTGGCCGCTGACCTGCCCCTTGGCCAACCAGGCTGATTTATCCCCGGCAGGATGCGTCCAACTATTTGACGCAATGCCGAAGGCTGCAATTTGCTTGGCTGTAACGCTCCCCTGTCGCCTCAGCAGCGCTATCACTTTTAAAGCAGCCTCCTTCCACGGGGTGAGCTGTACCGGCGCCGGAACACCGGCTGGAAGGCCTGTAGCGAGTGCTGGAACGCGGCAACGCTCAGCCGGGTTCCAGTCAAATAGATACTGGTTGCCGTACATGGGATCATGGTTGTTGGCCTCAAGGATGCTGTAGAACGAATCGAACGTGTAACCCGCTCCTTGGGTCCTAGGATGAATGACACTTACCCCATTACGGGCGAGCATCTTCGCAATGCCGGCGCTTGCATCAGTGATCCTCCCAACGACCACAAGGCGATAGTCAGGCCCTGGTCGACCGAAGAAGTCATCACCTGCATTTGGCAGGATCTGATCGGCGACCTTGGCGTTCAGTATGAGCTTGGCTTGCACGCCAATCTGGCGCCCATCCTCGTGCACTACAAGGACATCAAACCCTGCGGCTTCCGGATAGCACCTCCACCCTTCGAGCTCGTTGAACTGTTGAATAAACAGGGCACAGAGGTCCGATTCCTTTTCGAAGGATTGAGGACGTGGTTTCGCTTTTAGCCCTGTTGATTGTGCCGCAGATCTGCGCCCTGCCTGGTCTGGATTGAGAATGGTCGCCATGATCGTTATGTATTGCCCTGCTTCAGGGCGCGCTCATGATTGGCCCCTTCAATCGCGAGAAACCCATACAGCGTCGTCAGCGCGGCCGGCACGATGTACATACAAGCCTTAGCCAAAAGGACAGCGATTGCTTGAAGGTTTTCTTGAAGTTGGGCCGTCATGTTTCCAGACGGCGACGGAGCAAAGGTATTAAAGCCGATACCCAAAACCATCACGAAGGCGATAAAGAAAAATCCCATCCACTTCATTTGACTGCGAGCTGATTTTGAAATCACCAGGAGGACAATACAAACGCTAAGGCAGGTGACGTAATACCAATAGGTATACTTTGTGAATCCAAGAATCTCAGCGCCAGCACCGATCAACGTCGTGAAAACGATAACGCCAGCGGCCACAAATACGCCTGCGATCATCCCCCAAATAATTGCACCAATGGTCTTCATTTCTACCTCTCTTAAAATTCGCATTGCGGTTTCTTCCGTAGCTGGTGTTCAGGTTAACAACGGCTTTCGGATTCCCAACCTTGCGCCGGCAGTCTCACATAAGCAGGGTGACCATTTCTCCCGAACCGGGTCGCATTTTCGACTCTGTTCGATCTCTCGCTGTCCGTGCGTTGGAACAACTCATTTGTGACACCCGATTCGCTACAGCGCGGCGAGATTTCTTTGTATCGTCCTCCCAACAAAACCCGAACGCCCACACCCGAGGATGCGAGTTTGCATCGCGTCGCTACGCATCAGAGGTTGGAGGGTGCATGCATTTTGATAAGGGATTCCCGTGTCAGTAGCCCATCTGAGTGGAACCTTGGAGCCTGGTCTTCAAGCATTCGTCGACATGGCCCGTCGAGTAGAGCTAAAGCCCAAAAGCACGTTGCCGCTCGATCACTTGAATGGCGGCGTTATCTACATCGTGACGAAGGGCATCGCGAGCCTGATGCTGACGCATGAGGACGAAAAAATAGTTGTGCTGAACCACCTGGGGGCCGGCGACATTTTGGGTGAGGCCGGCCTATTCAATACTCCGAGGGTTTCTTCCAGCACTCTGCATTTGAAGGCGCGTACTCATTGCGAGCTCGCGGGAATTGCCCATGCGGAGTTCGAAGCCATGGCCGGCGCCCAACCGGACATTCTCATAAGCATCTGCAAGCGGCTGAACACCCGGCTGCATGCCACAACTCGCAAGCTGGCGAGCATCGCATTTCATGACATTGCCAACCGCGTCTTGGTTGAACTCAAGGAACTCTGCCGGCATGGCGATGCGGTGACTCATCCGGATGGCATGCAAGTCAAGCTAACCCGAAAAGAGCTCGCGATGATGGTGCCTTGCACAAGAGAGATGGCCGGCCGCGCGCTCAAGGTGCTGGCCGATCAAGGGGAAATCCAAGTCGCCGGACAGAAAATCGTCGTGCATGGAACTCGTTAACTTTCATTCTTGGAGATCGAAATGAACCTTCTAGATTTCTCCCGAGAGCCCATCACCAGTCGCCACCATATTGCGGCGGCTGTCATTGGCATTGTCAGCGCCATTGTCTACGCCCTGGTTGTTAATGACGGGCGATTCAGCTTCTTGAAGAGTGCGCTAGCCGGCTTCTGGACGGCCTGCGCTTATTACAGTTACGCGTTCGCTGCAAATGTTCGGTACAGGGAGCTTCAGTCTGTGCCTGTGACTTTTGTCGGAATCATCGTCGGCGCATTGATCCTCATCTACGGACTTTGAACAGCACTAATGGAGGTTGGACATGGACACCAACATGCAGCAAGCCACAGCACACAATCGCCAGGTACTGAGTTTCCTGACGGATTTACTCAACGCACTTCAAGCATCTGGCGCGTTTATCGGGCGTGATGATGCTTGTGTGGCCATTGATCTTCACCGTACCCCCACAGTTATCCAGGATGACCCGCTGATCATTTCGGATGCGAGCCGCTTATTCGCTGGCGGTGTGGGTGGCTTTGGCGTGAAGAGTGTCTTCAGCGCGATCCGCAAGCTTCCGGATTACTTGCTCTTTGATATGCGGGGGTTGCTCGGCGATTCAGATAACTTTGGATTTCCGCTATTGGCTGAAGTCAGGTCGTTGTTCGCGACGCTGCCCGCGATGTCGCCCGAGGACAGACAAAAGATCAACACTGTTGGTCAAGAGGTAACTCTGATCAGCAACCAATTGTCAGTGATTAGCGAATCCCTGCCGGCCTCGCTGTGTGGCCAGGCCGAGCTAGTTAACGATGGCCAGACTCAGCCGTTCCGGATTCACTGATGAAGATATATCCGCGCTTAGGATGTGAGGCTCACCTACCATTGCAATCTCCCCCCAACAAAAAATGGCGCCTACAGGCGCCCTTTTGCTGATCTGACACGTCATTACATGGAAGCGGGTTCCCCGAATATGGATAGGTCCATTTCGGTCTTCTCGACGAACCTGTAGCCAAAATCATCGTCGCTTTCCAGACCACTCTCCTCGCCAGCCTTTAAACGAGCCAGCCCCTTTTCAAGCATTACGATCATGTCTTCTCGCGTGCTGTGCCGAGTGCCTTGCGCTTGGATTGTCATCAAATGAAGTGGGTATGCGTGCTTTTGCCAGGACTCATGCGGTGTTGCGTAGTACGGGGTAACCGACGCTGCAACAACGAGTGCATGGTTTGCTACCTCTCCACACTGATCTTTTGTTAGAAGGTCATGAGGCAATGACGCTTCTTCGCCTTCACTTGGCAGACCAGGGGCAATCAGCTGTCGAGACTTGCGGTGCATCGCGAGGCACATGATGAAAATCACAGCCGAGAATGCCAAAAAAATGGTGTAGGCAAGATTACCCCCCAGCACGACCGTGGCCAGGTCTTCCATGTAAGGATTATTCAGCAATCCAGCTTTGCTGGCTTCTAGGATAAATTGAATCTTGGCGGCAGTCCTCTGCACTTCGATGCTGGTGAACCAGAGCACCGGCAGAATGATCAGCGCTGGAATGATGGCAAGTAGAATTCGGATCCGGCGCACGAATGCTTGGAGATCGTTGTAGCGGATGATCAACAGATCGTTTTGATCAGTGGTGTGACTTACATCTCGCATATCGTTTCGCTCCTAAATCTATTGGGTGTCATGTTTGCGTGGTGCCAACCCACATGCTGTTCACACCCGATTTTCGTTGGGGATCGTGAATGGCCACGCGGAGTAAATTTATTGTCGAAACCCGAAAAGCCCTGCTCTACTGGATTCTCAGATTGAGTTGGGCACCTTGTGTCGCGCCATGGTTTGTATCTTTATCCAGCTTCTTGTCGTAATCGTTCATGCGCTGGATCAGCGTCTGGATTGCTTCGTTTAGCCTTGGTCGTGTATCGGTACAGGACAACTTTGTTTTGAAGCCCATCATCCTGTCGAGAACAGTCTTCGCGATGTAGTTTCCATTTTGCGCGTGCATCAACTCGTGGGCCCGGAGCGCTCCCATAAACCGTTCCCACTCATGCTGAACGGCTGCCGTCCTTTGCCCACCGCCGAGCTGTGGAAGGGTCATGTGAATGTCAATCCGGACGCTGGGGTTTCGGAGGCTGCATCCGCCGTCTTCCTCGTTGAGCAAGTCGTAGCTGGTCCAGATCTGACTCTTGGTGACACCGCCGAATGATTCCTCAGCATTTCGAACCGGAGAGTTACCGAACATTGACGCTCGGATTTCTTCCATTGTCCGGCCCTGAACGGGGTAGTGCTGAATTTTGAAATTGACGATTGGCACCGGATTCGCGTGAGCCAACTGGCTCGCCAGCAATGCGACAATCGCCATAAGAAACCGATTACTCATTCGCAGCCCGCGCTTCGGTCTCCAGGCGCCCACGCTTTTTCATGAATGATTCGATGTCTCGAATCTCTTGCTTGAGCTCTGTTCTCTTCCCAAGGTTTTTATCCATCATTGCCTTGGTAAGGAATTGTGCTGTGTTCAGCGCTTCTAGGTGGCCAATCGACCATGCCGCTCGAAGAGATGCCAGGCTCTCTGAATACATGCCCTCCTCGATCAGCTGCTCGGCAATGATGAAGTTCGCCTTCGCGTCACCCATTGCTGCGGCTTTCTTGATGATCGCCATGCCTTTGCCCACATTCCCAGTCTGGCAATGGGCTATGCCCAAGTCTGTAATAGCCGGTGGGTAGCCAAATTCAGCCGCGCTTTCAAATCGGGCGACCGCTGATTGCATGTCACCCCCGGTTACAGCGAGATGCCCGCTCGCATATGCACTCATGGGGTGCCGGTCACCGACCTCTCTGTAGAGCTCATGAGAGAGCGCGAGGTCTTCTTCGGTGCTGGAAGCTTCATATGCCCTTGCCAATCCCACGGCGGCATCCAGTACCCCATCTTTGTAGGCTTGTGTCAGGACTTCGATCGCCGCGTCACGCTTCTTTCCTTCCCTGGGCAGCGCACTTAGAAATGAGAGCTTCAGACGCGAGGCCCAGGCCATAAGCTCAAAGTTGTTTTTCGGCATGCGTGCAAGGTGATCTGTCCAGAGGTGGCCGATCACGTTGATGATTCGAGGTTTATCGTTTTCGGTCAGGACGTAGCCAGTCTTATCATCGATGGCCATATTGCCAAGCAGCCCGGTTGGGATGATTTTGTTGAACGCTACGCCGTTGATTCGGCTACCGAAGTTCCACGACCCGTGGCCGGCCCCTTCCATTCTCATCATCGCTGCTGCTGCGTGAACAGCGGCAACGTCATCCTTGGGCAAGGCAACACTGCACGGTTCTAGCCGACAGAGGATTGCCCCCCACCCGCCTGTGACCCCCACGGTTTGCACTGAAATGCCGAAGGTATTGATCGTCGGTGATCCGCGCACCAGGGGCTCGCTCAACAGAGCAAGGCGGAGGGCAGATTTAGAGAGCATGTAGTTTTGGAGATGCAGATCCTGTTCGCTAAATGTGCACGCAAATACCGGGATCCCACTGCTTGATAGAGCTTGAGCGGTCGCAAGTGATTGGTGGTCGTACAAATCGACTTCATTCGCTGGGTGAATCCAGATTGCGATGTCGAAAGCGTCTTGCTCTCCCGCTTGAATCGATTCATGGGAAACCAGCTCCGAGATCGAAAGGCCAAGCGCTTCACCGACCGTATGCCAGGGAGACTCTGGGAGTTCATCTTTGGCTTGGTAGATTTTTACGGTGGTGTCATTGCCGAGGAATTTGCCGGCGTATGGAGCCCACATGCACCGATCCATTCGGGCGATAGCGTCCTCTCCGAGTACCAGGACTCGCAAAGTCCTTCCTTCAGTTTCTATTCCACTGGCAATCAGAACCTTGGCGATAAGCGCGGCCGGCGCCAGCAAAGAGGCAGAGTCACCTATTGTGAATTTTGCCTTTGTCGAAATTCCTTTTTCCTTGACGTCGGCGTTGAGTGACTTGATCCACGCAGACGTTAAATCGCCGAGATTTCTGGATTGTTGGAAGGCTTTGTTCAGACTCACGTTCGACCCCTGCATAGTTTGCAAGGTAGTTTGACGATCGAATTCCTAGCCGCAACCGAATCGCATGGAAAAACTGCTATCGAATACGAATCCGATTTTACCCCCTGATTCAAATGCCTTGAGCACTTGGGCCCTGTACTCTCGTAACTCTTCGTGGATGCTTAATCAACAGGCCGGGAGTCCAATGGCGTGGCAGGAGCCGAACCCTATCGCGAATCGATTTGGTTTGACTTGCTTCTTTAATTTCTGATGCCACCCGATACATTGATTTGGAAATATGCTCAAGGAATCGATATGGCTATTTATCTGACTCCCGCCTCAGGGGCCAAGGAGCTGATCTCTCGAATAGATGAGGGGCTTAAATCGTTAGCGACGGATATGCGGGCGAATGCCGGCAGCATTCGTGTGGATGCCATCTGGGAAATCCCGCTACGAGTTACCCCACTCGTTGATAAGAAGAAGCTCATTGTTCCTGTTGCCCACACCGCGAGCGAAGCCTTCGATTTGGCTATTGAGTGCCTGACCACAATTTGGCTAAGAACCGGCCAGAGTACACGCGAAACCTTTCGAGCACCTGGTGTCGTCGGCTTACCCAGCCCTCTGATTGAGCAAGTCCGCGAGGTAAACAAGCTTCGGCTTGAACTCTATTTCCTTCTGAAACCACTGACCGCTCAGGAGCGGGTGAACATCTGGAGAGCGCGAGAGCATAACAACATTTCAGCGCTTCAAACGACGCGCCTCACGCACATCATTGAGGCACCGAGAACTATCCGTTTCTACTGGGAAACCACTCCGTCCATGAAGCGCGTCAATGCGCACGAACTCGCAGCTCAATATTCCAAGGAGCTGAAAGAAATTCACGGTCATGATCCAGTAAAAGAAGGCCTTCCAGACAACAGCCATGACCTCAAGCTTGCAAGAGGTCGCGACTTGCTTCTGGAGCTCCCATCCAACGAAGTGGTTGCCATCTACCGGCCGGGCCAGCCGCATGTGCGTGCGCGGATTCGACTGGCTGAAGGAAAACCATATATCGATCCTACATCGGTTCCATTTGTATACGACGTTGAGCGTTTCGATGCGCCCACGATTACCCCTCTTGAATCATATGATCCAGCTGCAAAAGCTGACGCGCCACGGTCTGAAAAGAAGGTCAAGGTAGAAGCGGAGGCTTATGTTCGTGATCTATACATTCATCGGTATGTGAAGGCTCACAGAAAACCATCGAAGGCCAAAACCTCCAGCGAGCCGCAGCAAGAACAGCATGTGCGCCACCAGCGAAATAAAATGGAGTAATTGATGAATAAGTCAGCAAACGCCGGCATAAACGAGCCCGTGTCCATTTCCGAAACGCTGGTGGATCTCCACACTCAGTTGAGCAGTGGCGACCCCAGCGTTCAAAGCGCTGCTTATGATGATTTGCTGAGTATTGCTAACCAAGGCAGCAGCGAAGCGATGTTCCTGGTAGCCCGCTGCTTGATGAGTGGCCGTGGCGTGGAGCCTAATCAGGTGGACGGTCACAAATGGCTAGAGCATGCAGTGTCCGCTACTCCCCCTTCTCGTGCCGCTTTTCACACGCTGGGTATGCTTCACATCAATTCCATAGTCGAAATCCCAATTCCTGACTATGGGATTGGTCTGATCGCGAGAGCATACGAGCTCGGTCACCTCGCCGCGTTGACCGACCTTCTGCGACTCTGCAACAGCTCAGAACATCAACTCAAGGCGCAGAAAGCCACATACCGAGTACTCGGAAGTCAAGCCGCCCTGCCCGGCGCCAGCAAGGTGCTTGAGGAATTCAAACTTTTTTGCCGTGCATTCAAAACATCAGAACTTCTGGACTCGTGACCATGTACAAAATCCAGCACCAGCGCCTGGTGAGTAACCTTGCGCTAAACCTTAACGCCGAACAAGCCAGCCTAATAATTGCGCGTGCCTATGGCCGTGAATCGTACGACCCCATTACCGACACCCTCGGAGCAATCAAACCAGGATACCAACAGGTGCGGGAGCCCAAGGAGATCTTGAAGGAAGACGTGCAAAACCAAATGATGGACTTCATCCGCATGGGGCTTAACATTGGCCTCAGTAAACCTGACGTCCGAAATGGGCTATCCGAGAAGATGCTGGTCTCTGTGATGTGGGGTTTCAGCAACTTCGATGCGTTGGTCAAGTATGTCGAGTCCGACCCGATCGATCCGTCGAGCAAGGACCTTTCGATGCTTGCCAAATTCAAGAATCGATATGGTTACCCCTCAGCAATTCAACTGATACTGGGGCGCGGGTACTTTGGCAACACCCTTCTTATTCAGCCTGACGCCGAGCTGGCCAGTCGATACATCGACCAAGAGTTAGCCTTGAACCCTAAGGAAGGCACGCGGGTTGCCATAGTGCGAACTAGACGGGACGGCGACGCTTGGCTCAATCAGCAGCTCAGCAGAACTATGAAGGTATATCGTGGACTGCTCGTAGAAAACCTGAGCTCTTTGCTGAATGGCAATGCCACAGAGGACACTGACACTTTCCTTTCGATTCTCCCTGAGCGCAAGTACACCCTTTCCAGCTTAGTAGCCACACACCTTGATGCGCTCACATTGGGATCCCCAGCTGGCCGATCGCTGATCGTCGATGGCGTATCCCTCGACACTAATCCGTCAGACCTCGATCACGCCTTCGCCCTGGCGAAGAACTACAAGATTAACCTGGTCGTCACGATTCCAAGGCCGGACGCAGAGATGTGGTCACGCTTTGAAAGCCGATTGATTTTCGACTTTGACCGGGCTACGCCTCCAACCAATAGCCCCATGGATAAGGTTCTTCTTGAGTCGTCGCTTTTCACAGGCATAAAACATGGCAGGTTTCAGTACGTGTATTTCTCAGAAGATTCTGGCGTACGTTATGCGACGATGGATCTGATACCAGACGACAGCAAGCCGCGCAATGTAATCAGCACACTGTTCTCGCGGAATCGGGGCTGATACCCAGCAACCTAGAATACCTTCCCCATCCCCTCTCCTACAGACAATGTCTTGAGAGTTTGCGCATGCGCAAACTCTCAAGACATTTCTTCGAGTTTCACCACTCGGCTGAAAGTGG
>Ga0247819_10001624_pt1 | contig 12000 bp, 15 predicted proteins | sample 13C_Xylose_Day6_FD_193428 | JGI IMG/M metagenome (GOLD analysis project Ga0247819, IMG submission 193428) | Soil microbial communities from agricultural site in Penn Yan, New York, United States - 13C_Xylose_Day6 | ecosystem: Environmental > Terrestrial > Soil > Agricultural land | place: USA... | reverse complement strand
CGCCTGAAGATCTCCACGGACGAATCCGTGGAGCCGTTGTCGACCGCGATCACTTCCCATCCGCCGTGCCAGTGCTGGCGGGTGAGCGCCTCGAGTTGCACCGCCAGCGTGGCGGAGCCGTTGAAACAGGGCAGGATGACGCTCAGCTTCACGAGTCCATGCTAGTCAAGCCGCGCGCGACGGCGATGGCTCTTCCGCACTACCCCGTTTTCAGGGGCGAAGCTGAACCGGCGCTGCCCTACGTTTCCTCTCCGCGCATCAGCGCTCGGCCCACACGGACGGTGAGCAGCGCCCGCGATCGCAGCACGGCGGCCTGGGGATCAACCTGGCCCTGGTGCGCGGCTTCGTCGAGCTGCACGGCGGAGGCCCACAGCGCGGGCCCCGGCAAGGGCAACCGGTTCCTGATCCAGCTGCCGCTGCTGGAGCCCACACCCTGGCCGCGCTGCTGTCGCACGACGGGCACGAGCTGCAGGTCGCGAACGGCGGCGGCCTACCTGCGGGACCAGGCCCGAGGGATGGCCGCCGTGGACCAGCACATCGAATACAAGCGCGAGCTCAGGGCGGGCGACGTGGTCGTGGTGCGCTCGCGCCTGCTGGAGTTCGGAGGCAGGAAGATCCGCTTTCGCCACGAGATGCGAAACGCCGACACCGACGAGGTGGCCACCATCACCACGCTGCTGGGCGTGCACATGGACACGAACGCGCGCAAGGCGTGTCCGTTCCCGCCGGAGCTGCTGGCCCGCGGCGAAGCACTGCTCCATGGGGCAAGATAAGCGCCTGCACGATCCGCAACCCAGGAGCCCTCGCATGCCCATGCCTTCCGTCCCGACACCCGCGACGATGGACCTCGATCCCCAGGTGATCGAGACGCTTTCCCGCGTCACCACGGCCACCCTCACGACGGTGCTGCTCAAGAAGGGGCTGCGCAATGTCTGGCTGCGCGGCGCCCGGCCCATCCGCACCGGCATGCCGCGGCTGGTGGGCCGTGCGTTCACGCTGCGCTTCGTGCCGGCCCGCGAGGACCTCGCGACGCCGGAGTCGTGGGGCTCGCCCATCTCCACCCGCGCCGCCATCGAGGACATGCCGGCCGGCTGCATCGCCGTGGTCGACGCCATGGGCGTGCAGGACGCGGGCATCTTCGGCGACATCCTGTGCGCCCGCATGGCCAGGCGCGGCATCACGGCGCTGGTCAGCGACGGCGTCGTGAGGGATGTGCAAGGCGTGCTCGGCACGAATTTGCCGGTGTGGTGCAGCGGCGCGGCGGCGCCGGCGTCGGTCGCCGGCCTCACGTTCGTCGCTTGGCAGCAGCCGATCGCGTGCGGCGGCGTGGCTGTGTTCCCGGGCGACGTGGTGGTGTGCGACGACGACGGCGCGGTGCTGATCCCCGCCGCGCTGCTCGATCACGTGCTGCAGGAGGCCCCGGAGCAGGAGCGGCTCGAGGGCTGGATCATGGACGAGGTGAACAAGGGCGCCGCGCTGCCGGGCCTCTATCCGCCGAACGCGGAGAACAAGGCGCGGTACAAGGCGGCGATGGAGCAGAAGGACCGGTGAGGACTCCCGTGCCCGAGGAACCGAAACGGTTGTCGAAAGTGGTCGCGGCCCTGGTGCCTTGCTCGCGCAGCGAAGCGGAGCAGTACATCACCGAGGGCTGGGTGCGGGTGGATGGCGTGGTGGTGGAAGAGCCGCAGCACCGGGTCACGAGCGAGCGCGTCGACGTCGACCCTCGCGCGAACCTGCAGCCGGCAACGCCGGCCACGTTCCTCGTGCACAAGCCGGCAGGCCAGGGCACGGCCGAGGCCCTGGCCTCGATGAGCGCGGCCACGCACTGGCCGGGCGACGGCTCGGGCGTCCGGCCGGTCAAGAGCCATCGCGTGCGGCTGGTCCCGCTCCTGGCGCTGCCCGTGCCGGCCGAGGGGCTCTGCGTGTTCAGCCAGGATGGAAGGATCGTGCGCAAGCTGCACGAGGACGCCTACCTCATCGAGCAGGAGCTGCTCGCCGATGTCTCGGGCACGCTGGGCGAGGACGGCCTGGCGCGCCTGCGCGAAGGCCTGGTGTTCAAGGGACAGGCCCTGCCGCCCGCGCGCGTCAGCTGGCAGAGCGAGGCGCGCCTGCGCTTCGCGGTCAAGGCCATCACCCCGGAAATGGTGCCGTGGATGTGCTCGCAGGTCGGCCTGGAGCTGGTGGCCCTCAAGCGCATCCGCATCGGACGGGTGCCCATGGCGGGCCTGCCGCCCGGCCAGTGGCGCTACCTCGGGCCGGGCGAGCGCTTCTAGGCGTCGGAGTCCTTGCTGCTGTCCAGGCGGGCGTCCATCACCTGGGCCCAGCGGCCCCAGGCGGCGTCGGTGGCGGCGCGGGCGGCCATCCACTCGGACAGTTCGGGGGTCTTGTGCACGTGTTCGGCTTCGCCGCGGGCAAGTGCCTGGGCACGAACATCGTCGAAGCGCTGTTCAGCCTCGCGCTCCAGGGCCTCGACTCGCAGCGCGGCGGCTTCCACCTGCGCCAGTTCTTCAGTCCAGATCTTCATCGGGTCCCTTCAAACCAGGGAGTATGGCCCACTGGTGAAGACCCTAGGTTTGACACGGCCCGCGAAGCCGGATTCAGCGGGCGGTGTCGAGTTCGTCACGCTGCCGGGCGGTTACTTCGCGGGTTTCTTCGGCGACCTGCGCGCGGCTTCGATCGCCGCCGCCTTTTCGGCGTGCTTCTCGGCGCGCGACATGCGCGCCTTGGGCTTCTTCGTTTCGCCGCCCGCGCTCGGCCCTTCCTTCTTGGCCTTGGGCTTGTCCTTGGCCTCGGGATGGTGCGTCCGCACCAGCCGGTCGAGGGCGGTCGGCCGAGGCAGCAGCGCCTGCGCCTTGCGCTTCTCCCGCTCGTCCTTGAGCTGCTTGCGCTCCTCCATCAGGGCGGACTCCGCTTCGGACGGTTTCTCGCCCGCTCCCGCTTCCATCCGGCTGGACATCGCGCGATGAAGCGCTTGTCCGTTGGCCGAGAGTCTCTTCGTCACGGATGCAGTACGAATCGGCATTTGGCGGCTCCTGGTGATGGGGAGAGATCACTTTAGGACAGCAAGGCTTAGTCTGCACGCCATGGACATCTCCATCACCGAAGACGACGGCCTGCGCCTGCTGCGGATGGGCGGCACGCCCTGGTGCCAGGGCGCGATGCGGCTCGACGCACCCGATCAGCTGGAGCTGGAGTACGCCGCGCGCATGTTCGCCTGGCTGCTCTTCCACGACCTCGACCGCCTGGAAGGCCGGCATCTCGCCACGCTGGGCCTGGGCGCCGGCTCGCTGACCCGCTTCGCGCATCGCGTGCTCGGGATGCGGTCGACCGCCGTGGAGATCGAGCAGGGCGTGATCGACGCCTGCCGTGCGCACTTCCTGCTGCCGACCGACGGCGACGCCCTGCGCGTGGTGCATGCGGACGCGCGCGACTTCGTCGGGCAGGAAAGCAACCGGCGCAGCATCGACGTGCTGCAGGTCGATGCCTACGACGCGTGGGTGGAGCAACCCGTGCTGGACACCGAGGGCTTCCACGCGGATTGCCGAGCCTGCCTGCGCGAGGGCGGCACCGTGGCGGTCAACCTGATCGGCCGCGCGGTGGACGTGCGCGCGAGCGTGGCTCGCATCCGCGCCGGACTGCGGCCGAGCACGATCTGGCAGTTCCCGCCGACCGAGGCGGGCAACGTGGTCGTCATCGCGCACTGCGGGGAGGTGCCGGGCGACGAGGTGCTGGGCGTGCGCGCCGCGACGATCGAGGATCGCTGGGAGCTGCCCGCGCCGGCCTGGCTGGCCATGGTGCGGCGAGTCTGTTACGGCGGCTGACCTTGCCGGGCGGAATCGCGGGTCTAGATTGCAGACCAGGTTCGTTGTCAGAGGGAGCCGTCCATGGGCACCACTACTTCCGCGCTGGGCGTGGTCCAGAACGCATATGCGGCGTTCGGGAGCGGCAACATACCGGCGATCCTTGAACTCGTCGCCGAAGACGTCGACTGGACGTTCCGGGGGGCGAAGGGCCTGGCCTACACCGGCACCTTCCGCGGCCGGAGCGCCGTGGAGAAATGGTTCGCCAGCGTGCTCCAGGCCGACGACATCCAGGCGTTCGAGCCGCGCGAGTTCCTGGCCGAGGGCGAGAACGTCACCGTGCTCGGCTGGGAGCGGACACGGGCCCTGCCGGACGGCAAGGTCTTCGAAACGGACTGGGTGCATGTGTTCACCGTCCGCGGCGGGCGGGTCGAGCGCTTCTGGGGCATGTACGACACGCAGGCCGCGGCGGCCGCCAGGGCCTGAGGCTCAAGCCAGCAGCTGCAGCGCGGCCAAGCGCGCGTAGGTTCCGCCCGCGGCCACCAGTTCGTCGTGGCGCCCCTGCTCGACGATGCGTCCGTGGTCCAGCACGACGATGCGGTCGGCCTGCTGAACGGTCGCCAGGCGGTGCGCGATGACCAGCGTGGTGCGGTTGCTCATGGCCGTCGCCAGGGCGGCCTGCACCATGCGTTCGCTCTGCGCATCGAGCGCGCTGGTGGCTTCATCCAGCAGGAGCAAGGGCGGGTCCTTCAGGATCGCGCGTGCGATCGCGATGCGCTGGCGCTGGCCGCCCGACAGGCGCACGCCGCGCTCGCCCAGGAAGGTGGCGTAGCCCTCCGGCAGGGCTTCGATGAACTCGTGCGCGAACGCGGCCTGGGCGGCGCGAAGCACCTCCTCGTCGCTGGCCGACGGACGGCCATAGCGGATGTTCTCCATCGCGCTGGCGGAGAAGACCACCGGCTCCTGCGCCACCAGTCCGATGCGCGAACGCAGGTCCTGCAACGCAAGGTCACGGATCGGAACGCCGTCGATCGACAGGACGCCTCGCGCGGGGTCGTAGAAGCGCAACAGAAGCGCGAACACCGTGGACTTGCCGGCGCCACTGGGCCCGACCAGGGCCACGGTCTCGCCCGGCGCGACCTCGAGGTCGAAGTCCATCAGGGCGGCCGTGTCCGGCCGCGAGGGGTAGTGGAAAGTGACGCCGCGAACGGAGACGGCGCTCGGGCCCGAAGCCGGCGGCCTCGCGAGCGGCTGCCGCGGCTCGGCGACCGGCGAGCGCGCGGCCAGCAACTCCATCAGCCGCTCGCTCGCGCCCGCCGCCCGCAGCAGATCGCCGTAGACCTCGCCCAGCACGGCCACGGCCCCCGCGAAGATGATCACGTACAGCGCCGCCTGGCCCAGCTGGCCCGCGCTCAGCTCGCCGGCCATGACGGCCTGCGTGCCGCGGTACAGCCCCCACAGCACGATCGCCGCGTTGGCGATGATCACGAACGCCACCAGCACGGCCCGCGCCCGCGTGCGCCGCACGCCGGTGCTGAAGGCGTGGTCGGTCGCATCGGCGAAGCGCCGGGTCTCCCGCGATTCGCCCGTGTAGCTCTGGACCACGGGGATGGCGTTCATCACTTCCGCCGCGATCGCGCTGGAGTCGGCGACGCGGTCCTGGCTGGCCCGCGAAAGCCGGCGGACCCGGCGGCCGAACACCATCGCCGGCAACACCACGCAGAGGACCGCCGCGAGCACCAGCGACATCACGTACGGATGCGTGTAGACCAGCATGACCAGCGCGCCGATGCCCATCACGGCGTTGCGCAGGCCGAGCGAGAACTGCGAGCCCACCACGGTCTGGACCAGCGTGGTGTCGGTCGTCAGCCGCGACAGCACTTCGCCGGTCTGCGTGGTCTCGAAGAACTCCGGGCTTTGCCGCAGCACGTGCGAGTAGACGGCGGTGCGCAGGTCGGCCGTGACGCGTTCACCGATCCAGCTCACCATGTAGAAGCGCCCGGCCGAGAAGAGGCCCAGCGCGACGGCGAGCCCGAACAGCTGCAGGAAATGGCCGCGCAAGCCGACCAGGCGTTGGCCGTGCGCACCGTCCGCCAGGCCCTGGTCGATCAGGCCGCGCAGCGCGACGGGAAAGACCAGCGTCGCCGTCGCCGAGAGCACCAGGAAGCCGATCGCCAGGGCGATGCGCATCCGGTGCGGACGCAGGAAGGGCAGCAGTCCCGAGAGCGAACGGGTCGATGAGCGGGAAAGCGCTGCAGCCATGCCGGCTCAGGAGCCCGAGCCGGTGTAGTCCCTGGGATTGGCCATCGTCCTCTTCCAGGTTTCGTAGTCCAGGTACGGGGGAGGGCCGGTCCGGTACTTCTGGTACCTGGCGCGCAGGTCCGCCTCCGGTCCGCTCGACGGAGAGAAGATGCCGGAGGCGGGCCCTCCACTCCCGCCCGTCCCGGCACACGCGGTGGCCAGGAGAGCCGCTGCGATCGCGAGAATCGATTTCATGAGTGCTCCTTCGGTCAGTAGCAGGGCGACGATGCCCTTTTCACACCCGGACCCACACGTCCGCTTCCAGGAGGGGTAGCTCCTCGCAGTCCTCGCCGGCCTGCGGGCCGCCGCGGTCGATGACGAGGAAGTCGCCGCCTTCGTCGAGGGCGATCAAGGGGTGGTGCCAGGTCCCCGCGGCGTAGTTCACCCCCTGGCCCGGCTTCGTCATGAAGCAGCGCAGTTCCGTGGCGCTGGGTGCCGGCCCGGCGGGTGCGACCACCACCAGGAATCGCTGGGGCAGCAGCGGCACGAAAGCCTGGCTGCCGAGCAGGTGCCGTTCGACCAGGCGCAACTGCAAGGGCAGCGCGCGTGGCTTGGCGCGGAACACGCTGAGCACGGGCCGGCCCTGGTGCCTCTGCGTGTCCAGTCGAGCCAGGTCGTCGAAGCGCTCGGCGAACCCTTCGTTGATGGTCCGGTGCCGAGCATCGCCGCCCGCCTCGATGACATCGCCGTAGCGCGAGAAGGCGTGCGCATCGAGCGGCTCGACCGGCAACCAGTTCCGGGAAGGCGTTGGGATCGGCGTCATGGGCTGAATGAATACGTTGGCATGCTAAATAGCTTTGCTCCAGGTCGCGGGCGCGGGTTTCCCCGAGCCATTTTCGATACTGCGCCGCGGCGCGTCCGGCTAAATTGCATCCTGCTTTTTCACAGGAGCACGCCATGAAGTTGCGACAGCTTGCCACCGGTCTGGCCTGCGTGGGTGCCACGCTGGCGTTGCCGCCCGCGTTCGCCGCCGACCCCATCCTCATCGGTGCCAGCATCACGCAATCGCCGCCCGGATCCGTGGTGCAAGGCACGCAGGTCAAGGACGGGATGGAGATCCTCAAGGACATGGTCAACGCCAAGGGCGGCGTGCTCGGCAGGCAGATCAAGGTCCTGTACGAGGACAACCAGGGCATTCCGGAGAAGGGGCGTGCCGCCACCGAGAAGCTGATCTCGAAGGACAAGGTCGTCGCCCTCGCGGGCGGCCATCAGAGCTCGGTGTGCCTGGCGGAGATCGAAGTGGCGCACCGCTACAAGGTGCCGTACGTCAACACCAACTGCTGGTCGGACGACGTGCGCAAGCGCGGGTATCCGGAGGTGTTCAACACGTCCCCGTACAACACGCTGGTGTCGTCGTCGATGGCCACGACGCTCGCGACGATGGGCGTCAAGCGCGTGGTCGCCTTCGCGGAGAACACCGACTACGGCATCGGGCAGGCCAAGCTCACCGGTGAGCTGCTGAAGCAGAAGGCGCCCAACATCGAATACAAGTACGAGACGCTCGACCGCGCCAGCAAGGACTTCACCGCCGCCATCCTGCCGCTGCGCGCGAACCCGCCGGACGTGATCGTCATGTCGATGCTGCCGCCGGCCGCCTACATCGTGATGAACCAGGTCTACGAGCAGGGGCTGGCCCCGAGCTCCAAGACCATCCTGTACGACGGCGGCGGGCTGGCCGATTACCCGGACTTCTGGCAGAACGTGAAGGAAGGCGGCAAGTACCTGCTTTCGTTCGCGCTGTACCACCCGGCGATGCCGCAGACCCAGCTGGCGAAGGACATCGCCGCCGAATACAAGAAGCGCACCGGCAGCGACGTCAACCGCCTGGTGCTGCAGGCCGCCGACTCGCTGCACCTGGTGATCGAAGGCATCAAGCAGGCCAAGAGCACCGAACCCGACAAGGTCGGCGCCGCGATGCGCACGATGAAGTTCGAGAGCCTGCGCGGCGTCTCCAACTTCTCCACGCAGCAGGGCTACAGCTTCCAGCAGTGGCTCGACATTCCCTTCGTCAACTACGAGCTCACTGCCGAGAAGCAGCCTGTGGGGCAGACCGTGCTGATCCAGGCGCCGGGGCAGAAGTTCGATCCTGCCAAGATCGTTCGTCCCAAATGAATTCCAGGGGATGGACCAGGCGCGCAGCGCCTGCTCCGTAACCTCTGACTGGACCGCGAGGTGCTGCGTCTCTCACTGGACCTGCTCGCCAACGGGCTGATCTACGGCTGCTTCTATGCACTGATGGCCGTGGGCCTCGCCATGATCTTCGGCGTGCTGAAGATCGTGAACTTCGCCCACGGCGAGTTCTTCATGATCGGTGCGTACACCTACGTGCTGGTCGCCCTGAACTTCTCGGTGTCGCCGTGGCTCGCGCTGCCTTGCGCGGCCATCGGCGGCGCGGCGCTCGGCTGGATCGTGGAGCGGCTGCTCATGCGGCCGCTGTACGCCGGCTATGCGAGCTGGGGATTCATGAAGGACGAGTACGCGGTCGTCGTCACCTTCGGCTTGTCGCTGCTGCTGGTGAACCTGGTCGACAAGGTGGTGGGTCCCTACTCGTACAAGGGCCCGGCGCTGATCGAGACCAGCCGCTTCGCGCTCGGCCCCGTCATGCTGACCGGCCAGAAGGCCATCGCCACCGTGGTCGCCGTGTTCATCATGATCGCGCTGGCCTTGTTCCTGAAGAAATCCGTGTGGGGCAAGCAGATCCAGGCGGTGGCGCAGAACCGGCTCGGCGCGTCCCTGGCCGGCATCGACGCCACGCGCACGACCAGCCTCATCTTCGCGATCTCCGGCATGCTGGCCGCACTCTCGGGCGCCTTGCTGGCGCCGCTCGTCAATCCTTCGCCGGACGTCGGCTCGTTCCCCGCGATCAAGTCCTACGTGATCGTGGTGCTCGGTGGCATGGGATCGGTGTGGGGCGCGATGATCGCCGCCCTGATCGTCGGCGTGAGCGAGGCGTTCTTCTCCGTCTACGGCTCCTACGACTACCGCGACGCATTCGGCCTGGCCATCCTGGTGCTCGTGCTGCTGCTGCGCCCGCAGGGCCTGCTCGGACAGAAGGGCCGCGACGTATGAAGGCCGGCCCCGCTTCCCTGTGGCGCGACCGCCTCGCGTTCGACGCGCGCGCGGCCGTCCTGCTGTGCGCCGTGCTGGCCGCGCTGCCTCTGGTGATCACCGGGCCGTACGCGCAGGGCATCATCCTCGTGAGCATGTACTTCGCGATCCTGTCGCTGGCATGGAACGCGCTCGCCGGCTACACGGGCCAGTTCTCGCTCGCTCCGGCGGCGTTCGCCATGCTGGGCGGGTACACCACCGCGCTGCTCGACTTCTACTGGCACGTGCCGCTCGTGCTCGCGATCCCCGCGGCGATCGTGTCCACGGCGCTCCTCGGGCTCGTGCTGGGCAAGCTCGTGCTCAACCTGAGCGGCCCTTACCTGTCGCTCACCACGCTCGCCTTCGCCGAGATCGCGCGCGTGGTGATCGGCAACTCGCACGAGTTCACCCGCGGCGACCAGGGCATGCACGTGGCCACGCTCACCGAAAGCCGGCTGGCCTACTACTACATCTTCCTGGCGGCGCTGGTGCTGGTGCTGGCGGTGCTGTACTTCATGCTGCGAGGCCGGCTAGGCCGCTTCATGACCGCCGTGCGCGACGACGCCATCGGCGCGGAGAGCCGGGGCATCGACGTGGTCCGCGTGAAGATGATCGTGTTCTGCACTTCGTGCGCCATCTGCGGCCTGGCGGGATCGCTGTACGGCACGTTCAGCCAGCTGGTCAGCCCGGAGCTCGGACTTCTCCAGCAGACGGGTCTGGTGCTGGCCATGGTGGTGATCGGCGGGATGGGCTCGCTGACCGGGTCGGTGGTCGGCGCGTTGCTGGTGTACCTGGGCTCCGAATGGCTGCGCGAGCTGGGCAACGTGCAGGTGATCGTGTTCGCACTGCTCGTGATCCTGTTCGCGCGCTGGGTTCCGGGCGGCCTGTGGAGCGCGGCGGTCGCGCGGATCGGACGCAAGCAAGCATGAACCTGCTGGTCGTCGACGAGTTGTCGAAACGCTTCGGCGGGGTGGCCGCGGTGAACGGCGTGAGCTTCGAGGTCCGCGAGGGCGAGATCCTCGGGCTGATCGGGCCGAACGGGTCGGGCAAGACCACCGTCCTGAACATGCTGTCCGGCTTCCTGCCGCCGGATGCCGGCCGCATCACCATGGACGGACGCGACGTCACGCGCATGCCGCCCGCGGGGCTGGCGCAGGCGGGCATCCTGCGGATGTTCCAGATGACGCGCGTGTTCACGCGCACCAGCGCGTTCGACAACCTGCTCACCGCGGGGATGGCCCGCGGCCTGAGCGAGGCCGAATCGACACGGCGCGCCCAGTCGCTCGTCGAAGAGCTCACGCTGGGTCCCGTGCAGCACCTGGATGCGGGGCAGCTCTCGGGCGGCCAGCGCAAGCTGCTGGAATTCGGCATGTGCTTCATCGAGGCGCCGCGCGTCGCGATGCTCGACGAGCCGTTCGCGGCCGTGCACCCCGTCATGCGCGAAGTCATGGCGAAGTTCATCCGCGCGCGGCATGAGCAGGGCGCGACGTTCCTGCTGGTCAGCCATGACATGCCGATCGTGGTGGACCTGTGCCAGCGCGCCGTCTGCATGAATGCGGGCCGCGTCATCGCCACCGGCGGCGTGCACGAGGTGCTGCGCGACCACCAGGTCATCGAGGCCTACCTCGGCGAGACCCACGAAGGCGACGAGCCGCCGACGCTGGAGGTGTCCACGTGAGCGAGCAGGCGCCGTTGCTCGAGATGCGTGCCGTCACCGCGGGCTATGCGCAGGACATCGACGTGCTTCGCGAGGTGTCGCTCCGCGTGCACGCGGGCCAGATCACGGGACTGGTCGGGTTGAACGGCGCGGGCAAGTCCACGCTGGTCAAGACCATCTGCGGGTTCCTGCCGCCCAAGCTGGGAAGCGTCACTTTCGAGTCGGCGGACATCTCGGGCGTCGCCCCGCACCGGCTGATCGACCTGGGCATCTGCTGCATCCCTCAGGAATCGAGCCTGTTCCCGCACCTCTCGGTCGAAGACAACCTGACCCTGCCCCTCCTCGGTCGCCGGACGCGATTCGCCGGCGTGCTTCGTGAACGCATGAAGGAGGTCTACGAGCTGTTTCCCGCCCTGCACGAAAAGCGTTCGGACGCCGCGGGCAGCCTCTCCGGCGGCCAGCAGAAGCAGCTCGAATTCGGCAAGGCCTGGCTGCAGCAGCCCAAGCTGTGCCTGATCGACGAGCCGAGCATCGGGTTGTCGCCGCGGGTCTCGGAAGAGATCTTCACCTGGATCTCGAAGTTCGCGGCGGCCGGCATGGGCATCCTGCTCATCGACCACAACGTCCGGCGCGTCGTGCGCATGTCGGACAGGGTCTGCGTGCTCAGCCTGGGGCGGGTGACGGCGGAAGGCTCGGCGGCCGAGTTCCAGGGGGACTTGCACCAGCAGGTGCAGCAGTGGCTGGGATTGCACTTCTAGGGAAAGAGGAGCCCATGGACCTGATGAAGGGATTCCCGCCGGCGCCGGACAAGCGGGTGACGCTATCCAACTGGCGAAAGCCTCCGTTCAATCGCTGGGCCTTCAACCACGTCAGCGAACTCGTTCCTTCCGCATTCGTCAGGGCGGCGCGCGACACCACCCCGTTGGAAGCCGAGAGCCGCGGCTTGGGCCTGGACGATTGGCTCGAGAAGACCTTCACGGACTCCATCGTGGTCATGAAGGATGGGAAGGTCGTCTTCGAAACCTATGCCGACGGCCAGGGCCCCGACGTTCCCCATATCTGGATGTCGGTGTCGAAATCCGTCCTGGGACTGGTGGCGGGCATCGTCGCGGGGCGCGGCCGGCTGGACGTCGATGCTCCCCTCACGGAACTGAT
>Ga0247819_10001623_pt1 | contig 12002 bp, 11 predicted proteins | sample 13C_Xylose_Day6_FD_193428 | JGI IMG/M metagenome (GOLD analysis project Ga0247819, IMG submission 193428) | Soil microbial communities from agricultural site in Penn Yan, New York, United States - 13C_Xylose_Day6 | ecosystem: Environmental > Terrestrial > Soil > Agricultural land | place: USA... | reverse complement strand
GGCTGCTGGCCGATGAGCTGGTGCGGCGGCATCTGCAGGATCATGGCGACTGGCCGCGCGGCATCATCCTTGACCTGTGGGGCTCGGCCACGATGCGCACGGCGGGCGAGGAATTTGCCATGGCGCTGGTCCTGCTGGGCGTCCGCCCGATCTGGGACGCGGGCAGCGAGCGGGTCTCGGGCATCGAGATCCTGCCGATCGCGGAACTCGACCGGCCCCGGCTTGACGTGACCCTGCGCATCTCGGGCCTGTTCCGCGATCTGTTCCCGACGCTGACCGCGCTGTTCCAGCAGGCGGTGCGGGCGCTGGCCGCACGCGACGAAAGCCCGGACTGGAACCCCTATAGCGGTCAAGACTTGGCCCGCGTCTTTGGCCCAGAGCCGGGCAGTTTCGGTCTGGGGATGGGTGATTTTCTGGGCGATTACTCTGAAACCGGTCGCCGCAAGGCCGGCGAGGCATGGCTTGCCGCCTCAACCTGGGCAGTGGATGGCGACCGGGTTACGCATGACCCGAGGGGCATCGCACAGCGTGTCCGCAGCGCGGATGCCTTTGTCCATGTGCAGGACCTGCCGGAAACCGACCTGCTGCTGGCCGAGGATTATGCCGCGCATGAGGCGGGCTTCGCCGCAGCGATGTCGGTCACCGGGGGCAAGGCGGCGCTGCTGCATCTGGACGCGACCGATCCGACGCGCCCCCGCGCCCGCAGCCTGCCCGAGGAAATCGCCCGCGTCACCCATGCCCGCGCCGCGCATCCGGGCTGGATCGCGGGCATGCGGCGGCACGGTTTTCGCGGCGCGGCCGAAATCGCGGCGACCTTGGAAAACATGGCAGCCTTTGCGCATCTGGCGGGCGTGGTCCCCTCGGCGCTGTTCGACCTGTATTGGGACGCGACGCTGGGGGATGGCGCGGTCGCGGGTTTTCTGCGGGACGCGAACCCGCAGGCCTTCGACGCCATGCAGCAACGCTTCGCCGCACTGCACGCGGCAGGCCTGTGGCAGACCCGCCGCAATTCGATCCTTGCCACGATGGAGGATCAGCCATGACCGCGCCCGTCATTCGCGGCTGGTGCCCCGGCGCGCGACGACCGATGATGGCGGGCGACGGGCTGGTGCTGCGGGTCCGGCCGCCGCTGGGCGAACTGACCCCGGCTCAGGCGACGGGTTTGGCCGATCTGGCGCAATTGCATGGCAATGGCCTGATCGAGCTGACCAGCCGCGCGAACCTGCAATTGCGCGGGTTGTCCGATGACTCCCATGCCCCGCTGATCGAGGCGCTGGCCGAGTTGGACCTGCTGGATGCCGATGCCGAGGTCGAGGCGCGGCGCAATATCGTGCTCGACCCGTTTCGGCCTGTCGGGCCGGATGTGCAGAATCGTATCGCGGCGGGGCTGATGCAGGGTCTGGCCTTGCCCGAGTTTGCGGCGCTTCCGTCGAAATTCGGCTTTGTTGTGGATACTGGCCCGCAGCGTCAGCTGGCTGAAATCAGCGGTGATATCCGCATTGAAGCCGGGCCTGCCGGGCTGATCCTGCGTGCCGATGGCTGCCCCACGGGTCGACTTGTGCCCGATGCGGAAACGGCGGTGCGGCTGGCGCTGGATCTGGCGCGGTGGTTCACCGCCTCGGGTGGCGTGGGTTCGGATGGCAGGGGGCGGATGGCCCGCCATCTGGGGCTGGGCGCAATCCTGCCTACGGATCTGGACGGCACGCATTCGCCCCATGCAGCGGCAGCAGCGCCCGTTCCGGGTGTGCAGGCGGGTGGGCTATGCCTTGGGGCGGCCTTCGGACTGCTTCCGGCCCCAGCCCTGCGTCAGCTTGCGGCAAGCGGAGCCCCGGTTCTGCGCATGACCCCGTGGCGGATGATCTTTCTGCCGGGGGTGACGGCCACCAGCGTCCCCGAAGGCATGATCCAATATCCCGCCGATCCGATCCTGCGGGTTCAGGCCTGCACGGGATCGCCGGGTTGCCCGCAGGCCAATATCGCGACGCGTGATCTGGCGCGAGAGCTTGCCGCATCGCTGCCGCCTTGGGCGCGGCTGCATGTCTCGGGCTGCGCCAAGGGTTGTGCCCAGCCGGGGCCCGCCGATTTCACGCTGCTGGGCGGATCGGGCGGGTTTGACCTGATCAGGAACGGTACGGCTTGGGACCCACCCGCACATCGTGCGCTGTCTCTGGCGCAAATCCACGAAATTCTGGGCGGATGAAACATGCCATATAGTTATGAAACCGACGGCGCGGCGATCTATGCCGAAAGCTTCGCGACGATCCGGGCCGAGGCCCGCCTTGACCGCTTCGATGCCGATGAGGAAACGGTGGCGGTCCGCATGATCCACGCCGCCGGGTTGGTCGGGCTGGAGGAGCAGATCCGCTTTTCCCCCGGCATGGTGGCCCGCGCGCGGCAGGCCTTGCAGGGCGGCGCGCCGATCCTTTGCGATGCGCGCATGGTCAGCGAAGGCGTGACCCGCCCGCGTCTGCCCGCTGGGAACGAGGTGATCTGCACCTTGCACGCCCCCGAGGTTGCCGGTCTGGCCGCGCAACTGGGCACGACGCGTTCCGCCGCCGCGCTGGAACTGTGGCGGCCGCATCTGGGCGGCGCGCTGGTCGCCATCGGTAATGCGCCGACCGCGCTGTTCCACCTGCTGGAAATGCTCGAGGACCCTTCCTGCCCGCGCCCCGCGGCGATCATCGGCTGCCCGGTCGGCTTTGTTGGTGCCGCGGAATCCAAACAGGCGTTGTGGGACGCGCAGCCCGCGCCCTGCGTCATCGTCAAGGGCCGCTTGGGCGGCAGCGCCATCACCGTCGCCGCCATCAACGCCATTGCGAGCCGCGCGGAATGACCTGCGGCACCATCCACGGCGTCGGCCTTGGCCCCGGCGACCCCGAGTTGATGAGCGTGCGCGCCGACAGGCTGCTGCGCGGCGCTCGCCACGTCGCCTATTTCCGCAAGGCCGGGCGACCGGGGCGCGCGCGCGGCATCGTCGACGGCATGCTGCGCCCCGATGCTATCGAATTCGCGATGGAATACCCGGTCACGACCGAGATTGCGCTGGACGACCCCGCCTATAACCAGGCCCTGTCGGGCTTCTATGCCGAGGTCACCACGCATCTGGTCGCCTTGGCCCAGACGGGTGAGGATGTGGTCGTGCTGTGCGAAGGCGATCCCTTCTTCTACGGCTCGTTCATGCATTTGCACGCCCGGTTGCAAGGCCGGGTTCCGGTTCATGTCGTGCCCGCGATCACCGGCATGTCGGCGGCATGGACCGTCACCGGCATTCCGGTGACATGGGGCGATGATGTGCTGACCGTCCTTCTGGGCACCATGTCTGAATTGGATCTGGCCCGGCGCATGTCCGACGCCGATGCCATCGTGGTGATGAAGGTCGGCCGCAACCTGCCCAAGGTGCGCCGCGCGCTTGAACTGGCAGGCAAGCTTGACCGCGCGTGGCTGGTCGAATGCGCCAGCATGGAGGCCGAGCGCGCCATCCCCCTGGCCGAGGCGGGTGAACGAACCGTGCCCTATTTCTCGATCGTGATTGTCCATGGACAGGGGCGGCGGCCATGAGCGGTTGGCTGGTCATCGCCGGTCTGGGGCCGGGCGATCCGCGCATGATCACGCCGGAAGTCACGGCGGCACTGAATGAGGCCACCGATATCGTCGGCTACATCCCTTATGTGCGACGCATTGCCCCGCGCGCCGGGCTGGTGCTGCACGAAAGCGACAACCGGGTCGAACTTGACCGCGCCCGGCATGCGCTGGCCATGGCGGCCGCTGGCCGTCGCGTCACCGTCGTCAGTTCGGGCGATCCGGGCGTTTTCGCCATGGCCTCGGCCGTGTTCGAGGCGCTGGAGACCGGGCCGCAGGCATGGCGCGATCTGGATATCCGCGTCCTGCCCGGTGTGACTGCAATGCTGGCGGCGGCGGCACGGGCTGGCGCCCCCCTTGGCCATGATTTCTGCGTGATCAACCTGAGCGACAACCTGAAGCCTTGGGATCTGATCGCGCGCCGATTGCGGCTGGCGGTCGAGGCGGATTTCGCCATCGCGCTTTACAACCCCCGCTCAAAAGCCCGCCCCGAGGGCTTTGCCCGCACATTGGACATCCTGCGCGAATGCTGCGAACCGGGGCGGGTGTTGGTCTTCGCCCGCGCAGTCTCGACGCCGGATGAGGAACTGACGGTGGTCAGCCTGTCTGACGCGCGGCCCGAGATGGCCGACATGCGCACCGTGGTTCTGGTCGGGTCTTCCGCCACGCGGGTGATCCGGCGTGGCGGTGCGCCCATCGTCTATACGCCGCGTTCGGTGCTGGCATGATACCAGCGCAGCACCGCGTCGACCTCATGCACTTCCGTCACCGGGGGCAGCGTCGGACGCTCGATCATCAGCACCGGCAAGTTCAGCGACCGCGCGGCCTCGATCTTGGCATAGGCTCCGCCGCCGCCGGAATTCTTGGATGCGACCATGTCGATTCCATGCGTCTGCATCAGGGCGCGGTCACCCTCGGCCCGGTACGGTCCGCGATCGACGATGACTTGCGCATTGGGCAGCGGCAAAGGGTCCACGGGAGGATCTACCAGTCGCAGCAGATAGAAATGCTGGGGATTTCCGGCGAAATCCGACAGGTGTTGCCGCCCCACCGCCAGCATCACCCGCCTTGCCGGTCCCTCCAGCGCGGCAGAGGCCGCCGAAATGTCGGGAACGTGGGTCCAGCGATCACCATCAACCGGTTGCCATGGCGGACGGGTCAGCCGGATCAGCGGCACACCGGTTTCGGCGCATGCCGCGACCGCATTGGCGCTGATCCGCGCCGCAAAGGGATGGGTGGCGTCGACGACATGGCTGTAACCACCGTCGGCGATGTGGCGGGCCAGCCCCTCGGCTCCGCCAAAGCCGCCCACGCGATGCGGCAGGGGTTGGGGACGGGGGTTTTCGACCCGTCCGGCCAGCGAGATGGTGCCGATCATGCCCGCATCGGCCATGCGGCGCGCCAGTTCGCGCGCCTCGGTCGTCCCGCCCAGGATCAGGACATTGAAACGCATGGCTAGAACTCCGTGGCTGACCATTCTTGGCGTCGGCGAAAATGGACCGGAAGGGCTGTCCCCGGCAAGCCATGCGGCGCTGGCATCGGCCGAGATCGTCATGGGCCCGTCCCGGCATCTGAGCCTGCTTCCCGATCTGGTGGCCGAAAGTATCGTCTGGCCGGTGCCTTTCGCGGACGGCTTGCCGGTGCTGATGCGGTTCCGGGGACGTCGGGTGGTGGTTCTGGCCTCGGGCGATCCGTTCTGGTTCGGGGCAGGCAGCGTGATTGCACGCGAACTGGACCGCGACGAATGGCAGGCGATCCCCGGTCCCTCGACCTTTTCGCTGGCCGCGTCGCGGCTGGGTTGGCCGCTTGAACAGGTGGTTTGCCTTGGCCTGCACGCGGCCCCACTGACCCGGCTGCGCCCGCATCTGGCACCGGGGACCAAGGCCATCGTGCTGCTGCGCGACGGCGCGGCGGTCCGGGAGCTGGGTCACTATCTGGCGGATCTGGGTTTCGGGGACAGTCAGCTGGCGGTGCTGGAGGCGCTTGGCGGGCCTCGGGAAAGGGGCACCCGGCTTGTCGCGCATCAGGTCGACACGCAGGATTTCCAGCATCCCGTGGCGGTGGCGCTGGAATGCGCGGGGACGGGGCAGGCTCTGCCCAGATGCTCGGGGATCGCGGATGAGTTCTTCGAAAGCGACGGCCAGATCACCAAGCGCCCGATCCGGGCGCTGGCGCTGTCGGCGCTGGCCCCGAAGCCGGGCGAATTGCTGTGGGATATCGGCGGCGGGTCGGGGTCGATCGGAATCGAATGGCTGCTGGCCGATCCCACGACCTCGGCGATCAGCATCGAGCCGCGCGCCGATCGCGCCGCGCGTATCCGGGTCAACGCGGATCGGCTGGGGGTCGACCGGCTTAGGGTCATCCATGCCGCCGCCCCCGAGGCTTTGCAGGCGCTGCCCCTGCCGCAGGCGGTCTTTGTCGGCGGCGGTCTGTCCGCTGCACTTCTGGAACATCTCGCGCATCTGCCCCGTGGCACGCGGTTGGTTGCCCATGCAGTGACCTTGGAATCCGAGGCGCTGCTGGCCGAATGGCAGGCCCGGTTGGGCGGTGATCTGATGAAGATCGCACTGGCAAGGGCCGTGCCGCTTGGCAGCAAGCGGGCATGGGACGCGGCCTATCCGGTCGTTCAGTGGAGTGTCACCCTGTGATCGTCGCGGGATTTGGATTTCGCGCCTCGGCCTCGGTCGGCAGCCTGTCGGATGCCTTGGCGCGCGCCTCGGGTGGAAGTGCGGTCGATCTGCTGGCCACCGCCGACGACAAATCGACAGCCCGGAGTTTTCAGGATTTCGCCACCGCATCAGGCATTCCGGCAATCGGGGTAACACCCGACCCAATCGCCGTGCAACTTACGCCGACCCGCTCGCCCGCCTCACTGCAGGCGCGGGGGACGGGCAGCATGGCCGAGGCGGCGGCATTGGCCGCTGCCGGTCGAAACGCGCGGCTGATCACGCCGCGCGTCATTTCGGGCGACCGCCTCGCCACCTGCGCCATAGCCATAGGAGAAGGCCCATGACCGTGCATTTCATCGGAGCCGGTCCCGGCTCTCCCGACCTGCTGACGCTGCGCGGGCGCGATATCATCGCGGCCTCGCCGGTCTGCCTTTATGCCGGATCGCTGGTCCCCGAGGCGGTGCTGTCCCATTGCCCGCCCGGCGCGCGGATCGTAAACACTGCACCACTGGATCTGGATGCGATCATGGCCGAGATCAGCGCCGCCCATGACAAGGGGCAGGATGTGGCGCGGCTGCATTCTGGCGATCTGTCGGTCTGGTCGGCGATGGGCGAACAGATCCGTCGCCTGAACGCGCTGTGCATCCCCTATACGGTGACGCCGGGCGTGCCGTCATTTGCGGCGGCGGCAGCGGCGCTTGGTGCGGAGCTGACCCTGCCGGGCGTGGCGCAATCGGTGGTGTTGACGCGGACCTCGGGGCGGGCCTCGTCGATGCCGCCTTCCGAGACGCTGGCCGCCTTCGGCGCGACCGGGGCGACGCTGGCGCTGCATCTGTCGATCCAGAACCTGTCGCGGGTGACAGCCGAGTTGATCCCGCATTACGGCGCGGATTGCCCGGTCGCCGTGGTCTGGCGCGCAAGCTGGCCCGATGAGCGCATTGTCCGTGCGACACTGGCGACGATCGAGGTCGAGATCGGTCAGGGGATCGAGCGAACCGCGTTGATCCTTGTGGGCCACGCGCTGGGGTCGGGCGATTTTCAGGAAAGCCGCCTTTATGCGCCGGATTACGACCGCCGCTATCGCCCGCAATCCGTTGCCAGCCCTTGGGCCGGTTGGAGCGAAGGCGATGACTGATCGCGGCTGGCCTCCGGGGCTGATGATCTCGGCCCCGGCCTCGGGGACGGGCAAGACGACGGTGATGCTGGGGCTGCTGCGGGCGCTGACTGATGATCGTCTGACGGTGCAGCCGTTCAAGTCGGGGCCGGATTACATCGACCCGGCCTTTCACCGCGCCGCCAGTGGCCGGGCCTCGTTCAATCTGGATAATTGGGCGATGGGTGAAGGGTTGTTCGGTGCAATTGCCGCGCGGGCGGCAGGGGCCGATATCTGCGTGGCCGAAGGCTCGATGGGGCTGTTCGACGGCGTGGCCAGCCGAGGGCTTGGCGGTTTCGGCTCCAGCGCGGAGACGGCGCGGGCGATGGGCTGGCCGGTGGTGCTGGTGATTGACGTGAGCGGGCAGGCACAATCGGCGGCGGCGACGGCATTGGGTTTTGCCCGTTATGCCGCCGACCTGACCATTGCCGGGGTAATCCTGAACCGGGTGGCCAGCCCCCGGCATGAGCGGCTGGTCCGGCTGGGAATGGAGCAGGCGGGCCTGCCGGTCCTTGGCGCGCTGCCCCGGCGCGGCGACCTGACCCTGCCCGAGCGTCATCTGGGCCTGATCCAAGCGGTCGAGCATCCCGATCTGGAAACCGCCATCGCCAAATATGCGGCCTTTCTGCGCCAGCATGTCGACCTAAGCGCGATCATTGCCGCCGCGCGGGGCAGCCAACCGCCGCAAGCTGGCCGGGGACCACGCCCCCCGGCGCAGCGCATCGCCCTTGCCCGTGATGCGGCCTTTTCCTTCACCTATCCGCATTTGCTGGAAGGCTGGCATGAGGCCGGGGCCGAGATCCTGCCCTTTTCACCCTTGGCGGATGAGGCCCCGGATGCCGGGGCCGATCTGGTCTGGCTTCCGGGCGGCTATCCGGAACTGCATGCCGGGCGGTTGGCTGCGGCCTCACGCTTCCATGCCGGGCTGCGGCAACATGCCGTGACAAGGCCGGTGCATGGCGAATGCGGCGGCTACATGGTGCTGGGACAGACCTTGGTGGACAGCCAAGGGGTGGCGCATCCCATGGCGGGCCTGCTGGGTCTGGTCACCTCGTATCAACAGCGCAGGTTGCATCTGGGCTATCGCCGGGCGGTCCTGTCCTCGGGCATGCCCGGCCATCCGGTGGGCGCGGTCCTGCGCGGGCACGAATTCCATTACTCGACCATCCTTGAACAGCCGGACAGCGCCCTTGCGGCGGTCTTTGATGCCGACGGATCGCCCGTGGCCGAGACCGGATCGCGACGCGGCAACGTCACCGGCACATTCTTTCATCTTATCGCAACGGAAGGAGGCTGACCGGCAACACATGACCACCGATCATCTTCGGTGCTGCCCTCGGGCGGCTGAAAAGGGAACCGGGTGCAAGACCCGGACTGCCCCCGCAACTGTAAGCGGAGAGCGGAGCGGAACAACCACTGGCCCCAACGCCGGGAAGGACCGACCCCCGCCTTGACCCGCAAGTCAGGAGACCTGCCGCAGATGAAAAATCCTTGCCGCGCGATGCGGCGCAATCGCCGCCGGAGGGGCGGCACAGATACAGGATGACTGACATGCATATCGAACCCGGAATCGTGGACGGGGCCAAAATGGTCCTGGCCTATGGCACGGCCGCCGCTGCCGCCGCCTATACCGTCAAACTGGCGCTGGATGATCTGAAGCATCACCACGCCGGCTCCTTCGCGCTGCGCAGCGTGATCGGGGCCGCCACCACCTTTGTCTTTTTCGAGATCCTGCCGCATTTCCCCGTTGGCATCTCTGAGGTGCACTTTATCCTTGGCACGACGCTGTTCCTGATCCTTGGAGCGGCGCCTGCGGCACTGGGTCTGGCCTTGGGCCTGCTGGTGCAGGGGATGTTCTTTGCCCCGACCGATCTGCCGATGTATTTCGTGAACGTGACGACGCTGCTGATGCCGCTTTTCGTGATCGATACTCTGGCGCGTCGGGTCATTCCCGCCGACACCGCCTATGTCGATCTGAAATATGCCGATGTGCTCAAGCTGTCGCTGGCCTATCAGGGCGGGGTCGTGGCCTGGGTGGCCTTCTGGGCGATCTACGGCCACGGGTTCGGGGCCGAGAACATGGCCTCGATCGTCAGTTTCGGTGCAGCCTACATGCTGGTGGTACTGATTGAACCCGTCGCCGATCTTGCCGCGCTGGCGCTCGCCAAGGCGCTGCGTCCGTCGGGCCAGACGGCGCTGGTGACGCGCAGGCTTTACGCGGCCTGAACGCGGCTTCAACCAGAGGGCGGGCCGTGTCGGGTCCGCCCCATTCCCAAGGAGTGACGGATGCAGGAACTGTGGCTTGTCGGCATTGGCACGGGCAATCCCAGCCACGTGACGCTGGAGGGGGTTCAGGCCCTGCGCGAGGCCGATCTGATCCTGATCCCCCGCAAAGGCACGGGCAAGGAGGATCTGGCGCATCTGCGCCACCAGATCCTGCGGGACTGCGGCGCGGCGGGCAAGGTCGTCGAATTCGACATGCCGCAGCGGGATGCGGCACTGCCCTATGGTCAGCGGGTTGAGCGGTGGCATGACCAGATTGCGACGATCTGGGCGCAAACGGTCAAGGATGCAGGGCGCAGCGGGCCGGTCGCGCTGCTGGTCTGGGGCGATCCGGGGCTATATGACAGCACGCTGCGGATTGCCGGACGCCTGGACCCAAAACCGCGGCTGCGGGTCGTTCCGGGCATTACCGCCCTTCAGGCGCTGACGGCGGCGCATGCCATTCCCTTCAATACTGTCAATGGTGCGGTGACGGTGACGACGGGCCGCCAATTGCGCGATCACGGCTGGCCCAAGGGGGCCGAGACCATCGTTGTCATGCTGGACGGCGAATGCAGTTTCCAAATGCTTGATCCCGAGGGGCTGACCATCTGGTGGGGCGCTTTCCTTTGCATGTCCGATCAGATCCTTGAGGCTGGCGCGCTGCACGAGGCAGGCCCTCGCATCATCGCACGCCGCGCCGAGGCGCGTGAGCGTCATGGCTGGATCATGGACACCTATCTGCTGCGGCGATCTGTCGGGCAGGCGGGTGCGTACTGACCATAGCGCGGTGTCTTCGCCTTGTGGCTGGACCCAAGCCATTTTCCGGCCATGTTTCGTGACGTGCATTTATCGTATTTGGTGGGGGCGACACGACAAGGCTGACTTCCTGCAGAAGTGGCCCGAACGCAGCGCGATGGCTTCTTTCTGCTCGGCGCGGGGCTGGGCGTGGCCGGGGCAGAAAGAGGGTCTTGTTGGCCGCTTCGTAATCAATGTTGTGGTGCAGATAGGTCGAACCGCGGATCAACACGCGATCAACCAGCTGCGATAAGGAGCCGCCGAAACCGACGCGAACGGTGTCGCCGAAGGTGACCGCACGCAAAACTGCCGCATATACCAGCATGTCGCCATCGTTCGGCTTCCACTTCGGCGTCCGTATATCCGGGTAGGTCGTTATTCGAGGAATGATTGAAATGAACAAGCGCTGTCTTTATAGTCTCAGCCCCATTTTTGGCTGCGTACACAGGCATTAATTGTAAGTGACCTTGGTTGTCCGTTTATGCGGTTGACCTATAACCATATTGGTTCAATCACGTCCATCTCCATCAGGTTGTGGGAGCGATTGTCCTTATTAATCGATTTCGTGACGCACGTTTTTTTTTGACCTAGCGACACTTATTTTGGTTGATAATTGGTAAATTGAAAAGATTAACAGTATTTTTGCGTTGCCAAAAAATATGATTATTGAGTGGGCATTTCTCGCTTATCGATCCGACCTCGCGAGTGCTTGATCGGTTCAGAACGCCGTGCGTGCCAGAAAGTCATCTGGAAAGCGCAGCGTTCAGGATGGGCATCTTGTAGATTTTCGGCTGCGAAGTTGTGCTCCTGAACTTGATGCGGCGCTTTACCGATCGCGATTGCTTCTTGAGGGTGGTCGGACGCGGCTCCTGACAAGCGTGGCCGGCATGTCCGGCTCGTGCGACCTTTCGGATCAATGACGCGGCGGGGCCCCATCGGGCTCGGAATGCAGTTGACTTGGATCACGGGGAAGAGGCTTCCGACTCGTAACAAATCGCTGCTGAAACTGCGCAGTTTCTGCGCATTTGTCTGCGATCTGGGGCGGTAAGTCATCATTCTGATGTCGAATTCGGCACGGCAAAATTTTTCTTCATAAAGAAAACAATTCACCCAAGGGAAACTGCCCAGAGGATGGGAACCTGTCCCTCATCGTTTCTGTGATGCTCACAATGAGGGTAAGCCATGAACCTGAAGACAGCCTCTCCGGCCTTGCTTGTGGCCGCATTTCCCGTGATCGGCAATGCGCAGGAGGTTGCCCCCACGCTTAGCGCCGGGGATACCGCTTTTGTCGCGACATGCGCGCTGATCGTCATGCTGATGATGCTGCCGGGGCTGGGCCTGTTCTATGCGGGCATGGCGCGCAGCAAGAACGTGCTATCGGTGCTGACCCAGATATTGGCCTCGATCGCGCTGATCTGCGTGTTGTGGACGGCCTATGGTTACTCGCTGACTTTCGACGGAGAGAGCCCGCTGAATGCCGTGATCGGCGGCACTTCGAAGCTGTTCCTGGCCGGTATCACCACGGACAGTCTGGTCGGGAC
>Ga0247819_10001622_pt1 | contig 12005 bp, 11 predicted proteins | sample 13C_Xylose_Day6_FD_193428 | JGI IMG/M metagenome (GOLD analysis project Ga0247819, IMG submission 193428) | Soil microbial communities from agricultural site in Penn Yan, New York, United States - 13C_Xylose_Day6 | ecosystem: Environmental > Terrestrial > Soil > Agricultural land | place: USA... | reverse complement strand
CGGCTACACCGTGCTGCTGGCCCTGGCTTCGTACAGCGTGCTGCCCGAGGCCGACACCATCCTCGGCCGAGCGCCGATGTACAGCTACAAGTCGCTGCGCCCGATCGCCCGCTTCACCGCCGACCCCACCGTGCTGGCCGTGCGCGCCGACGCGCCCTGGAAGACGGTGAAGGACTTCGTCGAGGACGCGAAGAAGCGCCCAGGCGCCATCAACTACGGCTCGTCGGGCAACTACGGCACCATGCACGTGCCGATGGAAATCCTGGCGCAGACCGCCGGCATCAAGTTGACCCACGTGCCGTTCACCGGCGCGGCCCCGGCCATCGTGGCGCTGCTGGGCGGCCAGATCGAGGCCGTCTCCACCGGTCCCGCGACCGTGGTGCAGCACGTCAAGGGCGGCAAGCTGAAGGTGCTGGGCCACTGGGGCACCGGCAAGCTGCAGGCGCTGCCTGACGTGCCGTCGCTCAAGGACTCGGGCTACCCCGCCGAATACGCGCAGTGGTCGGGCCTGTTCATCCCCGCGGGCGTGCCCGAGCCGGTGGCGCAGCGCCTGCGCGCCGCGGCCAAGGCCGCGGGCAACGATGCCCGCGTGAAAGAGGTGATCGGCGGCGCCGGCACCCCGGTGCTCTACCAGGACACGCCGGAGTTCGAGAAGTACGTGGCGTCCGACGTGAAGCGCATGACCGAAGTGGTCAAGAAGATGGGCAAGGTCGAGTGAGCCGGCGCCGGCCTCAGGCCAGCAGCGCGTTCACTCGCTTGACGTAGGCGGCCGGGTCCTCCGGCATGCCGCCTTCGGCCAGCAGCGCCTGGTCGAACAGGATCTGTGCCAGGTCGTGGAAGTGCACCGAGCCGTCCAGCTTCTTCACCAGCGGATGCTCGGGGTTCACTTCCAGCACCGGCTTCATCTCCGGCACCTTCTGCCCCGCCTGCTTGAGCATCCGAGCCAGCTGCATGCTCATGCCGTCGCCCTCGACCACCAGGCAGGCCGGTGAGTCGACCAGTCGCGAGGTGACGCGCACGTCCTGCGCGCGGTCCTTCAGTGCTTCCTTCAGCTTGGCCAGCACCGGCTTGAAGGCCTCGGCGGCTTCCTCGGTCGCCTTCTTCTCGGCTTCGTCCTGCAGCTTGCCCAGGTCCACCGCGCCCTTGGCCACCGACTGCATGGGCGTGCCGTCGAACTCCTGCAGGTAGTTCAGCGCCCACTCGTCCACCCGGTCCGTCATCAGCAGCACCTCGATGCCCTTCTTGCGGAACACCTCGAGCTGCGGGCTGTTCTTCGCGGCGGCCAGCGTGTCGGCGGTGATGTAGTAAATGGCGTCCTGGCCTTCCTTCATCCGCGCCTTGTAGTCGGCCAGCGAGACGCTCGCGGTGTCCGACTGCGTGGACGCGAACCGCAGCAGCTTCGCGATGCGCTCGCGGTTGCCGAAGTCCTCGCCCAGCCCCTCCTTGAGCACGGCGCCGAACTCGGCGTAGAACTTCGCGTACTTGCCCTTGTCCTCCCCGGACGCGGCTTCGTCCTTCTCGTGGCGGGCCAGTTCCTCCAGCATGGCCAGCACGCGCTTGGTGCTGCCCTCGCGGATGGCGCGCACGTCGCGGCTTTCCTGCAGCAACTCGCGGCTGACGTTGAGCGGCAGGTCGGCCGAGTCGATGACGCCCTTGACGAAGCGCAGGTACACCGGCATCAGCGCCTCGGCGTCGTCCATGATGAAGACGCGCTTGACGTACAGCCTCACGCCCGCGGCCTTGTCGCGGTTCCACAGGTCCATGGGCGCGTGCGCCGGGATGTAGAGCAGCTGCGTGTACTCGGTGGAGCCTTCCACGCGGTTGTGGCTCCACGCCAGCGGGTCCTCGTGGTCGTGGCTGATCTGGCGGTAGAAGGCCTTGTACTGGTCCTCGGTGACGTCCTTCTTCGGGCGCGACCACAGCGCGCTGGCCTGGTTGACGGTTTCCCACTCGCCGGTGAGCACCATCTCGCCGCCCTTGTCGTCCTCGCCTTCCTTCCACTCTTCCTTGCGCATCAGGATCGGCAGGGAGATGTGGTCGGAGTACTTGCCGACGATGGACTTGAGCTTCCAGGTGGACAGGTACTCGGTGGCCTCGTCCTTGAGATGCAGGATCACGCTGGTGCCGCGCTGCGGCCGGTTGATGGCCTCGACCTCGAAGTCGCCGGTGCCGCCGCTGGTCCAGCGCACGCCCTGGTCGGCCGGCAGGCCCGCGCGGCGCGATTCCACCGTGATGCGGTCCGCCACGATGAAGCCCGAATAGAAGCCCACGCCGAACTGGCCGATGAGCTGGGCGTCCGCCTTCTGGTCGCCCGACAGCCGGCTCATGAACTCCCGGGTGCCGCTCTTGGCGATGGTGCCCAGGTTGTCGATGGCTTCCTGCTGCGACAGGCCGATGCCGTTGTCGGTGATCGTGAGCGTGCGCGCCTCCTTGTCGAAGTCGATGCGCACTTCCAGGTTGGGCGAGTCCTCGTACAGCGAGTTGTCGGCCAGGGCTTCGAAGCGAAGCTTGTCGCAGGCGTCTGATGCGTTGGAGACCAGCTCGCGCAGGAAGATCTCCTGGTTGGAGTACAGCGAGTGGGTGACCAGGTGCAGCAGCTGCGCGACCTCGGCCTGGAAGGAAAGGGTTTGCTTGTTCTGGGTCATGATGCCGACGGAGCATGAGGGCTCGTTGGCGGATTTCAAGGTGGGCCGGCCACCAGTGGCTCGGGACATCCGCGCTACATCCCCGCCGGCCTTTTCGTGAAAAAAGTGGGTGGGTCCCTGCCGGTGACTGACGAGTCGCGCCCAGACTGGTCTGACGACTGGTTACAGTGCGCTGCGTCTCACGACCCGTCCATGTTCATCGAGCTTCCCCACGCCCTCACCCCTTCCGCTGAGCTCGCGCTCGAGCTGGACCCGGCCTTCGACGAACCCCAGACCCTGACCGCGGCCGAGACGCCCCGCGTCAAGGGCGCCCTGGCGGCTTCTCGGATCCGCCTGACCTTGGCGCGCGACGCCCGCAGCTGGCCGATGCACGCCAGCGTGGACGGCTCCCAGAGCATCGAATTGACGCTGACTCAGGGCTGAGCCCCGGGTAGCGCTCAGGACGCCAGCACGGGCGTCGGCACGGTCTGCGCGGCGCCGGACTGGGCGGCCGTTGCGGGCACCGCGCCCACCGGCTCCAGCCGCGCGATCAGGCCGCTGCGGTCGTCCCGGTTGCGCAGCACGATGCGCAGGCCGCAGCGCTGCGCGGCGGTCTGGGCGATCGACAGGCCCAGGCCGCTGCCGCGCGTGCCGTTGCCCGGCACGCGGAAGAAGCGGTCGAACACGCGAACCAGCTGGTCCGGCGGGATGCCCGGGCCGGTGTCCACCACCTCGATGGCCGGTCCGTTCGGCGTGTTGGACAGCCGAACGTCGACCACGCCGCCTTCGGGCGTGTAGCGCAGCGCGTTCTCGATCAGGTTGTCCAGCGCGCTGCGCAGGTCGCCGGAGGCGCAACGCATCACCAGCGTGACCGGCACGCGCGATTCCACCACCATGCCCAGGTCGATGTGCCGCTGGTCGGCCAGCGCGATCAGGCCGTCGATGCTCTGGTGGATCTGCGCCTGCAGGTCCACCGTCACCATCGGCTCCTGGGCCGCCTTGGCTTCGTGGCGCGAGAGCTTGAGCAGCTGGTCCACCAGCCGCTGGGCGCGCTCCACGCCGGCCGCCAGCTGGGAGAAGCTTTCCTGGCAGGCGCCGGGCGGCAGGTCGCAGCGCACGTTCTCCAGCTGCAGCGCTACGGCGGTGATCGGCGTGCGCAGCTCGTGCGCCGCGTCCTGCACGAAGCGGCGCTGGGTGTTGAAGGCGTCGCGCAGGCGCGCCAGCAGGCTGTTGAACGAAGCGACCAGCGGAACGATCTCGGCCGGCACGCGCGTCAGCGGCAGCTCGCGGATGGAGTTCTCGTCCTGCTGCGCGGCCTGGCGGCCGATGGCCTGCACTTCGCGCGAGAGCGTGGCGGCCACGCCCCACAGGATCAGGATGGCCAGCGGCAGCAGGATGAGCACCGGCGCCAGCGCCGCGCCCGCGCGCTCGACGGCCAGGTGGCGCCGGAACTCGCCGCTTTGCAGCACCTGCACCTGGTGCGCCTGGTTCGCGGCCGGCGCCGTCGCGTACACGCGCCAGTCGTGGCCGGCGAGGGTGAGGTCGTGGAAGCCGGGCGCCATCTTCGGCGCTTCGACACCGGGCATCGACACCGCTTCGAGCCGGCCGTCGGGGGTCCAGACCTGGCCGACGTAGCTGCCCCACTTGTGCACGCGATCGGGCGTGACCTGCGGGAGCACCACGCGGTCCTCACGAGCGGCGAGCGAGTCGCCCAGCTGCTGCATCTGCTCGTCCATGAAGGACGCCACCATGCGCGTGTAGGTCCAGTAGGAGAAGGCGGCCGAGGCGGCGCCCACCAGCAGGAACAGCGGCACCAGCCAGAACAGAAGGGCTCGCCGCAGCGAGCACATCGGGCCTGCGGAGAGGATGTGCATCACGCGGCTCCCTTGGACGCGACGGGCACCGGCTGGCCCGCGGCGATGCGCCAGCCCAGGCCGCGCACGTTGCGGATGACCTCGGCGCCCAGCTTGCGCCGCATGCCGTGGATCAGGACGTCCACAGCGTTGCTGCTGACCTCCTCGCCCCAGCCGTAGATGCGGCTTTCCAGCTGGTCGCGCGAGAGGATGGCGCCGGGGCGCTCCAGCAGCGCGTGCAGCAGCGCGAATTCCCGCGCGGAGAGTTGCTGGCGCTCGCCCTGCACCAGCACTTCGCGCGTGGTCAGGTCCAGCTGCACGGTGTCGCTGCCGATCACCGAGTGGGCGGCGCCGTCGCGGCGGCGGATCACCGCCCGCATCCGCGCCAGCAGCTCGCGGAATTCATAGGGCTTGACCAGGTAGTCGTCGGCGCCGACGTCCAGGCCGGTGATGCGGTCGTCCAGGCCATCGCGCGCGGTCAGCACCAGCACCGGCGTGCGATCGCCCTTGGCGCGCGCGGTGCGCAGCACCTCGATGCCGTCGCGGCGCGGCAGGCCCAGGTCCAGCAGCACGCAGGCGTAGCCGCCTTCGTCCATGGCGCTCTGGGCGAGCATGCCTTCCTTCACCCAATCGACCGACCAGCCGTTGGCCTCCAGGGCCTTGTGCAGGCTCTGGCCGATCATTTCGTCGTCTTCCACCAGCAGGACACGCATAGCGTCAGGGCTCCAGTCGGAGGAATTGTCCGCCGTTCCAGCGCGCTTCGCGGCGCGCCTCGCGCCAGAACACCACTCCGCCGAAGACCAGCAACAGCAGCAGCGCGGCTTCGAACGCGGCAGTGGCGCCGTCGCTCGCCTGCCAGGCCAGCAGGTAGCTGAGCTTGCCGAGCGCAGCAGCGGAAATGGACGGCAGGCGCCAGGACGGGGTGACGACCGCGATCAGCAGCGCCAGGGCGGACGCGACGGTGAGCCACTGCAGGTTGCGGCCGGCCATGTCGAGATCGACCGGCGCCCACAGCGCGAGGAGCAGCGTCGCGGCGCCGGCGGCGGCCAGCGCGATGGTCGCGGCGCGGGGGAGGGATTCGTTCATGACGGGCCTCGGGAAGGTGGTTTCCGATGACCGAAGGCTACAGACCGAGTGTTAGGCGGCCCTTAGCGGACGGTCGGCGGAGACGAGCCGACGAACGGGCTCAAGTGCCGCTTGTCCAGTCCCGCGGACCGGCCATCGGGTATTACATGGCCGGAATGTGGCGGAATTGAAACGTTTTGATACCGAGGGGGCCCGGAAATTTGTAAGTCGCTGATCTTCATGACTTTTTTCTGTTGCAAGTCATTACAGGCGCTTCTACAGTTCAGCCACCTTAAGCACTTTCCTTAACCCGAATAGCGGGATTTCCGTAAAGGACGGCTCTATGAAAAAGCTTCTTCTGACTGCACTGATGAGTTTGGCGGCCCTGGCATCCGTGACGGCGCATGCCCAGTCGACCGCGACCGGCAACTTCGACGTTGTCATCACCCTGACCTCCTCCTGCTCGCTGAACACGCCCGTCAACGGTGCCTTGGGCTACACGTCGTTCGGGACCGCGGCATCCGCGACCGCGACGGCGGCGACCATCAATGTCCGCTGCACCAACGGCGTGCCCTATACGGCGACGCTGAACGGCAGCACGAGCACCACCTCGAACGCCTACGACTTCACCGACACGACCCTGAACCTGGGCTACCGGCTGACGCTGGCTGCCACGGGGCTGTCCGGCACGGGCACGAACGCCGGCACGGGCGTCAACCAGGCCTACACCATCACCCCCTCGATGACCACGGCCCAAGGCGGCACCTGCAACGGGCCGACCTGCAGCAGCACCGCGAACCACACCCTGACCATCACGTACTGAACCCAGCCGACCTGACTGGGCACGCGGATGCAATGCCGGTGGTTCGTCCCCCTCCTTCTCGCCCTGGCCGCGCCTAGCGGCTTCGGCGGTTCGGCGGCGGGCACTTTCGGCATCGACATCCAGCTGCTCGCGGCCGGCGGCGCCGCTCCGGTGGTTCCCGCTCCTGCAGACGCGGCGCCTCAACTCGACGTCCGCGGCCCGACCACCTGCTCCAGCGCCAGCGGCGGTTCCTCGGTCCGGGTCAGCTGCAGCACTCCCACCTTCGTGCAGATCAGCGACGGCCAGGCCGTCGCCGGTTCGCTCCGGGGGTTGCGACCCAATGAGGATGCCTGCGGGCAACTCGCGTCGGTTCCCGGACTCACCTGCGTGTCGTATGCCGGCCATGTCGTCGAGCACTCCTCCAACGAAGGCGTGTCGCTGCTGCCGGCAAGCACAGCGCAGCGCATCGAGGAGCCCGGCACCGCGGCAGGTGCGTTGTATGAAATCCGCCGCCGCGACAGCCTGAGCACGCTGGTGGCCGTTCAGACGGTCAATCCCGACTCGGGCACGGTTGAGTTGCTGGTAACCTTCTGACGATGAAATCAGCAATGCGGCGCGCGTCCGGGGCATTCTTGGCAGCCGTGGCTGCGCTCGCGTGGGGCACCGCCACCGCCGGGATGTTCTCGGTGACGCCCGTCCGCATCTACATGACCGCGCGCGAACGCGCCGTCGCCGTCACCATCGTGAACGACGGCGACAGCGAAGTCGTATTGCAGGCCGACCTCAACAGCTGGTCGCAGACGCCCGACGGCACCGACCAGCTCGCGCCGACCGAAGACCTGATCCTGGCGCCGCCGATCATCAAGATCGCGCCCAAGGCCCGGCAGGTGGTGCGGCTGGCGCTGCTCACCCCGCCCGACCTGTCGCGGCAACTGACGTACCGCGTGGTGATCCGCGAGGTACCGGAGGCGACGCCTCAGCCTCCGACCGAAGGGCTTCGTACCCCCATCGCGCTGGCCCTGAGCCTGCCCGTCTTCATCACGCCCCCCGGCGCCAAACGCCAGGTGGACTGCACTCCCGTGCGGATCGACGCCAACACGCCGGCGTTGAACTGCAAGAACAACGGCAATGCCTACGCGCAGCTGCGCGAAGCCCAGCTCAGCCGGGACGACCGGCCCGTCGCGCGCTTCGAAGGCGGCACCTACATCCTGCCGGGCGCGACCAAGGTGATCGCGCTCAAGCCGGACGCCGCCGTGCCTGCGGGCCAGGCGAGGCTTTCGCTGACGTTCGACGACGGGCAGAGCAGCTCCACCTCCGTGGCAGTGCCTTGATGGACGCCGTGCATGGAATGGCGACGCCCGGGCCGGCCAGCACGGCAGATCCTGTTGCTCGCGGCGCTCGCAACCATCATGCCCTCATGGGGCCAGGCGCCTAGCACCCGGTCACCCGCCCCCGCGTCCGGCGACCGGGTGATGCCGCTGGACGTGATCGTCAACGGGGTCCGCGGCGGCGCATGGACGCTGCTGGAACGCGGCGGCAAGCTGTACGCCCCGCCCGACGCCTTCGAGGAATGGCGCCTGATCCGCGGCCCGACCAGCGTGCCTTATCGCGGCGAGAACTGGTATGCGCTGTCGGACATCGCGGGCTTCCAGGCCCGCCTGAACTTCGCCGAGCAGTCGATCGAGCTGGAGTTCTCCCCCGGCGCGTTCAACGCCGTGCGCATCGCGACCGAAGGCGCGATGGCGCGCCCACCGGTGAACGAGTCGATCCCCGCGGCCTTCTTCAACTACGACCTCAATTTCCAGACGGTGACCGGCGGCGGCCTGGCGGCGTCCAGCCGCGACCTGGGCGGCTTGTTCGAGGCCGGATGGACCGGTCCCTGGGGCCTGCTGACCAGCAGCTTCGTCGGCCGCAACTTCGCCAGCAGCGACCCTTCGGCGCGCTCCGAGTTCAAGCGGCTGGAGACCACGTTCACGCGCAACTTCCCGCAAAGCAACACCACCCTGCGCCTGGGCGACTCGTACACCCGCAGCGGCCTGAGCGGCCAGCCGATCTATTTCGGCGGCGTGCAGTTCGCCAAGGACTTCACCCTTCAGCCGGGCTTCGTCACCCAGCCCGTGCCCGTGCTGGCCGGCGTGTCGACGGCGCCCAGCACGGTCGAACTGTTCATCAACAACTCGCTGCGCCAGGTCACGCAGGTTCCGCCGGGGCCGTTCCGCATCGACAACGTGCCCGCGCTGGCCGGTGCCGGCGAGGCCCGCCTGGTCGTGCGCGACATCCTCGGGAGAGAGACCGTGATCACCCAGGCGCTGATCGGCAACGCCCGGATGCTCGAGGACGGCCTGAGCGACTGGAGCGTGGAGCTCGGCCGGCCGCGCGAGGGCCTGGGCACGGCCAACGCCGACTACGGCTCCTTGTTCGGCGCCGGCTACTACAAGCAGGGCCTGAGCAAGTCGCTGACGCTGGAAGGCCACGCCGAGGTGTCGCGCGATGTCCGGCGCGTGGGCGCAGGCGCGCTGTACGCGCTGCCGTTCGCCAGCGTCGGCCAGGCCGCGTTCTCGGTCAGCCAGGACGAGGCGGGCCGCACGGGCCGGAACTGGCAGCTCGGTGTCGAGCGCAGCGGGCTGGAGCACGGCATCGCCGCCAGCCTCGTCGGCGCGTCGAGCCAGTACCGCCAGGTGGGCGTGCCGCTCGGCGAGCCGAGCCTGCGCGGCGTGGTGAGCTACTCGTACACCCACGGCGACATCGGCCAGATCGGCCTGAGCTACGGCGTCGTCGACAACGACCGCACAGGCCGGACGCAGACGATGAACCTGATCTACTCGGTTCGCGTGGGGCTGCGTTCCAGCCTCAGCCTCGCGGCCTCGCGCGTGAGCGGCGCCAGTTCCGGCTCCTCGGTCGGCCTGACGCTCAACATCCCGCTGGACAACCGCGTGCTGGTCAGCTCCGGCGCGGCGGTCCGCGGCGGCGAGCAGGAATACTTCGCCGGCTTCAGCCGCAGTCTCACCGCCGAGACCGGCTGGGGCTACCGCGCCAACGCGGGCCGGCGCTCCGGCGGGCACTACGCCGAAGGCGGCGTGCTCTATCAAGCCGACAAGTACTTCGCCTCGGCGGACGTCAGCGCGGGTTCGCAGCAATCGGCGCTGCGCCTGGGCCTGATCGGCGGCGCGGTGTGGGCCGATGGCATGGTGTTCGCCACCCGCCGCGTGCAGGACAGCTTCGCCATCGTCGAAGTCCCGGGCTACGCGGACGTCGGCGTCGGCTTCCAGAGCGGCAACCTCACGAGCACCGATGCCAGCGGCCGCGCCCTGCTGCCGCGGCTGCTGCCGTTCCAGCGCAACTCGATCCGGCTCGACCCGAGCCAGCTGCCGATCAGCGCCGAACTCGATTCGATCGAGATGGACGTGGTGCCCGCCCTGCGCAGCGCCGTGAAGATCACCTTCCCGGTCCGCACGGGTCGCGGAGCCCTGGTGCGGGTGGTGCTCGACGACGGCCAGCCGGCGCCGGCCGGCGCCGAGATGGAAATCGCCGGCGACCCGAAGGTGTTCTACGTCGCGCGCCGCGGCGAAGCCTTCATCACCGGCATGCAGCCGGCCAACCGCGTTCGACTGCACTGGAAGAACAAGACCTGCACCATGGACATTCCCCTGCCCCCGGGCACGAAGGACGAGATCGCGCGCATCGGCCCGGTCGTCTGCGCCGGAGTTCCGCGATGAAAGTGCTTCGCCTCGTCTTTCTCTGGATCCTGGTCTTCGTCGCCCAGGGCGTCGCCGCGCAGCAGGTGACCTGCGGAACGATCGCGCCCTCGTCGGTCACCGGGACATACACACCCACCACGGCCTTGAACCTCACGGGGAGCATCAGCTTCACGTGCACCCGCAGTGGCGGGCCGAAGAGCCGCTCGCTGTGGGTGGGCATCGACGACGGTCCGGGCACGCCGGCGCGCAACCTCGACCGCGTCGGCGGCGGCGCGACCCTGCCCTACGACGTGTTTCGGAACGCGGCCAACACCGGTTCCTGGACCATGGGCGCGGGCCAGGCGGCGGGCAGCACCGCCGCCGGCGGGATGCTGGTGCCGCTGGATTTCAACCCGAGCAACAACTTCTCCACCACCGTCAGCTATTACCTTCAAGTCCTGGCGAACAACTACGTGATGGCGGGCAACTACTCGGACAACCCGGTCACGGTGACCGTGCGGCTCGATTCCGCCACGGGCGGGCTGGTGGGAACCGCGAGCTTCGTTCCGGCCATCCGCGTGCCCGACTTCTGCCGCCTGTCGACGCCGCCCGGCAACATGGCGCTGAACTACACCTCCTTCAGCGGCACCGCCGCCACGGCCACCACCAACTTCGGGGTGCAGTGCCTGAGGTCCACCGCCTACACGCTCGCGATCGATGCCACTTCCGGCACCGCCCTGGGCCTGAGCTACACACTGGGCTTGAACAACACCGGCGGCAGCGGCAACGGCATCGAGCAGACCTACACGATCAACGGCTCGATCGCCGCCGGCCAGGGCGGCGTCTGCGCATCGGCTTCGTGCTCGGCCACCCGGCCTCGCACGCTCACCATCACCTACTGACCCCGGGTCAGAACCGTTCCTGCGCCCCCAGATACCGCCAACTCCCCAACGGCAACTGCCCCAGCGCCACGCGCCCGATGCGCACGCGCTTCAAGCCGACCACCTTCAAGCCGACCAGCTCGCACATCCTCCGGATCTGCCGCTTGCGCCCTTCGGTCAGCACGAAGCGCAACTGTTCCGGGTTCTGCCAGTCGACCCGCGCGGGCTTGAGCGCACGGCCGTCGAGCGTGAGGCCATGGCGAAGGCGCGCCAGCTGCGCCGGCGGAAAAGCCGCCTGCACGTCCCGCGCGACCTCGCCGAACTGCACGCGCACCAGGTACTCCTTCTCGATGCCGGAGTCCTCGCCGATCAGCTGGCGCGCTACGCGGCCGTCCTGCGTGAGCACCAGCAGGCCTGTCGAATCGATGTCCAGCCGCCCCGCCGGCGCCAGCCCGCGCAGCTGCGCCGGCGAGAAGCGATGGCGCGACGCATCGCCGTTCCAGTGGGTGCGGTCCTGCACCAGCGTCACCGCGGGCTGGTAGCCGTCTTCCGCCTGGCCGCTGACATAGCCGACCGGCTTGTGCAGCAGGATGGTGACCTGCTGTTGCTGCTGCCCCTGCGCGCGTTTGTCCACTTCGATGCGCGCCTGCGGGCCGACCTGCATGCCCATGCTGGCGGTCGCGCCGTCCACGCGCACCCAGCCGCGGCCGATCCAGTCGTCGGCCTCTCGGCGCGAACACAGGCCGAGGTCGGCCATGCGCTTGTTCAGTCGAACGGTGTCGTTCATCGGGCCACCGCCTTCGCGCCGGTGCTGCTGGTGCGCAGCGCCGCCAGGTCCAGGATGCGCAGGCCGCCGTACTCGACGCGGATCGCGCCTTGTGCTTCGAGAGCGGCGAGGGCCTCGTTCACGCGCTGGCGCGAAAGGCCCACGAGATAGGCGAGTTCCTGCTGCGTGATGCGCAGCACCTCGCCCACGCCAGGGTAGAGCACCGGGTTGAACAGCGCGGCCAGGCTGCGGGCCACGCGCATGTCGGGATCGTTGAGGCGATCGATCTCGCGCGCGGCGATGAACTGGCCGAGGCGCTCGTTGAGCTGGTTCATGA
>Ga0247819_10001620_pt1 | contig 12012 bp, 9 predicted proteins | sample 13C_Xylose_Day6_FD_193428 | JGI IMG/M metagenome (GOLD analysis project Ga0247819, IMG submission 193428) | Soil microbial communities from agricultural site in Penn Yan, New York, United States - 13C_Xylose_Day6 | ecosystem: Environmental > Terrestrial > Soil > Agricultural land | place: USA... | reverse complement strand
TTACTGAATGGTGCGTACTTAGACAAGTCAAAGGCAGCCGGATACAGACGCTTTCGGGGGCTCGGGTCGGCGCGTCCGTTCAACGGCAAGATTCTTCGGCGGCGGCGCATCACTTCCACTGCAGAAAGAGGTGCGCAATTATGCAGATTGCGAAAAATATTTCAACCTGCTTTTATGATTGTTTTGCCCAAGGAGCACCTGATGGACTATCGCCAGCTAGGCCGGACCAATCTGAATGTGAGTGCCCTCTGCCTCGGAACCATGACCTGGGGCGAGCAAAACAGCGAGGCAGACGCCTTCGCCCAGATCGAACGGGCCAAGAGCGCCGGGATCAACTTCATCGACACCGCCGAAATGTATCCGGTGCCGCCCAAGGCCGAAACCTACGCCACCACCGAACGCTACATCGGCAACTACTTCAAAAGCCGCGGTGACCGTGCCGACTGGATCCTGGCCAGCAAGATCGCCGGCCCCGGCAACACCATCGACTACATCCGCGACAAGAACCTCCGGCACAATCGACAGCACATCACCGCCGCCGTGGATGCCAGCCTCCAGCGCCTGCAGACCGATTACATCGACCTGTACCAATTGCACTGGCCGGAGCGCAGCACCAACTTCTTCGGCCAGCTGGGCTACAAACACAAGATCGAAGCCAACCTGACGCCACTTGAGGACACGCTCGAAGCGCTCGACGAACAGGTCAAGGCCGGCAAGATCCGCCATATCGGCCTGTCCAATGAAACCCCTTGGGGCACCATGCGCTTCCTCGCCCTGGCCGAAGCCCGTGGCTGGCCGCGCGCGGTATCGATCCAGAATCCGTACAACCTGCTTAACCGCAGCTTCGAAGTCGGTCTGGCGGAAATCGCTATCCGCGAACAATGCGGCCTGCTCGCCTATTCGCCGCTGGCGTTCGGTTTCCTGTCCGGCAAGTACCTCGATGGCGCGCGCCCTCCAAAAGGTCGCCTGAGCCTCTACAGCCGCTTCAGCCGCTATTTCAACCCGCAATCCGAGGCAGCGTGCGCCCGTTACGTGGCCCTGGCCCGTGAGCACGGCCTGGACCCGGCGCAGATGGCACTGGCGTTCGTGACGCAGCAACCCTTCGTGACCAGTAACATCATTGGTGCAACCACGATGGAGCAACTGGAAAGCAACATTGCCAGTTTTGATCTGAAACTGTCGGAGGAGGTGCTGGAAGGGATCGAGGCGATTCACAAGGATCATCCCAATCCTGCCCCCTAATTTGTCATGACCACGAAAAAGATCGCAGCCTTCGGCAGCTCCTACAGGGTGTACGCCAATTCTGTGCAGGAGCTGCCGGAGGCTGCGATCTTTTCAACCATCAGCGCCCATCAAAGCGACCGCGCAATAATCTCCTTCATGATCTCATTGGTTCCCGCATAAATCCGCTGCACCCGCGCATCCGCCCATGCCCGCGCAATCGGGTACTCCCACATGAAGCCGTAGCCGCCATGCAACTGCACGCACTCGTCGAGCACTTTGCATTGCAGGTCCGTGCCCCAGTACTTGGCCATCGCTGCGGTCGGCACATCGAGCTTGCCTTGCAGGTGCAACTCCAGACAGCGGTCGACGAAAACCCGACCAATCTGGATTTCCGTCGCCATCTCCGCCAGCTTGAAACGAGTGTTCTGGAAATCCGCAATCGCCTTGCCGAAAGCCTTGCGATCACGGGTGTAATCCAGCGTCCACTTCAACGCCGCTTCGGCCGACGCCAGACCGCCAATGGCCACGGTCAGCCGTTCCTGCGGCAATTCCTGCATCAAGTACGCGAAGCCCATCCCGGCCTGGCCCAGCAGGTTTTCCTTCGGCACCCGAACGTCCTGGAAGAACAGTTCTGACGTGTCCTGGGCCTTCATGCCGACTTTTTCCAGACGCTTGCCCTTCTCGAACCCCGGCGTATTGGCTTCGACCAAGAACAGACTGGTGCCTTTGGCGCCCGCCTTTGGATCGGTCTTGGCCACGACGATGACCAGATCAGCGAGAAAGCCATTGGTGATAAAGGTCTTCGAGCCGTTGATCACATACTCATCACCGTCGAGCACCGCCGTGGTCTTCACCCCTTGCAGGTCAGAGCCCGCGCCCGGCTCGGTCATGGCGATGGCCGTCACCATTTCGCCGGACACCAGTTTCGGCAGGTATTTTTGTTTCAGCGCTTCACTGCCGTAATGCAGGATGTAAGGCGCAACGATGTCCGAATGCAGGGAGAAACCGATACCGGTCAAGCCCAGGCGCCCCACCTCTTCGATGACCACCGCGCTGTAGAGAAAGTCCGCCCCCAGCCCGCCGTACTCTTCCGGCAGGTGCGAGCACAACATCCCCGCCTCCCCGGCCTTGTTCCAGAGTTTGCGATCGATGTAGCCCTGTTTTTCCCATTGGGCATGGAACGGCACCGCCTCTTTTTCGAGGAACGTTCGCACGCTGTCGCGAAAAAGTTCGTGCTCGGAACTGAACAGGGTTCTGGGGATCATGCGGCACCTTTTCTTTGTTTTTAGAATGAGTTGACCTTCAGAGACTATGCCTCGGTTCCGATACAGGACACTGGACACATCCGACAAAAAATAAGACGATCCAGCCGTCTGGTGACCACTTCCCCCTATAAAAATAAAGTTGAATTATGTCTAACCAAGCCTCCACGCCATTGCGGCGCGTCAGCATCCTGGCCATTGACCGGGTTTTCGCTTCCACCCTCCTGCAAGCCAAGGATTTCTTTCATCTCGCCAGCTTGCGCTACGGCAAACAACTGGGCCAAGGCCTGACACCGGCGTTCGAAACCCGCCTGGTCAGCCCTGACGGCAAACCCGTCAACACCTTCAGCGACGTGTTGATTCCGGTGGACGGCGGGCTGGAAAACGCCGACATCATCGTCCTGCCTGCGTTCTGGGACGATTTTGACAGCCTCTGCAAACGTTACCCGCAAGTCCTGCCCTGGCTGCGCCAGCAACATGCGCGGGGCGCGGTGCTGTGCGGCGAAGCAACGGGCGTGTTCTGGCTGGCCGAGGCCGGGTTGCTCAATGGCAAGGAAGCGACCACTTACTGGCGCTTCTTCAATGCCTTTGCCGAACGCTTCCCGCAGGTTCAGCTCAATCAGGACAAGCACCTGACTGATGCCGATAACCTCTACTGCGCTGGCGGCACTACTTCAGCCTGCGATCTGTACATTTACCTGATTGAACGCTTCTGCGGCGCCAACGTGTCCCAGGCCGTGGCGCGAGACATTCTGTATGAAGTGCAGCGTAGCTATTCGCCAGGACGAATTGGTTTCGGCGGGCAGAAGCTGCACCAGGACGTAATCATCCTGCAGATCCAGCATTGGCTCGAAGAACATTTCGCCGACAAATTCCGCTTCGAAGACGTGGCCCGTGAACACGGCATGAGCATTCGTAACTTCATGCGCCGCTTCCAGACCGCCACCGGCGACAAGCCGTTGCATTACTTGCAGCGCCTGCGCATCGAAACCGCCAAGGGCCTGCTGTCCGGCAGTCGCAAGAGCATCAAGACCATCAGCTACGAAGTCGGCTACGACGATGCCAGCTTCTTCGCAAGGTTGTTCCGCCAGCACACGGAACTGTCGCCGAACCAGTATCGGCAGCAGTTTCAACAAGCAGCGTAAGGATCGAGTTTCAACGCCAATCAACTGTAGGAGCGAGCCTGCTCGCGATAGCGGTGTGTCAGTCACGTCAATACCGAATGTGACGCCGCCATCGCGAGCAGGCTCGCTCCTACAGGCTTTTCTGATGAATCCACTGAAAGAATTCCTTTTCCTACGCAAAACCGGGAATAAACAACTCCGACGAACACGAATCGGCTGATACTCATGCCCCTCTCGTAACCTCACCATCTCCCTGCACTCACTTTCAGTGCGGACAGGGACGTTCAACAGTGACTATCGGATCAAGCTACAACTACCCCTCATTCGTGGCGAAGGACACCAGCCGGACAAAGCGTTCGGCTGGAAGCAAATGGGCCGCTCGCTTTCCAAACCCGCCTGACCTGTGTTTCGACTACCGGGCATTGGTCGAACAAAAAGACGGCATCGCCAAGGCAACTGACCCCAACCACAGAATCTGCATCATTGGCGCCGGCGTGACAGGCCTGACTGCCGCCAGAGAGCTCTACCGCTGCGGCTTTACCCAGATCACCCTCATCGAGCAATCCAGACGCATCGGCGGCAGACACCTGACCGTGCCTGGCAGCCCAAGCTCGGCCGCAAGCCATACACCGTTCGAAATGGGCGCCATGCGCATGCCTTTTTTCAATCGGGCAGACGAGCCGCCAACGGCCGGCCGCTCACTGATGGCGTACTACACCCAGGCATTCGAATTGGCCTTTTCCGACTTTGCCAACCCCGGAAGCCAGTGGGTTGGCTCGACCGGTATCTATCTGCGCGAAGGCAGCATGGGCGATGGCGTCAACCCGCAAATGCTGATCTGGAAAAACCAGGACGGCGTCACTCCGCCTCCCGGAGAGGAACTGCAACGGGTATTTGCCAAGTGGAAGGCATTTGCCGATCGCATGACTCGGCATGTCGCACAAACCTATGCCGATCCCGAGTGGGAATCGATGTGGGCCGCCATCGTCGACAAATATCAGAGCGTTTCATTTCGCGATCTGGTCCGCATGCCGGCCTTGTCGGCCTGGGACAAACGCTCGCCCGGAGATTTTGGCGGAATGGGTATGTCCGCGGAGGAGTCGGCGATTTTTTATGCGATAGGTATCGGTGATGGCAGCTGGGGCGCTTTTTACGATGTTTGCAGCCTCTACCCGTTACGCACCGCCATCTTCGGATTCAGCAGCCTGCTGCAATTGATTCACGGTCGAGTGGACTCAATGGGCGACCCGCTGGAGTCACCCCACATGAACAGCGAAGCCGTTTTTGATTCCACCGGGCTCAGTTTCGACAGACCCCGTTACATCGGCCTCGCCGCTTTGGACGAATGCCTGATGTTCATGAAGATCGATGAAACCGCAAAATCCGTTTACGAGCACAGCCGCGAACGTAACAACGGCCTGCTGACGGACTCATCGGTTACTCAAATCAAAAAGCTGACCAACCAACAAATACGGGTTTACTACAACTGGAAACACAGCCGCCCCGCAGAAACACAGGAGCATTTCGATGACTTTGATTCGGTCATCGTCACCCTTCCGTCCTGGTTGATTGAAACCCGAATAAGGCTTGAAAACTTTACCCGGGAAATGCTGCCCTTCGAGACGATCAATGCCTGGAAAACAGCGCACTGGGAAACCAGCTGCAAGGTGTTTGCGCCGCTGAAAAAGTCGTTCCTATCGAAAAACAGCAAAATCCCGCAAGTCATCGTCACCGACAGCTTCATCCATGACGTCTACACCTACCGTTACAACGACAATTACAGTTACGACTGCATCTTGCTGAGTTATACGTGGGAGGACGACGCCACCAAACTGGCCTCTTTCAGCGACAAGGAACTGGTCAGCAAGTGCGCCAGTGAGCTGGACCGCATCCTGATGAATTGCACCAACATTCAGGAGAGAATTTCGCCCTACATCGGTATCGATCGAGCCGTGGTCCAACGCTGGGTCACCGATAAAAATGCCTTGGGCTGCGCAAAGCTTTATCGGCCCGGCACCTATTACGAAGCCGTCAGCCTGATGAAATACAACAGGGATTTCGGGCACGTTTCAGGCCTGTATTTTTCCGGGGAATCATTTTCAGTGGACGCTGGCTGGACGGAACCTTGTTTTCGGGGAGCCGTCGACGCGGCCATCCATATCTGCAACAAAACCGACGCCGTGTTTAACGGCGGTTTCACGATGAGTGACTATCCGCACTACCAGCTCAAATCCTGATCACCAGCCCTACTCCTGAGCCATGCACACGGTGTGCTGGCTCGCTGCCCCCCTCCCTCACCAACGACTCTTTCGATCTTCTTAGGAGGCGGACTACAGCGTTACCGGAAGCGCCTGACTTACACCCTCGATCGATTCAATTCTTATGAGCACGCAGTTAAACAGCGTGAATAAAAACAAGAAGAGGTCATCGGGAATGAATCAGCCAGCAAGCCCTATTCGTGTAGCCGTCGTGCAATTCGACCCACAAGTCGGTATCGCTAATCGTGAAGAAAACCAGCGCCGCTGCCTGGAACTGGCGCTGGAAGCAGCAAACGGCGGGGCGAATCTCATCGTCCTGCCAGAGCTTGCCAGCACGGGTTATTTCTTCACTAATCGACAGGACGCCTTTAATCATGCCGAGCCGGTGCCCGGCGGACCAACCCTGCAGACCTGGGAGGACTTCGCCCGCGAGCACAGGATTTACCTCGTAGCCGGTTTGGCCGAACGAGACGGCATGCGGCTTTTCAATACCGGCGTACTGGTAGGCCCCGACGGGTTTATCGGCAAGTACCGAAAAGCCCATCTGTGGAACCTGGAGAAGCTCTGGTTTACCCCCGGCGACCTCGGGTTTCCGGTGTTTGACACACCCATTGGCCGGATCGGGTTACTGATCTGCTGGGATATCTGGTTTCCGGAAGTGCCGCGAATCCTCAGCCAGCAAGGCGCGGACATCATTTGCAGCCTGAACAACTGGGTGTGGACACCCCCGCCGCTGTTCGATGATGCCGGCAAGTGCATGGCGTCGTACCTGACGATGACCGCCGCTCACGTCAACAACGTGTTTATCGCCGCCGCCAGCCGGATCGGCGAGGAGCGAGGCGCGCGCTATCTGGGTTGCTCACTGATTGCCGGCACGAACGGCTGGCCGATTGGTGCGGTGGCATCGGCCGATCAACAGGAAATCCTGTTTGCCGATATCGACGTGACCAGCTCTCGCAGCGCGCCGATCTGGAACGACTTGAACGACTTGCATCGCGATCGTCGAGCCGATCTCTACGATCAGATGCTCGGCTACACCCAACATTCTTGCCTCCCGCGCTGAAGGGGGCCTGAACGATGGAAATCACCACCGATAAAAAAACATCGACTCGCACCTCACCTTTTGATCTGGCAGTCGTCGCGCTGCTGGTCGGCATCGTTGTGCTGGTTATCTGGCTTTCGCTTGCCAACCGCTCCCTGTGGACGGTTCATTGGCCAGGCTACAACGACATGGTGTCAGCGTTTCCCGCATCAAGCGCGTGGCTGCGCTGGATCCTGGGCGACATCAGTGAAGTCGCCTTCTATAAACACGAGTTCGCCTCGATAGGATTACTGGCGGGTGCCTATCTGGCCTATTGGGCGAATCGCACAGGCAAGGCCTGGCAAGGCTTCGCCATTTCCTACGGGACCGGTTTGTGGCCATGGCTGATCACCAGTTCCCTACTGGGCTTGCTGCTGAGCAATCTGTTGTGGGGCTGGACGGTGACCGCCAACAGTTGGCAACCGACGTTCGTCGCGTTTGTTTCACTGCCCGCAGCGATGGTGTTGATGTTTGGCGGAGGCTGGAAGGTCACGATCAACGGCGCAATCATGGGTGCGCTGCTGGTTACGCCGATGTGCTTGTTGATTGTGAACTACGTGTGCAACCCGCTGGCGCTGCCCGTCGTCATCGGCAATGTCCTGGGCATGGCGATTGCCAGCATCGTGGCCTTTCTGCTGTGTCGCTACTGGCCGAGCCTGGTGAAGTCCAGGCATCCCGAAACGCCAGCCGCTTCGGTTGAGCCTCCTGCCATCACCAAAACTCCTGACTACGGAGTCATCTGGAGCCTGCGCCGGGTTCTGGCGGATTTTTCCGAAGCGCCATTTTTTGGTAACGAATTGGCCAGCATCGGATTGTTGCTGGGCGCCTTGCTGGCTTACAGCTTGAACCCCATGAGTCCGGTGTATGGCTCCGGCCTTCTACCGCAATTGATCGGGGCACAGGCGTTGACGTCGGCCATCGGGGTGGTGATCTGGCGACGACAATGGATGCTGCGCGGTTGGTATCCCACCTATATTCCATTGGTGTCTGTGGTGCCGGCGGCACTCTTGACCCACGGTGGCAGCTGGCAGGTGATCGCCTCCAGCGCGTTGCTCGGGGCCCTGATCGCACCACCCTTGGCGTGCGCAATTGCCAAGCGATTGCCGGCCGACATGCACGCCTACATCGCCAACGTACTGTCCATGGCCATCAGTACACTGCTGATTGTCACCCTGATCGGGCTGGTGATAGCAGGCTGAGTCGCTGTCCATGTGGCTGTATTGCGGTCTAATGGCCGGGATACAGCCACCGCTCGTCACAAGAAAACGAGGTAAGAAATGGAACTGCCAAAACTGGCCATCGCGGCACTCGGCGGCACGGTGAGCATGCAAGCCAGGAACGCCGGGGAAGGCGTGATCCCGACGGTCAGCGGGGAAACCTTGCTGGCGTCCGTACCGCAATTGACGACCCTCGCCCGAGTGACTGTTGAAACACTCGGCCTGTTGCCGAGCGCATCGCTGGACTACCAGTGTTTGTTGAGCGTTCTGTCCTGGGCGAACTATCAGGTGGAGCAAGGTGCCACGGGGGTTGTCATTACCCAAGGCACCGACACACTCGAAGAAACGGCGATATTTTTCGAGTACCTGTGGAATCACGACGCACCGCTGGTTCTGACCGGCGCCATGCGCTCCGCCAAACAGGCGGGCGCCGACGGACCGGCGAACCTGCTGGATGCCTGTAGGGTTGCGCTGGCCGAAAGCAGCCGCAGGCGAGGCGTTCAGGTGGTGATGAACGGGCAGATACATCACGCCAGCCATGTGCGCAAAACCGACTCATTGGCGTTGCAGGCGTTTTCCTCGCCGGTTTTTGGCCCCACAGGTCTGCTGGTGGAGGACCACGTTCAGTATCTGCGGCCTCCCGCTCCACGCAAAATCCTGCCCTTACCGCAAGCAACCTCGCAGAACATAGCGATGCTGGAGGCGTCGCTGTCAGCCGATACCCTGCTGTTGGAAACCATCCTCAAGGTCGGTTACGACGGCTTGGTGATTGCCGGATTGGGCGCGGGTCACGTTTCGGAGAAATGGGCGACGGTGATCGAGTCCATTGCCGAGAAGATTCCGGTCATCATCGCGACCCGCACCGGCTCAGGCGCAACCGCGCAGGCCACCTACGGCTTTGCCGGCAGCGAGATGGACCTGATTCGCAAAGGAGCGTGTATGGCCGGCTTTCTTTGCCCGCGCAAAGCCAGGATTTTGCTGTGGCTTCTGATTGGCTGTCAGCGGCAACATGAGTTGGCGACCTATTTGAAAGCGACATCCACCCTCAAAATTGATGCATAAACCTGTGGGAGCGAGCCTGTTCGCGATAGCGGTGTGTCAGTCACCTCCATGCCGAATGTGAAGCCGGCATCGCGAGCAGGCTCGCTCCTACAGGGGTTTTCGGCGCACAAAAAAAGGCCTGCATAGGCAGGCCTTCTTATTTTCCGAATCGTCCTACGGCTTATGCGCCCGGGACAGGAATTCGTGCGACTGCATTTCCAACAGACGGCTCAGGGTTCGCTGGAATTCGAAGTTCAAGCGACCGCCGGTGTACAGATCCTTGAGCTCGACTTCGGCAGAAATGATCAGCTTCACGTTGCGGTCGTAGAACTCGTCGACCATGTTGATAAAGCGTCGGGCGATGTCGTCGGTGGTGACGCTCATTTGCTCGACACCGCTGAGCAGCACGGCATGGAAGATTTTGCCCAGTTCGATGTAGTCGTTCTGGCTGCGTGGACCGTCGCACAGTTCGCGGAATTCGAACCAGGCCACGTCATCACAGGTGCGCAGTGCACGGATTTCGCGGTTCTCAATCATCAGCACGTCGTTCTCGACCGCTGCGGTGCATTCCGGCGTCAGTGCGCGGAAGCTTTTGCGCAGGCTTTCGTGGGACGCTTCGTCGAGCGGGAAGTGGAACAGTTCCGCTTGTTCGAGGTGACGCAGACGGTAGTCGACGCCGCTGTCGACGTTGACGATCTCGGTGTTCTGCTTGATCAGCGCGATGGCTGGCAGGAAGCGCGCGCGTTGCAGACCGTCCTTGTACAGGCCGTCCGGCACGATGTTCGACGTTGCGACCAGGGTCACGCCGTTTTTGAACAGCTCTTCCATCAGCGTGCCGAGGATCATGGCGTCAGTGATATCGGAAACGAAGAATTCATCAAAGCAGATCACACGGGCTTCGGTAGAGAAGCGCTTGGCGATGATGGTCAGCGGGTTCTTTTCACCGCCGAGGGTCTTCATTTCTTCATGCACGCGCTTCATGAAGCGGTGGAAGTGAGTACGGGTCTTTTCCTTGAACGGCAGCGCTTCAAAGAAGGTGTCGACCAGGTAGGTCTTGCCGCGACCTACGCCGCCCCAGAAGTACAGGCCCTTGACCGGGGTCTGATCCTTTTTGCCAAACAGCTTGCCCAGCAGGCCCGGTTTGTTCTGCTCGGCCGCGACCAGATCGTCGTACAGGCGTTGCAAATGACGCACGGCCGTTTCCTGCGCGGCGTCATGGAAGAATTCCGGGCGTTTCAGATCAGCTTGATATCGTTCTAGGGGCGTCATAATTCGTTAGCAAGGCAACAAAAACGGGCCGTCACTGTAGCGATGGCCCGGGGGAATGGCAATCGGCCCTTGGTCGGGTCGTGCCGCTGATTAGTCCTGAACCGGGGTCAGGGCAATGCGCAAAGCTTCGATGGCCGCGTCGCGTGCAGCACTGGCAGCGAACACCGGGCTGTCGGCCACGCACTCGCCTTCCAGCCAGACGCTGAAGCTCAGGTCTTCATTGCGCACGTCCAAGGCCTGGCCCGATTGCAGCTGCTTGGTCACCTGACCGGCGGTTTTGCCGTCGGCGAAGTTGCGCGACAGCAGCAGTTGTTCGCCATCGGCCGCCAGCAGACGGAAGCGGAAACTGCCGTCGTCTTCGCGGAAGCTGACAAAACGCGCGGCTTTCGTGGCTTTTTTCTTGGTGGTCGCGGCGACTTGGGTCTGAGCCACGAAAGAACGCAGGCCTACCGCCTCACGCAACTCATTGAGGAACGGCGTCGCTACCGCACGGGCTTTTTTCGCGCCGTGTTGCAGGATGTCTTCCAGATCCGCCGGGCGCTCGATCAACTGGTGATAGCGCTCGCGGGACTCGCCCAACTCGCTGTCCAGCAATTGGAACAGACGATTTTTTGCCTCGCCCCAACCCAGGCCCTGCAACAGTTCGCTGCGGAACTCGTCGGCTTGCGCCGGGGTGGCGAAGGCCTGGAACAGGGTGAACAGATGCGAATTGTCCGGATCTTTCGCTTCGCCCGGTGCACGGGAGTCGGTGACGATCCGCGAAATCGCGTCTTTCATCTCTTTAGCGCTGCTGAACAGCGGAATGGTGTTGTCGTAACTCTTCGACATCTTGCGACCGTCGAGACCTGGCAGCGTGGCGACGCTTTCTTCGATCAACGCCTCGGGCATGGTGAAGAATTCTTTGCCCTGGCCAAACAGGTGGTTGAAGCGCTGGCCGATGTCCCGCGCCATTTCCACGTGCTGGATCTGGTCGCGACCAACCGGCACCTTGTGCGCATTGAACATCAGAATGTCAGCGGCCATCAGTACCGGGTAGCTGTACAGGCCCATGGTGATGCCGGCGTCCGGGTCTTCGCCGGTCTCGACGTTCTTGTCCACCGAAGCCTTGTAGGCGTGGGCGCGGTTGAGCAGGCCTTTGGCGGCGACGCAGGTCAGCAGCCAGGTCAGCTCAGGGATTTCCGGAATGTCGGACTGACGGTAGAAAGTCACACGGTCGACGTCCAGCCCACCGGCCAGCCAGGTCGCGGCGATTTCCAGACGCGAGCGCTGGATGCGCAGCGGGTCATCGCACTTGATCAGGGCGTGGTAGTCGGCCAGGAAGTAGAACGAGTCGGCATTGCTGTCACGGCTGGCGACGATCGCCGGGCGGATGGCACCGGCGTAGTTGCCCAGGTGCGGCGTGCCGGTGGTGGTGATGCCGGTGAGGATACGGGTACGAGTCGTCATGGGTAATCGCTTGTCAGACTGCAATCAATTCGAGAGACGCGGCAGGATCAGATCCTTGAGATCGGTCAGCTTGCCAGGAAACAAGTGTCC
>Ga0247819_10001618_pt1 | contig 12013 bp, 22 predicted proteins | sample 13C_Xylose_Day6_FD_193428 | JGI IMG/M metagenome (GOLD analysis project Ga0247819, IMG submission 193428) | Soil microbial communities from agricultural site in Penn Yan, New York, United States - 13C_Xylose_Day6 | ecosystem: Environmental > Terrestrial > Soil > Agricultural land | place: USA... | reverse complement strand
GAAGTCGAGCCCTGCCGGGGCCGGGGGCGGCGGTGCCGCCTGCGGCTGCGTTGCCTGCTGGGAAGCGAGCCAGGCAGCGTAGGCGGGGTCCACAGGTGCCGCCGGGGCGGGCGCAGCCACAGGGGCAGGCGCAGGAGCCGGGGCGGCCGCGGGCGGCGGGGAGTACGTCTGCGGGGCAGCCGCAGGCGGGGTGGCGATTTCCCCGGTAGCCGCGAGCGGGGTGGCCGGCGGGGTGTACTGCGCCCCGTACAGCTTCCTCGGGTTCCGCGGGTTCGAGGACTTCGGATCATCCCCCGCGTACCAAACGTCGAGGAACGCGCCCGGCTCGATGTCCTTCCGGCCGGCCGCCTTGATCGCGTCCTTGATCGCACGGAAGCAGGAGCCCTCGCTGTTGGAAATCACAGCGTAGATTCCGCGCACCCCGTCGTCCTCCTCCATTTCCGGGTCGCGGAACTGCGTCTGAACCTGGATGATAACCTTCATCTTCGGATCACCCGAGGTCCACGTATCCGGGATGTCGGTCGGCTTACCGGAGCCGTCAAACTTCATCTGAGGCTTCACCACCGGCTCGCCCACGACGTACCCCTGCACGCGGGCGCCAATCTGGTTGAACGCGAAGGCCGGGGAGCCTGCGCTCTGGTCGAAAATACCCATGTTGCGGTTCTCTCTTTCTAGTTTTGGAACGGGTTGGTTTGCAGCTGCGCCCGCCGGTCGGCTGCGCAGTAGTCGCAATACTGATCGCCGCAGGGGGCAGGGAACAGGGCAAGTGCGCCCTCCAGCCCGAGGCCCTGGAGCATCTGGTAAAGCATATTCATCCGGGCGAGCGCCCACTCGGCCACAGCCGGGTCGTATGGCTCCCACCAGTTGAAACCCTCTTTGAATTCCCCATCGCGCGGGAAGAAGCAGATCATCACGAACCGGACCGGGTAGCCTTCGTCAGCCCAGCCCTTCCCGTAGGTGTGCGCCTGCACCCTGTACAGCTGGGACGGGCCGCTGCGCCGGTAGTGCTGCATCTTCGTTTTACCGATGAACTTGTGGTCGATGATGCCGCCGGTCATGAGGTCCACGAGGTCAGTGTGCCCCTTTAGCGGGTTCGGGCCGATCATGCCGCACTGGATCGTCTGCTCCACCAGGTACCGGTCGGTCGCCGGCTCCACCAGCGTCAGCAGCGCGTCCGAAAACCACCGCTCCTGCTGGTCGTGGAGCGCGGTGCCCACCTGTGGCTTCCACGCGGGCCCCCGGGGCGGCTCGGGTGTGCCGGCCAGCTTGTGCAGGATCGCCCGGTTGCAGGGGTCGCCTATCTCGGACGGCCCGATCGTTTTCTGCAGGCTGCGGGGGTGCGCAGCCATTCCCCGCTCCATGACGGCGAGGTAGTCAGCCCAGGCCTGCTCGGCGAGGTCGGCTACCGTGCCACCATGGACGGCCGGGCCGCCTGCGATGTGCAGCTGGTCCCCGTACTCAGTAATCACTCGGCGCCCGGCACGTAACCGGCCGGGGCGACCATACCGGATTGCAACATCATTTCCAGCAGGTGCCCTACGGGGTTGATGATGCGGTCGATAACGTCCGCCGCCTGCTCCTTGTCCGGGTGGTTGCCGGTGTGCCGGATGCCCTTCGAGTGCTTCTCCAGAATGTCCAGCGCAACGGCGACGGTCATTGCCTCCGTGTGGGAAAGCACGCGGTGGTCGGCCAGCGCCGCGTCAAGCTGCGGGTGGGCGCTCACTTGATTACCACCTTCGGGTCGTACTCGGTGTAGTAGGCGTCCACGGCGTCAGTTCCCAGGCTGGCCTTGATGATGTCCAGATTCGGGACCTGCTTGTAGTAGCCGGGGTGCCGCTCGGGCGGGTAGTTCGCGGCGAACTTCTCCGGGTTGAAGCTGCGGTTGTGCTGCACGCTGGCACCGTTGTAGGAGCGGAAGCCCATGAGGGCAACCAGCGCCTTCTTGATTTCAGCGAGCCGGGCAAGGCCGGGCGCCTGCTGGTCCTTGATCTGTGCGGCCTCGGCCAGCAGGCTATCCACGGTCTGCGCTACCTGCGGGTCGAGTGCAGGTTGCTTAGGTGCTGCCATTTTGCGGTTCCTTCTTCCTTCGTAGGGGTTGTTAGTCTAGCGCCGGGCTCGGACTTTCTGAGCCCTGCAGGGCGAGTACGAATGCCTCCAAGTCCTGGGGGCGGATTCGGAACTTCGGCCGTTCGGGGGTGCCGATGTTGATGTGTTTCAGCGTGCCGTCAGCGATGCGCCGGTAGACGTAATTCCGCCCCGTGCGCAGTTGCTCGGCTACTTCCGCCGGCAGTAGCAGCCCGGGGGCGGTGGTTGGTTCGGTCACAATGTTCTGTCCTTTCGTGGGGAAGCTTCGGGCTTCTACATCCCCTACCGTACCGTAGCATCACCGGCCGCGCTAGATAGTTTCTTCCAGGGCTTGTAACAGGTGTAGTGGCCTACTACAGTGAAGGTACGAACAAACCACCGAAAGGGACAGGGATTCAAATGGAACTCAGGATCAAGGCCGAAGCTTCCGAATGGCAGGGCCGCACGGTGTACCGCGCTTACTACCAGAAGGGCAACGGCCGGTGGGCCCGGTTCGGCAAGTACGAGGCCGCCAGCGTAGAGCAGCTGGTCGAAATCTGCGAACGGATGCGCGGAGCAGCAACGCTCACCTGGGAAGGCGCCGCAGCACAGAAGGCAGCCACACCCGCTACCCTCGCCTTCTCCATGATTCAGGAAATCAAAGCCGATATGGAGGCAGGCCACGTCCCCGCCACCGCCGCCACCTTCTCCGAACTTCACGACTACGTAGACGCCAACGAATACGCTATCAATGCACTGGACGCCGCGGGCATCGAACACGACGCCGCCAGCGACGAGCAGGCAACCCTCCTGAACAGGGCGATGGATATGGTCAACGTATGGCTAGCCGCACGGCGGTAACACCACCTAGGCGGGGGCCCCGAAGCCCCCGCCTACCTCTGCCCCACGAAGAAAGAAGAACATGGAATCAGTAGCTCGAATCAAAGCCCTGGACCTCTTTGCCGGAACCGGTTGGGGGGTGGCCTGCCAGCGCCTCGGAATCAAGGAGGCAGGCGTCGAAATCATGCCCGAGGCGTGCGCCACACGGGCCGCTAACGGCATGGAAACCATCTACAACGATGTTTGGGACGGCCTCGAACTGACGGCCGAACAGCACCGTTTCCGGTACGGCGTCTACCAGATGCTCATCGCTTCCCCGCCCTGCCAAACATTCAGCCTCGCGGGGAACGGCGCAGGCCGGGCCGCGATGAACGAAGTGCTGGAGGCGATCGCCCTGCACGTCTACAAGGACGCCGCAGCACTGCGGGCCTTCGGCGAGAAGCACGATATGCGGACAGCCCTCGTGCTGACGCCCCTGGCCTACGTGTGGCGGGACCGGCCGCGGCTGGTGGCTATGGAGCAGGTACCGACTGTGCTGCCCGTGTGGGAGGCCGTCGCGGAAGTCATGCGCGGCATCGGCTACGAGGTGAAGGTGGAAGTCCTGAACGCCGAGCAGTACGGCGTCCCGCAGACCCGCAAGCGCGCTATCCTCGTGGCCCGGCGGGGCGGCCCGGTCAGCCTGCCGGTGCCCACGCATTCCCGCTACTACAGCCGCACCCCGGAAAAGCTCGACCCGGGCGTCAAGAAGTGGGTCAGCATGGCCGAGGCCCTGGGCTGGGGTGCCATGGATCAGCCCAGCCACACGATAGCGGCCGGCAATGCCCACGGGCCCGACCGGTGGGCGTCCGGGGGCAGCAGCGTCCGGGCCGCGCTGGACGCGAAGATCGGCGGCCCGGCATGGGTGGCCAAGGATCACAGCGGGGAGCAGCAGAACGCCTCGACACAGTACGCTGACCGTTTCCAGGTGGAGGATGTGGCGCGGCTGCAGACGTACCCTGTGGGGCGCGGGCTGACGGCCCGGCCCTCGCCCACCATCACCGGCGGCGGGACCGAGACGGGGGGCGCGGAACCGATCGCCAAGTACCACGAGCGGTACACCACGGCGCCCGACTGGCAGGGCAGCACAGCCCGGCTGGACACCGAGGAAGCGGCCGCCCTGCAGACATACCCTACGATGTTCCGGGGTGGCCACCGGCCGAACGCTGTCCGCCGGCCGACCGGGCACCCTGCGCCCACGATCATTGCCGGGCACGACATCATGAACCGCGGTTGGGTGGATGATTCCCCGCGGGGGTGCCGCCCGGCCACTGAGGAGGAAGTGGCGGCCTTCCAGACATACGAACAGCCGTTCGTGTGGTGCGGCACGAAGAATAAGAAGTTCCTGCAGATTGGTAACGCGGTGCCGCCGCTGCTTGCCGAGCACATCCTGGCCTCTCTTATTGGGATCGCCCCGGGCCGCTAAGTTCCCACTTCCAATAGGTGTAGTGACCCGCTACAGTAGGGGTATAGGAAGAACCGCAAGAAAGGAACCGTTCACATGGCAAAGAACCATAACCCCAACCGGCTCACCGTAGGCGACAAGGTGATGCTCCCCGCCCGGTCAGCCGACCTCGTTCCGCACCGCGACGGCAACGATGCGGTATGGGAAATCATCGGCTTCCAGCTCGGCGAAAGGATCGCCACCCTGCACCTCGTAGGCGCCGACAGCTCGCGCACCTGCGGCTCCGTCACCGCCCTCCTCCGGCCGGTGAAGTGATGAAACTCAGCAAGAAGGCGCAGCGCGAGGCGGACGAATGGGCCGCCCGCGTGGAGGCCGAAGGCATCACCGTAGGCCTCCTAGTAACCGCAATGCGAGTCACCACAGACGCCCGCAGCATCATCCGGTCGAAGTGGTGGGAGCTGGCAATCGTCCGCGAAGTGCGGGCATTCGACGCCGTAGTGGAATTCGGCGACGGCACCAAGCAAAGCTCGGGCCTCGGCCTGAAAGTCAGTAAGGAAACCAAGTCATGAGTGCAGAAGCAGCAGCCCGCGCCGCGATGAAGTCCGACCAGGAACTCTACTGGTGCGGCGCCCCCGACGACCGGCTGGTCCAATTCCTCGCCACCTTCCTCGGCGACAACCCCGCTAATTGGGGTGTAGCCGCAGCCAACACAGTATGCTTGCAAATCGCTATCGACAGGCGCGAGGAAGTACGTATCCGCCTGCAGGCAGCGCTCGCCGAGCACACCGCACGGACAGCAGCACACAAGTAAACCTGAACCCCCCGCCGCCCCCTCACACGGGGCGGCGGGGCAGGCCAAACCCGGAGGGACCGCACCATGGGCAAGCAGAAGCACACCGCATACGAGCGCGAGGTACTGGAAATCGCAGGCAGCCTCGGCTTTCAGGTAGTCAGGAGAACCAGCAAAAACCATCTGGTTCTACGCCACACCATCCACGGCGTCCAGACCACCATCAGCAGCACACCAGCAGACGGCCGCCGGGCCGCCAAGAATGCCGCCTCACAGCTGCGGCGCATGAGTGAAGGAGCAGCACAGTGAACAGCCAACAGGAACGCCGAGACGCCGCCGTAGGGTGGGTCGCCGCCTTCGTCACATCCCTGCTCATGTGGGCATTCTGCTTCATGTGCGCCCTGGCATTCTTCGGGGGGCGGTAGCCGTGGCCTTCCGGTTCCCCTGCTTCTGCGGCTGCGGCGAGCAGCGCCAGCCCGGGGCGTTCTACAAGCCCGGCCACGACGGCAAGCACCGCGGCCGCCTGAAAGCCGCCGGCGCCACCCCCGACGAAGCAGACAAGCAGCTGCCCACACAACGGCTCCGCGACCAGTACCGGGCCGACTACGAGAACAGGAACGCCAAATGACAGTCCGCAACCTCCCCGAGTGGGCGAAGCCCGGCACGCGGGTAATCATCCACGCCACCCCAGGCGGCGGCAACTCGGGCGAAGTCACAGAGGCCACCATCGTCCGCACGGACGAGACGACCGCATGGGTAGCCTCGCCCACCTGGGCCAAAGGGCACGAACGGACCTTCATCCCCCGCCGCAACTCATGGCAGCCCACAGCCGCCGCCAGCACAGCGCAGCTCGAAGAAAAGGGCGGCGTCAACCACGGCTTCAACTCATCCCGGCTGCTCTGCCCGGCAGACAGCGACCTCGGCCGCTCCCTGCTGCAGAAGGCCCGTTGGAAGAAAAGCCTGGTAGCTGCGCAGGGGGCGGCCGAAGCGTTCAGCCGCCGCCCCACTAAGCAGTCAGCAGCCGCGCTGCAGGCCGTCCTCACCGAATATCTGGAGGTAGTACCGTGAGCAAGAAACCCGAAGAAAAAGAGCCCGAATACCTGCTCGGGTACGAGGCGATTTCCCACCTGACCGGGGTGAGCGTGAAAACCCTCCGGGCATGGAAAGCGCGGGGAAAGATGCCGACGCCCGATTACGTGGTGCTCACCGGCAACCCCGTACCGGCTTGGAACGATAGCACGATCGAAGCTTGGGCGAAGGGGCTCAGCTGATGTACTACGACCAGAAATCGAATACCTGGGTCCCCGAGGGGCAGGAACCGCCCGCCCCGGCAAAGCTCACGAAGTGCCCCACCTGCGGCGAAGAATCAGTGAAATACACTCAGCAGGCCTACGGGGACCAATGGGACTGCACCCGCCCCGGGTGCGGCTACAAGCACTACTACTCACTAGGAGATTAGAAGTGAAGAAAAGCATCATGGCAGTGCTTACCGCGCTGCTGACAATCGTGGCCATGGTAGGTGTTTTCCTCGCCCCGGCGAACGCAGCCTACGTGTCCACGCGCGCGGCCGAACGCATGGGCTGGGGTGCACCGCTGAACGGCGATGAATTCCGATACGTAGGCGCCCCGGACCCCGCCAAGTGGTCCGTGTACAACGGGCCCGGCCACCACAACAAGGGGCTCCGCAGCCCAGGCCAGAACACGGTCGATGGTGGCGTACTGACGATCAAAGGTGACGCGGCCGGCAAAACCGGCGGTATGAGCGCGAAGTTCAACCGGCAGGTCTACGCGCGCTGGGAAGCCCGGATGAGGACGAACACCCGCGACCCTGAATACCACCCCGTGCTCATCCTGTGGCCGGCCGACAACGCCTCGAACAATTGCGACGAGGTGGACTACGCGGAAGGCACCGGCGACACCCGGCTCATGAAGGTATACCTGCACTACGAGTGCGCAGGCGACCCCACCACCCGGGCGCAGAACACCGTCGATTCCCGGCAGTGGCACAACTACGCTGTGGACTGGTCGCCGGGCGGTGTGGTGGCCTACATCGACGGCAAGGAAGTGTTCAGGGACACGGCCAGCCACCACATCCCACGGGCCGCCATGAAGCAGACGATTCAGATGGACTGGTTCCCCGATGGGACCAAGCTGCAGCCCTCGTGGATGCAGGTAGATTGGGTGCGCGTGTACAAGGCAGGCGAGGGCGCGCCCGTCCGCAAGTAACCCCAGGCAGCAGAAAACCCCCCAGCTTCCCGCGAGCTGGGGGGTTTCTGTTTGGAACCGCAGTTTCAGTCTACAGCTCGTGAGCTCCGTCCGCGCCCGGCTTCGGCCCGTTCGAGACGAGCGCTACACCGGTGAACGTGCCCAGCACAGCGACGGCAAAGCCGATCCACTGCACAAGCGTGATGTCACCCGCGGTGGCCGCGGGGGTGAGTACCGTCAGCAGGTAGGACAAACCGGCGACGATAGCACCAACAACAGCTTTCAGGTAGTAGTTGATGGTTTCCATGATTCCTCCTCTCCGGGGTGTCAGTGCCAACAGGTGCTTGCCCACCTACAGGCCGCAGGGATCAGGCCAGTTGCCTACACGCATTGCTTCCCTCCTCATTCGGTGAACCAGTCCACCGCGAAGGTGAGGCTGGGGGTCGTGCCCGTGATCGTCCAGCTAACGCGCAGCTTGCCCGAGAACGGAATGGTGACGTTGATAACTTCGCGGGACACTGCCGTCTTAGCCGCGAAGGTGCCCACCGTATTCCAGGTAACGCCGCCGTCCACGCTGTCCTCGATGAGGCAGACCAGGTTGGGGCTGGTGCCGGAAACGGCGGTCACATTCAGCTGCGCCCGGATGGTCTTGGCCGCCGAGTAATCGGAGGGCAGGGCGCCGCTGTTGCCGGTCGTGGTGCGCGCGGCCGAGGCCACTACGCGCTCCGTGTTCCCCGCCGGGAATCCTTCGTATGCCATGGCCTAGGCTTCCGGCTTCTTGAGATTGACGGTCAGGTTGGCGTCGATGGAATCGAGTGCTGCCTGCACACCCTGCGCCACCAGGTCGTCCACGTCCCCGAGGCCGGCCACAACCCGGGACTGGATGGAATCGAGGAGCTTGGCCTCGTCAAAAGCCTGCCCCTTCGACAGCGCAGCTACCGCGCCCACAAGCGACTTGATAACCGCGTCCTGCGCCGCGTTCTGGTTCATGATGTTGCGCAGGTTGTTGTCCAGCCAGGCCACGGTCGCGCCGAGGTTCGTGGTGCCCGTGGCAAGGGGCCCCTGCCGGGCGATGGGCTTGGAGAAGATGTCGTCTACGGTTGCCATTTCTAGTTCGTCCTTTACTGGTGGTTTCGGTGCCGGCGGCTTGGGTGCCGGGCCGGCGAGGATAGCGTTGATGGAGGCCCGCAGGCCGTTCATGTCGCCCGGCCAGCCCGCCGGGTCGATCTTGCCTTCGGAGCTGTACTCCTTGTGCCCCAGCTGCAGCCGCTGGTCTGCGGGCAGCTTCTGCAGGTAGAGCCTTTCCAGCACTGCCCCGAGGATCGGGGCGTTCCGCAGCTGCGCAGGCGTCCAGTCCCAGGGCGCGATTCCCGAGGACTCCATTTCGATCCCGATGAGGTAGTGGTTGCCCATGTCGCGCGGAACGCCTGGGGCGATGCCCTTCCCCGCGTGGTTGGCAACACCCGTGGCGATCATCCACACTTCGCCGTTGCGGTCGAACAGGATATTGCAGATGGGCGGCGGGAGGAACGTCGCCGTACCGGGTGTGCCGCGCCCGTACTTGACGAGCTGCAGGGTGGGGTTCGGGGACTTCACGAACGCGCTGCGGTTGGTGGCGGTGTGGTGCCACAGGACGCCCCGGATAGCGGCGAAATCCTGCCCCGCGTAGCCGCTGGTTATCCAGTTCGTCGTCTCGTGCACCACGAGCCCGGCGGCCCTCAGCGCAGGTACTAGATTGTCGAGATTTGCCATGATGCGGTTCCTTACTTGATTCGGATATGAACGCCGACGAAAGCCGGTGTCTCGGGGGATGCGGAAACCCGCACCCAAACCCAGTAATAGCCGGGGGTGAGGTCGGCAATCATGACGCCACTGCGGCCTTCCAGCAGCACAGAATCCGTCCAGTCGCCCTCGACAGGCCGGCCGCCCTCGGGCAGTACCGCAAACTCAATCCCGGAGGTGGTGATCGCCCCGCCCACGGTCACGTCCACGGGCAGGTGTTCCAGCGTTTCCGCGTATGCCTGAACTACCTTCATCGTGCGTCCCATCGTTTGCTCGGGTCTGCTGTGGCCTGTTGGTAGCTGGTGCTTGCAGCTGCCCGCGCCCGGTCGTCGTCTTCTGTGGTGTAGCGGGGCGCGCTTGCTGTGGCCTTCCAGCGCTCACCTTCAACGATAATCCCGATGATGGCGTGGAAGAACAAAGCAAGGGCCGGATTGCCTGGGTTTATGGTAAGAACCGCGCTGCCCGCTGTCACATCCTGATCCATGGACACAGCGGCCACAGGGGCCCCAGTGAACACAATCAGGAGCGCAGGCGTGGGACGCGCTACCTGCCCCATAGACAGGCTAGGAGTGCCGGGCGCGGCGGTGGTGCCAGCGGAGCCCGGGGAGGCTGTGGCAGGCGCCGTCAGGGCGGGCGCACCAGGGGTAGCGGCGAGGGCCCTACCGCTAGGAACGGCCGTTGCCACCGCTGCAAGGGTAGGGGTGCCCTCGGCGGCCTGCGCCTGCGCCCCTGCGGGCGCGCACGTCTGCGGGCTGTTCGCCAGGGACAGGGTGGGTGTGCCCCGGCCGGCGGTGACGGCCACACCAGCGGCGGCCACGGACTGCGGGGCGTTCGCCAGGGAAATAGTGGGGGTGCCCTCTATGACGCCCACGGGGACGCCGGTAGGCTGTGCTGTTGCAGCCGTGCTGGCCGCTGGTGTCCCTTCCAGCGCTGAAAGGGACAATCCTGTTGGGGCGGACAGCACGGCCGCACCAACCGCAGGCGTACCCGGCCCGGCAGTGACACCCTTCCCCGCAGGAGCTACTAGCGCAGCTGTGCTAACACCCGGGGTGCCCCTGCCGGCCGTCACAGCCACGCCGGCCGGTGCGGTGGCCTGCGGGGGCGGGGTGATCGCCGGGGAGCCAAGTGTGGCCGCTACAGCCTTGCCCGTGGGGGTAACTAGCACAGCTGCGCTAACTACCGGGTTCCCCTGCCCGGCCGTGACCGCCTTCCCCGCGGGTGTTACTAGCGCAGCTGTGCTAACTACAGGGGTGCCCTCAGACGCGGTGGCCTGCACCCCGCCCGGCGCCGTCCCAGCTACCGCCGTGATTACCGGGCTGCCCTCAGTGCCCGTGACCGCGAGCGCTGTGGGGGTTACAGTCTGCGGCCCGGAAGCGGCGGCGGGCAATATCTCGGCAACGACGTAGTTCCACTGCGCAGCTGCCGTGCCCGAGCAATCGACAGTGCAGGTGGTGGACGCCGGCGAGGCGACGGACTTGGCGCCCGAGCCGCCGCCCAGGTTGGTCGATTGGGTGTATAGGTCTTTGCCTATGGTGAGGTCAGTGCTGGTGGGCGCGGCGGCGGTAGGCACGGACCACTCAGTGCAGGAAATGAAGAAGTAGCTGTTGGCCGCCGTCGTGGTCTGCGCCGTCGTGACGAGGGTGTTGGCCGTGCTGGTGCCGATCGCGTTCACGCCGATAGGGGTACTGGTGTCCGCCCCGGTAATCACGTAGACCTTCACCGAAGTAGGCGAGGAACCGGACACCTGCGTTGCCGTGACGGTGGTGGCGACCGAGCTGGTCACAACAGCCCAGTGCATCGCCGCCGAACCAGACGAAGCACCTGCAGTGGTGGTCTTGGTCGCCCTGCCCACCAGCGTCCACGCGGACAGCCCGCCGCCGGTGTTCGTGATATTGATCGTCGGGTTCGTTTGGCTGCCTGCGGTGCCCGAGGTGCACACCAGGACGAGCGCGCCCAGGGGCGGGGTGAACGAGGCACTGGTGGCCGCCGTGGTGGTGGCGGTGGCACGGATAGGGGTAGACGCATCCAGCGCTAGCGCCATGGCCTACCCCTTTCCATACTGCCGGGACCAGTTAGACGAGGGAGAAAATCTTGTTGGCGCCGTTATCCCAGGCCACCGTAATGTCGCCGCCATTCGGGGTGACGGGGAGCAGGGTGCCCGTGTCGTAGTAGCCGATAACGCGCTGCGCCGAGGCCGCCACATCCGCGCCGCCGCCCACAGCAGACGCCTGATAGACCAGCACGGAGTGACCGTTGGCGTTCGCGCCTACCGCCGTGAAAGTCACGTCGGCCGCGTCGAACACCCCACCGGTGACGGACTTGGTGCCCAGGGTCTGCGGGGTGCCGGCCAGCACACCGCCGGCCGTGGTGACATCGGAGACGAACTTATGCGCAGCGGAGAAGGTGTACGAGCGCACCAGTACCGCCTTGATAACCGCCGTGTCCAGGTCAATCGTGGCGTCGAGGAAGCCCTCTTTCGCCGGGGTGAATAGTGCGTTAGCCATTTCCGTTGCCTTCCTTCGGGTGCCGCCGGGCCGGCGGGGGTTGCCCGGTAGTTTTCCAGATGTACGTCTCTAGCACGTCGATAAATTCCTCGGCCGTGTCTAGCCTTCTCTGAACATTATTCACCCGGGCATCCCCTGCAGCACGTTCGCGGAGAATTTCGGAGCGCAGGTACGCGCTGAAAGTCTCGTCGTCGGCCACAACCCGGGCTTCCGTTTCCGTGCCAGGGGTACCGGCCTTGCGGTTCCGCAGGGCGGCGATAGCATTCAAAAAGCCGGTCAACCCACCGGCTCCAAGCAGCAGCCCAAGAATCAGCTGCGTCCAGTTTTGGGTGTTTTCCATGGTCCCGTTGTCCATCCCTGATCCTTCGCATAACCCATGAGGCGGCG
>Ga0247819_10001616_pt1 | contig 12023 bp, 17 predicted proteins | sample 13C_Xylose_Day6_FD_193428 | JGI IMG/M metagenome (GOLD analysis project Ga0247819, IMG submission 193428) | Soil microbial communities from agricultural site in Penn Yan, New York, United States - 13C_Xylose_Day6 | ecosystem: Environmental > Terrestrial > Soil > Agricultural land | place: USA... | reverse complement strand
TTGCTGCGTGTGGATCCGACGCAATGGACCTACACGAAGATGCTGGAGAAAATCCTCCAGTACGAAGCCGAAGGCTACGAAGTCAAGCTGCTGATGTGCGACTACCTGCTTGAAATGCCCACCACGGGCTGCAAACAGGGCGCTACCGGTACGGACGTGCGCGACATGTTCCGTCGAGTGCGGGCCTTCTGCAACCCGCGTGGCATTTGTTTCATTACGCCTCACCAGCTCTCGCCGGATGCGAAGAAGATGGCGCGTGAAGCACCGCGTGAGTTTCTGAAGAAGATCGCCAACCTGGGCTACTGGGACGGCTGCACGACCATTGACAACGTTGTGGACGCAGAACTCTACATCCACATCGAAAAGCTCAATGGCGAGTCGTACATGACCTTCCATCGCGGTAAGCACCGCTTGCCGACCGTGATCGAGGACGCTGAGAAGTTCTGCGTCTATAAGTTCGAAGCCATCGGTGGCTTGCGTGCTGACGTGAAGGGTGCGCCGCAGTTCCGTCGTAAGGTGGGCGGTGGCGTAGTGGGTTCGGGTAACGAAGTGCCGGTGTGGGATGACGGCTTAGGGTTCTAACTCTAAGCGAAGGAAGGAGTGACCATGGGAATAATGTGTCTCATGGTCACTCCTTCCCCTATTCTTTTATTTTGCCCCAAGGTGTAAAAATGGCATCTCTCTTGCGCGTTTCTCTGGAAAACATGGCCCAGCGCTCTAACGAAGAGCTGGACGTCGGTGATAATCTCGAAGCCGATGCGTTGATGGTTGAAAACGAACTGCAATCCGTCCAACGCGCTGACGAGCGCCTGGAAGAGGTGCGCGGTGTGATGGACTCGTACCGTGAGCAAATCGAAGCCACGCTCGACTCCGGTAAAGAACCCACGCCCGAACTGGCTGAAACGGCACGTCGCCTGGTCGAAGCCGAAGCAAACCTCGTGGGTGGCGAATCGCCCGTGTCGCTGGAGTCGCACGCCGATCCCCGTCAGCAGCTGCAACTGGCTCTCGAATTCCTGAAGTCCGACTACGCGAACCGTTATGCTCAGGCCTGGGTAGTGAACTGGAAGTCCATGGCCGACAGCGTGGCGAATTTGTTTACGACGACTAACCACCAGCTCAGCAAGTACGAAGCTCGCGTGACAGCCGCTGAAGCCGAGTACAATGAAAAGCGCCATGACTGGACGCAGCCCAAACAACGCGGCAGCCTCGTCAGTCTTTGGCAGCACTTTACCACAGGTGCTGGCGAGTCGATCAACGTCTTGGACGATATGTCTTTTGACTCGGACGTCTCGAAGTATCTGCTCATGACGTATCCGGGCAAAGTCATCGACGCCATGAAGCAACTCGCTCAAGCCGTGAAGGCAGCCAAGTTCGGTAGCGCTGACGATGCGGCAGCATTTGCCAAGAAGGTGGGTAGCTTGGCGTTTGCACCGATGCAGTTTGAAGCCAAGTACTTGGGTGATCACCCGCTCTTTGGTGCTGTGGGTCTGGAGCGCGTATCGGGTCGTACGCCCGCCGCTGTGGAAATCGACGGCACGGAATACAAGGAACTGGCCACTCGCGCCACGCCCATGGAGATCGTGCAAAAGACGCGCTTTAGCCACACCTGGAAGCTGGCTACTCACAACGGTTCCAATAACCTCTCGGCTTCTGCGATTGAATTTACCAACGCTCAGATCGGTGAATTGTTCAAAGGCGCTAAGGAGTATTTGGAACACGTGCGTGGGTTCGTCAAGCTCAAGCCCCAGTACGAGCAAGCCCAGAAAGCCTTGGCAGAAGCGCTGGTAGCGGCCGAAGCCACGCTCGGACAGATCGAAGACCGTGCGGTGCGCAAAACCACCGAACAAGTCCTCGGTCAAGTCAAGCGTATGGCTAAGACCACCCTTCAAAACTTTGCCCGCCCGGCAACGCGCGAAGTGGCTCGTTCGATCAAGACTTGCCGCTACGCCAATTACCTGGGCTTGCGCATGATCTACAACGCCAAATAAACCATGAACGCTAAAACAGATCTGGAAGCCTGGTTGGAAATCCAGGCTGAAAAAGTCGTTCGTAATGCTGAAGTGGTCACCGCTGAGGAGTTGAGCCAAGACGCGGTGTATCACATTTCGATTAATCCACGCATCCCGAAGTTCATTCCGATCGTGGGGCGTCGCCAAGCCGCGTCTGAAGATCGGACTGTGCCTCGGATCACGTGTGCGCCGACATTGCTCGGCTGCATCATGGGGTATTCGAAGTCGGTGATGGATTTCCACAACCTGCTACCTAACGGGGCGAAAGCCGAAGAAGGGTATCGAGGCGGGTTCTACATCTACGACTTTCCGCTCACCGCAGCGCTCAAGCCCAACAACAAGCTCGTCTACGATGCGTCGGCCACGGGTGAAGTCTGGCTCGTGCCGTTTAACGAAGCGCATCGCGAGTACAAAGCTGAAGTCGTGGGGAAGTTCTTCCTACGCACGATCAGTTACAGCTCGCGAGCTGGGAAGCTGCCTGAGTCGGAGATGACGATCTTCGCAGAGATCAAAAAGCCCACGGGCTTGCCATTTAGCCAACGTCACGTATTGACGCCTGGCTACTGGGTGATCTCCGGCCCCACCGAAAATCACGTGCGGACATGGAAGGATGACAAAGACTTCCGTATCGAATCGATCGACAAATCGCACTACGACTCGGTGAAAAAGGCAAGCGCTGATCTGCTTGGCTTTGCCGAGGCTCCACAGCCTGGCTATACGGGCTGGTAAGGCCAAAAAAGAAAGTACGGCATAGAACGCCCCTAGGCCATTGGCCTAGGGGCTTATGCCGCGTTATCGCGGTTCGGTCTTGGGAATCGTCTTGCCTTCAAGCAAGGCTGCGTTGAAGTGAGGGTCCGAGAAAAAGCGCCAAATCGGACGGCACTGATTCAGCCAGTGCGTGAACCCAGTAGCACTATGGGGGACCTTGGCGCAGCGCGCATCAAGCATGGCAAGCGCGTCGTCGAGGGTTTCGCCCACGCCGTAAGGAAACCAATCGCAGTCTTGCATGAACTGCTCGTAGCCCGTGTCTTCGGCGAGGTTGACCGCCACGATGTTGGCCTCGTGCGCTTCGCCCAAAGAGAGAAACGCAACGAAGTTACCGCCCGACGTGTAACGCTTGGGCAGTACAACCAGTGCGGAGTCGTGCAAGCGATAGCGTTCGCCTTTCTGAACTGCGTACGTATCGATCAGATCGTTGATGTTTTTGTAAGCCATTGTCTATCCTTGTTAGTATTGGGAAGGGCATAAAAGCAGGATCGCCCTGCTCGCATGCCGGTTGGGGGTTATTGCAGCTTCAACGCGTACTCGCAAAACACGAAGTAATCGCGTCTGGCGGTAATGGACAATTGCGTCTCGGTGATGTCCAAATCAAAGAGCAGGTTATCGCGATACTTCTTGGCGAGCTTTTCATAGCCCTCCAAATAGTTCGCCAGCGCTTCGATTTGCACGTCATCGAGCTTGATCGTGCTGGGGCGCAGCAGATCAATCAATCCTTGCAGCGTAATAGCCTCGTAGAAGCCCTTACGATAGCGAGGAGTACCGCCAGTACTGGGTGTCACGAAAATCTGGCTATCGGCCTCGTAGGTGGTCAGATCGATGTGTCCCACGACGACCTCTGCCGTGTCACGCACCCTGGGCATTTCGATGTAGAGCCGCACAGTGTTAGGACCTGCGTCATCGACAATGCGCTCGAACCGGAATTCCGGACCGAAGAACTTTTTGTGCCGCTCCGAGTATTCTTCGCAGATCTTGTTGACCTGGCGCAAAATCACGGGAAGATCCGACTCATTGGTGAGTTCTTTGAGTTCGTTACCCAGAAAGAAAGTCCCAGTAATCCGGGAGGTCAGCAGTGTGTCGATGCGGTCGGTAGACATCGCAAATCCTTGTAAGATTAATCGGCCCTACACACCATGTCCTTAGGTCTGAAGATTAAAAACGAGAATGCCTTTTTGCGTCCAGATTTCGAGCACACGCTCAGCTACGACGGTGCTGTTGTTGAACGTGCAGGCAAAGCCGGCGTGGTTCATGGCCATGGCGTTGATGACCTTCACAATCGGCGTGTCGGTATCTTCGCAGCGCGTGATGAGGTGCTTGCGAACCTCACCGTCCACATCGGCCACCAAATGACCGAGGTAGTCGGTTGCGCCATGCGCTTCGGTGATTTCGTTCGGGTAGTAGCGACGCATGCCGTTAGCAGTCATGTGCTTGAAGTCCAGGAGTTCGTCGCATTGCTCCAGGGCTTGCAGTAGCTGGATAAGAGTTTGCATGTTGGTGTTGTTAGTCTGCGAAAAAGAGGGAATGAGTGACGTCTCGCACGACGGTGCAGTGAGAGAAGTCGCCTCGGAGGATGCCGTGACGCATGCCGTCGGCGTTAGAGACCACCAGACGGTTGTTAGGGTCCAGGAAGAGGTAGGCACGCGCCCAACCCTTACGGTCTGCGATCTTGGCCGCAGCGCGCGTATCGAAGCGATAGACGCTTTGCAGGATATTGGTGGGGAATGCGAAGCTCACGCGGACCTGACGTTTGCGACCCTGCTCCAGTACGTAGCGCAGCTGTTGGCCTTCAAACATGCGAACAGCGGGCTTGCCGGAGATCGGCATGCAGAATTCGACCTTGCCGTCAGACTTGGGGCGAGCTTTGAGATGCTGCACATCCAGGACAGCCGTCTCTTTCGTTTCTGGGTTTTGTGCAGCCAGGCAGAATACGGTGTCGTCACCGCGAGGCGATCCTGGATCCATGGCGAGGACCAGATTGACTTTGGGATGTTTGCCGAATTCGCGCACCAGTTCGCGCGAGCGTTCCAGATCGCGGCTGGTAAGTTCGAGCATATTGAGCGGGACAAGCGGGTCGTGGTTCATTTCTTTTCTTCCTTTTCTTTCCAAGAGATGTCGCGAATCTCGTCCACCATCCATCTCTGGCCCCCCACCTTACGCTTGAGCGGAACTTCGCTATACAAACGCTTGATGAAGTGGTTTTTGTAGGCGGTCGTGATCTCGGTCACCGCCAAAGGCCGCAGCACGTCTTTTCTGTACAGATACTCGCGTCGAATGATGAGCTCACAACTGAACTCCTCGTACTTGGAGAGCGGTTGGCGTTCGACCTGGGATACGACACGGATCTGCGCCCGCACTTTCAGTTTGACGAGGATTTCGTTGTTGAATTCAGTCATCGGTATTCTCGCAAGGGGTGATGCTAACAGTCATGCCGGGATGATGCGGGACTGCACGCAGCGCTTCGACCGCATCTTCTACCGTATCAAAAACGGTGGCGTGTTCGACCGCACCGCGAGCCCATTGCTTGTCTTCAAACAGGACCACGTAATTAGGCAAGGCCGCGAACGCCTCTTTCGACAACGTAGCGGATTCATACTCCACCTTGGCTACGAACCCTCGACCGTCTTTCTTTGGATTCGGCTCGATGATGAAGTCGGCTTTGAACGCGCCCATCACGTTTGCAGCTTCGGTGACGATGATCTTTTCCATGATTGATAAATCCTTGTAATTGTGGTTAGGGCATAAAGGAGTGGTCCCGAAGGCCACCCCCTTATGTTTTTCTCTCGTGGGAGGACAGGTCGCAGAGAAATCTCTAGCGTATAAGAACGCATCCCCTAGAACACCGAACCGGCATTTCGCACACGGGCACCGCCGTGGCGCTCTAGAGGCTGCGCACTTCGACTTTTCAGTCGTAGCACAACTTGCCGGTATCGCTACCGACCGTACCGTTTGTAGGAGCTTGTGAGGGGCGCCGCACGTAGCGGCTTAGGCCGACTCCTACACAGATAGACAGACGCTACACGGTTAGTTACGTCCGCTCGGGAGTTCTCACCCCCGCTGTGATTAGAACCGCATTCTGGTACATAAGAATACGGTTAATTTCGCATCTTTTATCGTCGGATGCTCATCAGACAGCACGACGCTACCGCTGGGGCGATAGTCTTCCTACATTATCATCCCCAGCGATAGATTTTTACACCGACTTGCCGGCCTGCTGGCGATGCAGGATTTCAGAAAGGTAAAGCGTTGCGGCGAGATTCAAGTACATCAGCGAATCTTCAGGCACGTCTTCAGGATCCATCTGCAACCCGTGCCCGTTGATAAAACGCACCAAGTCCGCAGGCGGCTCCTCGACATCCTTCGTGTGCTTGGCCACGTGATCTTCCAGGCGCTGGACGAGCTCGGTAGTACTGGGACGGATGTTGGGGGTTTGTTCGTGCCCGTAGATGGCGCAGAATCGCAGCCATTCGGCTTTCCCGATCGTCTTGCCGAACTGCAGGAAGGACGCAGCCAGGTCTTGCAGACGCAGACAACGCTTGATGTAGTAGGGCGTGCCTTGCAGGTCACGGAACTGCTCGCCCAGGCCGAGTGTTTCAGCCAGCAGCATGTACTGCGCATCGTCCGTGATACGTTTGTCGCCAAAGAGCTTATCCAAAGCTTCGTGTTGTTCAGCGGTGAGATTCATTGCATACTCCTTGTGTTTGTTGTTAGTGGTCTGACAAAAAAGAAGGTCGGGCATAGAGGGGGTGCTGCCACCCCCTCGTCCTATGCCTTAGATGAAGCCAATCATCCAGGTAATAAACACCGCTAGGGTGTAGAGCGTGCTGAATGTCCTGAAGACTGCAAGAGGTCCTTGCAGCCACCGATACGCTTTGCAGAGCCTTCTACCAATGGTAGAGGTTATTATTGTTTTTCTAGCTGAGTAGAACAATCTGCAAAGCCAATTGGCCTGTTTTCGCTTCTGATACTGCTTATGTTTCCTACGGTTCCTTCTAAGAACGGTTAATGAACGAGAGTTTTTATCCATATTGTCTCCTATTAAGTTAATGGATTGGGTGGCATAGATCGTTTCCTTATGACAAGGTTAGTGGAACCTCCCCTGACTGATGCCACAGCCAGGGAAGGGTACTGCAAACTATGACGTTCGATTAGAAGCCAATCGAACGCTTTTGACGCGAGTGGTGATGCTCGGCGTCTTTGTAGTGCAAGGCCGAAGCCAGCGAAAGCGACGTATCTTCAGGACCGAAGCGTTTACGTTTCAGACCTGCAGCCGCTCGAGCTCGGTTCGCTTCAGTCGGCGTGAGGTACGAGAACTGCATGATGTCAAAGCACCGTCCATCGCGAATGAGGGCTTGGTCCACGTTCTTGAGCGAAGTCAAGTTCGTAGAGATGATGATTTTTCGAGAACTTGAAATGATGCCGTCGCCCGCGTTCAAAATCCCCGACATGATCGAATTGCCTTGTTCGCGAGGAGTGACGAGTCGATCCGCATCTTCGATGACGACCGTAGCGCGAGCACCGCGCCGTTGCACCCAAGGCACGAACGCACTGGATTCGGTGAGCAGGTCGTTACTCACGATGTACGGGATGCGTTTAGGGTCAGCGAGAATGAGCGAGCGCAGCAGTGTGGATTTGCCAGTGCCGGGCGGACCGATGAGTAGCAGGATATTCTGCGACGACGCGTAAAAATCGGCAGCGTATTTATCCAGCGAAGATTTGAGCCACGGGTAGAATTCCTTCTTGCCCAGACGCTCTTCTTCGCGGAACATATAACGCGAGTCGTACCCAGTGCCACGACCGTCCAGTTCGATGACTGATCGCACTTCAATACCCGTTTCAACATACTGGATTTTGAAGTCTTCGATGATCGGCTTGACGGCGTTCGCATCGCCCGTAGCGCGCAGATGCACGCGTCCGTTGACCGAAGTAGACTCGGTCACCGTTATGAGTTGCACACCGCGCCCATGGTCTTCACGCAAATAGACCCGCCTCATCCGCATCGGAAAATAGATGAAGTTCAGGGAAGCCAGTTTCTCATGGATCTCATCCATCGTGGCGGCCAGCCCTCTGGTCGCAAACGAGTGGGAGAACGTCTCGGTGCTTTTGCCCTCACCTGCTCGCCAATGCGGGAGAAACTCATGCAGACCGATGCTGGATTCTTTCAACCCGCTCAGGGTCATGAATTTATCGATAAGCTCTTTCATAGCGTTTGTTGGTATAGTTAGGTTGAGGAAAAGCAAGCGACTGGTAACGCAATCACTTGCTCGTTATCCCCTGGGTGATATGTAAGTGAAACTTTTCAGATCATCCTTGCGCGATGTCGTTGCCCGTAAGCGCGTAGGCCAAAGCCACCGCATCCCAATAGGCATTGTGCTGGATAGCGCCGTCGATCGGGCAAGGCCACGGATTGACATTGCCATGGACCTTGAACGCCACGTCTTCCAGCCCCGGCACCATGCGTCCCGTCGTATCGGTGATGAGCGCGCAGAAGTATTCCGGATCCGAAGGCCAGTCGCTGTGGATGATGATGTCCGAGTCGCCGTAGAAGAACCGCTCGAGCTCAACCCACGCTTCGGCTTTGTTCATCTGCCAGCCTTCAATCTCATCGGTCACGCCGAGATTGCGTAGCACGTTTTGCATGAGCCACAGACGGTGTTCGTCTTCAGGCGTGGCCGGGATGTTGTTGCGCAGATCGCTCGAGAGCTTGGTAACGATCTGTGCGTTACGCAGCGCTTCAATGGCTTCGCGCATGACGAAATACGCGTACTTACCATCTTCGCGTACAATTGCAATCGAGATGAGTTCGCGAGAGAGTTTGTTGAACTCAGCGTCCAGAAAGTAATTTGCCATTTACTGCTCCTTGTTATTAAAGTTCTGCTGCCCAACACCAGTTAGGTACGAGCATGCGTTGAGAAACGGGTAACATGTGGTTGTCTTCGGGATACGCCAGCCCGCACACCACGGCACTGTAGTGCTCTTTGTGGCGCACCGGGTAGTACGTGCGAACCGCCGCGATCAGCAAGCTCTCCATCTGCTCGCTGCTAGGCGGCTCGTAGGGCGAGGTAAAGCACTGATCCAAGCGTTTAATCTTTAAGGTAGGGTCGCCGCCGTTGGGGCAAGGCGTCACAGCCACCAAGGCCGTTGCGGAAAAGCCGATAGCAAAGGTCATGTCAGAGCGTCGCGAAAAGGTCCAGCAAGAGATTGGTCGTCTCGCCATTCTCTGCGATGATTTGTTCCTTGCGCTTGAGCGCCACAAGGTGCGGTTCTTTGTGTTCGTTAAAGAACACAAGCTGAAACGGTTTGACAGCGTTCGGTAACGTGCGGACCACCTTAATGGCCAGCCGGCCGTTACGCGGTTGCAATTCGAATTCTAGGCCTGTCAACTCGCTAGGCAACACGCGTCTACGCGTGAGATCGCTCAGCACTCGGGCGATGAGGTTATAGGCGGGCTGGAAGTCTTGCCGAAGTTTCGGAATGGCTTCTTTGGTATCGGTGAACGAGAACGAAGCGAGCATCATTTTCGCTGCAGAAGCGATCAGTAGCTCCTGCATGTCTTTGCCAATACCGACGGTGAAGACCGTCATTTTTTCTCTATCCATGATCGTTGCGGGCATAAAAAAGAAGGAAGGATGGCAGGGGGACCGAAGTCCCCCGAGCCAGGTGTTGCAGCCAAACCAGGATTAACTGGCGGCAAGATAAAGAGCGAAGGGTAGTTTTCACTACATTTGTGGTCACTAGCTTCGATTCTCGATTCCGCTAATGTGTTCGACCCCCTCAATTACCTGGTGATAGAGGGAACCTTAGCGATGACGCGCCAAGGCACTGCAGTTAAATTTCACTAGGCCATCTAGCTAGGGTTATAAGCACCCACCTCCGAACCGTCTCAGGGGTAAACCAAACAGGCAGCGCAGGAGCGGTCCGCATTGCCATAGCTAGTCAGCTTCCGAAGAAACCTGGTTACGCCTTACGAGCGACTAGCATTCTCCACCTAGAAGGCTCTTTAAACTAAATCGGTCTTAGTAGCTTTTGGTTACTCGGTCGCTTCGCGATCGCGCACCACTTCGATGTGGCGCAAGACTTGGTCAGCCATTTGCTTGACGAATACGCTGTTGCCCACTTCACCAGTCAGGATGATTTCATGGCGCGAATCATTGGACTCCGGCTCGCGCGGCGTGGCATAGCCGAAGACCCAGCCGTCTTTCACGGTTTTGAGATCATGGTCCGGTTCCACGAACAAAATACTGGCTTGCGCTTCCAGGAGCTGCTCGGCGCTGCCATTGATCGTGGTGTCAAGCCACATCGAACGCACGACAGTGAGCAAGTGCTCGGCTTCGGGACGGAACACCAACCGCATCACCGGACGACGCAGGTCCTCGCTCACGCGTTCAGCAGAAACGAGAAAGTGCTCCATCAAGCGCACGAATCCCTTGGCGAATTCCGCACCACCGTCAGCCGCTAGAGACGGCGCTTTCAAAACGATGGCAATTGACTTGGACAAAATATTCACTGATTGGCCTCTTACGGGTTGGTTCCGAGGGTTGGGACTCGGATGCGTTGTGGCTGCGCTATGTTGGTAGTGACTTGTTGTTAGTATTGGGTAGCGATCAAAGCAGCCAGCTCACTCACGGTTTGGATGGGTTTCGCTTTGTAGCTATCCATAATAGAGATGTCCAGCGAGTCCTCAACGTGAGCCACGACTTCAAACATCATGACTTCGTTGATCCCTAAGTCCGCAAATTCCGTTGCCGGAGTGAGGGCTTGGATAACGCCTGCCGGGCAATACTGACCGACCGCGTCCGCGATAACGCGCTGGATGTGTTCGTTGGAGTCCATGCTTAGATCCTTATTGTTGTTGGTATGCGTTTTACTAACGCTTCCCCTAGTAACCTGTCGACGAGGAATCGATCTACGGCATCGATCGTCTGCAGGGCACGAGCTGCTTGGGCGCGGTATCCACGGGTAGGATACTGAAGGGTTGGCACGCCTAACAAGTTACTAGAGGCTGCGTGCTGCGAGAAAAGGAGCGCTGCTCGTGTGATTCCGGCGTCGGCTGCGCACGCGGCGCGCCAGCGGCGGGTATGTGGCTATGCCGTAAAACGGCGGCCTGAGCAACGCAGAAAGGTTTCCGTGCTTCAACGAGCGCTGGCCATGGCAGGCCTGTCTCTCCACACCCCTTTCGCCTTTTATGCCGCAGCAAACCTGAAAGCTCTCCCGAGCTGATAATCCAGGTGCAACTTGCCTAACGAAACTCCCAGCTTACCAGGCATGGGCGTTAGACCGTACGGTTTCGAAGATTGGTGGTCTTCCTCATTTCTGCACGCGCCGATAGCCCTGCGCGGCGGCCCGTTTAGGCGGCCTAGCTATCTGGATCGCGGTAAGCGCGCAGCGTGCGCGCCAACCACTACGAGTGTTGTGCAGCGTCTTTTAACCATAAAGAGTGACGTCTTTCGATACCACGTTCGACGCGGCACCGAGTTGCACATGATGCAGGAACGCCGTAAAAATCTACGACTCCCACCCATGTTTCTTAGTACAGGTTGCCGGACGGCCGGACGAACTGCGACGAGATAGGCTGGACGTCTTCGAAGACGGCACTGTAGCCACCCAGTTCCGGCAGCAACACACCCAACAGTTCTTCGATGTACTTGGTGTGTGCTTCTTCAGTGACGAACTGAAACAATCCATCGCCTTGCGAGTTGGTCACGTGGTACTTGTGACCGGCCTCGCTCACCAATGTCAGCTGCCGGGTGTTGCGAAAGCCGCCGAACCGGTAGGAGGCGCGGGAAGGCGAATTGAAGAACCCAACATCGTCATGCTCGGCTTCCACCGGCGTGATTTCGATGTGTTCAACCCGGAAGTCCGGACGACCAGTGTCGCCGATGTCGCCGGCGTGTTGCAGGCGACGTTCGATCGAATACTGCTTGTAGTGAACGATCTGGTTCTTGCGGCGCGTGCCGACCGAGACGATGAGTTCGTCGCTCACGGCGATGGGATGCCAGTTCATGCGATTCAGCCCGCCTGCAAACGAATGCATGAGGACGGCCGGAGACAGCGCATGCAGCCCACCCATCTCAACCAGAAAACTCTGGAGCTCGCGAGCGATGAATTCATGCAGTCCCGCCGGCACCGACAGGTCACCCTGCATGCCGTAGGGCGTCGGCATCCTCGCATCAGCGCCGCGTTGGTACATGGCACGCAATACCGCCGCACCTTCGGTACGGGTCAGATGCACCAGGACAG
>Ga0247819_10001614_pt1 | contig 12036 bp, 10 predicted proteins | sample 13C_Xylose_Day6_FD_193428 | JGI IMG/M metagenome (GOLD analysis project Ga0247819, IMG submission 193428) | Soil microbial communities from agricultural site in Penn Yan, New York, United States - 13C_Xylose_Day6 | ecosystem: Environmental > Terrestrial > Soil > Agricultural land | place: USA... | reverse complement strand
GGCCAGCAGCGCGAGCGCGCGCTCCCAGCCGGGCTCGCTGATGAAGTCGGACACCACGAACACGGTGGAGCGGCGCTTGATCAGCCCGGCGGCCGAATCGAGCAGGTCGCGCAGCCGGGTCGGGCCGCCTTCGCTGGTGGCGGGGCGCGTCTGCAACGTGTGCAGCAGGTGCAGCACGTGCCGGCGGCCGCCGCGCGTGGGGATGACGGCGTCCACGCCCGAGCCGTAGAGCAGGGCTCCGATGCGGTTGCCATGGCGGGTGAGCATGCGCGCGAGCACGGCGACGAACTCGGCCGAGACGTTGCGCTTGCGCAGGTCGCCGGAGCCGAAGTCCACCGACGGGCTCAGGTCCATCAGGAACCAGGCGGCCATCTCGCGGTCCTCGGTGAACACGCGCACGTGCGGCACGTCGGTGCGGGCGGTGACGTTCCAGTCGATGTGGCGCACGTCGTCCTGGTGCTGGTACTCGCGCAGGTCGGCCAGGTCGAGGCCGGCGCCGCGCATCAGCGTGCGGTAGTCGCCCTGCAGCAGGCCGTCGAGGCGGCGGATGACGGTCCATTCCAGCCGCTTGAGCACCGTCTCGGCCGACCCAGCGGATGGCGCGGCCACCGCGGAGCCGGCTTCGCCGGGCCGCTGGTGGCGCCCCCCAGTGGGGGGAGGCGCCGCAGGCGCTTCGGGGGGCGTCCGGTTACGCAGCCAGTTTTTCATGTTCCAGCGGCCGCGCGGGCGCGGGGATCTTGGACATGATCTGGCCGATGACGGCATCGGCGTTCATGCCTTCGGACAGCGCTTCGTACGACAGCACCAGGCGGTGCCGCAGCACGTCGCTCACCAGGTCGGACATGTCCTCGGGCAGGGCGTAGGTACGGCCGCGCAGCATGGCCAGGGCGCGCGCGCCTTCGGTCAGGCTGATGGTGGCGCGCGGGCTGGCGCCGAACGTGATGAAGCGGCGCAGGTCCTTGATGCCGTGGCGCTCCGGGTTGCGGGTGGCGGACACCAGCTTCACCGCGTACTGCACCAGCGAGGGATCGACGTACACGCGCCGGCATTCGTGCTGCAGCGCGGCCAGCTGCTCCGTGGTGGCCACGGGCGAAACGTCCACCTGCGGGCCGGTGACGCGCTCGACGATGACGTACTCCTCCTCGTCGGTCGGGTAGTCCACCAGCACCTTCATCATGAAGCGGTCGACCTGCGCCTCCGGCAGCGGATAGGTGCCCTCGGTCTCGATCGGGTTCTGCGTGGCCATCACGAGGAAGGGATCGGGCACCTTGTGCGTCTGGCCCGCGATGGTGACCTGGCGCTCCTGCATCACCTCCAGCAGCGCGCTCTGCACCTTCGCCGGCGCGCGGTTGATCTCGTCGGCCAGCAGCAGGTTGGTGAACACCGGCCCGAGCGAGGTGGTGAAGTCGCCGTTCTTCTGGTTGTAGATGCGCGTGCCCACCAGGTCCGAGGGCACCAGGTCGGGCGTGAACTGGATCCGCTTGAAGTGGCCGCGCACGGTGCTGGCCAGCGTCTTGACGGTCAGCGTCTTGGCCAGGCCCGGCACGCCTTCCACCAGCAGGTGGCCCTGGGCCAGCATGGCCACCATCACGCGTTCGAGGAAGCGGTCCTGCCCCACCACCACGCGCTTGACCTCGTAGAGGATCTGTTCCATCAGCTTGGCGGTGGCGGTGTCCTGGCGCGTCGTGGATTCCATGAGGGCGGGCTTTCGTGGAGGTGGAACGGACTGCGGATCTCGGAAGGTCAGAAGGGCGGCAGGCCGGCGGCCTGGGCGGCGTTCTCGATGGGCACGGCGAAGCCGATGCCCAGGAAGGTGCGCGCCGGCGTCGGGTTCAGGATGGCGGTGACGATGCCGACCACCTCGCCGTCCATGGTGACCAGCGGGCCGCCGGAATTGCCGGGGTTGGCCGCCGCGTCGAACTGGATGAGGTTGCTCATCTCCTGCTTGCCCTCGGGCGAGCGGAACGAGCGCTTCAGTCCGGACACGATGCCACCCGAGGCCGAGGGGCCGATGCCGAACGGGAAGCCCACCGCCAGCACCTTGTCGCCGGGCGACAGGTCGCCGGTGGAGCGCATGGTCGCGGCGATCATGTCGTCGGGGATCTTGGCGGCCTGCAGCACGGCGAGGTCGTTCTCGGCCTGCACGCCGGTGATGCTGGCGGTAGCCTCGAGGCCGTCGTGGAAGGTGACGGTGATGCGGTCGGCGCCCGAGACCACGTGCAGGTTGGTCAGGATGATCCCCTTGTCGACGATGACGACGCCGGTGCCGACGCCGGCTTCGATCTCATCGTCGTCCGCCGGCGTGCGCTCGACCTTGTTGGCGGGGTCGATCGCTTCCGGCTTGGCCTTGGGCGTGCGCTGCGGCAGCCGGCCGGCATGCGCCTCTTCCTTGAGCCGGCTCTTCTTCACGTAGCTGACCACGCGAACCACCGAAGGCCGGATGTTGTTGTATGCCTTGGCGTACTCGGACGGCAGCTGCTGAGTCTCCAGCGTCTTGAGCACCGCCGCGTTGATGTCCTGCTGCGTGATGCGCCGCTGCGCGGGACGCAGGTTCAGCGTCAGGCTGGCCGCGAGCAGCGCCGCGAGCAGCGCGATCGCCGCCCACATCATGGCTGGGCTGGAGAGATGGAAGCGGCGCTTTCGGACGGGTGCGGGAGAAGTCTCGGGGGAGGGTGCCGCCGCCTCGGGCGTGTCCTGCACCGCGGCGCGAGCCTGCTGCGCAGGAGCCGGACGGCTGGAGCTGTAGAGAGCTGGCCTGCGCATCGGATCACCTTGTCCACGACTGGGGCGCGAACCCCTGAGAGCGAAAAGCGAAAGCACACGGTATCACGGTTTGCCGGCACCTGCATGCCTCTCGACCGGGCCATCCCGGGCGTTGGTGCATGATCCGCCGCGATGTTCGCGCTGGTCGATACGCACTGCCATCTCGATGCCCCGGAGTTCGCTGGCGATGCCACGGATGTGCGTGCGCGCGCGGCTCGCGCGGGCGTCGCGCACTGCGTCATCCCCGCGGTGCACACGGCTGCGTTCGACGCGGTGCGGGAGCTGGCGCACCGGGGCGGGGACAGCTACGCGCTGGGCATCCATCCGCTGTTCACGCCGAGGGCCGAAGAGGCCGACCTGCAGTCGCTGGACCAGGCGCTCACGGAGCATGCGAACGATCCGCGGCTGGTGGCGGTGGGCGAGATCGGGCTCGACCATTTCGTACCGGGCCTGGACCGCGAACGGCAGGAGTTCTTCTATCGCGAGCAGCTGCGGCTGGCGCGCCGCCATGGCCTGCCGGTGGTGCTGCACGTTCGCCGCTCCGCGGACCGATTGCTGAGGCACCTGCGCGAGTTGCCGGTGGGCGGCATCGCGCACGCGTTCAACGGCAGCGAGCAGCAGGCCAGCGAGTTCATCCGGATGGGCTTCAAGCTGGGCTTCGGCGGCGCGGTCACTTATGAACGCGCGTTGCAGCTGCGGCGGCTGGCGGCGAGCCTGCCGCTGTCGGCGCTGGTGCTGGAGACGGACGCACCGGACATCCCGCCGCACTGGCTGTACCGGACCGCCGAGGAACGCGCGCAGGGGACGCCGCAGGGGCGCAACGAGCCGGCGGAGTTGCCGCGCATCGCGCAGGTGGTGGCCCAGCTGCGCGGGATGCCGGTGGAAGAGCTGGCGGAGGCGACCACGCGCAACGCGATGGAAGCGCTGCCCAGGCTGGTGTCGCTGCTCTCGGATAATCCCGCGCCGTGAGTGCCCGTCCCGTTCCTCTTCCCGAAGTCAATTTCTCCGATCACGGCGACATCCGCTACCTGCACCTGGGCACCGAATGGGTGCAGGGGTCGATGCGGCTGGACGATCCGTACTCGATCCACCTGGAATACGTCCAGCGCATGATGGCCTGGCTGCTGTTCGTGGACCCGGCCACGGTGCCCAAGCGGCATGCGATGCAGCTGGGTCTGGGCGCGGCTTCGCTCACCAAGTTCTGCCACAAGCGGCTGCGGATGAAGACCACCGCGATCGAACTCAATCCGCAGGTGATCGCCGCCTGCCGACTGTGGTTCAAGCTGCCGCGCGACGACAGCCGGCTGTCGGTGATCCTGGGCGATGCGGCCGAGGTCGCCGCGCACGAGCACTGGCGCGGCGCGGTCGACTCGCTGCAGGTGGACCTGTACGACCACGAGGCCGCGGCGCCCGTGCTGGACAGCCAGGAGTTCTACGCCGACTGCCGGCGCCTGCTCACCGAGGACGGCGTGATGACGGTGAACCTGTTCGGCCGCTCGTCCAGCTACGAGCGCAGCCTGTCGCACATCCAGGCGGCGTTCGGTCCGGAGGCGGTCTGGGCGTTCCGGCCCACCCGCGAAGGCAACACCATCGTGCTGGCGCTGCGCACGCCCTGGACGCCCGCGCGGGGCGAATTGCTCGCCCGCGCCGAGGAGGTGAAGGCCCGCTGGGACCTGCCCGCGCCGAAGTGGTTGCGTGTATTGAAGAGTGTGGAATGATCCCGGCATGAGCTCGAGCGCCCGTCCGAAGCCCGCCGCCCGCACCGAATTCCAGGGCCCGCTGGACTGGCGCCGGATGGTCGAATGGCTCAGCGAGGACGGCGTGATCTCCGCCGAGGAGGCCGCCCGCACCATCGCCCGCTGCTCGCAGGCGGAAAGCTCGCAGCATCCCCTGGTCCGCCTGGCCGCCGTCGCCATGGCCCGGGCCGGCGACGGCAAGCCGCTGGACATCGAGGCGCTCACCCAGTACCTGGCCCAGCGCGCGGGCCTGGAGTACTTGCGCATCGACCCGCTCAAGGTGGACGTGGGCCGCGTCGCCGACACCATGAGCGCCGGCTACGCCGAGCGGCATCGCGTGCTGCCGGTGCAGGCGACCAGCGCCGAAGTGGTGGTCGCCACCGCCGAGCCGTTCACCACCGACTGGGTCGCCGAAGTCGAGCGCCAGGCCAAGCGGCCGGTGCGCCGCGTGGTGGCCAACCCGCAGGACATCCACCGCTACACGGCCGAGTTCTTCGCGCTGGCCAAGTCGGTGCGCGCCGCGCAGCGCACCGGCGGCAACGCCGGGACGGCCAGCTTCGAGCAGCTGGTCGAGCTGGGTCGCAGCAACAAGCAGCTGGACGCCAACGACCAGGGCGTGGTGCAGGTGGTCGACTGGCTGTGGCAGTACGCCTTCGACCAGCGCGCCAGCGACATCCACCTGGAGCCGCGCCGCGAGCAGGGCGTGATCCGCTTCCGCATCGACGGCGTGCTGCATCCCGTCTACCAGATGCCCATGGGCGTGCTCAACGCCATGACGGCGCGCATCAAGCTGCTCGGCCGCATGGACGTGGTGGAGAGGCGCCGCCCGCAGGACGGCCGCATCAAGACCCGCAACCCGCGCGGCGACGAGGTGGAGATGCGCCTCTCGACGCTGCCCACCGCCTTCGGCGAGAAGATGGTGATGCGCATCTTCGACCCCGACACCGCGGTCAAGGACCTGGACGCGCTGGGCTTCACCCCGCACGACGCCACGCGCTGGGAATCGCTGGTGCGCCGCCCGCACGGGATCATCCTGGTGACCGGCCCCACCGGCTCGGGCAAGACCACCACGCTCTACTCGACCCTGAAGCGGGTGGCCACCGAGGAAGTCAACGTCAGCACGGTCGAGGACCCGATCGAGATGATCGAGCCGGCCTTCAACCAGACCCAGGTGCAGCCGCAGCTGGACTTCGGCTTCTCGGAAGGCCTGCGCGCGCTGATGCGGCAGGACCCGGACATCATCATGGTCGGCGAGATCCGCGACATCCAGACCGCCGAGATGGCGGTGCAGGCCGCGCTCACCGGCCATCTGGTCTTCTCGACCCTGCACACCAACGACGCGCCGTCGGCCCTCTCGCGGCTGATGGAGCTGGGCGTTCCGGCCTACCTGATCAACGCCACCGTCCTGGGCGTGCTGGCCCAGCGGCTGGTGCGCACCCTCTGCAAACAGTGCCGGGAGCCCGACAGCGGCGCCAGCCGGGAAGCGGTCGAGGAGGTGGTGCGTCCCTGGAAGCTCACCGGCGGCTGGCGGCCGTACCGCCCGGTCGGCTGCGTCGACTGCCGGATGACGGGGTTCATGGGCCGGATGGGCATCTACGAGCTGCTCACGGTCAGCGAGGTCTTCAAGGAGAAGGTCGCGCGCGATCCTTCCATGGCGGCGCTGCGCCGCCAGGGCATCGCCGACGGCATGCGGCCGCTGCGGCTGGCGGGCGCCCTGCGGGTGGCCGAGGGGCTGACCACCCTGGAAGAAGTGCTCACGGCGACCCCGCCGCTGACCGACTGACGGGCAGCCGACCCCCGGCGCGGACGGGTCAGGGACCGGTCAGGCGCTTCGGTATAGGTGGAATCCACATCACCTGACCGGGGCCTGACCGCAACAATCCGGCGCTTTGAACGCTTTTCCAGGAGAAGAGACTTGAGGATCAAGAGCCAGAAGGACTTCCTGGCGGGTCTGATGTTCACCATCGTGGGCATCGGCTTCGCCTGGGGGGCCACCAACTACACCATCGGGGAGGGCGCCCGCATGGGCCCCGGTTATTTCCCCCTCATGCTGGGCATCGTCCTGGCCGTCCTCGGCCTGATCGTCACCTTCACCGCCCTCGTGGTGGAGACGGAAGACGGCGACAAGGTCGGCGCCATCGCCTGGAAGCCTCTGGGCTTCATCATCGGCTCCAACATCCTGTTCGGCATCTGCCTGGGCGGGATCCCGAAGCTGGGCATCCCCTCGCTCGGCCTGATCGTGGGCATCTATGCGCTCACCTTCGTCGCCAGCCTGGCGGGCGAGGAGCACAAGACCAAGGAAGTGCTCGTGCTCGCGACGGTCCTTGCCGTGGTCAGCTACCTGGCTTTCATCGTGCTGCTGAACCTGCAATTCCCGGTTTGGCCCAGCTTCATCTCCCGCTGACAGGTCGCCCACCATGGAACTCCTGAGCAATCTATCCCTGGGCTTCGGCGTCGCCTTCACGCCGATCAACCTGCTGTACGCCTTCATCGGCTGTCTGCTCGGCACCGCCATCGGCGTGCTGCCCGGCATCGGCCCGGTGGCCACCATCGCCATGCTGCTGCCGGCGACGTACGCGCTGCCCCCCGTGTCGGCGCTGATCATGCTGGCCGGCATCTACTACGGCGCGGCCTACGGCGGCTCCACCACCGCCATCCTGGTCAACCTGCCGGGCGAATCGTCCTCGGTGGTGACAGTGATCGACGGCTACCAGATGGCGCGCCAGGGACGGGCTGGTCCCGCGCTCGCGGCCGCCGGCATCGGCTCGTTCTTCGCGGGCTCGGTCGCCACGCTGATCCTGGCCGCGTTCGCCGCCCCGCTGACGGAAGTGGCCTTCAAGTTCGGCCCGGCCGAATACTTCTCGCTGATGGTGCTGGGCCTGATCGGCGCCGTGGTGCTGGCCTCCGGCTCGCTGGTCAAGGCGGTCGCGATGATCGTGCTGGGCCTGCTGCTCGGCCTGATTGGCACCGACGTGAACTCCGGTGTCGCGCGCTACTCGTTCGACATCCCGGAACTGACCGACGGCATCGGCTTCATCGTGATCGCGATGGGCGTGTTCGGCTACGGCGAGATCATCTCCAACCTGGGCAAGCACGCCGACGAGCGCGAGGTGTTCACCAACGCGGTCAAGGGCCTGTTCCCGACCAAGCAGGACTTCAAGCGCATGATCCCCGCGATCCTGCGCGGCACGGCGCTGGGCTCCGCGCTGGGCATCCTGCCGGGCGGCGGCGCGCTGCTGTCCGCCTTCGCCGCGTACACGATCGAGAAGAAGACCAAGCTGCAACCGGGCGAAGTTCCGTTCGGCAAGGGCAACATCCGCGGCGTGGCCGCGCCCGAGTCGGCCAACAACGCCGGTTCGCAGACCTCCTTCATTCCGCTGCTGACGCTGGGCATCCCGCCCAACGCGGTGATGGCGCTGATGGTCGGTGCGATGACCATCCACAACATCCAGCCGGGCCCGCAGGTGATGACCAGCAACCCGCAGCTGTTCTGGGGCCTGATCGCCTCGATGTGGATCGGCAACGCCATGCTGATCATCCTGAACCTGCCGCTGATCGGCATGTGGATCAAGCTGCTGACCGTGCCCTACCGCTGGCTGTTCCCCGCCATCGTGCTGTTCTGCGCCATCGGCGTGTACTCCACGAACAACAACACCTGGGACATCTGGATGGTGGCGCTGTTCGGCATCATCGGCTACGGCTTCATCAAGCTGGGCGCCGAACCCGCGCCGCTGCTGCTGGGCTTCATCCTGGGCCCGATGATGGAAGAGAACCTGCGCCGGGCGCTGCTGCTCTCCCGCGGCGACTGGTCGGTGTTCGTCACCCGCCCGCTGTCCGCCGGCCTGCTCGCCGCCGCGCTGCTGCTGCTCACGATCGTGCTGCTGCCCGCGGTCAAGAACAAGCGCGAGGACGTGTTCCACGAGGAAGAAGCCTGAGGCTTGCCTCACGCTGACCGCGACGGCGCCTTCGGGCGCCGTTTGCTTTTGCGCGAGCACAATCGCGAACCGATGACCTCCGCCAGCCCCGCCGCGCCCGATCGACTGCTTCCGGGCCTGGTCCTCGCGGTCGCCGGCGCCATCGCCTTCAGCGCCAAGGCCATCATCGTCAAGCTCGCCTACCGGTACGGCGCGGACGCGGTCACGGTGATCATGCTGCGCATGCTGTTCGCGTTGCCGATCTTCGCGGTGATGGCCTGGTGGGCGGGGCGCGGCAAGCCGCCCCTCACACGCGCCGACTGGCTGGGCGTCATCGGCCTGGGCTTTTCCGGCTACTACCTCTCCAGCTTCCTCGACTTCGTCGGGCTGCAGTACGTCACGGCTTCGCTCGAGCGCCTGATCCTCTACCTCAATCCCACGCTGGTGCTGCTGCTCGGCTGGCTGCTGTACCGCAAGCCGTTCACGCGCATGCAGGTGGCCGGCATGGCGGTCAGCTACACCGGCGTGCTGCTGGTGTTCGGCCAGGAGCTCGGTGCGGCGGGCGAGGGCACGGCCTGGGGCGCCACGCTGATCTTCATCAGCGCCATCAGCTACGCGGGCTACCTCGTGTACAGCGGCCAACTGGTGCGGCGGCTCGGTTCGCTGCGACTGGTGGGCCTGGCGACCTCGTTCGCGTGCGTGTGCTGCATCGTGCAGTTCCTGCTGCTGCGGCCCGTCGACGTGGCGCTGAACCTGCCGCCGCCCGTGATCTGGCTCTCGGTGCTGAACGCGACGCTGTGCACCGCGGTGCCGGTGCTGCTGGTGATGATGGCCATCGAGCGCATCGGCCCGGCGCTCTCGGCGCAGACGGGCATGGTGGGACCGATGTCGACCATCGCCATGGGCGCGCTCATCCTGGGCGAACCGTTCACGGTGTGGACCGGGGCCGGAACGGTGCTGGTGATCGCGGGGATCTGGGTCTTCACGCGCGGGGCACGCTGAGACGGGGCTTTGGCGCCGCCCGTATCATCCGGCGCTTCATCGACAGCAGGACGGGCAAAGCCATGGATCTGGGCATTTCGGGCAAATGGGCGCTGGTGTGCGGCGCCAGCAAGGGACTGGGCTTCGGTTGCGCGCAGGCGCTGGTGCGCGAAGGCGTGAACGTGGTGATCGTGGCGCGCGGCGCGCAGGTCCTCGAGGAGGCCGCGGCCCGCCTCCGGTCCGACGCGCAGCGGCCCCAGGCGGCGCAGGTCGTCGCCGTGGCGGCGGACATCACCACCCCCGAGGGCCGAGCCGCGGCTTTCGCGGCGCGCAAGGATTACGACATCGTGGTGACGAATGCCGGCGGCCCGCCGCCCGGCGACTTTCGCGACTGGGACCGCGAGGCCTGGATCAAGGCGGTGGAGGCCAACATGCTCACGCCGATCGAGCTGATCAAGGCGACGGTGGACGGCATGGCGGCGCGCGGCTTCGGCCGCATCGTCAACATCACGTCCTCGGCGGTGAAGGCGCCGATCGACATCCTCGGCCTGTCGAACGGCGCGCGCAGCGGCCTGACCGGGTTCGTGGCCGGCGTGGCGCGCACGCGCAAGCTGGCCTCGGCCAACGTCACCATCAACAACCTGCTGCCGGGTGCGTTCGATACCGACCGCCTGCGCGCCACGATGGAAGGCGCGGTGAAGAAGACCGGCCAGGCGATGGAGCAGGTGAAGGCGACGCGCATGAACACCATCCCCGCGCAGCGCTTCGGCACGCCGGAGGAATTCGGCGCGACCTGCGCCTTCCTGTGCAGCGCTCAGGCCGGCTACATCACCGGCCAGAACGTCCTCACGGACGGCGGCGCCTACCCGGGCACCTACTGAGCCTCGGTCGTCGCCTTGCGCGACGACACGACGATCCCGCCCACGATCAGCAGGAACGCCACGCCGTGGTACAGGCGTGGCAGTTCGCCCAGCACCGCGGCCGACAGCAGCGCGGCGAACAGCGGCGTGAGGTTGGAGAAGAAGCCCGCGATGGTCGGGCCGACGCGCTGCACGCCCAGGCCCCAGCAGCGGTAGGCGAGGATCGCAGGACCGATCGCCACGTAGGCGAGAGCGGTGAACACCGGCAAGCCCCACGTGATGTGGCGCGGTTCCACCGCCCACTCTGCACCCGCGAAGGCGCCGGACCAGAGCACGCCGAACACCAGCTGCGCCATCAGGAACGAGGCCCACTGGCCGCGGATCTCCGGCGGGTCGCCCGGACGCACCAGCAGCCAGCTGTAGAGCGTCCAGCAGGCGGTGGCCAGCAGCATGTAGATGTCGCCCGGCACCAGGCGCACCTGCCGCAGCACTTCCAGGTCGCCGCGGCTGAGCACGACCAGCACGCCGGCTATGGACAGCACCGCGCCCGCGAGCTGCCGGATCGTGATGCGCTGGCCGAAGAAGAGCGCGCCCATGCCGATCATCCAGGCCGGCATACTGGCCGCGACGAGCGTCACGTTGAGCGGCGTCGACGTGGTGAGGGCCAGGTACTGCAGCGCGTTGTAGCAACCCACTCCGAGCAGGCCCAGCACGGCGAAGCGGCGCCACCGAGGCCACAAAGGGCTGGTTCCGCGCAGCAGTCCCGCGGCGAAGGGCAGCAGCAGGAGGAAGGCCAGCGACCAGCGCAGGAAGTTGAGCGTCATCGGCGGCACCGAGCCGGCCATCAGGCGGCCGACCACCGCGTTGCCCGCCCAGAGAAGCGGCGGGACCACCAGCAGGCCCGCGGTGGCGGGCGAAAGGCGTTGTTCCATAGGGGCCGCCACTGTAGCCGCCCACGGCAGGGCTTTGCCAAACGTGGCACGATCACCGCCCTGTCGGAAACCCCCAACGAGGAGAACAAGGATGAGCCGCGCCGTACGCATCGAACAGACCGGTGGACCCGAGCAACTCAAACTCGTCGACGTGCAGGTCGGCGAGCCGGGACCGGGCCAGATCCGCATCCGCCACAAGGCGATCGGGCTGAACTTCATCGACGTGTACCACCGCACCGGCCTCTACACGCTGCCGCTGCCGCTGCAGATCGGCATGGAAGCTTCCGGCGTGGTCGAAGCCGTGGGCGAGGGCGTCACCCACCTCAAGCCGGGCGATCGCGCCGCCTACGCCAGCCAGCCGCCCGGCAGCTACTGCGAAGCCCGCGTGATGCCGGCCATGAACGTCTGCAAGCTGCCCGACGCCATCGATTTCGAGACCGGCGCGGCCATGATGCTCAAGGGCCTCACCGCGCAGTACCTGCTCAAGCGCACGCTGCCGCAAGGCGGCTTGAAGCAAGGGGACATGGTGCTCTTCCATGCCGCGGCCGGCGGCGTCGGCCTCATCGCCTGCCAGTGGGCCAAGGTTCTGGGCCTGCAGCTGATCGGCACGGCCGGCTCCGACGAGAAGTGCGCGCTGGCCAAGTCGCTGGGCGCCGCCCACGTCATCAACTACGCCAAGGAAGACTTCAAGGAAAAGGTCAAGGAGATCACCGGCGGCAAGGGAGTGAAGGTGGTCTACGACTCGGTGGGCAAGGACACCTGGGAGAAGTCGCTCGACTGCCTGGCGCCGCTGGGCCTGATGGCCAGCTTCGGCAACGCCTCGGGCCCGGTGCCGCCGTTCGCGCCCGGC
>Ga0247819_10001613_pt1 | contig 12050 bp, 6 predicted proteins | sample 13C_Xylose_Day6_FD_193428 | JGI IMG/M metagenome (GOLD analysis project Ga0247819, IMG submission 193428) | Soil microbial communities from agricultural site in Penn Yan, New York, United States - 13C_Xylose_Day6 | ecosystem: Environmental > Terrestrial > Soil > Agricultural land | place: USA... | reverse complement strand
CCGCGGTGGCGTGTGACACGCCCGCGGAACCGGCACGCGCCTTCCGTGCCGACAAGCCGGGATGTCCACGAACGAGGGCGCAGGGGCCATGGGTTGAGCGACCGCCCGGGGCCGGCCAGGACCACACCCGGGCGACTACCCGGCGGTCGGCGGGAGCCCGTCACCGCGCGCCCGTGCGTGAAGCTCGTTACGCGTGACGCCACTTGAGCGGCCCAGCGCGTGCGGGGCATGGGCGTGCCCGAACGCGTCGTCCGTCGGCGGGACTTCATCGCGCGCGGCCGAGCCGCACGACAAGCGCTTCCCCTCACGGCCGGCACCCGAGGCGTGCCGGCACTCCGCCGCTCCGTTCCCTCCGCACCTCGTGCGCGAGGGGTTTACAGCATCCTTCCAACGATGTAAAACCTCCTTGCGGCGCACCGGACGCCGCCTCGCACAGGGGGAGCAGCTCCACATCCGCGCGTCCTTCGGCTCCCCAGTTCCCTTTTTCAGCGTCACCCGGATCGGGGTCACCCATGCAGCGCACCACTCACCGTTCCCTCCTCCTCGCCCGTCCCGTGGTCGTGGCCCTGGCCGCCGCCGTGGCCCTGACCGCGAGCTCCTGCGCCAAGTCGGAGGACGACGCGTCGGACGGCAAGAAGTCCCCGGCGGCCGCCGACGCGGGCCAGAAGGTCGTCACGCCGAAGCCGGGCAGCAAGACCTGCACGATCGACGCCTACGGCGGCGAGAAGATCGACCTGAAGGGCGCCACGGTCGGCTTCTCCCAGTCGGAGAAGGAGGCCAACCCCTTCCGCATCGCCGAGACGCAGTCCATCAAGGACGAGGCGGCCAAGAGAGGCGTCAAGCTGCTCACGGCCAACGCCCAGTCGCAGTTCTCCAAGCAGATCAGCGACGTCCAGGACCTGCTCGCCAAGGGCGCCGACCTGCTGGTGATCGCCCCGCTCAACTCCGACGGCTGGGACCCGGTGCTGCAGGCCGCCGCCGCGAAGAAGGTCCCGATCGTCACCATCGACCGCAAGATCAACGCCACGGCGTGCAAGGACTACGTCTCCTTCATCGCCTCGGACTTCGTCGAGCAGGGCCGGCGCGCAGCCGACCAGATGATCGAGGCCACCGGCGGCAAGGGCGAGGTCGCCATCCTGCTGGGCTCGGCCGGGAACAACGTCACCACCGAGCGCACCAAGGGCTTCAAGGAGCGGGTCGCCGAGAAGGCGCCCGGTCTGAAGGTCGTGTTCGAGCAGACCGGTGACTTCACCCGCGAGAAGGGCCAGCAGGTCACCGAGCAGCTCATCCAGTCCAAGCCCGGCATCAAGGGCGTCTACGCGGAGAACGACGAGATGGGCCTGGGAGCGGTCGCCGCGCTGAAGGGCGCCGGCAAGAAGGCCGGCGACATCAAGATCGTCACGGTCGACGGTACGCGCAACGCCGTCCAGGGCGTCGTCGACGGCTGGATCAGCGGCGTCATCGAGTCCAACCCGCGGTTCGGCCCGCTGGCGTTCCAGACGCTGGACACCTTCACCCAGGGCGAGGAAGTCCCCCAGGACATCGTGATCCAGGACAGCGCCTACAACGGCGACAACGCCGAGCAGGACCTCGGCAAGGCCTACTGATCCGCTCTCCGGGGCCCGGCTCCCGGGCCCCCTTCCGTCCGTCACCCCTTTCTTCCTGGAGGCACAGGTGGCTCCCCCCGCCGAAGTCCTCGCCGTCCGCGGACTGAGCAAGACCTTCCCCGGCGTCCGGGCCCTGGACGACGTGGACCTGACCCTGCACCCCGGTGAGGTCCACGCCCTGATCGGCGAGAACGGCGCCGGCAAGTCGACCCTCATCAAGGTCCTCACCGGGGTGTACCGGCCCGACGCCGGTGACATCGTTTTCCAGGGCCGAGCGGTCTCCTTCGCCACCCCGCTGGAGGCCCAGAAGGCCGGGATCTCGACCATCTACCAGGAGGTCAACCTCATCCCGCTGCTGAGCGTGGCCCGCAACCTCTTCCTGGGCCGCGAGCCGCGCAACCGATTCGGCCTGCTGGACTTCGCCCGGATGAACCGCGAGGCCGAGGAGGCGCTGGGCGCCCACGGCGTCCGGGTGGACGTCCGCAGGCCGCTGCGCACCCTGGGTGTCGGGGCGCAGCAGATGGTCGCGCTGGCCCGCGCGGTGGCGAGCGAGGCGCGGATCGTCATCATGGACGAGCCGACCTCGTCCCTCGAACCGCGGGAGGTCGAGACGCTGTTCTCGGTCATCCGCCGGCTGCGTGACGACGGCATCGCCGTGGTCTACGTCAGTCACCGCCTCGACGAGCTGTACGCCGTGTGCGACACGGTCACCGTGCTGCGCGACGGCCGCCGGGTCCACCACGGCCGCCTCGCGGACCTCGACCGGCTCTCCCTGGTCTCCACCATGCTGGGCCGGGAGCTGGGCGAGGTCCGCAAGGAGGGCCTGACCAAGTTCACCGGCGAGCATCACGCCACCGGCTCCGGGCCGGTGCTGGAGGCCCGCGGGCTGTCGGCGCCGCACAAGCTGCACGACGTGTCGGTGAGCATCCGCCCGGGCGAGGTCGTCGGTCTCGGCGGGCTCCTCGGCTCCGGACGGACCGAGACGGCGAAGGCCATCTCCGGTGCCCTGCCGACGAGTTCCGGCAAGGTCACGGTGGCCGGGGTCCCGCTGCGCGCGGGCTCCACGCCGGCCGCCATCCGGGCGGGCATCAGCCTGCTGCCGGAGGACCGCAAGAGCGAGGGCATCGTGCCCGGTCTGTCGGTCCGCGAGAACATCTCGCTGGCCGTGCTGCCCCGGCTGTCCCGGTTCGGGCTGGTCTCCGAGGCACGCGTCGACAGCATCGTGGACACCTTCGTCGAGCGACTGCGGATCAAGGCCTCGTCGCCCCAGCAGAAGGTCGGCGAACTGTCCGGGGGAAACCAGCAGAAGGTGCTGCTCGCCCGCTGGCTGGCGATGAACCCGAAGGTGCTGCTCCTGGACGAGCCCACCCGGGGCATCGACGTCGGCGCCAAGGCCGAGGTGCAGAAACTCGTGGACGAACTGGCCGCGGACGGCCTGGGCGTCCTGCTCATCTCCTCCGACCTGGAGGAACTGATCGAAGGGTCCGACCGCGTGGTCGTACTGAAGGACGGTGCCGTCGTCGGCGAACTGAACGGCGACGAGGTCACCGAGGACAAGCTGATGCGGACCATCGCCGGGCACGCCCCGGAGCGGGACGCGGTCGGGGAGGCGGCCACCGATGGCTGAAGCCGCCCTCCGGACCGTCCCGTTGGACAAGGCCCGCATCCTGCACTGGCTGCAGACGTACGGCGTCTACGCCGGCGTGGCGCTGCTGCTGGTCGTGAACGTCGTCATCACCCCGCACTTCCTGTCCGCGGAGAACTTCCGCACCCAGGCCGTGCAGGTCGCCCCCGTCATCATCGTCGCGCTCGGCATGGCGCTGGTCATCGGCACCGAGGGCGTCGACCTCTCGGTCGGCGCCGTGATGGCCCTCGCGGCCTCCGTGACGGCCCTGTACCTCGGTTACGGTCTCCTGCCCGCACTGCTCGTGGTGGCGCTGTTCGCCGCCGGGGTCGGGCTCGCCAACGGCGCGCTGGTCGCGTTCGTCGGGGTGCAGCCGATCGTGGCGACGCTGGCGCTCATGGTCGGCGGACGGGGCGTCGCCCTGGTGCTGCTGCCGCAGCTCGAGGACCTGCGCAACCCCTCACTGGCCTCCCTGGGCTCCGGTGACGTGCTGGGCGTGCCGTACCTGATCCTGATCGCCGCCGGCCTGGCGCTGCTGGTGGCCTTCGTCGTCCGCCGCACCACGTTCGGGCGGCAACTGCTCGCGATCGGCGACAGCCGCCCCGCCGCGCAGCTCGCCGGGCTGCCGGTGCGCCGCGTGCTGATCGTGGTGTACGTGGTCTGCGCGCTGCTCGCGGCCGTGGCGGGCGTCCTCGCCACGGCGCGGCTCCAGGCCAGCGACCCGACGTCGCTGGGCAACCTGATGGAGCTGTCGGCCATCACCGCGGTCGTGGTCGGCGGGACACCGCTGACCGGCGGCCGGGTGAACATCGCCGGGACGGTGGCGGGCGCCGTCCTCATCCAGCTGCTCACCGCCACCCTCATCAAGCACGATCTGCCGCCCTCGTGGACCCAGATCGCGCAGGCCATAGTGATCGTGTGCGCGGTCTACGCGGCACGGGGACGGGGGAAGCGATGACCGCCACGAAGACGGACGCCCCGGTGGCCCCGGCGGGCCGCGGGAAGCAGCCGGCGGCCGGCGAGCCGGCGGGCCCGGCACGCTCCGAGCGGGTGAGCGCCCTGGTCCAGCAGCACGGTGCGCTCGCGGTGCTGGTGGTGGTCTCCCTGGTGGCGTCGTTCAGCTTCGACTCCTTCGCCACCGGCGACAACGTCGGCAACATGGCGACGAGTTCGGCGTTCCTCGCCATCGTCGCGCTCGGCATGACCTTCGTCATCATCACCGGGGGCATCGACCTGTCGGTCGGCTCGCTGTTCGCGCTGGGCGGGGTACTCGCGGCCTGGGGTTCGCGGCACGGGACGCTGGTGGCCCTGCTGCTGCCGCTGGTGGTGTGCGGGGCGGTCGGCGTCGTCAACGGGCTGCTGGTGGCCCGTTCCCGGCTGGCCCCGTTCATCGTCACGCTGGCGGCGATGCTCGGTGCGCGCGGTCTGATGCTGGCCCTGACCGACGAGGGGGCGGAGACCTATCTGATCGGCAAGGGCTCGTTCCTGGCCGAACTCGGGCAGGGCACCACGTTCGGGCTCGGCAACCCCGTCTGGATCACGCTGGCGCTGTTCGCCGCCGGGGCCGTCGTGCTGCGCCGCACACGCTTCGGACAGCATGTGTACGCGGTCGGCGGCAACGAGGACGCGGCGGCGCTGATGGGCGCTCCGGTGGCCCGCACCAAGATCCTGGTCTACACGCTGTCCGGGGTGCTGGCCGGGCTGGCCGGCGCGCTCAACGCGGCCTGGCTCGCCTCCGGGGTGACCATCCTGGGCAACGGCATGGAACTGGAGGCCATCTCGGCCGTCGTCATCGGCGGCACGCTGCTCACCGGCGGACTCGGCCATGTCAGCGGTTCACTGGTCGGTGTGCTGCTGCTGAAGGTGATCCAGAACGTCATCAACCAGATCGGCTCCCTGGACTCCTCCTACCAGCAGGTCGTCAGCGGCGCCTTCCTGGCCGTCGTGGTCGTCGCCCAGACGTGGCTGGGCCGCAGACGGCAGCTGATGTGAAGCTCCGGACGCGGCGGCGGGCCACTCGCACCTCCCGCCGCCGCGTCCGGGCACCAGACGGCCGGTCACGCTCCCTCGCGCGGCCGGCCGTTTCCGTACGCGCACGTCTCCCACCCCCACTGCAGAAGGAGTGACGATGCGTCGATCGACCGCACCACCTCGTCCCGTTCCCCGGCACGGACGGCGCGGGCGGTGGCTCACCACCGTGCTGGCCGTGCTGACGCTCCTGGCAGGCACGGTCCTCACCGTCTCCGCCACCGGCGCCGCGACCGCGGCGCCCCGGGCGTGGACCCCGAAGCCCGCGCCGATGACCACCCCGTGGACCGGCCAGGTCCCGGTCGACAACCCGCTGCCCGAGTACCCCCGCCCGCAGCTCACCCGGCCCGACTGGGCCAATCTCAACGGGATCTGGGACTTCGCCGTCACCTCGGCGGACGCCGGGCGGCCCGCCTCGTTCACCGAGCAGATCCGGGTGCCGTTCGTCGCCGAGTCCGCGCTCTCGGGCGTCCAGCGGCGGATCACCCAGAACGACAAGCTCTGGTACAAGCGCACCTTCACGGTCCCGTCGGACTGGAACGGCCGCCGCGTGCAGCTCCACTTCGGCGCCAGTGACTGGCGTACGACCGTGTGGGTCAACGACCGGCAGGCCGGGGCCGCCCACAGCGGCGGCTTCGACTCCTTCTCCCACGACATCACCGACCTGCTGAACGGCGGCACGAACACCGTGGTCGTCTCCGTGTGGGATCCCACCCAGACCGGTGGCCAGGCGGTCGGGAAACAGCGGATCAACGAGGTGACGCCCCATCCGGGTGGGGGCATCTTCTACACCGCGGCCTCCGGCATCTGGCAGACGGTGTGGCTCGAGCCCACGGCGGCCGCGCACATCACCCGACTCGACATGGTGCCCGACCTGGGCGCCAACCGTCTCAAGGTCACCGTGCGGGGCGCCGGTACCAGCGGTCACCAGGCCCGTGTGACCGTCTCCAGCGGCGGTGCCACGGTCGGCACCGCCACCGGTCCGGTCGGCGGCGAGTTCACCGTCGCGGTCCCGAACGCACGCCGCTGGACGCCCGACGATCCGTTCCTCTACGACGTGAAGGCGGAGCTGCTGTCCGCCGGCACGGCGGTCGACGCCGTCGGCAGCTACACCGGCATGCGCTCCGTCGGCCTCGCCCGCGTCGACGGCGTGCTGCGCCCGGTGCTGAACGGCGAGTTCGTCTTCCAGACGGGCACGCTGGACCAGGGCTACTGGCCGGACGGCATCTACACGGCCCCCACCGACGCCGCTCTCCGGTACGACCTGCAGAAGCACAAGGACCTCGGCTTCAACATGGTGCGCAAGCACATCAAGGTCGAGCCGCAACGCTGGTTCTACTGGGCCGACCGGCTCGGTCTGCTGGTCTGGCAGGACATGCCCGCCATGGATCTGCGCACCCCCGACGCCGCCGCTCGCACCCAGTGGGAGGCCGAGTACGACCGCGTCATCGACCAGCACCGCAGTTCGCCGTCCCTGGTGATGTGGGTGAACCAGAACGAGGGCTGGGGCCAGTACGACCAGGCCCGCGTCGCTGACGAGGTCAAGGCGTACGACCCGTCGCGGCTGGTGAACAACATGAGCGGGGTCAACTGCTGCGGAGCGGTGGACGGCGGCAACGGCGACGTGGTGGACCACCATGTCTATGTGGGTCCCGGCACCACGGTGCCCAGCGCCACCCGGGCCGCGGTGCTCGGCGAGTACGGCGGGCTGGGCTTCAGGGTGCCCGGCCACGAGTGGTACCCGGGCGGTGGCTTCAGTTACGAGGACCAGCCCGACACCGCCCATCTGAACAACCGGTTCGTCGGGCTGCTGGACGGCATCCGTGAGGTGCGCCTGCCCCGTGGTCTGTCCGCCGCGGTCTACACCGAGATCACCGACGTGGAGAACGAGGCCAACGGTCTGCTCACCTACGACCGTCAGGTGGTCAAGGTCGACGAGGCCAGGGTCAGGGCCGCGAACCGGGCGCTGATCGACGCCTCCCGTTCACCGGCCGCCCCCGTGACCCTGCCCACCGGTCAGTTCAAGTCCCTGCGTGTGACGACGCCGGGCCTCACCGACCGCTCCGTGCGCCACCGGGACGGTGCGGTGTTCACCGCGGTCGTGGCCGCCGGCAGTGACGCGCTGCTGAGGAACGACGCCACCTGGCGGATCGTGCCCGGGCTGGCCGACGGCACGTGCTACTCCTTCGAGTCGCGGAACTACCCCGGCGAGTATCTGCGCCACCGCGAGTACCGCGTGTACAAGGAGGGGGGCAGCGGCGACCTGTTCCGGGCCGATGCCACCTTCTGCCCGGTCCGGGGCGCGAACGGCGGCGTCAGGCTGTCCGCGTACAACTTCCCCGGGCAGTATCTGCGGCACTTCGACGCCGAGTTGTGGCTGGCCACCCCGGGCGGCACCCACGCCTGGGACAACCCCGCCCTCTTCACCGAGGACACCACCTGGACGGTGGAAGCCCCCTGGGCGCCCTGACGCATGGGAGGAGGGGTGGGGGGGGCGCCGGCGGCCCCCCCACCACCCCTCCGTCGACGGGGCTACCGCTCGACCCGGTCGTAGAGCGCGCTCACCTCCTCGGCGGTGAGCGCCTTGTCGTAGGCGTGGACCTCGTCCACCGCGCCGTCCCAGAAGTCGGTGTTCTCACCGTTGTACTGGGCGCGGCCCACGGCGAGCGGTCCGGTGGCGACGTAGGCGGGGCCGGCGGTGGCGGACGACGCCTGCTTTCCGTCGACGTAGAGGGTGATCCGGTTGGTGGCGTCGTCACGCACGCCGACGAGGTGGTACCAACGGCCGGTCTCCGGCCTGGTCTCCAGCCGGGCGCGCTGCCCGTCGGGCGTGCTGAAGGCGAACGCGCCCTGTCCGTACTGCAGATAGAACGGGCTCGCCTGGCGCCGTCCGTCCTGGCTGACGGCGGTGGCGTAGTTGCCGGGCAGGGCGTCGAGGGTGACCCAGGCGGAGACGGTGTAGCTGCCGGTGGTGTCGATCACCGGGCCGTCGGTCTGGGCGTACTGGTCCCGGCCGTCGAACGCGAGGGCGCTGCCGCTGACTCCGGTGGTCCAGCCGGCGCCCCCGTTGAGGGTGAGCGGCTTGTTGTTCGGGCCGTCGTCCTTCGCGGTGCCGCCGGTGCCCTCGTCGAGTGCCCAGGATCCGCCGCCCTTCAGCGGCTCCCGGTCCCCCGCCGCGGCGCCGGCCGCGATGACCTTGCCGTTGATCTCCCGCACCCGGACCGGATCGACCTTGATCTCCCGGCGGTCGTAGGTGTAGAGGCCGTTGAGTTCGTTCTCCAGGTCGGTGATCTGGGTGTACACCGAGCCGGAGAGTTCGGCGCCGGCCTGGTCGAGGTAGAACTTCTCGGTGTTCTCGACGTACTTGCGGGTCAGTGCCTCCTTGTCGGTGACACCGCTGTAGATCACGGTCGGGGTGCCCGGCCACATGTGGCCCGGGGTCCGCAGCGTGAAGCCGCCGTGCTCACCGTCCATGGCCGCCCGGTGGTCCGGGAAGGGCGCGTCGTCGTTGTTGTAGTCGTGATGGTCGATGATGTCGCCGGCGCCCGAGTCACCCTTGGAGTTGCAGCAGTTGACACCGCTGTGGGCGTTGACGATCCGGGACGGGTCGGCGGCCTTCACCGACTGGGCGATACGGCCGGTCTCCTCGCGGTTCCACTCGCCCCAGCCCTCGTTGAAGACGATCCAGCCGATGACGGAGGGCGAGTTGTGGTGCTGGCGCATCATCTCCCGGCCCTGGTCGACGAATGCCTTCTGTCCGGTCTCGTTGTTGAGGTTGCCGGAGACGAAGTCCTGCCAGACCAGCAGTCCGAGCTTGTCGGCGTGGTAGAACCAGCGCGGCGACTCCACCTTGATGTGCTTGCGGACGGCGTTGAAGCCGAGCTTCTTGTGCGCCTTCAGGTCGAACGCCAGGGCGTCGTCGCTGGGCGCGGTGTAGAGGCCGTCGGGCCAGAAGCCCTGGTCGAGGGTGGCGAGGGAGAACACCGGCTTGCCGTTGAGGACCAGCTTCTTGAAGCCGCCGACCTCTTCGATGCCGATCTCGCGCATGCCGAAGTAGCTGCCGACCTCGTCGGTGGACCTGCCGTCCTTCAGCTTGATGTCGAGGTCGTAGAGGTAGGGGTCGTCCGGGCTCCACAGGTGCTGCTTGGACACGGGCAGCTTCAGCTCGCTGTTGGCCGGTCCGCCGACCCTGCCGACGACCTTTCCGCGGGCGTCGCGGGCGACGGCCTCGACGCGGGCGTGCTTCGAGGCGCTCTCCGACTCGACGGTCACCGCCAGGGTGCCGGTGTCGATGTCTGGTGTCGTGACGACGTTGTCAATGGAGGTGTCTGCGACGGGCTCCATCCAGACGGTCCCCCAGATGCCGGACGACTGGGTGTAGAAGATGCCGCCGGGGTTGGTGGACTGCTTGCCCATCGGCTGGTTGGCGCCGCCGGTGTCGGTGACGGCGACCACGATCTCCTGCTTGCCCCGGCCGGTGAGGGCGTCGGTGATGTCGGCGGTGAAGGCGTTGTAGCCGCCGGTGTGTTCGGTGACCTTCTTGCCGTTGACCCACACGGTGGCCCGGTAGTCCACGGCGCCGAAGTTGAGCTTCAGCCGGTTGGCGTTGCCGCCGCTGCCGACCTTCCAGCTCTTCGGCACCTCCACGAGCTTGCGGTAGAACATGTGGTCCTCGTGCCGCTCGAGCCCGGAGAGCTGCGACTCGACCGGGAACGGCACGGTGATCTTCTCGTCGAGGTCCTTGCCGAAGACCGGCTGCTCGCCGGCCTTCGCGCCGCTGAACTGCCAGGGCCCGTTGAGGTTCTTCCACTGTGAGCGGACCTGCTGCGGGCGGGGGTACTCCGGCAGCGGGTTCTTCGTGTCGACCTTGTCGCCCCACGGCGTGGTGATGCGGTGGGTGGACGTGTTCACGGCGTAGCGGACGATCCGGGGCACGGCCTTGCCGCCGGCCGTGAGGCCGCCGTCGCCGTCGTAGGTGAACCGGACCTGCTGGTTCTTCTGGATCGGCTCCGCGAGCGTGATCAGCAGGGAGTCGGGGTCGCCGGGGTAGGCCGACACCGACTTGACCGGCATGGCGGTCGTGTCGGCTTCGACCTTGAGGTGCCCGGCCACCTCGGCGAGCCCTCCCACCGGGTCCTCGAAACGGGCGCGCAGTCTGCGGCCGTCCTCGGTGACGGTGGGCTCGACCGGGAAGACCTCGAAACCGGCGGGCGGGGTGAACGCCGTGGTCGGCACCAGCTGCTTGGGCATCGTCGGCGTGGACCAGCGCAGGAACATGTTCGCCCCGCCGACGTCCTGGAACATCTCCATGCGGAAGTCGTGCTTCTCACCGGCGGTCAGCTCGACCGCCGCGCTGGTCTGTTCCTTGTCCCAGTCGCCCACCCAGTGGTCGATGACCGGTTCGCCGTCGATGAAGAGCCGGAAACCGTTGTCGCCGATGGCGTGGAAGGTGTATTCGCCGGTCTCCGGTGCCTCGATCTGCCCGGTCCAGCGGGCGGTGGTGTGCTCCGTGCGCCCGGTCAGCTCCTCGAAGGTGCTGGTCAGACCGGAGAAGTTGATCTGCGGTTCCAGCAGGGTGCCGCCGAGTTCGGCGAAGTCCCGGGCGCCCGGCGCCGACATGCTGAAGTACTCGCCCTTCAGACCGTGCACCACGACATCGGCGTCGGCGGCGCTCGTGCTCGCGGAGACGCCGGCGAGCGGCGCCGCGGCCGACGCGGCCGGTGCCAGCGCGCCCGTGGACAGCGCCAGGGCCGTCACGGTCAGGAGGGTCCACCATCGGGATCTCGGGCGGGTGAGTTGTCTTGTCATCGAACCTTTCCTCGCGCAGAGGGCTTGGGGCCGGCACGAAGCAGGGGGCGGCATCGGCTCGGCCCCGGATTCCTTCCAACGTTGGAAATCCGGTGTGCAGCGGAATGACAACACGGCGGCCGGGCGCTGTCCAGGGATCGCGCACAGCTGACGTACCGTCAGAAGTGTGCAGGGGCACGGGCGGGCGGCCGGCGGGCGGATTCCCGGGGCGTGCACCCGTATTGACATGCCCGGCCCCACCCACAACCCTGGGAGGGCGCACCTTTCATCGATGTAAATCTCCGTCAACGGAGGTGAAACGGGACGATGGGACTCTCTCGCCGTCTGGCGGGCGCGGTCGGCTTCGTGCTGTCCGGTGTCCTCGCCGCCGCCCTGACCCTGACGTCCGCGGAGCCCGCCCGGGCGGACCAAACCGGGCTGCGCGCCGCGGACCCGAGCGTGATCCGGGTGGGCGGCACCTACATCTCCGTGCAGTCGGCGGGCGGCGGCATCGCCGTACGGCAGGCTCCGTCGACGGACGCGCTGGACTCGGCGGCCCCCCGGCAGGTCTGGTCGGACACCCGCGACCGCGGTGAGGTCTGGGCTCCGGAGATCGTGCGGGACGGCGGCCGCTACTACATCTACTTCTCCGCGGGGCGCGGTGCGGCCCACCGGATGTACGTGATCAGCTCGGCGAGCCCCGACAGCGGCTACTCGGCCGAGACGAAGCTCGCCCTGCCGGACGACAAGTGGGCCATCGACGGCACCCTGTTCACCTTCGGCGGGCAGCGCTGGTTCGTCTGGTCCGGCTGGGCCGGGGACACCAACGTCGAGCAGAACCTGTACATCGCCCGGATGAGCGGCCCGACCACGCCGACCGGCGCCCGGCACATCATCTCCCAGCCCAGGGAGAGCTGGGAGCGGGTGGTGGGCAACCCGTTCATCAACGAGGGGCCGGAGCCGGTCAGGGACCCCAGCGGGCAGCTGCACATTGTGTACTCCGC
>Ga0247819_10001611_pt1 | contig 12074 bp, 12 predicted proteins | sample 13C_Xylose_Day6_FD_193428 | JGI IMG/M metagenome (GOLD analysis project Ga0247819, IMG submission 193428) | Soil microbial communities from agricultural site in Penn Yan, New York, United States - 13C_Xylose_Day6 | ecosystem: Environmental > Terrestrial > Soil > Agricultural land | place: USA... | reverse complement strand
GGCCATGCGCTGGAAGCCCATGTGGGCACACTGGAAAGCCGGCTGGCGCAGTGCCGGCGGCAGCCCTATGCGGGCATGCTGTTCTTTGATTGACTACGCCGCTGCGGCGGCCGGCTCGGCTGCGTCCAGCACCACCACATTGCCCACCGTCGCACCGTAGTGCGTGGCCACGCGCTTGCGCTGCTTGAGCACGGCCCGGTCCTTGCTGACCAGCACGGCCTGGTGCAGGCTGGCCAGATCCAGGAAATGCTGGTCGTCCGGGTCGGTACAGGTGAAGCGGATCTTGGGCGCCTCGGCCACGTATTCGACGGCCGCGTCAAAGTCCGCCATCACGCCTTGCGGCGTCTTGCCGTAGTGGCTGACGCGCGGAGCGATCTGGCTGTAGTGGAGCACGCGCTCCAGCTCGGTGCGCTGGGCCTGGTCGGCAATCCAGCGCACTTCGCCCCGTGCGACCAGTTCCCGGATGGAGGGAATGTGCGGATCGTCAAAGATCAGCATGTCCAGCACCACATTGGTGTCCAGCACCATGGGACGCGGCAGCGGACCGGCATAGCCGTCGTTGCAGGACGGCCAGCGCAACGGAGCGATCTTCATGCCCCCTGCCCTTCGGCCCCTGGGCCTTCCGGTGCGCCGGAGGCGCCCTCCTGCTTGCGGGGCTTGGTCGAACCCTTGACCATGTCGAAGCAGAACAGACGGCACTCGATCGGGCCGTTCCACATCGGCGTGCGGCGCGATTCCTTGAGGCGCATCTTGCCCGGCAGCTTGAGATCGGGGGTCAGCATCCACGCGCTCCAGCCACTGTAGTTTTTCTTCCAGTGGCTGGCCAGCTGGCTGAAGAACTCACCGCCGTCTTCAGTCTGCGCGGTTTCGCGGCCTGCGCGCTCGACCTGCCCCATGCGCTCTGCGGCATTGCGGCCTGCCGAGCCGGCCGCGGCAATCCGCTCGCCATACGGCGGGTTCAGAATCAGCATGCCGGGCTCTTCGCTGGGGGGCATGCGCTGCAGCGCATCGCCGCCGCGCAGCTGGATGGTGTCGGCCACCCCCGCGCGCTCGGCATTGCGCTGGGCAAAGTCCACCATCCGGAAGGCAATGTCGGAGCCGTAAATGCCCACGGGCGATTCCGGCAGGATGGCGCTTTCCGCTTCATCCAGCATGGCTTCCCAGACATGGCGCTGGAACGGCACCAGCTTCTCGAACGCAAAGCGGCGCAGGATGCCGGCAGGGATCTTTCGTGCAATCTGCGCGGCCTCAATCACCACAGTGCCGCTGCCGCAGCAGGGGTCGTACAGCGGCTGGGGGTGTTCGCCATGCGGGTTCCAGCCACTGGCGGCCAGCATCGCGGCGGCCAGGGTTTCCTTCAGCGGGGCGTCGCCTTTGTCTTCGCGCCAGCCGCGCTTGAACAGCGCCTCGCCCGAGGTGTCGATGTAGATGGTGGCGCCGTCGGTGGTCAGGTGCAGGTGCACGCGCACATCGGGGTGGTGCGTCTCCACGCTGGGGCGCACGCCGTGGCGCTTCGCGCGGAAGCGGTCGGCAATGGCGTCCTTCACGCGCAAGGCGGCAAAGTTCAGGCTGGTCAGCGGGCTGTGCTGGGACGTGACTTCGATCTTGAACGTCTCTTTGGGCGAGAACCAGATCTCCCAGGCCACCTCGCTGGCCGCGCGGTACAGATCGTTCTCGTTGCGGTACATGCTGTGCGACAGCTCGATCAGCACGCGCTGCGCCAGCCGGCTGTGCAGGTTGAGCAGCATGGCGTCACGCCACATGCCGCGCAGCATCACGCCGCCCCGGCCCACCAGCAGGTCTTGCCCGCTGGCGCCAGTGATGGCATGGACCTCGTCGGCCAAAAGGCCCTCGACGCCGGCGGCGCAGGGCAAAAACAGGTGCAATTGGTTCATAGCAAGCCGCCAAGGATACGCGAGACACCCCAGCCACGGCGCGCAGTGGAGTTTCTGCGTCCCCCCTGCCCGGACCGTCCAGGCTCCCCTGCTGGCCTCCCGGACACTCCGCACCGCCGGGATTTGCGTACGATGCGGGCATGTCTACGCATTTCCTGACCTCTGTCCCGGCGCTGGCCCGTGTCCGCCTGCTGCTGGCAGCTTCGGCCCTGGCCCTGCTCAGCGCCTGCCAGTCCGCGCCCAGCCGGCCTGCAGCCCCTGCCACCGCCGACCAGGCCGTGCCCGCTGCGGCACCGGCGCCCGTCATGGCCGAACCTCAGCCAGTGGACGAAGTCCCGGCGGAACCCATTCTGGGCAAGCGCACCGACAGCCATGGCTGCAAGCCGTCCACCGGCCACGCCTGGTGCGAGCGCACCAAGAGCTGCGAGCGCCCCTGGGAGCTGGCCCTGCAGCGCGGCTTTGAAAACACCCCGGCAGGCTGGCACGCCTACTGCGACGGCAGCACCCGCTGAGCACTGCGCGCACGCAGCTCCGCACGGGGTCTGGCGCGCCCGTCCCTGCGTCGCCTACTGCACATGCAATGGGCTGGCCGCGCCACCGGCCAGGGCTTCGACCTGGGTGCGCTGCGGTATGGACGGCTGTGCGCCCACCTGGCCCATGCACAGGCTGGCAGCACGTATGCCCCATTGCACGGCATCGGCCAGGGCATGGCCTTCGGCCAGGCGGGTGACCAGCGCCCCCAGAAAGCTGTCGCCCGCACCCGTGGTATCCAGCACCGGCAGCGCCAGCGCGGGATGGGTACTGACACGCCCTCCGCACACGGCCACCGCGCCCTGGGCTCCCAGCGTGACCACCACCTGGGACACGCCCCGCGCCAGCAGGCGCTGTGCGGCATCGGCCGCCGCGGCCGGGCTGTCCACCGCCTGATCGCTGTAGGCAGCGGCCTCGACCTCATTAACCACCAGGGTGTGGACCAGAGGCCACCAGGCCTCGGGCACCTCGCGCACCGGCGAGGGATTGAAGACCACGCGACAGCCAGCGCTGCGTGCCGCCTCCAGCACCTGCTCCAGCACGCTGTCGGCGGTTTCACGCTGCAGCAGCACGAAATCGGCCTGGGCCAGCACATTCAGCAGCACCTCGTCCGGCAGCTCCAGTAGCACATTGGCACCGGGCACCACGCAGACCCGGTTCTGGCCATTGCCCTCCACCAGCACCATGGCCGCACCGGTGGACACGCCATCCAGCACCTGCACATGGTCCATCTCCACGCCGGCGTCGTGCAGCGCCAGCCGCAGGCTGTTGCCATGGTGGTCACGCCCCACGCAGCCGAACAGCGTGACCTGGGCGCCGTGGCGTGCGCAGGCCACTGCCTGGTTGCCGCCTTTGCCGCCGGGCAGGTAGCGCAGGCTGTGGGCCATCACGGTTTCCCCGGCGTGGGGCACGCGTTCCAGGTGCAGCACCGCATCCATGTGCAGGCTGCCCACGACGGCGATGCGGGCCACGCTGTGCGGGTGATCGGGTTCGGGCTGCGCCGACAGCAGCTTGCGGGGCAGCGCGGAGGAAGAAAGCGGGGCAACCATGGGAGTCTCCTTTGCTGCCAACGGCCGTGGCATGTGCGGAATGAACCAAGGATGGCTGCACGATACCCCCAACCGCCGGCCCTGCCCAGCCGGTTTGCACGGGGCAGGGGTTTGCGGCAGCGCAGCATGCCCGCAGGCGCCCTGCCTCCGCACAGGCCCAGTCCGGGCTTACAGCGTCTTGCGCAGATTGGCCGGCGCGATCTTCAGCGCCTCACGGTACTTGGCCACGGTACGGCGGGCGCACTCGATGCCCTGCTCCTTGAGCATTTCGGCGATCTGGCTGTCCGACAGCGGCTTCTTGGCGTTCTCGGCCGAGACAAACTGCTTGATCAGCGCCCGCACCGCCGTGCTGGAGGCATTGCCGCCGGTTTCCGTGCCCAGCCCGGAGCCGAAGAAATACTTGAGCTCGAAGGTGCCGTGCGGCGTGGCCATGTACTTGGCGGTGGTCACCCGGCTGATGGTGGATTCGTGCAGACCCAGCTCGTCGGCGATGTCGCGCAGCACCAGCGGGCGCATGGCCAGCTCGCCGTGCACGAAGAAGTTCTTCTGCCGCTCCACGATGGCACGCGACACCCGCAAGATGGTGTCGAAGCGCTGCTGCACGTTCTTGATGAACCAGCGCGCTTCCTGCAGGCGCTGCTGCAGACCGGCATGGCCTTCGCTGCCCTTGTGGCCGCGCAGCGCACCGGCATACACATCGTGCACGCGCAGGCGCGGCAGCACGTCGGGGTTGAGCTGCACGTTGAACTGGGGCGTGCCTTCGCTGGCGCGGCGGCCGGCGCGGGTGACGATCACGTCCGGCACGATGATGTTGCGCTCCACATTGACAAAGCGCCGGCCGGGCCGGGGCTCCAGCCGGGCGATCAGTGCCATGGCCGTGCGCGTGCGCTCTTCGCTGCTGCCGGTGGCCTGCATCAGGCGGCGCACATCGCGCCGTGCCAGCAGGTCCAGCGGCTGGGCACAGATGGCCAGCGCCGTCTCCACCACACTGGCCTCGGCCTCACCGCGCTGCAGCAAATGGTTCAGCTGCAGCTGCAGGCATTCCGCCAGGCCCTGGGCGCCCACGCCCACCGGCTCCAGGCTGTGCAGCAGCCGCAGTGCCACGGTGAAGCGGTGCACCAATTCGTCGAGCTGCTCCGGGTCGTCCGTGCCGGCCAAGCCCTCGGCCAGGGACTGCAGCGACTCTTCGAGGTAACCGTCGTCGTTCAGGTTCTCGATCAGGAAACGCAGCACATAACGGTCCAACTCGGACAGGTGCAGCGACAGCGACTGGCGCAGCAGGTGGTCGGTCAGCGATTCATGTGCGCGGGCCAGGTCCAGGGCGCTGACCTCGTCACCATCGCCGCCCTGGGCGTTGCGCGCCGGGGCATCGCCGCCCCATTCGCTGTCATCGGGACGCAGTTCGCTGGTGCCGTCGCCCTCCCAGTCGGGGGCATCGTATTCCGCGCTGCCGGGGCCTTCCGCACTGTCGGCGGGCGCCTCCGCAGCCCCTGCCGTCAGCGCACCATCGGCGGCATAGTCATCGCCCTGCGCCGGGGTGTCCGACTGGGACAGGCCGAAGTCTTCACGGGGGGCATCGTCGCTGTCGACTTCCAGAAACGGGTTGTCGTCGAGCATCTGCTCGACTTCCTGCGCCAGCTCCAGCGTGGACAGCTGCAGCAAGCGGATCGACTGCTGCAATTGCGGCGTCAGCGCCAAATGCTGCGACACCCGCAGTGACAAACCAGGCTTCAACGCGACGCTCCCTCTCTGTGATCTTGTGTGTGTGTCGTGGCGGCGGAAGTGGCGGGCTACATCCTGAAATGTTCGCCCAGGTAGACCCGCCGGACGTCGGCGTTCTCCACAATCTCTTCCGGTGTGCCCTGCGCCAGCACATGGCCGTCGCTGATGATGAAGGCGTGGTCGCAGATGCCCAGCGTCTCGCGCACGTTGTGGTCGGTGATCAGCACCCCGATACCGCGCTCCTTGAGGAAGCCGATGATGCGCTGGATCTCGATCACCGCGATGGGGTCGATACCCGCAAACGGCTCGTCCAGCAGGATGAAGCGCGGCTGCGTGGCCAGGGCCCGGGCGATTTCCACGCGGCGGCGCTCGCCACCCGACAGCGCAATCGCCGGCGAGGAGCGCAGGTGGTCCACGCGCAGCTCCTTGAGCAGATCGGTCAGGCGCCGCTCCACCTCGGCCTTGGTCAGGGGCTTGCCCTGTTCGTCCTGCTGCAGCTCCAGCACGGCGCGCACATTGTCTTCCACGCTGAGCTTGCGGAAGATCGAGGCTTCCTGCGGCAGATAGGACAGGCCCAGGCGCGAACGCTGGTGGATGGGCATGTTCGCCACCGAATGGCCGTCGATGTAGATGTCGCCGGCATCGCTGCGCACCAGGCCCACAATCATGTAGAACGAGGTGGTCTTGCCCGCGCCATTGGGGCCGAGCAGGCCCACCACTTCGCCTTTCTGCACGGCCAGGGACACGTCCTTGACCACCTTGCGGCTGCCATAGGACTTGGCCAGATGGTGCACTTCCAGGCGGCTGCTGGCGCCTGGGGCGGTCGGGGTGTCGGAAGAGCGGGTCACGGGTTGCGCAATTTCATGGTGTCCGAAGGCTTGAGCGGCTGCGCACTCGGCGCCACCGGGGCCTGCGGGGGCTGGGTCTTGGGCGCCAGCACGGCGCGCACGCGGCCGCCGGAGCCGGCGGCAGCTTCCTCGCTGCCCGGCGTGGCGCGGCGGTTGCCGTCCACGGTGAACACATCGGTCAGGTTGTTGTAGGTGATGATGTTGCCGGTGATGTCGTCACTCAGCGTGGCGCCGGTGTAGCGGCGCAGCTGGCCCCGCTGGATCAGGCGCACATCGTCCTTCTTGCCGTCGTATTCGATGATTTCGCCTTCGCCTTCCACGTACTCTTCGGGTGCGCCGGGCTGGGTGTCGCGCTTCTGGCGGAAGAACGCGCGCTTGCCGGGGGCCGCCCAGACCTTGCCGAACTGGTAACCCTCGGCGTCCTGGCGCACTTCCAGCTTGGCGCCGCGCAGCACGATGGTGCCCTTGGTCAGCACCACATTGCCCGTGAACGTGCTGACCTGCTGCAGCTCGTCATGGTGCAGCGCATCGGCTTCGATGTTCATGGGCTTGTTGCGATCGGCCTTTTCGGCCTGTGCCGTGCCCATGGCAGCTGCCAGGACCGTCAGCGCGAGTATCGGGAGGAGTTTGCGTGTCATGTGAGAAGGCATGAATCTTGCAGCCATTGTAGGGCACTGGTTTTCCCCAGGGCTGCCCTGTGGGCGACTCGCAGGGAAATCGACACAAAAAAGCCCGCTGGAAAGCGGGCTGTGTGCAGGGCGCTCAGGCCCTGCGGGGCCGCAGCGGGGCCGCTCAGGCCTTGCGGCTCTGGTTGGCCAGATAGTCCACCACATTCAGCACGTTCTGCATGCTGCCGGCGCGGGGGCCGTCGGTGTAGAACTTGCCGGCCACGCCCATGGAAGGCACGCCCTCCACATCGTATTCCTGCTGCAGCGCCGAAGCCTTGCGCACCTGGTTGGCCACGGTGAAGGAGTTGTAGATCTCCTTGAACTTGGCCACGTTCGCGCCCTGCTTGCCCACCCATTCGAAGATGGCGTCATCGGTGGCCAGCTTGTTGCGCTCCACGTGGATGGCGTGGAACACCTTGACGTGCATGGCGTCGAAGTTGTCCATGGCCTGCAGCGTGAAATACAGCTTTTGCTGGGGCACGAAGCTGGCATTGAAGGCCACGGGCACACGGCGCACCACCACATGGGCGGGGGCCTTCTGCTTCCAGGCGGCGAATGCGGGCTCGAAAGCGTTGCAATGCGGGCAGCTGTACCAGAAGAACTCGACCACTTCCACCTTGCCGGCAGGTGCCTCGGTGGTGGCGGGCTTGGACAGTTTCACATAGTCCTTGCCTTCCTTGGGGGCGGCGGCCTGGGCATGGGCGGTCGCAGTGGCGCCCAGGGCCATGGCAGATGCGACCGAGGTGACGGCCAAGGAAAACTCGCGGCGTTTCATCAAAGCTACTCCTGTTAGGGGATATTCACTGCCCAGTCAGAGCCGGGCCGTGGCAAAAAGTTCTGCCTGTCAGCGCTGCACGCGCACCAGGGCCGAATCCACCCCGGCGCCGTCGAGCTTGCCCTTGAGCTGCTCGGCGTCGTCACGCTTGCCGAACGGACCCACCCGCACCCGGAACACGGTGCGGCCGTTCTGCTCGCGCTCGCTCACGCGGGCTTCCCAGCCCAGCATGGCCAGCTTGGCACGCTGGGCATCGGCGTCGGCCTGGGTGCGGAAGGCACCCGCCTGCACAAAGTAGTCGAAACCGTCCGAGCCCGAGGCGGCCGCCGCCTTGGCCTCCGACTGCTTGAGCTTCTGGTTGGCCAGGTCCCCCAGCGGGTCCGCCGAGGAGGCCTTGCCGTCAGGTTTCTTGGCATCCTGCACCGGCGGGGTGGCCGGCGGGGTGCTGACACCCGTGGCCGGACCGCTGGTCGGTGGCGTGGTGGGCGTGGCCACCGGCGGCGCAGTGGGCGCCACGGGCTGCTGGGTCACCGGCTGCGTCTGCGTCTGGTTGGCCGGGTTCTTGCCATACAGCGGCGAATTCGGGTCCCAGTTCTTGTTGCGTTCGGCTTCCTTGGCCTCGGTGTCCTTGGGGGTCTTGGTCAGGAAGGGGACCGGCACCTTGGTCACATAGACCGCCACTGCCAGAGCGGCCCCCAGGCCGATGATGATGCCCAGGATCAGCCCGATCAGGGTTCCGCCACGTTGCTTGGTCTTCATAGTTTTGCGAGTCAATGCTTACATACGATCGGGCGCGGACACGCCCAATACCGCCAGACCATTGTGCAGCACTTGTGCCGTCGCGGCGACCAGGGCCAGACGCGCCAGCTTGACCGCTTCATCGTCCACCAGGATGCGCTCGGCGTCGTAGTAGCTGTGGTAGCTGGATGCCAGATCGCGCAGGTAGAAGGTCACGTCGTGCGGGGCATTGCCTGCTGCGGCAGCGCTCAGCATTTCGGGGTACTTGGCCAGCAGCAGCATCAGCGCCTGGGCCTGGGGGCCTTCCAGCGCGGACAGGTCCACCTTTTCGAGCGCAGACACGCCCGCGCCGCCGGCTTCCTGCCAAGCGCGCAGCACGGACTGGATGCGGGCATGGGCGTACTGCACGTAGTACACCGGGTTGTCGTTGTTCTGGGCCACGGCCAGATCGACGTCGAAGGTGTATTCGGTGTCGGGCTTGCGCGAGAGCAGGAAGAAGCGCACCGCGTCCTTGCTGGTCCACTCGATCAGATCGCGCAGCGTCACATACGAGCCGGCACGCTTGCTGATCTTCACTTCCTCGCCATTGCGCACCACGCGCACCATGGTGTGCAGCACATAGTCGGGGTAGCCCTGGGGAATGCCGACATTGGCCGCCTGCAGACCGGCGCGCACGCGGGCGATCGTGCCATGGTGGTCGGTCCCCTGGATGTTGACGACCTTGCCGTAACCGCGCTTGAACTTCTGGATGTGATAGGCCACATCCGGCAGGAAGTAGGTGTAGGTGCCGTCGGTCTTGCGCATCACGCGGTCTTTGTCGTCACCGTAGTCGGTGGACTTGAGCCACAGCGCCCCGTCCTGCTCGTAGGTGTGACCGCTTTCGATCAGGCGCTTGACCGTGTCTTCCACATGGCCGTTCTGGTACAGGCTCGATTCGAGGTAGTACTCGTCGAACTTGAGGTTGAAGGCCTGCAGATCCTTGTCCTGCTCGTTGCGCAGATAGGCCACGGCAAAGTTGCGGATGTTGTCGTAGTCCTCGACATCGCCGTTGGCGGTGAACTCGCGGTCATCGGCCTTGACGGTTTCCTTGTTCAGGAACGCCTGGGCAATGTCGGCAATGTAGTCACCGTTGTAGAAATTCTTGGCCAGCGGGTTCTCGCTGTCGGTCGGCCAGCATTCGTCACCGGGCTTGAAGCCCTTGGCGCGCAGTTGCGTGGACTTGGTCAGGGTGTCGATCTGCACGCCCGCGTCGTTGTAATAGAACTCGCGGTGCACCTTCCAGCCCTGGGTGGAATACAGATTGCTGATGGCATCGCCAATCGCCGCCTGGCGGCCATGGCCCACGTGCAGCGGGCCGGTGGGGTTGGCAGAGACGAACTCGACCAGGACGTTCTCGCCGCGGTCGGCCTGGAAGCCGAAGCGGGCCCCCTGCGCCAGCACTTCGCGCACGATTTCCTGCTTGGCAGCGGGCTTGAGGCGGATGTTCAGAAAGCCAGGACCGGCGATCTCGATCGCATCCACCCACTGCTGGAACGCGGGCGTGGCTTCCAGCGCGGCCTTGAGCTGTTCGCCCAGTGCGCGGGGATTGGCCTTCAGAGGCTTGGCCAGCTGCATGGCCGCCGTGCAGGCGAAGTCGCCATGGGCTGCCACCTTGGGGTTTTCAAATGCGGCGCGGGCGCCGGCGCCGGGCGAAAGTGTTTCGAGCTCGGCAGCCAGGGCTGCGAGCAAATCCTGTTTGACGGAAAGCATCGGGGGATTTTACGTGGCTGTCCATATCTTGCCGGCGGCCCATGGCCACACCCTTGGGGCCGTGCTGGCAGCCCACCCCCCTGCCAATGGCGGCAGCGCCTGCATGGTCACCCTCCAAACCGCCCTCAGCCCTTGCGCCATATACACAAACAGCTCCTCTTTTTACATTTCCATAAAACTTCGCAGGCTTCCACGGGGCGCAGCCACGGCGCCTTGCCCCCGCACACCGTGGCGATGCCACGACACCGCCTCAAACAAATGACAATCATTCTCATTCAAGAATAGAATCGCCGGCATGTCCCCGCCGCATCCGCCGTTCGACCCCATGCAGCAGGCCCAGCAACTGTTCGCGGGGCACCATCCCTGGCTGCTGTCCCGGCTGAAGGCCCGCCTGCGCAACACGGCCGAGGCGCAGGACGTGGCATCCGAAACCTTTCTGCGCGTGGTCGCTGCGCCGCAGCCGATGCGGATTGACGAGCCGCGCGCGTTTCTGACCACCATCGCCCAGCGCCTGCTGTTCACCCTGTGGCGGCGGCGCGAGCTGGAGCGCGCCTACCTGGAAGCCCTGGCCCAGCGCCAGGACGAACTGGCCCCTTCGCCCGAAGAGCGTGCGCTGCTGCTGGAAACCCTGGAAACCATTGCCCAGGCGCTGGAGGGTTTGCCACTCAAGGCCCGGCAGACTTTCCTGCTCAGCCAGCTCGACGGACTGACCTACCATGCCATTGCCGAGCAGCTGGGCATTTCGCACAGCACGGTGCGACGCCACATGACCGAAGCCTTTCGCCGCATTGCCATTGCCCAGCTGCAGCAGCAGGCGGGCGTCTCCCGGGCGGCCCGCCATGGCTAGCCGCGCCAGCACCCCGCTGGACAGCGCCACCGAGGCCGCGATCGGCTGGCTGGTGCAGCTGCATTCCGGAGACATGGGCACACCAGAGCGCGACCGCCTTGCGCAGTGGCTGGACGCCGACCCGCAGCACCGCACCGCCTGGGAGCAGTTGCAGGCGCCGCTGCAACGGCTGCGCGTACCGCAGCCCGCGGCCGGCCGCCTGCTGAGCGACACCCTGGCCCGTGCCGAGTCCCGTACCCGCAAACGCCGCCAGGTGCTGCGCGGTGCCCTGGGCCTGGGCGGCGTGGCCGTGGGCGCAGCCTGGCTGGCCGACCGCCACCAGCCCGTCGCGCAATGGAGCGCCGACCTGCGCACCGGCACCGGCGAGCGGCGCGAATTTCTGCTCCCCGATGGCAGCCGCCTCACGCTGGATGCGCGCTCGGCGGTGGACCTGGATTTCCGCCCCGGCCACCGCCGCGTCCGGCTGCGCCAGGGCGCCCTGCTGGCCGAAGCCACACCCCAGGCCGATCTCGGCCCCGCCTTCACCGTGCACACCGTGCATGGCCAGGTCCTGGCCCTGGGCACCCGCTTTACCGTGCGCCTGCAGGACACCTCCAGCCTGGTGGGCATGCTGGAGCACAGCGTGGAAATCACCACCACCACCGGCCAGCAGCGCCTGCTGCACGAAGGGCACAGCGCCCGCTTCAACGCCACGGACATCGAGGATGCCGACACGCTCAGCCCGGAAGGCACGGCCGCCTGGCGCCACGGCATGCTGCAGGTGCACGACCAGCCACTGGCTGACGTGGTGCAGGCGCTGCGCGCCTACCGCCCTGGCGTGCTGCGCATCGCGCCGCGTGCGGCCGCCTTGCAGGTCTATGGCACCTATGCGCTGGACGACACCGACCGCGCCCTCACCGCGCTGGCCGAGACACTGCCCATCACCGTGCACCGCGCTCTGGGCGGCTGGCTGGTGACGATCGAGTAAGGCCGCACGGAACAGAAACCAGGCATCCTGCGGGCCCTGGACGGGCTCCCCCGTCCGCAGCGACAGCACTGCCATGCCCCCCAACCGGCTTCCCGCACCCTGCCTACGCAAAAAAATGAACACTTTGCGCGGGCTGTTCGACAAGCCCTGGACACCTTCGGGCTCTGTCCTTTGTCCACCTTTGTCGAAAGCCTTTGCATGCTGCACCCCTGCCCCCTGCCGTTGCGCGCCCTGGCCGCTGCGGTCCTGGCCTGCGCCTTGAGCGCCCACGCCCAGACCGCCACC
>Ga0247819_10001610_pt1 | contig 12090 bp, 8 predicted proteins | sample 13C_Xylose_Day6_FD_193428 | JGI IMG/M metagenome (GOLD analysis project Ga0247819, IMG submission 193428) | Soil microbial communities from agricultural site in Penn Yan, New York, United States - 13C_Xylose_Day6 | ecosystem: Environmental > Terrestrial > Soil > Agricultural land | place: USA... | reverse complement strand
GGCGGGGTCGTCCACGACCGGGGTGGCGGGGGGTACCACGACCCGCCGACGCCGGGCGATGCTGCTGAAGGTCGCGACGCCGATCAAACCGACGATCATGAAGATGATGCCGACCAGGTCAAGGTTGACACCCTGCATGTCCCAGTCGGTCGCGAACGTGAGGATTGCTCCCACGGCGATGAGGATGATGCATCCGCCGAGGCCCATGAGTGTCGCCTCCCTGTCCGGTGTCTCCGGTCGCATCCGGGTACCCGGCCGGGCGGCACCCATGCGCCCCGGCGCCCATGACAGTTGACTAGCCCTCAAGGAACGCGACGAGCGCGTTCGCCAGCAGGAACGGGTCCTTCGCGCCGCACAGTTCGCGTGCGCTGTGCATCGACAGGATGGCCACGCCGATGTCGACGGTGCGGATGCCGTGCCGTGCCGCGGTGATCGGACCGATCGTGGTGCCGCACGGCATCGCGTTGTTGGAGACGAAGGACTGGAACGGGACACCCGCCTTCTCGCAGGCCGCCGCGAACACCGCCCGGCCGGAACCGTCCGTGGCGTAGCGGTTGTTGACGTTGACCTTGAGCAGGGGGCCGCCGTCGACACGGGGGTGGTGCGTCGGGTCGTGCCGCTCCGCGTAGTTGGGGTGCACGGCGTGACCGGTGTCGGAGGACAGGCAGACGGTCCCGGCGAAGGCGCGGGCCCGGTCCTCGTACGATCCCCCGCGCGCGAACACCGAACGCTCCAGGACGCCGCCGAGCAGCGGCCCGTCCGCGCCGGTGTCGGACTGGGAGCCGTTCTCCTCGTGGTCGAAGGCGGCGAGGACGGGGATGCAGGAGAGCTCGGAGCCCCGGCCCGCCGCGGCGGCCAGCGCGGCCGTGCCGGCGTGCACGGAGAGCAGGTTGTCCATGCGCGGGCCGGCCACCAGCTCGCGGTCGCGGCCCAGGTAGGCGGGCGGCTCGACGGAGTGCACCATCAGGTCCCAGCCGGTGACCGCGCCGGACGGGAGGCCGGCGGTCTCCTCCAGGAAGGCGATGAGGTCGCCGTCGCGGACGTCGTCGCCCAGGCCCCACACCGGCTGGGTGTGCCGCTGCTTGTCGAGCTTGAGGCCGTCGGCGTTGACCGAGCGGTCCAGGTGGATGGCGAGCTGGGGGACTCGCAGCAGGGGGCGGTCGACGTTGACCAGTGTCGTGGAGCCGTCGCGCAGCGACAGCCGGCCGGCCAGGCCGAGGTCGCGGTCGAGCCAGGAGTTGAGCAGCGGACCGCCGTAGATCTCCACGGCCACCTGGCGCCAGCCGTGCGCGCCGCTGTCGGGGCGGGGCTTGACGCGCAGGTTGGGGGAGTCGGTGTGGGCGCCGACGATCCGGAAGGGGGTGTGCGCGGCGGCGCCCTCGGGGACGTACCAGGCGACGATCGCACCGCCGCGCAGCACGTACTTGCCGCCGGTGGTCCCGTCCCAGGCGTCCGTCTCCGCGACCTGCCTGAAGCCCGCCTTCTCCAGCCGCTCGGCGGCGTTCGCCACGGCGTGGTACGGCGTGGGGCTCGCCGCCAGGAAGGACATCAGATCATCGGTGTGGCCGCGGTCGAAGCGGGGGGGTTCGCTCATGGGTTCACCTTAACGAGCGGGAGGGCCCGCCTCCCGGTGCGGGAGCGGGCCCTCGTGGGGGGTCCGGCTGGATCTCGTGGGGTCTGTCCGAGGAGGTCCGGGGGGTCCCGGAAGGGACCGGAAGGGTCCTAGAACGCCGCCTCGTCCAGCTCCATCAGGTCCAGCTCGACGCCCTCGGCGATCTTGCGGGCCAGGGTGACGCCGGGGAGGACGTTCGCCGCGAAGAACTTCGCCGCGGCGATCTTGCCGGTGTAGAAGGCCTTGTCCTTGGCGGAGGCCGTCGGGAGCTTCTCGGCGGCGATCGCCGCGCCCCGCAGGAGCAGGTAGCCGACGATCACGTCACCGGAGGCCATCAGCAGGCGGGTGGTGTTGAGCCCCACCTTGTAGATGTTCTTGACGTCCTTCTCGGTGGCCGCGAGGTCGGTGAGCATCAGGCCGACGATGGCCTCCAGCTCCACGGCGGCCTTGGCCAGGTGGTCGCGGGCCGTGCCGAGGTCCTCGCCGCCCTCGGCGAGCGCCAGGAACTTCTTGATGTCCTCGGCGAGCGAGTTCAGCGCCGCGCCCTGGTTGCGGACGATCTTCCGGAAGAAGAAGTCCTGGCCCTGGATCGCGGTGGTGCCCTCGTACAGGGTGTCGATCTTGGAGTCCCGGATGTACTGCTCGATCGGGTACTCCTGCAGGAAGCCGGAGCCGCCGAAGGTCTGCAGCGACTGGGCGAGCTGCTCGTAGCCCTTCTCGGAGCCGTAGCCCTTGACGATCGGGAGGAGCAGGTCGTTGAGGGCGTGCTCGGTCCTCGCGTCCTCGCCCGCGGCCTCCTTCAGCGCGATCGCGTCCTGCACCGACGCCGTGTGCAGCACCAGGGCGCGCATGCCCTCCGCGTACGCCTTCTGCGTCATCAGCGAGCGGCGCACGTCGGGGTGGTGGGTGATGGTGACCTTGGGCGCGGTCTTGTCCATGAAGTTCGCCAGGTCGGGGCCCTGGACGCGCTCCTTGGCGTACTCCAGCGCGTTCAGGTAGCCCGTCGACAGCGTGGAGATCGCCTTCGTGCCGACCATCATGCGGGCGAACTCGATGATGCGGAACATCTGGCGGATGCCGTCGTGCTTGTCGCCGATCAGCCAGCCCTTGGCCGGGTGCCGGTCGCCGAACGTCATCTCGCAGGTGTTGGAGGCCTTCAGGCCCATCTTGTGCTCGACGTTGGTGGCGTAGACGCCGTTGCGCTCGCCCAGCTCGCCGGTCTCGAAGTCGAAGAGGTGCTTCGGGACGAGGAAGAGGGACAGGCCCTTGGTGCCGGGGCCGGCGCCCTCGGGACGCGCGAGCACGTAGTGGAGGATGTTCTCCGACATGTCGTGCTCACCGGAGGTGATGAACCGCTTCACGCCCTCGATGTGCCAGGAGCCGTCCTCCTGCTGCACGGCCTTGGTGCGGCCGGCGCCCACGTCCGAGCCGGCGTCCGGCTCGGTGAGGACCATGGTGGAGCCCCACTGCTTCTCGACGGCGATCCGGGCGATCTGCTTCTGGGTCTCGTTGCCCTCGTCGTGCAGGATCCCGGCGAAGGCCGGACCGGAGGAGTACATCCACACGGCCGGGTTGGCGCCCAGGATCAGCTCGGCGTACGCCCAGATCAGCGACGGGGGAGCGGTCGTGCCGCCGATGCCCTCGGGCAGGCCCAGGCGCCAGTACTCGGAGTCCATGAAGGCCTGGTAGCTCTTCTTGAAGGACGCCGGGACCGGCGCGGTGCTGGTCTCCGGGTCGAAGACGGGCGGGTTGCGGTCGGCGTCCGTGAAGGACTCCGCGAGCTCGTTCTCCGCGAGCCGGGTCAGCTCGTCGAGGATGCTCTTCGCGGTGTCGACGTCCATCTCCTCGAACGGACCCGTGCCGTACAGCTTGTCGCGCCCGAGCACCTCGAAGAGGTTGAACTCGATGTCGCGGAGATTCGACTTGTAGTGCCCCATGGCGACGGCTCCGTAAGAGAGGTATCGGCGAGGTCTGACTCCTCGCAGCTGATTCACGTACCGGCAAGTAGCTCCGATGATGCTACCCGTCGGTAATAAGAAGCAACCCCGATCCGGACATCTGTGACCCAGCCCTCGCGTGGGGTCAGTAGTCTGTGCGGCATGTACGGCTACGACCAGAGCACCGGGGCACAGCAGGGTTACGTCCCGCCGCAGCAGCAGATGCCGGGCGGGTACGGGCAGCAGGCGCCGCTGTATCCGGAGCCGTCCGCGCCGTCGCTCGCCGACGCGGTGCGCGCGTTCACCACCGGGCAGATGGCGGCCGAGGACTTCCAGCAGGTCTTCGCCACCTCCAAGGTCTACTGCCCGCGCGGCGAGGGCCCCGGATTCCTCGCCCTGCACAACACCCAGCAGCCGGTGATCCCGATGTTCACCTCGCTCAAGGAGCTGCGGCGGTACGCGGGCAAGGAGTCCAAGTACTTCGTGATCACCGGCGCCGAGGTGATCGACCTGCTCCCCACGGGGTACGGCTTCGTCCTCGACATGGAGGGCGAGCACCGGATGGTGTTCGACGCCAAGGCGGTGGAGCAGATGGTCGAGTTCGCGATGCGCCGGATGTACGGCTGAGGCCGTCGCCGTGCGGGGGCGGCCGGTGCCGCTCCCTGGATCGAAGCCCGGAGCCCGGAGGGAATGCCCTCCGGGCTTTTCGCGTTCCGGGTGGCAGGAAGTTCAACGCTCAACTAAAGTGGTCGTACCCGAGGAGGTACCGACATGCCTGCAGTGACCGTCGAGAACCCGTTGACGCTGCCCCGTGTGACCGCGCCCGCCGATGCCCAGGCGCGCCCCGTGCTCACCGTCACCACCGCACCGAGCGGCTTCGAGGGCGAGGGCTTCCCGGTGCGCCGGGCGTTCGCCGGGATCAACTACCGCCATCTCGACCCGTTCATCATGATGGACCAGATGGGTGAGGTGGAGTACGCGCCCGGAGAGCCCAAGGGGACGCCCTGGCACCCGCACCGCGGCTTCGAGACCGTCACCTACATCATCGACGGGATCTTCGACCACCAGGACTCCAACGGCGGCGGCGGCACCATCACCAACGGCGACACCCAGTGGATGACGGCCGGCAGCGGCCTGCTCCACATCGAGGCCCCGCCGGAGCAGCTCGTCATGTCCGGCGGTCTCTTCCACGGCCTCCAGCTGTGGGTGAACCTCCCCGCCAAGGACAAGATGATGGCCCCGCGCTACCAGGACATCCGCAGCGGCAGCGTCCAGCTGCTCACCTCCCCCGACGGCGGCGCGCTGCTGCGCGTCATCGCCGGTGAGCTGGACGGCCACGAGGGCCCCGGCATCACCCACACGCCGATCACCATGGTCCACGCGACGCTCGCGCCGGGCGCCGAGGTCACCCTGCCCTGGCGGGAGGACTTCAACGGCCTCGCGTACGTCATGGCCGGGCGGGGCTCCGTGGGCGCCGAGCGGCGTCCGGTCCACCTCGGGCAGACGGCGGTCTTCGGCGCCGGCGGCTCGCTGACCGTCCGCGCGGACGAGAAGCAGGACTCGCACACCCCGGACCTGGAGGTCGTCCTGCTGGGCGGCCGGCCCATCCGTGAGCCGATGGCCCACTACGGCCCGTTCGTCATGAACACCAAGGACGAGCTGATGCAGGCCTTCGAGGACTTCCAGAAGGGCCGGCTCGGCACGGTCCCGGCCGTGCACGGGATGTCCGAGGCCGGACCGTCCACCGGCAACGACGACGCCTGATCACTGCCCGCACCGCGCAGTGACCCCGGCCGCGTACGGACCCGACGATGTCCGCACGCGGCCGGCGGGCGGCCGCGGCGCGCGGGGAGGGGTGGGGCACCGATGAGCGGACGCCGGATGCGGAAGATGCTGCGGCGGATGGAGAGCGGGGAGCCCGTACGGGTGACCGGCCCCACCACGACCGGGCTCGCCCGGCTCGCGGCCATGGCCGAGCAGTTCGGCTACGCGTACGCGGAGACCCGGCAGGGCGGCGGTCCGCAGGGCAACCAGTACATGATCGTGATCGTGCCCGATCCCGGCCCCGGGGCCCGCGCGCGGGCCGCACGGAACCGGGCGCGGTACCCGCGTGCCGCCGACGGCGGCGAGCTGCCACGCCTCGCGCCCGAGGCCGTCGAGCTCCTCAAGGCCCGCGTCACCTTCGACATCACCACGATGTACACCAACGGACAGCTGATCCTGCTCGCCGGCGTCGGCGCCGTCCCGCCGGCCCTGGCGCTCGGCCTGGCGATCGGTGCGGACGTCACCGCCGTCACCGTCCTCACCTGCGTCCTGTGGGCCGCGATGATGACCCTCGTCCCCCTCGGACTCGCCGTCAACCGGCGCTACCGGGCCAGATACGCCGCCATCCTTCGGAACGCCGGCTTTACGCCGTTTACCGACGAGGGCGGCCGGCTGCGGCACCTGCCGCCGGGCGGCAGGCGCCCCGAGCACGGCACCCCCACCGCCGGCTGAGCCCGCCAGGGCCGGTCCGCTCAGCCGGCGCCGGTCTCCTCGGTCTCGTACAGCTCGAACCAGATGCTCTTGCCGCGGCCGCGCGGGGCGACGCCCCAGGTGTGGGCGAGGAGTTCGATCAGGACCAGGCCGCGTCCCGAGGAGGCGAGCTCGCCGGGCCTGCGCACATGCGGCAGGTCGTCGCCGGCGTCGGTGACCTCGATGCGTATCCGGCGGCCGTCGTCGCCGCCGGTGACCTCGGCGAGCAGCAGGGCGTCGGTGTCGGTGTGCACGAGGACGTTGGTGAGCACCTCCGACAGCAGCAGCACCGCCGAGTCCACCTGGTCGGGCGAGGACCAGTCGTGCAGCAGCTCGCGCAGTTGCTGCCGGGCCACCGAGACCCGTTCGGGCTCGGCCTGCGCCACCGTCAGCATGGTGCGGCGCGCCGGGGGCGGCGCCGACTCGGCGCCGCAGCCGCAGCCCTCGCCCTCCCGGGACAGCAGCATCATGGCGATGTCGTCCTCGCGGCGGTCGGCGAGCGGGCCGGTGGTGTGGTGCGAGGAGGGGCCGTGCACCGCCTGGACCAGGGCGTCGGCCAGCTCCTCCTGAGTGCCCTTGTGCCCCTCCAGCAGGGCGCGCAGCCGCTGCCAGCCGCTCTCCAGGTCGTGGCCGCCGGTCTCGATCAGCCCGTCGGTGCAGATCAGCACGGTCTCGCCGGACTCCAGGACGAACCGGGTGGTGGGGTAGTCGGCGTCCGGGTCGATGCCCAGCGGCAGCCCGCCCGCCGTCGGCCGGGCCAGCACCGTCCCGTCGGCCATCCGGATCACCGGGTCGGGGTGCCCTGCGCGGGCCACCTCCAGCACTCCGCTCACCGGGTCGACCTCGACGTACAGGCAGGTCGCGAAGCGCAGCTCCGCCGGGTCCGCCTCGTTGATCCCGTGCAGGAAGCGGGAGGCGCGGGAGAGCACGGCGTCGGGGCGGTGCCCCTCGGAGGAGTAGGCCCGCAGGGCTATCCGCAGCTGGCCCATCAGCCCGGCCGCCCGTACGTCATGGCCCTGGACGTCCCCGATGACCATCGCGAACCTGCCGTTCGGCAGCGGGATGACGTCGTACCAGTCGCCGCCCACCTGGAGCCCGCCGCCGGTGGGGACGTAGCGGGCGGCGATGCTCATGCCGGGGATGCCGGCGCCGAGCTTCGGCAGCATGGTGCGCTGCAGCCCCTCGCTCAGCGCCCGCTCGCTCTCCGCCGTGCCCGCGCGGGACAGCGCCTGCGCCAGCATCCGGGCGACCGTGGTCAGCACGGAACGCTCGTCGGGCGTGAACGCGACCGGATAGGCGAAGGCGGCCAGCCAGGCGCCCATCGTGCGGCCGGAGGCGGTCAGCGGCAGGAAGGCCCAGGACTGCCGGCCGAAGCGCTGGGCGAGCGGCCAGGTGAGCGGGTAGCGGGCCTTGTACTGCTCCGGGGAGGAAAGATAGACGGCCCGTCCCGTGCGCACCACCTCGGCGGCCGGGTAGTCCGTGTCCAGCGGCATGTAGAACGGGTTGTCCGCACCGGGCTCGTGTCCGTGGTGGCCGATGATCGTGAGGTGGGCGCCCTCCACACCGAACACGGCCAGTCCGTCCGGGGAGAAGCCCGGCATCGACAGGTTGGCCGCGACCCGCAGCACCTCCTGCGTCGACCGCGCCTCCGCCAGCGCCCGGCCGGCGTCCAGCAGGAACGCCTCCCGGGAGCGCCGCCAGTCGCCGGTGACCGCCCTGCGTCCGGCGGGCGTTCCCGGCATGGGGTCGGTGACCTCCTGGAGGGTGCCGGTCAGGACGTACGCCCTGCGGACGCTGTCGAAGGAGGGCTTGGAGCGGCTGCGCACCACCCGGACGACGTGCTTGTGGTCGTCCATGATCCGGATCCGCACCTCGGCGAGGGTGCCCTCGGCCACGGCGAGCCGTACCACTCCGGTGATCTCGTTCCAGTCGACGGGGTGCAGACGCGCGCGCACCTGGGCCTCCGTGAGGGTGGCCTGTGCGGCGGGCAGTCCGAGCAGCCGTGCCGCCACTGCGTCGACCGTGACCAGCCCGGTTGCGGTGTCCCAGTGCCAGAGTCCGGTGCCGAGTGCGGCGAGGACGTCCTCCACGGCGGGCAGCGGCTCACCAGTGCGCATTGCACCACTTTATGAAGATGGTGTCGAAAAATGCCACCGAAGCCGTGCGGGCGCCCCCGGGTAATGGCGGAGAAGCGATCTTGGCCCGGCCGGTAGGCTTGGGGGAGTTTCACGTGAAACAACGACCCCGATCCGCGAAGGCTGGATGAACGACGATGCATCGGTACAGGTCCCACACCTGCGGCGAGCTCCGCGCCTCTGACGTCGGCACCGACGTCCGGCTGAGTGGCTGGCTGCACAATCGGCGCGACCTGGGCGGCATCCTCTTCATCGATCTGCGCGATCACTACGGCATCACGCAGCTGGTCGCCCGCCCGGGCACCGAGGCGTACGAGGCGCTGGACAAGCTCTCCAAGGAGACCGTGGTCCGCGTCGACGGCAAGGTCGTCTCGCGCGGCACGGAGAACGTCAACGCCGAGCTGCCGACCGGTGAGGTCGAGGTCGAGGTCTCCGTGGTCGAGGTGCTGGGCGAGGCGGCCCCGCTGCCCTTCACCATCAACACCGAGGACGGCGTCAACGAGGAGCGGCGCCTGGAGTACCGCTTCCTCGACCTGCGCCGCGAGCGCATGCACCGCAACATCCTGCTGCGCACGTCGGTCATCTCGGCGATGCGCCACAAGATGACGGCCATGGGCTTCAACGAGATGGCGACGCCGATCCTGAGCGCCACCTCCCCGGAGGGCGCCCGTGACTTCGTGGTCCCGTCGCGTCTGAACCCGGGCCGGTTCTACGCGCTGCCGCAGGCCCCGCAGCAGTTCAAGCAGCTGCTGATGATCTCCGGCTTCGACCGCTACTTCCAGATCGCGCCCTGCTTCCGCGACGAGGACGCCCGCGCGGACCGCTCGCCGGGCGAGTTCTACCAGCTCGACGTGGAGATGAGCTTCGTCGAGCAGGAGGACGTCTTCCAGCCGATCGAGAAGCTGATGACCGAGCTGTTCGAGGAGTTCGGCAACGGCCGTCATGTGACGTCGCCGTTCCCGCGCGTCCCGTTCCGCGAGGCGATGCTGAAGTACGGCTCCGACAAGCCGGACCTCCGTGCCCAGCTGGAGCTCGTCGACATCACCGACGTCTTCGAGGGCTCGGAGTTCAAGGCCTTCGCCGGCAAGCACGTGCGCGCGCTGCCGGTGCCGGACGTCTCCGGCCAGCCCCGTAAGTTCTTCGACCAGCTCGGCGACTACGCGGTCTCCCAGGGCGCGAAGGGCCTGGCGTGGGTGCGCGTCGCCGAGGACGGCTCGCTGAGCGGCCCGATCGCGAAGTTCCTGACGGAGGCGAACGTCGCGGAGCTCACCAAGCGTCTCTCGCTGGCCCCCGGCCACGCGGTGTTCTTCGGCGCGGGCGAGTTCGACGAGGTCTCGAAGATCATGGGCGCGGTGCGGGTCGAGGCCGCCAAGCGCGCCGGGCACTTCGAGGAGAACGTCTTCCGCTTCTGCTGGATCGTCGACTTCCCGATGTACGAGAAGGACGAGGAGACCGGCGCGATCGACTTCTCGCACAACCCCTTCTCGATGCCGCAGGGCGGTCTGGAGGCCCTGGAGACCCAGGACCCGTTGGACATCCTGGGCTGGCAGTACGACATCGTCTGCAACGGCGTCGAGCTGTCCTCGGGCGCGATCCGGAACCACGAGCCGGAGATCATGCTCAAGGCGTTCGAGATCGCGGGCTACGAGCGCGAGACGGTCGAGGAGAAGTTCGCCGGCATGCTCCGCGCGTTCCGCTTCGGCGCCCCGCCGCACGGTGGCATCGCGCCGGGTGTCGACCGCATCGTCATGCTGCTCGCCGACGAGCCCAACATCCGCGAGACCATCGCCTTCCCGCTCAACGGCAACGCCCAGGACCTGATGATGGGCGCGCCTACGGAGCTGGAGGAGGCCCGCCTGAGGGAACTCCACCTGACGGTCCGCAAGCCGCAGCCGAAGTAACCGGCACACGCTCCGCACAGCGAGGGCCCGGGACGGACACCGTCCCGGGCCCTCGCTGTGACGTGTCCGTCAGTTCTTGGCGCCGCTCGACAGTTTGCGGGTGCGGCGGCGCAGGGCCGGGCCCAGGCGGACCAGGAGGCGCTTGTCGATGCCGGTCACCCTGCGCTCGACAGTGGTCAGGGCCTTGCGGGTGGCGGCCAGTTCGCGGGCGAGGGTGTCGAGCTTCCGCTCGGTCTCGTCGGCACGCTTCTCGGCCGTGGCGAGCTGGGCGCGCAGCGCCTTGTTCTCCTGGGCCTGCTTGCGCGCCTGCTCACGGGTCCGCTGTCCGGCCGCCGTGATCTGCTCGCGCAGCCGGCTGAGGCGGTAGCGCATCTGCCCGTCGTCCGAGCCGTCCCAGACCGGCATGGACGCGGGCAGCTCCAGCTCGGCCATGCGGGCGTCGAAGGCGGCGCCGCCGTCGCCGTGCGTGTAGGTGTTCTGCAGACCGTTGCGGTCCAGGAAGGCCACGATCCGGTCGAACCGCTCGCCGTGGCCCTTGAGCATCGCGGAGAAGTCGGCGTCCTCGTACAGCGCGCGCGGGTCCGTCTCGGCGGGCAGGCCGGCGAGCTGCCGGTGGGGGATGTCGAAGTACCGGCACAGCTCCAGGGTGCGGGAGTCGTGCGTGAGGACGACGCTCGGGGTGCCGGCCAGCAGGGCGGCGACGTTGCCGTGGATGCGGGTGCCGTAGGCGAAGTCGTATCCGCGCAGTTCCTCGATCCAGGTCGCCGGGTCGAGCGGCATGCGCACCTTGTTCTCACGCAGCAGCGGGTGGCTGAGGTGGCGCGGGAAGGGGTCCTCCACGCCCGACTCGGGCGTTGTGTCGCCCCAGAGCAGCAGCTCGGCGTCGTCGGTGTGCTGCGCGTAGTACGTCAGGTGCGGGTAGCGCTCCCAGGCGTGCCGGGCGATGCCGGAGATGTCGCCGACGGGTATCGCGTCCGGGGAGAGGTTGACGGCGATGCGGGAGTCGGCCGTCAGGTCCGCGGCGCGGATGTCGGGGAAGGTCGCGCCGTACAGGAACATCGACGGGCAGCCGATGATGTCGACGTCCTGGAAGCCGAGGTCGTTCAGGTAACGGGCGGTGAGTTCACCGCGGACGCCGATGGAGGCGGAGCGCTCCAGGACGGCGGCGGCGAAGCGTTTGACGGATGCCTCCATCGGTCCGAGCCATTCGGTGTCGTAGTCGTCGGGGGCCTGGGCGCCGACGCCGAAGACCACCACCGGGATGGTGAGCTGCTCGATCAGGGTGGAGAGCCGGTCCAGAGAAGCGTGGAAACCGGGCCGGAAGGCGTTGGCGAGAGGAACGACGAAGACGTCGTACTGCTCGTTGATCTCGGCCGCGCGGCGCGCCGACGGGTCGGTGCGGATGCCGTTGGAGGTCACCTCGGTGTCCGGCAGCGACAGCATCTTGTGGGCGGAGTCGCTGAACAGCAGGTTGCCCGTGTTGGTGCCGATCAGGTCCTGCTGGAGGAATTCTGTCGGGGAGGCGACGTGGAACGGGCTCTTACCGGAACGGACAAGGATGTGCTTCACGTCATTCCCTCGGTGCACGGGCGGGCTCGGCCGCGCGTCGGCCCCTCGGGACCGCGACGCACACCCGTGCGGCGGACGAAAGTTCGATACGCACGCACGGGTGAAGAAACCTTATACGCCGGTAAATGAAGGGTGAAGCAGTGGTATGTGGCGGAGAGGCTTACCGCACTACGAACTGCGCCAGGATCGCCTGCACTTCGTAGATGTCGGCCCGCTGCTGGGTACGGGGTTCGTCGAGCCGGTCACTGCTCGGTGAACAGGTCCTCCGCGCGCTCCACGGTGCCCGAGCGGTCGAGCCAGATCGGGTCAGCGGGCCACGAACTGGGTGAGGATGGCCTGGACCTCGTAGATGTCGACGCCCTTGGTGAAGGTCTTCTGGATGGGGGCCTGGCTGCCGGAGAGCCAGATCTTAAGTTCGGCGT
>Ga0247819_10001609_pt1 | contig 12096 bp, 11 predicted proteins | sample 13C_Xylose_Day6_FD_193428 | JGI IMG/M metagenome (GOLD analysis project Ga0247819, IMG submission 193428) | Soil microbial communities from agricultural site in Penn Yan, New York, United States - 13C_Xylose_Day6 | ecosystem: Environmental > Terrestrial > Soil > Agricultural land | place: USA... | reverse complement strand
GTTCGAGCGCACGATCCGCGTGAATCTCATCGGCACGTTCAACGTGACCCGCCTCGCGGCTGCGGCGATGGCGGCCACCGAGCCGGTGACGGCGAGCCTGCCGGGCGGGCCGGCCACCACCGAACGCGGGGTGATCGTGAACACCGCGTCGGTCGCCGCGTTCGACGGACAGATCGGTCAGGCGGCGTACTCGGCCTCGAAGGCGGCGGTCGCCGGGATGACCCTGCCGATCGCGCGCGACCTGTCGAAGCTGCTCATCCGCGTCGTGACGATCGCGCCCGGCATCTTCGAGACGCCGATGATGGCGGGCATGACCGATGAGGTGCGTGCGTCGCTCGAGGCGCAGGTGCCGCACCCCTCGCGCATGGGGCATCCGACCGAGTACGCGGCACTCGTGCGCTCGATCATCGCGAACCCGATGCTGAACGGCGAGGTGATCCGACTCGACGGCGCCATCCGCATGCAGCCGAAGTAACCGGCGCCCGAGTCGCCGAGCGAACAGGGCGGATGTCCCGAGGCGAGGCCCGGGACATCCGCCGTCGGTTTCGGTACCCGCCGAGCTCAGTACCGGCCGAGCGCCGACCCGCCGCGGTTGCGCGCCGCCTTCAGGAACCCGTCGACGATGTCCCACAGGGTCACGCCGATGACCGCGAACACGAAGACCGCCACGGTCACGCCCGATGCCTCGCCCCATGGCCATCCGATCGCCTCGACGAACTCGGGCGCGAACAGCTGCCCGCTGAGGAACAGCCACAGCGCCGGCACGGCGAACGCGACGTTCAGCAGTACGTTGAGGCCGGCCATGACCCACGTCCATCCGCGCAGGTAGATGACGATCGCGAAGGCGATCTCGAGCACGATCAGGCCGAGGAACCAGGGGATCCAGAACGACCAGAGGGCGGGGTCGAGCACCGGGATCGGCTGGCGTTCGCCATCGATCCAGATGGCGCCCGATTGCTGCCAGACGATCGCGATCGCGAACAGCACGAGGAACACGACCGACGCGATGAGGTCGCCGAGTCGCCCGGCCCGAGCGTCGTCACGCGGCTGCGGAAGTTGCTCGGGCGTCCACGTCGTGACCGGCACCGAGCTGCCCGGCGACCGCTCGAGTACCGCGAAGACCAGGGTCACCCAGAAGCAGAGATGCACGCCGACCGAGAGCGTCGTGCCGATCGTCGTGCCGATCATCTCGCCGATGTCGGCGCCCGCGATCAGCTGGGCGAGCAGCAGGCCCGCCGCGGAGATCGGCACCACGATGACGAGGAGCAGCTTCAGCAGTCGCCACCAGGCGAGGAAGTACTTCGGCCCGATGAGCTGCAGCGGTCGATCGATGTAGCTCGCCGCGAGTTGCACCGGATCGCCGAGCTCGACGAGTGCGGCGTGCTCGGCGTCGGCCGGAGCCGCCCCGCGCTCGACGCGCGCGTCGATCACGTCGCCGATGCGCTCGCGCAGTTCGCGGCCGAACTCAGCGCGCTGCGTCTCGGGCAGGGTGCGGGCCGCGGCCCACACGTAGCGGTCGGTCAGGGTGTTCATCGTGCTTCTCCCGTGTCGGAATCGGTCTCGAGTCGTGAAAGGGCATCGTCGATGCGGCGCCAGTCGGTGGTGAGTGCGGCGGCGAGCTGCTCGCCGGTGGGGCTCGTGCGGTAGAACTTGCGCGGCCTCGCCTCTTCGGTGTTCCACTCGCTCGAGAGCAGGCCCTGCTTCTCGAGCCGGCGCAGCAGCGGGTAGAGCGTGTTCGCGTCGACGAGGATGCCGAGCCCGTTCAGCGATTCGAGCAGCGCGTACCCGTAGTCGGGGGTGCGCAGCCGGATGAGGCAGGCGAGCACCACGGTGCCGCGTCGCAGCTCCTGGATGTGCCCGGTCGTGGTTTCGTCCATGTGTCACACGATACTGTGCGACACACACTAATGCAATAGAGACTTCAATGCGCCGCGGATGTCCCGATGTGGACCATCCGCACGGCCGGCGCGCCTAGAGGTCGGCGTGCGACTCGAGGAACTCGTAGACCTCGGCGTCGTCGACGCCCGGGAACGTGCCGGAGGGCAACGGCGACAGCACGTGCGCATGCAGGCGCGCGCTCGGCCACGCCTGGCCCGCCCAGCGCTCGGCGAGGCCGTCGGGCGCGCTGCGGCAGCAGTTCTCGTCGGGGCACGTCGACACGGCGCGCATCGTCGTCTCGCGACCGCGGAACCACTTCGCCTGCGCGAACGGAACGCCGACCGTGATCGAGAACTCCGCGGCATCGGTTCGCCCGGTCTGCGTGGCGCACCAGAACGTGCCCCCCGGGGTATCGGTGTACTGGTAGTTCTCGGTCGTGCGGTTCGTGTGCTCGAACGCCCTGCGGGCGCTCCACTTCTTGCAGACCCACTGGCCCTCGATCGATCCGGTGACGTCGGTCGGCAGGGGCAGGCCGTCGTTCTCGTAGCCCTTCTGCAGCGCGCCGTCTCCGGCCACGCGCAGGAAGTGCAGGGTCATGTCGAGGTGCTTGGTGGCGAGGTTCGTGAAGCGCAGGGCCGCGGCCTCGTGCGTGACGCCGAACGCGTCGCGGAAGTCCTCGATCGCGAGTCGCTTCTCCTTCTTCGCCTGCGCGAGGAACGCCACCGAGGCGTCCTGCGGCATCAGGCACGCTGCGGCGAAGTAGTTGATCTCGAGACGCTGCCAGAGGAACTCGACGTAGCTCGCGGGCGGCGTGTGCCCGAGCAGCCGGTGGGCCATCGCCTGCAGCGCCATCGAGCGCAGGCCGTGGCCGCCCGGGATCGACGCCGGCGGCAGGTAGATGCGACCGTTGGCGAGGTCGGTGATCGACCGGGTCGAGTCGGGCAGGTCGTTCACGTAGATGAGCTGGAAGCCGAGCCGCTCGGCCATGACGCTCACCTCGCGGTGGGTGAGGGCGCCCGTGCGGTGTCCCGCCGCGGCGACCTGCTCTTCGGCGAGCTGCTCGATCTCGGGCAGGTGGTTGGCGCGGTCGCGCATGCGCTCGCGCAGCTCGGTGTTGGCGCGGCGCGCCTCCTCGGGTGTCGCGATCGCCTCACTCGCCCGCCGCTGCAGCTCACGGTGCAGGCCGACGATCGCCGCGAGCGTGTCGTCGGTGATACCGCGGCCCGGGCGGATCGCGGGAAGCCCGAGGGTGGCGTAGAGGGGGCTCGACTGCGCCCGGCCCAGTTCGAGCTCGAGGGCGGCACGCCTGCTCGGCGCCTCGCGGGCGAGCAGCTCGGCGAGTTCGACGTCGAGGGCGGCGGCGAGGGCGTCGAGCGTCGACAGCTTCGGTTCGCGCTTGCCGTTCTCGATGAGCGAGAGCTGGCTGCCGGCCAGGCCGATCGCCTCGCCCAGCTGGTCGAGCGTGAACCCGCGCTCGCCGCGGAAGTGACGGATGCGATGCCCCAGCGTCGCGAGGTCGGGTGAGCCTGCCTTCATGACTTAAGAATATAGAAAGATCGCAATTTCTTAACATCGGAAACACGCTGTCGGATGTCCCGAATTGGCGCATTCTGGAAACACGAACTTCTCCGGCACGACCGGAACCACGAGGAAAGGGCACGAAGATGACCATCTCCGACGTCGCACCCGGCACCGAGGCATCAGACCGCGCTCACGGAGAGCGTGGCACCACCGACAAGGCGCTTCGCGCGTGGGTCGACGAGATCGCGGGCCTCACCAAGCCCGACGAGATCGTGTGGTGCGACGGCTCGAAGCACGAGGCCGACCTGCTCACGAGACAGCTCGTCGCCGAGGGCAAGCTCATCAAGCTCAACCCCGAATGGCGCCCCAACAGCTATCTCGCGCGCACCGACCCCGCCGACGTCGCCCGGGTCGAGGACCGCACGTTCATCTGCTCGACCTACGAAGAAGACGCCGGCCCCACGAACAACTGGCGCGACCCGCGCGAGATGCGCGAGGAGCTCACCCACGTCTTCGACGGCTCGATGAAGGGCCGCACGATGTACGTCGTGCCGTTCTCGATGGGCCCGCTCGGCGGCCCGATCTCGCAGCTCGGCGTCGAGATCACCGACTCGCCCTACGTCGTGCTCTCGATGGGGATCATGACGCGCATGGGCGAAGCGGTCTACCGCCTGATCGAGGCAGGCGAGCCGTGGGTGCGCACCCTGCACTCGGTCGGGTACCCGCTCGTCGACGGTGTCGGCCACCGCCGCGCCGAGGTCGAATGGCCCAGCAATGACACGAAGTACATCGTGCAGTTCCCCGATTCGCGCGAGATCTGGTCGTACGGTTCGGGCTACGGCGGCAACGCGCTGCTCGCGAAGAAGTGCTTCGCGCTGCGCATCGCGAGCGTCATGGCCCGCGATGAGGGCTGGCTCGCCGAGCACATGCTGCTCATCAAGATCACCTCGCCCGAGGGCAAGTCGTACCACGTGGCGGCGGCGTTCCCGTCGGCCTGCGGCAAGACGAACCTCGCGATGCTGCGTCCGACGATTCCCGGCTGGAAGGTCGAGACCATCGGCGACGACATCGCCTGGATGCGGCCCGGCGCCGACGGCCGTCTCTACGCGATCAACCCCGAGGCCGGCTTCTTCGGCGTCGCTCCCGGCACCGGCGAGACGACCAACCCCACGGCCGTGCAGACGCTCTGGGGCAACACGATCTTCACGAACGTCGCGCTGCGCCCCGACGGCGACGTCTGGTGGGAGGGGCTCACCGACAAGGTTCCGGCGAACCTCACCGACTGGGAGGGCAACCCCTGGACGCCCGACTCGGGTCGTCCTGCGGCGCACCCGAACTCGCGGTTCACGGTCGCGGCCGCCCAGTGCCCGCAGATCTCGGATGACTGGGACGCGCACGACGGCGTGCCGATCGATGCGATCCTCTTCGGCGGACGCCGCGCGACGAACGTGCCGCTCGTGGCCGAGGCCCGCTCGTGGAAGCATGGCGTGTTCATGGGTGCCACGATCTCGAGCGAGAAGACGGCCGCAGCGGAGGGTACCGTGGGCGAGTTGCGCCGCGACCCGTTCGCGATGCTGCCGTTCTGCGGTTACAACATGGCCGACTACTGGGGCCACTGGGTGAAGATGGGCCGCGTGCTCGGCGAGAACGCGCCCAAGATCTTCCAGGTCAACTGGTTCCGCAAGGGCGCCGACGGATCGTTCCTCTGGCCCGGCTTCGGCGAGAACTCGCGTGTGCTCGAGTGGATCGTCGGTCGCGTCGAGGGTACCGCTGACACCGTCGACACCCCGATCGGCCTGCTGCCTGCTGCCGACTCGCTCGACCTCGACGGCCTCGAGATCTCCGACGAGGCGTTGGAGCACCTGTTCGACGTCGATCGCGACTCGTGGCTCTCCGAGTGCGACCTCACCGAGGAGTACTTCGCTCAGTTCGGCGACCGTGTGCCCGCCGCGCTCAAGGCCGAGCTCGCGAGCCTGCGGTACCACCTGCAGCACTCGTAGCACCCGCAGCACGCGCAGAACACGACCGGGGCCGCACACGCGAGTGCGTGCCCCGGTCTTCGTGCGAGCACGTGCCTTCGGTTCACCGGTGATGCGGACACGACGCGATCGCCGTACGATTCCCGCATCGACGTCACCGACGCGTCGACCGCAGTCGCGCTGCCCCTCGTGTCGATCACGTCCACGGTCGAGAGGGAGCATCATGGACGGGCCGTTCATCATCAGGGCGAAGTCGCGCATCAAGCCGGGGGTGTCGGCGGCGTACAAGCCATTGGCGCAGGAGATCTGCCGCCTCGTCGAGGAGGCCGAGCCGCGAGTGCTCGCCTTCAACATCTGGGTCGACGAAGCCGAGGGCTCGGAGATCGTCCTCCAGGTGCATCCCGATGCGGATTCGCTCGAATACCACCTTCAGATTCTCGGCGAGAAGGTGAGGTCGACGTTCGAGTTCGCGGAGTTCGAGAGTCTCGAGGTGTACGGCCCGCCGAGCGACCGCTTGCAGCACCTGTTCGAAGCGGAAGCTGCTGAGGGAGGTGTGAGCCTGACCTTCCATCCGATGCACTGGGGCGGATTCACGCGGTTGCAGTCTGCCGCGCCCTGACGACGTGGTCCTCACCGATTCCGCCGAATCACCGCTCACGCTCACGACGGCGCAAATCCGCCGGGTCTAGCGTGTGCCGCAGAGGGGGTGCGGCATGGAGCTCGACGGCGTGATCGCGATCAGCGGGGGGATCGCGATCGCGGGGGAGGTCATCGACATCCTGGGTGTCGTCGCGATCGTCGTCGGGGTGCTCTATGCCGCCATCGATGCCGGACTGCGTGGGCTGCGCCGCGTCAGCCCCGTCTACTCGAGATTCAAGCGGGTGCTCGGCCGGGCCATCCTGCTCGGGCTCGAACTGCTCGTCGCGGCCGACATCATCAAGACCGTCGCGGTGACGCCCACCCTCGACTCCGTCGTCGTGCTCGCGGTGATCGTGCTCATCAGGACGTTCCTCAGCTGGTCGCTCGAACTCGAGATCTCGGGTCGCTGGCCGTGGCAGAAGCGCAGTGCGGCAGCCGTGGCCGACGACGAACCTGCCGTGGCGGCCGAAGCGCGCTGAGATCGCGCTGGGGTGGACGGCAACGGACCAGCGAAGCCCTCAAGGTCGGGGGCCGACCCCCGGGTGCAGCCGCCAGGCGGCGACGACCCGCCGGTGGTGCGACCCCTGGGGAGGGCGCATGTCGATCAGTGCGACGGTGTCGAGCGCCACACGTTCACCCGCGCGCAGGCGCCCGTGGTGCTTTCGTGTGACGTGCGGGCGGAAGTCCGCCCGCAGATGGCCCGTGTCGACGCCCGCCCGGTGCAGCGCGTCGAGCGTGCGCTTCCGAAGCGCGGCCAGCTCGCCGCCGTCGCACACGAGCGTCACCGGCACGTCGCGGCGACGGCCGAACATCGCATCGTCGCCGGCTGTGGCACGCACGACGGCGGAATCCGCGGTCGCCACCCGTACCGCTTCGGCGACGATGCCGGCCGGATGCTCCGTGGCGAAGGGCTCGACGAGCGTGACGTGCAAGGGCCAGTCGGCAACGGTGAACTCATCGCCGGCGGCGAGCGGGACGAGCGGGAGCACGACGACGAAGCGCGCCATCCGGTGAGTCTAAACCGGGTGGCGCGCAGCGTCGAAGAGGTGGAACGCGGGTCGAAGCGCCGCGTCAGCGGGCGTCGTCGCCGTGCGGCTCGTCGAGCCGGCCGAGCACGCGCAGCATCGCTGCCGGGGCGTAGCGGAACTCGATCGTGCCGCTCGGGCCGGGCTCGGTGGTGCCGATGAAGGTGCTCGAACCCTCGTGCACGCGCACCCAGCCCTGCTGGAACAACAGGTCGGTGCCGATGACGAACGCCATCGCCGGGGTGTCGCCCTGTCGTACGGCGATCGAACCCTCGAAGACCTGCGAGGCCGAGGCATCCTGGTCTTCACGGCACTGCACACCGACCAGCGGGCGCACGATCGGCGTCGCGAAGCCGGGAGTCTCGAACGGGCTGGCCTTCGCGGCATCGGGCACGATGCCGAAGTTCACGCTCGTCGATGCGAGGCTGAGCGATGCCTGCCCGTCGAGTACGAGGCGACTCGATACGCGGAAGCGGTAGTAGAGCCGGCCGGCGTCGCGGGCGGCCGGCAGCACTGCAACGCTCGCCCAGTTGCGCGACCAGCTGAGGGGTGCACCCTCGCGGTTCGGCGGGTCGTAGAGCGCGGCGGTGACGCGCACGGCACCGTCGGGCTGCGTCGGCGCGGCACGCAGGGCGCTGCGTCCGCGGTCGCTCTCGGGCATCTCGTCGCGAACGGCCGTGAACGCGGGCAGCCGAAGCGGCTCCCAGTGGCGCAACCAGCCCTGAATGCCCGCCTGGATGCGGTCGAACGAGTTGCCGAGACCGTTCCGCGGCGAGCCCGCAGCGCCCTCGGCGCCGTCCTCGGCGTTGGGCAGGTCGTCGATGAGGTCGACGGGGATTTCGTCGAGGCGCGAGATCTCTCGGGCGCTCGAGACAGTGGCGATCGTCATGATGGTCCTCCGTGGGGGAATAGCTCGTGACATCCGAGAACCGGATGCGATTCCCTTACGCTACGAACCAGTCGCCGGCGAACCATCCGAGCAGGCACTGAGGTTTGTTCGGGGTGTCCCTGAGGCGAAGACGAGGTGTCCCTCGTTCGGGGGTTTCCGCCGCGCTCGCAGGTCGGTAAAGTCCAGCCATCCGACGCAGCTGTGGCCCGAGACGGCGGCCCAGGCGGGAGATCCTCCCGATGCGACGTTTCTCAAGGGGAAGACTGATGCGACGATTCAGCGCACTTGCGACGATCGCGACGCTCACGGGGGTGGCGCTCACCGCGCTCGCCACGCCGGCGACGGCCGCGCCGAACGGGCCGAAGCCGCCGTCTCCCGGCGATACGGTGCCGGTGGCCGAGCATCTCGTGGGACCGCTCACGTTCGATGTGACGCCGAATGGCACGCTCTACATCGGCCAGGACTTCGCGGGTTTGCTCACGAGGGTCTCGGGCGGGGCTTCCGAGGTCCTCGCGACCGGTCCCTCGATCGCCGCCGTCTCGACACTCGGCGACGTCGTGACCTGGGGTGAGCGCGAGGGTGACATGGAGCAGGTGTTCGCCTCCCGGCTCATGCAGCGCACCGCCGACGGAACGGTGACCTCGATCGACGTGCTCGCCTGGGAAGAGGCGAACAATCCCGACGCCGATGCCGAATACGGCTTCCGCGATCTCGCGCCCGACTGCCTCGAGCAGATCCCGCCATTCCTGCTGCCATTCGTCGGCCCGCACGGCGGAGCGATCGACACCCATGTGTACGGCTCGCTCATGCTGAAGGATGTGACGTACGTCGCCGATGCCGGCGCGAACGCCGTCCTCGCGGTCGATTCGGCTGGGAACATCTCGACGGTCGCCGTGCTGCCGCCGTCGAGTCTCATCGCGACGAACGAACTCGCCGCGTCGTTCGGCCTGCCGTCATGCGTCGTCGGTCACGAGTTCATCACCGAGCCGGTGCCGACCGACGTCGAGCTGGGCAACGACGGCTGGCTGTACGTAACGTCGCTTCCGGGCGGCCCCGAGGACGCGAGCCTCGGCGCCCGAGGTGCCGTGTACCGTGTGAACCCGGCGACGGGTGAGGTACAGCTCTACGCGTCCGGCTTCGCCGGTGCGACCGGCCTCGCCGTGGCCCCCAACGGCACGGTGTTCGTCGCCGAGATGTTCGGCAACCAGGTGTCGGTAATCACGAAGCGCGGCGAGGTCAGCTCCTTCGCGGAGGTCCCGTCGCCAGCAGGCGTCGAGTGGGAGCGCGGCCGGCTCTACGTGTCGACCGACGTGTTCGGCGACGGAAACATCGTCTCGATCGGCCTGAGGTAGCGCTCAGCCCCGGTCGGCGCGAGACGCGACTCAGACCAGCAATTGGTGCGCCGCGAGCTCGCGGTAGAGGGGCACGGCGGCGACGAGCTCGGCGTGGGTGCCCTCGCCGATGACGCGCCCCTCATCGACCACGACGATGCGGTCGGAGTCGATCACCGTCGAGAGCCGGTGGGCGATGACGATGAGGGTGCGACCGGCTGCCACGGCGTCGATCGCCTCGCGCATCATGCGCTCGTTGACGCCGTCGAGCGACGACGTCGACTCGTCGAGCAGCAGGATCGGCGGCGCGGCGAGCAGTGCCCGGGCGATCGCGAGACGCTGGCGCTCGCCGCCCGAGAGCATGATGCCGTCCTCGCCGACCGCCGCGTCGAGCCCGGCGAGGTCGCGATCGAGCACCGAGCCGAGGTTCACCGCCCGCAGCACGTGCTCGCACTCCGCGTCGGTCGCGTCGGGTGAGCCGAGCTTGAGGTTGTCGCGCAGCGAACCGGCCAGCACCGGAGCATCCTGCTCGACGTAGCCGATCTGCGCACGCAGCTGCACGCGGTCGATCGAGCGCAGGTCGAGCCCTCCCATGCGCACGACGCCGACCGACGGGTCGTAGAACCGCTCGATGAGGGCGAGCATGGTCGACTTTCCGGCGCCCGAGGGGCCGACGAGGGCGATGCGCTGCCCGCGCGGCACCCTGAACGACACGCCCCGAAGCACCGGCTGCCGGTCGGTGACCGACGGTTCGGGGAGATGCTCGTCGGGCGACTCATTGGCCGGGTCGGCGGGGTCGGACCGGGTGGTGGCGTAGGCGAAGTGCACGCCGTCGAACTCGATGGCGGGGGCCTCGGGCAGCACGCCCTCGTTCGCGTGGCCGACCATGAGCGCGAGCGGGGCGAGCTCGCGGTCGTGTGCGTCTTCGTCGGGCAGGTCGAGGATCTCCTGGATGCGGCCGAGCGCGCCGAGCGCCAGGTTCACCGAGGTGATCGCGCCGAACGCCTGGCCGAGGGGCAGGATCATCATGAACAGGAACAGGATGAACGCCACGAGGTTCGACACCGTGATCGCCCCCGACGCCACCCGGAACCCGCCGACCCCGAGCACCACGAGGAACGACACCTGCATGGCGATGCCGGCCACCGGCACGATGAGCGCCGAGATCTTCGCGACCTGGACGCCCATGGTCCATGCACCCTCGGCCTCGACCTCGACGTCGCGGACCTCGCGGTCGGTCGCGCCCGATGCCCGGATGGTGCGCACCGCGCTGATGGCACGCTCGACCGACGCCGCGACGTCGCCCACCTTCTCCTGCGCCGCGTGCGAGGCTTCGCGCACGCGGCGTGAGAGCAGGGTCACGGTCGTGACCGCGATGACGACGACGAGCACCGTGAGGCCGAGCAGCACGGGGTCGATGATGAGCATCGCGATGAGCGCGCCGACGAACGTGACGGCGCCGCCGATGGCCTCGACGAGGCCCTGCGTGAGCACGGCGCGCAGCATGGTCGTGTCGCTGCCGACGCGCGAAACGAGGTCGCCGGTGCGGCGGGTGTCGAACTCGGCGATGGGCAGGCGCAGGATCTTGCCGATGAGCTGCTTGCGGCTCGAGAGCACCACCCCCTCGCCGGTGCGCTGCAGCAGGTAGTGCTGGTAGCCGCTGATGACCCCGCTCACGATGACGAGGGCGACGAGGCCCCAGACGATCCAGCCGAGGGTCTCGCCCGCCTCGACGATGTTGATCACCTGCGCCACGAGCAGCGGCTGGGCGAGGCTCGTGAGTGCGCCGATGACGCTGAGCACCGCAACCCAGATGAGCACCGGACGGTGCTCGAAGAGGAACGGCAGCAGCTGCCGGAACGTCGCGCGTGGCCCGGTGGGCTCGGCGCCGCCTCCGCGGGCGAACGGCGATCTGCGCGGCGGTCGGATGCTTCGCGCGCTTCGGTCGGCCCGGTTCGATCGCCGGGTGGGGGTCTCTGTGGTGCTCATCGTCTCTTCCTCGGTGCGCGGCGGGCGGATGCTCCATCCGTCGGCCGTCTCATCACCGCAGAGCAGCCTACGTGGCCTACCTGCGTCCGTACTTCTTGTGCACCGCCTGCTTCGACACCTCGAGGGCGAGCGCGATGAGCTGCCAGCTGGAGCCACCGGCTCGCGCGCGGCGCACAGCCACGGCCTCGGCGCGGTCGAGCGCGAGGTTCAGCTCGACGCGGGCACGGCGCAGTTCGCGCAGTGCGCGGTAGGGATCGTCGCCGTCTGCGGCGGCGATCGCGGTGCGGAGGGTCCGGTCGTCCATGGCGTCAACCGTAGTTGACGCCGCCCGCACCTGTCAATTCAGGTTGACGACGACCGCTTCGGTCGGCAACGGATGTCGGCACTGCGCACTATCGTGGGTGCTTGTGTCGCAGCCAGTCATCGTCGCCAGAGACCTCGTGAAGCGATACGGCGAGTTCGCCGCTGTCGACGGCATCTCGTTCGAAGTCGCGCCGGGCGAGTCGTTCGGGCTGCTCGGCCCGAACGGCGCGGGCAAGTCGACGACCATGCGCATGGTCGGCGCGGTCTCGACGCGCACTGCCGGAGACCTGGCGATCCTCGGGCTCGACCCCGACCGGTTCGGCCCCGAGATCCGTTCGCAGCTCGGCGTCGTGCCCCAGTCCGACAACCTCGACACCGAGTTGCGGGTTCGCGAGAACCTGCTGGTGTACGGGCGGTACTTCGGTCTGCCGCGCAGGTTCGTCGCCGAGCGCGCCGACGAACTGCTCGCGTTCGCCCAGCTCGAAGACAAGGGCAAGGCCAAGGTCGACTCGCTCTCGGGCGGAATGAAGCGGCGGCTCACC
>Ga0247819_10001608_pt1 | contig 12104 bp, 12 predicted proteins | sample 13C_Xylose_Day6_FD_193428 | JGI IMG/M metagenome (GOLD analysis project Ga0247819, IMG submission 193428) | Soil microbial communities from agricultural site in Penn Yan, New York, United States - 13C_Xylose_Day6 | ecosystem: Environmental > Terrestrial > Soil > Agricultural land | place: USA... | reverse complement strand
CGCGCCGGCACGTCCATTTCCTGAAGCGTCAGCGCCATCAGGCCCGCGGTCACGTTCTCGCCCGAGGCGACGACCGCGTCATATTCGCGTGCGTCGAACAGGGGTGAGGTCGCCTCGACCCAGCCCACGAGTTCATTCGTCTTGCCCGACATGGCACTGACGATGACAATGACGTCATATCCGCGTTCGACTTCGCGTTTGACCTTCTGAGCAGCATTCTTGATGCGCTCAAGGTCGGCCACCGAAGTGCCGCCGAATTTCATCACCAGAAGCGGCATCCCTTGCCCCCCAGCAGCCACATATTTCGGGGCGTTCTAGGGGGGGCACGGCGAAAGGGCAAGGGAGGAAAGGACGTGGGATCATTTGCCGGCAGCCTTTTCGGGCCAATGCGGCAAACATCGCTGAACTATGGGAAAACTGGTCGGGGCGAGAGGATTCGAACCTCCGGCCTACGGTACCCAAAACCGTCGCGCTACCAGGCTGCGCTACGCCCCGAACCGAGGCTTGTCTAGCCGCTGCCGCGGGAAGGGGAAAGAGGAAATCGCAGTCGCCGCGCTTAGTTGCAGCGCGCGAGGGCGGTTTTCTGCGGCAGGGCGGGATGGGCCAGCACCATACCCGGCCGGATACCCAGTCGCGCGGCCTCTCCGCCCGCGACTTCCAGCACCATCAGACGGGCAGGAGCAGGGTCGCCCACCTGCGCACCGGGAATCGAAGTCTCATCCAGCGGGCGGGCATTGGGATGCACGTGACGCACGGCACCGCGCGAATCGATAAAGATCATGTCCAGCGGAATCAGCGTGTTGCGCATCCAGAAGCTGACCGATTGCGGTTGTTCATAGATGAACAGCATGCCCGCATCTGGGGCCAGTTCGCGGCGGAACATCAGCCCCTGCGCGCGTTCGTCGGGATCGTCCGCGATCTCGACCGTGACCGAGACCGGCGCGGCCCCGCCCAGAAAGATCGCCTTGTCGGTGCTACAGACCGGGGCCGCGGCAAGCGCCGCCACCGGTGAGGTCATCATCACGAGAACAGCTGCGACCAGCCAATTCATACCGCGCCCGCAACCAGCCGCATTTTAGCGAGCGCGGCCGCTCCCCCCAACATTGGCCCCTTGGCCTCCTGCGCTGCACGCTCCCATGACATGACCTGCGCGGCCATCAGCCCCCGCCGGCCATCGACGACGCGCAGCGCGATCGCCTCGCCCACCGCCAGATCGGAAAAACCGGAATGGCGCAGGACCTCGACATGCAGGAACACGTCGGCCTTTTGTTCAAATATATTGGCAAAGCCAAAGCCCTTGGCCTTGTCGAACCACTTCACCCGCGCCGGCAGCAGCGGCAGGCGCGCGACCTCATCGGGGGTGGCGGCGCAAAGATCGGCAATGGCGGGCATCGGCTCGCTGGCCGGGGCGTCGATCGACAACACCTCGACCGCCTGCACGCCGCGCGCGGTATTCTGGACCATGGCGCGAACACGCGCGCCCTCGGCCACCGAGCTTTGTCCAAAATTACGCAGAACGTTGGAATGCAGCAGGATATCCGATCCGCCGTCAGGATCGGTCAGAAAACCGAAACCCTTCCCGCCATCGAACCATTTGACGACTCCGACTATCTCTCGGAGCTGATCGTCGCCCACACTCATGCGTCCACCCTACTCATGGCCCTGATCTTGCTCAGACGTGTCTTAGGGATCAATTCACAACGCAAAGATGAACGGGTCCCGGACTGCTCAGTCCTGGTCAGGTTTTCCATACCATGTATAAAACATTCCCTCTCATCAAGGGTTAAGACGTGTTACCAACCATAAACTTTGATCTGATACATTAGTGGAACTGCGCAAATCGCTATTATGTTTGGCAAAATCACGGCGAATCCACTGAAATCTGTCGTGTAGACGGAAGGCACCGTCTGCCCAGAATTCGATCTGAACCGGACGAATTCTGTATCCGCCCCAGTGCGGAGGACGTGACGGTCGCAACCCCAGATTGATACCCTGCTTTGCAGCCTCAGCCATCAGGGCCGCTCGACTTTCCAGCGGCCGGCTTTGCTTCGACGCCCAGGCCCCGATCCGCGATTGCAGGGCACGTGAGTCGTAATAGGCATCGGCCAACTCCGGCTCGACCCGACTGACATGGCCGCGCACCCGAATCTGACGGCGCAGGCTTTTCCAGTGCATCACGAAGGACGCGACGCCGGTGGCCTCGATCTGGCTGCCCTTGGCGCTTTCGAAATTGGTATAAAAGACAAAGGCGCCGTTTTCACCCTCGCCCTCGATCTCTTTCAGCAGGACCATGCGCACATCGGGCAGCCCTTGGGCATCGACCGTGGCCAGCGCGATGGCATTGGCGTCATTGGGTTCGGTTTTGCTGGCCTCGGCCAACCAGTCGCGCGCAATGACGAAAGGGTCATCCCCGGCAAAAATTCCCGTGCGATCAGTCATGGTGATACTGCTTGATGCCTCCTTGCAGTTGTCCTAATCCTGCCGAAACGTAGAAGCGCTAGGGGCAGCATCATGTCAAGTGAAGCCGGTATGGGGCTGATGAAAGGCCGTCGCGGCCTCATCATGGGGCTCGCAAACGACAAGTCAATCGCCTGGGGCATCGCCAAGGCGCTGGCCGACCAAGGGGCCGAACTGGCCTTTTCCTATCAGGGCGATGCTCTGAAGAAGCGCGTCGAGCCGCTGGCCGCGCAGCTTGGCTCGGACCTGATCGCGGAATGCGACGTTGGGGATGAATCCTCGATCGACGGGCTGTTCGCCGCCATTGCCGAGCGCTGGGACAGCATCGACTTCATCGTCCATGCGATCGGGTTCTCGGACAAGGAACAGCTGCGCGGGCGCTATGCCGACACGACGCGCGACAACTTCCTGCTGACCATGGACATCTCGGTCTATTCCTTCACCGCCGTGGCGCGCCGCGCGGCCGCGATGATGCCGAATGGCGGCTCGATGGTCACGCTGACCTATTACGGCGCGGAACGCGTCATGCCGCATTACAACGTCATGGGCGTTGCCAAGGCCGCGCTGGAAGCCAGCGTCCGCTATCTGGCCGAAGATCTGGGCAAGGACGGCATCCGCGTGAACGGCATCTCGGCCGGTCCGATCAAGACGCTGGCGGCATCCGGCATTGGCGATTTCCGCTATATCCTGAAATGGAATGAGCTGAACTCGCCCCTGCGCCGCAACGTGACGCAGGACGAGGTCGGCAAGTCGGCCCTGTATCTGCTGTCGGATCTGGGTTCGGGCGTCACCGGCGAAACCCATCACGTCGATGCGGGCTATCATGTCGTCGGCATGAAGGCCGTTGACGCGCCCGACATCGCCACCACCAAGAAGGACTGATCCCCAGCCATGAGCGTCGAGCAGGTCATTGCGCTTGTCTCGGCGCTGTCGCTGGCGATCCTGACGCCGGGCCCGGCGATCATCGCGACGGTGCAGACCGCCTTCGCGCATGGTCGGGCACGCGCCCTGCCCTATGCACTGGGTCTGGCCACGGGCGCATCGCTGTGGTGCATCTTTGCGCTGGCGGGACTGGCGGTGCTGTTCAAGCTGCACCCGCCGCTGTTCATGGCGATGAAGGTCTTTGGCGGAGTTTACCTGCTGTGGTTCGCATGGGCGCTATGGCGCGCCTCGACCCAGCCGCTGCCTCAGGCCGCAGGAGGCACCTCCAAGGGCTTCTGGGGCGGGATCGCGCTGAATCTCTCGAACCCCAAACCGGCGCTGTTCTATGCGGCACTGATTCTGTCGGTGTTCCCCGAGCCGATGGCTCCGCAGCGTCAGGCCTTGATTTATGCGATATGTCTTGCCACCGAGCTGTTCTGGTACACGCTTGTTGCAGTTCTGATGTCGACAGCGGGGATGCGGAGGCGCTATTTTGGCGCAAAAATCTGGATCGACCGGGCTGCGGCCATTGCGCTGGCACTGCTGGGCCTGATGTTGATCATCAAGCACTGAAAGGACTGAACGAATGAACGACCGCCTGCCGCATGAGCGTGGCTTCCATATCAGCTGGGACCAGATGCACCGCGATGCGAGGGCCTTGGCATGGCGCCTGGACGGACGCGAATGGCGCGCCATCCTTGCGATCACCCGTGGCGGCCTGGTCCCCGCGATGATCGTCGCCCGCGAGCTGGACGTGCGCACCATCGACACGATCTCGGTCAAATCCTACAAGGCCGTCGGCGCCGAGGCCAAGCAGGGCGAGATCCAAGTCCTGAAAGCCCCCGACCATGAGCTGATGGCCGATGGCGAGGGCATCCTGGTCATCGACGATCTGGTCGATTCCGGCCGCACGCTGGAGCATGTCCGCAAGCTGTATCCCAAGGCGCATTTCGCCACCGTCTATGCCAAGCCGAAAGGCCGCCCGATGGTCCAGACCTATGTGACCGAGGTCAGCCAGGACACCTGGATCTTCTTCCCCTGGGACATGGCGCTGCAATACGTCCAGCCCTATCGCGGAGAAGACTGATCCCCGCAACGCCTGCGCGCTGCACGCAACCACATCGCGATATGTCTGAAAACCCCGGCAATTGCTGGGGTTTTTTGCTGTGACCCACGGACACTGCGCGTAGACGGGCCATACACCGCAATCGTTATACAACACCCCATTGACGACATGCGCGCTTGGCGCAGCGCCGCGCGTTTCATTGCAGATGAGGGTAAGTGTTTCAGCCGATCGGCAGTGAGTGCGGGGAACGATCTCCCGTTGGGCAACGAGGGATTGCCCCGGTGGATTGCTGATCGCTTGCACGCCGTCGACGCGCAGTTTGATCAACCTGTCCTGCTATCTTTATCAATGACCGGCGCGCCCATTGCGGGGCGCGCCGGTTCTCAGATCAATCCGCGCCAGCAGGCAGTTCCACGCCCTTCGACAGATCGAAGGAGGGCGCGACCTGCAGCGGGGGATGCTCGGCCAGCGTCTTCATATGTGCCGCCAGCAAGTCCTGAATCGGCCCCATCAACCACTGTTTGCGCTCGTTGGTGTAGGTGCGGTCGGTCTCCAGATCGAACTCCTCGAAGGGGTCGTAGTGAAGGTTCATCGCCATCGGAAATTTGAGGTTTTCCCAATTCCCGAAAAAGCCTTCCGAGGTGGCGAAATGCATCTTCCATTTGCCCAGCCGGACGGCGCGGATGGTGTTGCCTTCGTAATAGATGAAATCATTCCGGTTCGTGTGGTCGGACTTGCCCAGCCACCAGTCCAGATTGTTCACGCCGTCGATTACCTGGTTCTTTTCCTTCATGACGCGGTCCGCCACATCCGGGACGCCAGCCGCCGCCGCGAGGGTGGTGAAGACATCCATATTGGTCTGGATGCCGTTCATCACCCGATCGCCCGGAATATGGTCCGGCCAGCTGACGATGAAGGGCACGCGGTTGCCACCTTCATAGGTGGTCATCTTGCCCCCGCGGAAGGGCGTTCTGCCGCCATTGACGCGGGCACCCACATCGGGGCCGTTGTCGGTGGACCACACGACGATGGTGTTATCCATCTCGCCCATGGCTTCCAGCTTGCCCAGCAACTCACCGACCTGTATGTCATGTTCGATCATGCCCGAGCCGTAGACATCGTCCTCCATCGTCGCATCCAGCGCGAGGTAACGGTTCTTGTCGTTGAGATGCTGGTAAAGATGCATCCGGCTGGGGTTCAGCCAGACGAACCACGGTTTGTTCGCCTCGCCCGCGCGCTTCACGAAATCAAGGCTGGCATTCATGAACTCTTCGTCGACATTCTTCATCCGCTCGATGGTCAGCGGACCGGTATCCTCGATCCGCTGCTTGCCCACGACGCCGAAGCGCGGATCGACCGTCGCGTCATCCGTATCGGTGGCCCAGCTGTGCAGCACGCCCCGCGGGCCGTATTTGGCCTTGAAGGCGGGGTCTTGGGGATAATCCTTCTGCTCGGGGATCTCTTCCGAATTCAGGTGATAGAGGTTGCCGAAGAACTCGTCGAAGCCGTGGACGGTGGGCAGGTGCGAGTTGTTGTCACCCAGATGGTTCTTGCCGAATTAGCCGGTGGCGTAACCCTCGGCCTTCAGGACCTCGGCCAAGGTCGGCGACCCCGCCTTCAGGCCCAAAGGCGAGCCCGGCAAGCCCACCGAGGTCATGCCCGAACGGATGGGATATTGCCCGGTAATCAGTGCCGCGCGGCCCGCGGTGCAGGAAGGCTGGGCATAGTGTTCGATGAACATCAGCCCTTCCTTGGCCAGCTTGTCGATATTCGGCGTCGTGTAGCCTACGACGCCATGGCCATAGGCGCTGACGTTCATCCAGCCGACATCGTCAGGATAGATGATCAGGATGTTTGGCTTATCGGCAGTCGCCTCTTGGGCGATGGCGGAAGAGCCAAACAATGTCTGCGCGGCAAGGGCAGACAAGATGAGTACGGTTTTGGCAGAAAGACGTGGGTAGACGGATGGCAGATGCATTCAGTTCTCTCCCAGGTAAATGTAGTGCCTTGTCGTTAAACTCCTGCGGCGTGCCCCGATCTGCGGGGCAGTCGAAAACCGGACCCATGACAGCAGGGCATCGCCCTGTTTCTGCTTCGGGTTTCAGGTGACCGTTCAGATCAACTAATGTTGAGCAATGAAGAGTTGCGGCGTCAAGTTCCGGCGCGCCGCTTGCGGACGATATGCGTCAAGCAGCCCCTTGGGGCTGGATGTTGCAGGGGCGCGTTCCTTGCCTAGAACGGCAAGGAACTTCCGTCATAATCCAGAAAGCTGCCGGTGCTGTGCAGGTCCAGCGCGTCGAAGCGGGCGATAAGGCCCTGCACCGAGGTCTCGACGGTGATTTCGGCGCCTGATCCACCCATATCGGTCTGGACCCAGCCGGGATGGTAAATGCCGACCGCGATGCCTTCATGCCGCAGGTCGGCGGCCAGATTGCGACCAAGGTTCAGCACCGCCGCCTTGGAGGCGCGATAGATGTAGCTGCCGCCGGGCGCGCGGGTATCCGAGCCCATCTGCGATGAGATGATGGCGATCTTGCCACCGGCCTTGCGCAGCGCGGGCAGCAGTGCCTGCACCGTCAGGAACACGCCGGTCACGTTCACGGCGAAGGCGGCGGCCCAATCCTCGGGCGGAAAGCCGCGATCCAGCTTTTGCCCGCGATCCAGATAGACCCCGGCATTGCAGACCAGCAGGTCCAGCGGACGCGCGCCCAATGCCGTGACCAAAGGTGTCAGCCCATCGGGTTGGGCCACGTCGCAGGGAACCAGATCGCCAGTGGCCTTGCGGCTGGTGCCGATGACATCATCACCGCGCGCCGCCATGGCTGCCAGCAGCCCTGCCCCGATCCCTCGGTTTGCGCCGGTGATGATCGTTGTCATCGCGCTACCCGTTCCCGCGCACGAAACGTGCGGCTTCTTCGGCGGCGCGGCGCAGGGCGTTGGATTTGTTCACCGTTTCCATGAACTCGGCCTCGGGGTCGCTGTCATAGACGACGCCGCCACCGGCTTGGATATAAAGCGTGTGATCCTTGACCACACCGGTGCGCAGCGCGATGCACATGTCCATCTCGCCATTCGCGGCGAAGTAACCCACGCCACCGGCATAGACGCCGCGCTTTTCGGGCTCCAGCTCGTCGATGATCTGCATGGCGCGGACCTTCGGCGCGCCCGAGACCGTGCCTGCGGGCATCCCTGCCAGCAGCGCGGACAGGGCATCCTCGCCCTCGCGCAGCTCACCCACCACGTTCGAGACAATATGCATGACGTGGCTGTAGCGCTCGACGATGAATTGCTCGGTCGGTTTCACCGTGCCCATTTTCGCCACCCGACCGACATCGTTGCGGCCAAGATCCAGCAGCATCAGATGCTCGGCCAGTTCCTTCTGGTCGGACAGCAGATCGGCTTCCAGCGCATTGTCTTCCTCGGGCGTGGCACCGCGTTTGCGGGTGCCCGCGATGGGACGCACCGTCACCTCGCCGCCGCGCAGACGCACGAGGATCTCGGGCGAGGCACCGACGATCTGGAAGCCGCCGAAGTTCAGGTAGAACATGAAGGGCGAGGGGTTCGTGCGGCGCAGGCTGCGATACAGCGCAAACGGCGGCAGCGGGAAATCCATCGCCCAGCGTTGCGAGGGCACGACCTGAAAGATGTCGCCCGCGCGGATATAGTCCTTGGCCTTCTCGACTGCGGCCAGATAGGCGGGTTTGCTGAAATTGCTGCGCAATTCGCCGACCTTCAGGTCATGGCCAAGCGCGCGCGGCTCGCTGGGCTGACGGTCAAGCGAGCGCAGCGCCTCCATCAGGCGCTCGGCGGTCTGGGCATAGGCGGCGCGGGCGGGCGTGCCGCCCTGATGCCATGCCGGGGCGCAAAGCAGGACCTCGCCCTTGACGCCGTCCAGCACTGCCACGACCGAGGGGCGCATCATCACCGCATCAGGCAGGCCCAGCGGGTCGGGATTCACATGCGGCAGGCGCTCGACCAGACGGATCATGTCATAGCCGAGATAGCCGAAAAGCCCCGCTGCCCCGGCAGGCACGCCGTCGGGCATGTCGATGCGGGATTCAGTGATCAGGGCGCGCAAGCTGTCCAGCGCCGGGCGGTCATCGGTGGTGAACTCATCCGAATAGCGCGCCGTCCGGTTGATCCGGGCCACGCCGTCGCGGCAGTCCCAGATCAGGTCGGGCTTCATGCCGACAAAGGAATAACGGCCCCGCACCTCGCCGCCGGTCACGCTTTCCAGCATGAAGCTGTTGGGCGCGGCCTCGGCCAGCTTCAGCATCAGGCTGACCGGGGTGTCCAGATCGGCGGCCAGACGGATGGTCAGAAGCTGGTTGCGCCCCTCGCTCCAGCCGCGTTCGAAATCGGTAAAGTCGGGAGAGATGTCCATCACTGCATCTGCGTGTTCACCGCGTCGATCGCGGTCTGGTTCACGGTCACGCCGCTTTGCGCCTGAACGGCGCGGGTGAAGTAGTCGAACACGTCCTGACGCATGGAATCGCCCAGACGGTTGGCGATGCTGTCGCGCATCTGCCCAGCCTCGGGGGCATCGGTCGCGGCGGCATGGACCTGATCCAGCGTGACAAGGAAGACGCGATTGTCGGCATCGACGATCTCGGCCTCGCCCGGCTCGGTGATTTCAAAGGCCTTGCTAACGACTTCCTGCGGCACGCCGTTGATGAAGCCGCCACGGGTCAGGCCGGTTTCCGCATGGCCCTTTTCGGGGGCTTGCTGGGGGATGACCGGGGTCGGCGCGGGGGCCGCACCCACCGCCTGCGCGACCGGGGCGGTCGCCGCCGCCGGAGCAGGATTCGCGGGCTCGATCGCGGCGGCATTGGCCAGCTTGCGTTCCTCGGCCAGCGCCATCAGCTGGCGCATGGTTTCGTTCTGCAGCCAGTCGGCAGCAACGCGGTCCTTCACCTCGGCGAAGGGGATCAGGGCCGGAGGCTCGATCTTGTCCAGACGCAGGGCGAAGATGCCGCCATCCTCGAAGGTATAAAGCTCGGGGAAGTCGGACTGGGTGACCTCGGCGGCGTGCTGGCGGAATTCGGGATAGGCCGCGATGCTGCCCGGATCGTCGCCGGTGCTGGCGGTCCAGTCGATCTGCCCCAGTTGCATGTGGGTTTCCTTGACCAGATCCTCCAGCGTCGCGCCGCCAGCCATCAGGTCGGTAATCGAGGCCGATTGCTCATCGATCTGGCGACGGGCGCGGTCGATCGCGGCCTCAAGGCGCAGATCGCCCTTGGCCTGTTCGAAGGTGACGTCGACCGGCTCAAGAATGGCGTTCATCGAGTACAGCGCCGGGCCCAGATCGCTGCTGACCGGGCCGGCGATGCCGGGCTGGTCCAGCGCAAAGACGGGTGCACCCGCCGGACCCAGATCGGCCTGCGAGACCTCGCCCAGATCCAGATCGGCCAGCGTCAGGCCACGTTCGGCGGCCAGCTGTTCAAAGCTGATCTCATGCTTGTCCAGACGGGCCTTGGCCTCTTCGGCGGCGGCGACGGTCGGAAAGACCAGACGCTCGACCATGCGGCGCTCGGGCTGCTGGTATTCGTCCTTGCGCTGCTCATAAAGGTCGCGCAGGGCCTGATCGTCCACCTCGACGGTCTTTTCGATCATCTCGGGGGTCAGCCAGACATAGGTGATCTTGCGGATCTCGGGATGGGTGAAGCGGTCGGCATTGGCCTTGTGCCATGCTTCCAGCGTCGCATCGTCGGGCGTGGCAATCGGCGCGGCCAGATCGGCGGCGGTCAGTTCCTGCCAGTGGATGTCGCGGGTTTCCAGCAGCCAGCCCAGCGAGCGGTCGGTGACCGGCTGCGGGGCCTTGATCCCGGCCAGCGTCGCCTGTTGCAGGATGACGCGTGCCGCGTCCATGCGCAGGTCATGTTCGAAATCGGCTTCGCGGATACCTTCGCGCTGCAGCGTATCGGCATAGCGGGCGCGGTCGAACTTGCCGTCGATGCCCTTGAAGGCGGCGGCATTGGTGATCTGTTCGGCCACGGCGTGATCGCCGACCGAGATGCCCAGACGGTTCGCCTGATCCTCAAGCGCGGCCGAGACCATCAGCCGCGACAGCGCCATCTGGTCCAGCCCCATGGCCTTGGCCTCGGCAGCGGTCGGCTGCTTGCCGGTACGTGCCGCGAAGTCCTGCATTTCGTTGCGCAAGGCCCGCGCATAGTCCTGCGAGGACACTTCGACCTCGCCCACCGATCCGATATCCGCCGTGCCGCCCGAGAAATTGGTGACGCCGAAGCCTCCAAGCCCCAGGACCAGCATCCCCATCAGCAACCAGACGATGGTCGATTTGCCCTTGCCGCGCATTAGCTGTCCTGCCCGTTTTTTTCGTCCTTGCAGTCTTTAGGGTGCTGCGGGCCCCACGGCAAGTGCCGCGACCCTGACGGACGCGGCACGCCTGCTCACAAGCGCGCGGGGCGCGCGCTTAGCCGCGAAAACCCGCCAGCCGCCGCATCAACGTGCCGATCCCGGCGACGTCGGCATTGGCAAAGGCGATGCGGACATGGCGCGCGCCGTCCGCGTCGCCCTCGGGCATGAACATGGTGCCGGGCAGCAGCAGCACGCCCGCCTCGCGCACCAACCGCTTGGCCAGTTCCGGCGAAGGCAGGTCAAAAGGATGCTCGACCCAAGCGAAATAGGCCCCGCAGCCCTTGACCTTCCAGCCCTCCAACGAGGCCATCCCGGCATCCATCGCCGCGCGGCGGGCAAGGATCTCGGCCCGCTCACCGGCCAGCCATTCGGTCAGGTTCGCCATGCCCCAAGCCGCACCGATCTGGCCGATCTGGCTGGCGCAGATGGCGACGGTATCAAGGAACTTCTCGATCTCGATCATCCGGGCTTCGCTGGCCACCACAGCGCCGATGCGGTGCCCTGTCAGGCGATAAGCCTTGGAAAAGCTGTACAGATGGATCAGCGTGTCGCCCCAATCGGGATCGGCGAACAGGTGATGCGGCGCGCCGCTGCGGCTGTCGAAATCGCGATAGGTCTCATCCACGATCAGCGCCAGATTGCGCGAGCGCGCCAGATCAAAGAAGGCGCGCAGCGTTTCCGCCGGATATTCCGCCCCCGAGGGGTTGTTCGGGCTGACCAGCACGATGGCGCGGGTGCGGTCGGTGATCAGCTTTGCGGCCTCGGCGGCATCGGGGATCATCCCCTGCCCGCAATGCAGCCCGACCGAGCGGATGCCCTGCATGTCCAGCCACATCTTGTGGTTGAAATACCACGGCAGCGGCAGGATGATTTCATCGCCCGGCCCGGCCAGCGTCTGGATCGTGGCGCAGAAGGCCTGGTTGCAGCCCTGAGTGATCGCGACCTGCTCGGGGCGGATCACGCCGCCATAGGCGCGGCTCCAATCCGTGGCCACGGCCTCGCGCAGCTCGCTGCGGCCCAAAACCGGGCCGTAGAAATGCGCGTCGGGCTGGTTGAGCGCGGCTTCCGACATGGCACGGCGCAGCGGTTCCGGCGGCGGATCGACCGGGGCGGCCTGGCTCACGTTGATCAGCGGGCGCTCGGGGGTGAAGGTGACGCCTTCCAGCCAGCGCCGCGCCTCCATTACGGGCGGGCGGAAGGTGGCGGCAATGGCGGGGTTCAGGGGAAGCATCGGATCACTCGTTTGTCCCGTTCAGGCGCAGGGCGCCAAAATCGGGAGGGG
>Ga0247819_10001607_pt1 | contig 12104 bp, 9 predicted proteins | sample 13C_Xylose_Day6_FD_193428 | JGI IMG/M metagenome (GOLD analysis project Ga0247819, IMG submission 193428) | Soil microbial communities from agricultural site in Penn Yan, New York, United States - 13C_Xylose_Day6 | ecosystem: Environmental > Terrestrial > Soil > Agricultural land | place: USA... | reverse complement strand
CCGGTGTACGTGATCGTGCCCGAGGACGACCTCGCCGGCGCCGTCGAGGTGCTGGCGGCGTCGGACGGCATCGACTCCGTGGCGGTCGCCTCCGAGGACTCCCCGACCGGGCAGGCGGGCGTCGAGGTCGAAGACGGCGAGCCGGTGCTCACCGCGGTCGGCCCGCCCGGCACGCCGGTTCCGGAGGCGACGGTCTCGGACGGCGACGTGCTGGTGATCGGCACCCTGACGGATGCCGCAGACTCTCTCGCCGCCGAGGACACGGTGCGCGAGCTCCGCGCCGACCTGGATGACGCGCTCGGTGCGGGAACCGCGATCGTCGGTGGCGAGACAGCGACCGACATCGACACCAACGACACGTCGACGCGCGACCGGACCGTCATCATCCCGGTCATCCTGCTGGTGATCCTCCTGATCCTGATGCTGCTGCTGCGGTCGATCCTGGCCCCCGTCCTGCTCATCACGACGGTGATCCTGTCGTTCGCCACCGCGCTCGGGGTGAGTGCGCTCGTCTTCAACTCGGTCTTCGGATTCCCCGGCGCCGACCCCGCGGTGCCGCTGTACGGGTTCGTCTTCCTGGTCGCCCTGGGCGTGGACTACAACATCTTCCTGATGTCTCGCGTGCGCGAGGAGTCCCTCGTCCACGGCACGAGACCCGGCATCCTGCGGGGTCTGGTCGCGACCGGCGGCGTCATCACCTCGGCGGGTCTCGTGCTGGCGGCGACGTTCGCAGCGCTGGGCGTCATCCCGATCCTGTTCCTGGTGCAACTGGCCTTCATCGTCGCGTTCGGTGTGCTGCTCGACACGTTCGTCGTGCGGTCGCTCCTCGTGCCCGCCCTGTCGTACGACATCGGCCGAGCGATCTGGTGGCCGTCGAAGCTCGCGCGGTTCGACGGGAAGCAGACGGGGCGTGACGCGGGCTCTCCCGAGTCCTCGCCCGCAGACGTCCACGCTCAGCTGCCCATCGACGCCCCGCTGCCGACGGACACGGATGCCGAAGTCGTCGCGGACGACGGACACCCTCTCACCCGCGAGGAGTACAGGCGTACGCTCGAATCATGAGCAAGGCGCTGTTCATCGTCGATGTCCAGAACGATTTCACCGAGGGCGGTGCGCTCGGCGTGGAGGGTGGGGATGCCGTCGCGCAGCGCATCTCGGAATACCTGGTGACGCACGCCGAGGAGTACGCCGTCATCGTCGCCTCGCGCGATTGGCACCACGGCGAGGGCGACAACGGCGGGCACTTCAGCGCGGAGCCCGACTTCGTCGACACGTGGCCCGTGCACTGCGTGAGCGGCACCGAGGGCGCCGAGTACGACCCCGGCTTCGACACGTCCGCGGTGACGCACCACGTCAAGAAGGGGCAGGGCAGGCCGGCGTATTCGCTGTTCGAAGGCACCACCGACGACGGCGTGACCGTGGCGCACCTGCTCGAGGAGCACGGCGTCGTGGACGTCGACGTGGTGGGCATCGCGACGGACTACTGCGTACGCGCGTCGGCTCTCGATGCCATCGAGCACGGACGGCACGTGCGGGTCCTCACCGACCTCGTCGCCGGTGTCGCGTCCGACTCGAGTGACGCCGCACTCGCCGAGCTCGCCCACGCGGGGGCCGAGCTGCGCCACTCCGGTCTCGACGGCGGTGAGTGAGCCCACCGACGAGGCGCTGACGTCCGTAGGCGTCCGAGCGGCGCTCGAGGCCGCGGCATCCGTCGAGGAACGGGCGAAGATCCGGCGGCGCATGACCGACGAGCGCACCGAGGTCATCGGCGTGCGCATGGGCACGGTCTTCGACATCGCCAAGACGAATGCACGGATGCCGCTGGCCGAGGTCGACCGCCTGCTCGACTCCGATGTCTACGAGCTGCGCATGGTGGCGGTGTCGATCCTCGACTTCCAGGCCCGAGCGAAGGATGCCGACCGCGCCGCACTGTACGAGCTCTGGATGCGACGCCTGGACCGCATCGACACGTGGGACTACATCGACCGTGCGGCACCGCGCGTGGTCGGCGGCTATCTGCTCGACAAGCCCCGCGACGTGCTGTTCGACCTCGCACGGTCGGAGGATCGGTGGCACCGCCGCACCGCGATCACCGCGGCGTTCTGGATCATCCGCGCGCGTGACCTCGACGACCCCCTCGCGCTGTGCGAGGTGCTGGCCGCCGACCCCGAGCACCTGGTGCAGACGAACGTCGGCGTGGCGCTACGGGAGATCGGGCGGGTCGACCGCGCGCGCCTGGAGGAGTTCCTCGCTCGTCGCGGCGACGATCTGAGTGCGCACGCGCGGCGAACCGCGCGCTCCGCCCTCGCGTGATGCGCACCACACGCTAGCCTCGGGTCTTGTGACCGCGATCCGCCCCCTCGCCCCCGGCGACCATGATGCATGGCTGCCGCTCTGGCGCGGGTACCTGGAGTTCTACGAGTCCGACCTGTCCGACGAGCAGACCGAGCTGACGTGGCACCGCCTCCTCGATCCCCAATTCCCGATCCACGGCGCCATCGCGGCCGACGAGCAGGGCCAGGCGGTCGGACTCGTCCACTGGCTGACCCACGCGGCCACGTGGTCCGCGACACCCTACGTCTACCTCGAAGACCTCTTCGTCGCCCCTGACACCCGCGGTACCGGTGCGGGTCGTGGGCTCATCGAGCACGTCACGGAGTGGGCGCGCGCGCACGATGCGGCGAAGGTCTACTGGCTCACGCATGAGACCAACCGCACGGCCCGCTCGCTCTACGACCGCGTGGCGAGCGAAACCGGGTTCGTGCACTACGAGATCGGACTGAACCGATGATGACCGACGCCGCGCCCGCCGAGCGCTCCACCGGCGACCTCGTCGCCACGCTGCTGCTGATCGGGTTCTCGGTCGGCGCCGCGGTGGTGTTCTTCTTCGTCTCGCTCGCCTGGGCCATCGGCAGCTACGACAACACGCTCGCCATCGTGCTCGGCGGCTACATGCCGCTCGCCTTCGCGGTCATCGGGGGCATCGCAGGCATCGTCGCGCTCTCGCGCAAGCGCACCGCGTTCTGGTACCCGCTCATCGCACTGGTGTTGAGCATCGTGATCTGGTTCGTCGCGGTGGCGATCGCGCGCTGATCGACGCCGGTGCGGAGCACTATGCCGCCGTGCGACGCGCCCGCCGAGCGAGGAAGATCGTGAAGCCCAGCGCGATGAGCGCGGTGAGACACAGCAGACTCAGCCCGATCGTGTAGCTGTGCGTCTCGGCGTTGTACGTGGCGCCCATGACGAGCGGTGGGAAGTAGCCGCCGAGCCCGCCGGCAGCGCCCACGATGCCGGTGACGGTGCCGACGCGCTCGGCTGGCGCGCGCTGGGCCACCCACGTGAACACCGCGCCGGTGCCCAGGCCGAGGAACAGTGCCATCAGCACGAACGACGCTCCCGCGGCGAGCTCGGGAGGCGGCTGGAGGGCGATCACGACGGCCATCACCGCGGCGCCGCCGAGCGAGATGCTGAGCACGGTCGCCGGTCCGATGCGGTCCGACAGCCAGCCGCCGACGGGCCGGGCGATCACCGCCGCGATCGCGAAGCCCGCGGTGCGGGCGCCGGCGTCGGCGAGGTCGTACCCGTAGACCTCCTTGAGGTATGTCGGCAGGTACGTCGAGAAGGCCACGAACCCGCCGAACGTCACCGCGTAGAGGAACGCCATCTGCCACGTGACGGCGAGCTTCGACGCCGCCTTGAGCTTCGGCATGACCGGCGCGGTGTTCGGCTTCCACAGCGGCGAGTCCCGCATGAACACCCACACGATGACCGCGACCGCCAGAAGGGCGACGGCGATGATGATGTGCGTTGCGACGTAGCCGAACCACGCGACCATGCGCGGGGTGAAGAACGAAGACAGCGCGGTGCCGCCCATGCCGGCGCCGAACAGGCCGGTGGCGAAGCCGCGTTTGGCCGGCTCGTACCAGGCGTTGACGAAGGGGATGCCGATCGCGAAGGTCGTGCCGGCGATGCCGAGCAGAAAGCCGAACGCGATCATGAGCGTGTACGACCCCCACACACCCGCCAGCGCGACGAGCACGACGGGCACGGCTGACGCCGCGGTCAGGATCGTGAACATGAGTCGGCCGCCGAAGCGATCGGTGAACGCGCCGGTGAGGATGCGCCCGAGCGACCCGACCAGCACCGGTGTCGCGATGAGGAGCGAGGCTTCGGTCGACGTCAGCCCCATCTCGGCGGTGTACTGCACCGCGAGCGGCGCGACCATGTTCCACGCCCAGAAGGTGATGGTGAACGCCAGCAGAGCGAGGAGGAGATTCTTCGTGCGCCCCGGCAGCTCCCGAGTGCCGGTCGCGGCGGTGGCGGCAGCATCCGTGGTCATCGTCGTCCTCCGGTCTTGCCCGTGGTCGAGGCCTTGCGGTCGGGGGTGCGGTCGGTGGTGCCTACGGGCGCCCAGCCGCGGCGGATGCCGCGCGCCGTCGTCGGTCGCCCGTCACGCGAGCGGTAGACGATGTACGGGCGGAACAGGTAGTGCACCGGCGCCGTGAACGCGTGCACGAGCCGCGTGAACGGCCAGATCATGAAGAGCACCATGCCGATGACGGTGTGGATCTGGAAGTCGAGCGTCGCGTGGCTCATCGCCACGACGTCCGGCTGGAACACGAACAGCGACCGGAACCACGGCGCCACCGTCTCGCGGTACGTCGTCTCGTGCGGCGGCCCGATGACGCTCAGCACCGTCGTGGCCAGGCCCGCGACGATCGCCGCGACCAGCACCACATACATGGTCTTGTCGTTCCTGGTCGTCGCCATGAACACCGGCCCGGTGGTGCGGCGCCGGTAGATCAGGATGCCGACCCCCACGAGCGTGGCGAAGCCGGCCACCGTTCCCAGGCCGAGCGCGGCGAGGTGGTACATGTCCTCCGAGACGCCGAGTGCGTCGGTCCACGCCTTCGGGATGACGAGTCCCACGACGTGCCCGATGATCACGACGAGGATCCCGAAGTGGAACAGCGGCGAGCCGATGCGCAGCAGCCGCGACTCGTACAGCTGCGAAGAGCGCGTCGTCCAGCCGAACTGGTCGTAGCGGTAGCGCCAGATCGTGCCGCCGATGAGCACCGCGACCATGATGTACGGCAGGATGCCCCACAGGAAGAGCTCCATCAGCGCCTCCCGACCGGCTCGAGCGGCAGGAGCCGCGGGTCGTGCGGGTCGAGCCCGACCGACTCGCGCGGCGGTCCGGCGGCGGCCATCGCCATCGCCTGCTGGCGGTCCGCGGGGGAACGGCCCGGGAGGGTGTCGCAAACCGCGGTCACCACGCCGGCGTACGGCGATCCGCGCTCGTCGAGCGCCAGCCGGATGAGCTCCAGGCTCGGCCGATACTCCTGCAGCAGCGTGGCGCCCTCACCGGGCGCATGCCGGGCGAACTCGAGCACGAGCGGCAGGAAGTCGGGCAGCTCGCCTGTGCCGTCGATCGCCAGCCCCGCTTCGCGGTAGCGGCGCTTCAGGTCGGCCAGTACGGCACCCCGCCGGCGCGTGTCGCCGTCGGTCCAGTAGCTCAGATACAGCGCGTGCCGACGCGACATGTCGAACGTGTCGACGTACACGGTCTGCACCTCGGCGGCCGGGGTCTTGGCCCACCATTCGAGCAGAGGGGCGAAGGATGCCGCGGCCCGCGGCGCCGCTTCGCTCACGGCCTGACCGATGAGAGCCGAAGACCCCAGCACGACGTCGTCGGGGTAGCTCAGGCACAGCGACGCCGCCTGGTAGACCACCCGGATGTTCACGGAGCGCCTCCGGCAGCGGCATCCGCCCCCGTGTCCCGAGGCGGGAACAGGCCGGGCGGTGCGCCGTTGCCGTCCCAGTTCAGGAGGTTGACGCGGCCCCGCAGCGCCTCGCCGCTCGCCGCCGCTTCGGAGGTCTGTCGCTCCTTGAGGGCATGGAAGGTCTCGACCGCCACCGGCACCGGCCGGCCGCTCGCCTCGCCGAACATGCCCGGCTCGTTGCCGTACGGCCCGCCGTCGAAGTCGAGCGAGCAGCCGAGCTCCTCGAGCTCGTGCGCCCGCTCGTAGTGCGCGGTCGGGATCACGTAGCGGTCCTCATACTTCGCGATCGCGAGGAGCCGGTACATCGCGTAGATCGACTCGCCGGTCATGCCGACGGCCGCGGGGATGGACTCGTCGCGCTCGCGGTCGAGCGTGATGTCGCGCAGGTACGAGCGCATGGCCGCCAGGCGCCACAGGACGCCGGTGATGATGTCGGTGTCGCCGGCGGTGAAGAGCTCGGCGAGGTACTCGACCGGGATGCGCAGCGCCTCGATGGCTCCGAACAGCGTGCCGGCGGCCTCCGAGTCGTGGCCCTGGTCGCGCAGCAGGTCGACGATCGGCGACAGCGGCGGGATGTACCAGACCATCGGCATCGTGCGGTACTCGGGGTGCAGCGGCAGCGCCACCCGGTAGGTCTTCGCCAGGGCGTAGACGGGGGAGCGGCGGGCGGCATCCATCCAGTCCTCGGGGATGTCGCCCTGCGCGCGGGCCGCCGCGATCACCTCGGGGTCGTTCGGGTCCAGGATGAGGTCGAGCTGCGCTTCGTAGAGGTCCTTCGGATCGGGCGTCGATGCCGCCTCGGTGACGCGGTCGGCGTCGTAGAGGAACAGGCCGAGGTAGCGCAGCCGCCCGACGCACGTCTCGGAGCAGACCGTCGGGATGCCGACCTCGAGGCGCGGGTAGCACAGCGTGCACTTCTCGGCCTTGCCGGTCTTGTGGTTGAAGTAGATCTTCTTGTACGGGCAGCCGGTGATGCATTGACGCCAGCCGCGGCAGCGATCCTGGTCGACGAGCACGATGCCGTCCTCGGCACGCTTGTAGATGGCGCCCGACGGGCACGACGCCATGCACGACGGGTTCAGGCAGTGCTCGCAGATGCGCGGCAGGTAGAACATGAACGTCTTCTCGAACTGCATCTTGATGGCATCTTCGGACTCTCGCCGCACCTTCTCGACGATCGGATCGAGGTGCCCCATCTCGGACGCACCGCCGAGGTCGTCGTCCCAGTTCGCCGACCACGTGATCTTCGTGTCCTCGCCGGTGATGAGGGATTTGGGCCGGGCGACCGGGAAGTCGTCGCCCAGTGGCGCGTCGATGAGCGTCTCGTAGTCGTAGGTCCAGGGCTCGTAGTAGTCCTCGAGCTTCGGCTGCACGGGCGAGGAGAAGATCGTGAAGAGGCGCTTCAGGCGGCTGCCGGTGCGCAGCGACAGACGGCCGCGCCTGTTGAGCGTCCAGCCGCCCCGCCACTGCTCCTGGTCCTCGTAGCGTCGGGGATAGCCCTGCCCGGGGCGCGTCTCGACGTTGTTGAACCACACGTACTCGGTGCCTGCCCGGTTCGTCCACGCCTGCTTGCACGTGACCGAGCAGGTGTGGCATCCGATGCACTTGTCCAGGTTCATCACCATTCCCATCTGGGCCATCACGCGCATCAGAACACCACCTCCTGCGAGCGGCGGCGCACCGTCGCCACCATGTCGCGCTGGTTCCCCGTCGGTCCCAGATAGTTGAAGGCGTACGACAGCTGCGCATACCCGCCGATGAGGTGCGTGGGCTTGACCAGCAGCCTGGTGACGGAGTTGTGGATGCCGCCGCGCCGGCCGGTCGCCTCGGACTTGGGCACATCGATCGTGCGCTCCTGCGCGTGGTGCACGTAGACCACGCCCGTGGGCATGCGGTGCGACACGATCGCCCGCGCCACGAGCACGCCGTTCGAGTTGACGCACTCGACCCAGTCGTTGTCGGCGGCGCCGATGGCCGCGGCATCCGCGGGGCTCATCCACACCGTCGGGCCGCCGCGCGAGAGCGACAGCATGAAGAGGTTGTCCTGGTACTCCGAGTGGATCGACCACTTGGAGTGCGGCGTGAGGTAGCGCACCACCACCTGCTGCGCGCCGTCCGGACCGAGCCGGGGCTCGCCGAACAGCCGGTGCATGTCAAGGGGCGGGCGGTAGATCGGCAGCGCCTCGCCGAGATCGCGCATCCACGCGTGGTCCAGGTAGAAGTGCATGCGGCCGGTGAGGGTGTGGAACGGCTTCAGCCGCTCGATGTTCACCGTGAACGGCGCATACCGCCGCCCGCCGGTCTCAGAGCCCGACCACTCCGGCGACGTGATCACCGGCACGGGCGCCGCCTGCGTCATCGCGAAGGTGATCCGCTTCTCCTCGGAACCCTCTGCGAGGTCGGCGAGCGGCTTGCCGACGCGCTTCTCCAGCGTGCGGAACCCCTGCGCAGCCAGCTCGCCGTTGGTGGTGCCCGAGAAGGCGAGGATCGCCTCGGCCATCTTGACGTCGGTGTCCATCGCGGGGCGGCCGTCGGCCGCGCCGCCGAGCATCACCCCGTTCTTCTGCGCCAGTCGCCCGGCCTCGTGCGCGACGTCATAGGTCACGTTCTTGATCGTGAACCCGAGCGTGTCGGCCAGCGGCCCGACGGCGGCGAGCTTGTCGGCGATCGCGGTGTAGTCCCGTTCGACCACCGTGAACTGCGGCATGGTCCTGCCCGGGACGCCGGCGCCGTCCCCGCGCGCCCAGTCCCGCACCTCCCCGCCCGGCTGCGCCGTCTCGCCGGGGGTGTCGTGCTGCATCGGCACCGACACCAGGTCGCGGCGGGTGCCGAGGTGGGTGCGCGCCTGCGCCGAGAACTCCTCGGCGATCGCGTGGAACAGGTCGAAGTCGCTCCTCGCCTCCCAGGGTGGGTCGATCGCCGGGGTGAACGCGTGCACGAACGGGTGCATGTCCGTCGACGACAGGTCGTGCTTCTCGTACCAGGTGGCCGCGGGGAAGACGACGTCCGACAGCAGGGTCGTCGAGGTCATGCGGAAGTCGGCCGACACGAGCAGGTCGAGCTTGCCCTCGGGGATCTCGTCGCGCCAGGTGACGTCGTTCGGCCGCACGCTCGCCTCGTCGGTGGCCATGACGTTGCTGTGCGTGCCGAGCAGGTACTTCAAGAAGTACTCGTTGCCCTTCGCGCTGGAGCCCATGAGGTTGGACCGCCACAGCGTGAGCAGACGCGGCCAGTTCTGCGGGGCGTCGACGTCGGAGATCGCGGGCTGCAGGTCGCCGGACTGGAGTTGCGAGGCGACGAAGGATGCCGCATCCGCCGCCTCCCCGTTCGCCACCGCCGCGTCGGCCCGATCGGCGAGGTCGAGCGGGTTGACGTCGAACTGCGGGTAGAACGGCATCCAGCCCAGGCGCGCGGACTGGGCGATCGTGTCGGCGGTGTGCATGCCGGCGAGGTTTCCCTCGGCCAGGGGCGAGGCGAGGGCGTCGGCGGAGTATCCGTCGAAGCGCCACTGGTCGGTGTGCATGTACCAGTAGGCGGTGCCGATCATCGTCCGGGGCGGCCGGGACCAGTCCAGGGCGTTCGCGAGCGAGAGCCAGCCCGTGATCGGGCGGCACTTCTCCTGCCCGACATAGTGCGCCCAGCCGCCGCCGTTGCGGCCCATCGACCCCGTCAGGATCAGCAGCGCGAGGATCGCCCGGTAGGTGGCATCCCCGTGGAACCACTGGCAGATGCCGGCGCCCATGATGATCATCGACCGGCCACCGGACTCGACGGCGTTGGCCGCCAGCTCGCGCGCGATGCGCGTGCACGCCTGCGCCGGTACGCCCGTGATCTCCTCCTGCCAGGCGGGCGTGTACGGCGTCTCGGCGTCGTCGAGCCCCGACGGCCATTCGCCGGGCAGCCCGTCGCGCGCGACGCCGTACTGGGCGAGCATGAGGTCGAGCACGGTCGTGACGAGGGTGCCTCCGACGCGGGTCGCGGGAACCCCGCGGCGCAGCACCCCGCCCGACCCGTCCTCCGAATCGAACCGGGGCAGCAGCACCTCGACCGGCTCGGCCGGCGTGTTCAGGTCGGCGATCGACAGCGCCGGCTCGACGCCCTCGAGATCGAGGTTCCACCGGCCCTCGCCCGAGGCGGCGTACCGGAAGCCCATCGACCCGTTGGGGACGCGCGGTCCGCCGGTTGCGGCATCCAGCACCACCGTCTTCCACTCGTCCTCGGGGGTGTCGCCGCCGAGGTCCTTCGAGGTGAGGAACGTCCCCGGCACGAAGGCGCCGTCTCGCTCGACGAGGCGGACGAGGTGGGGGAGGTCTGTGTACTGCCGGGAGAAGTCGGCGAAGAACGGCACGCGGCGGTCGACGTAGTTCTCCTTCAGCACCACGTGCCCCATCGCCATCGCGAGCGCGGCATCGGTACCCGCCTGGCAGGGCAGCCACTCGTCAGCGAACTTCGTGTTGTCGGCGTAGTCGGGGCTGACCGTGACGACCTTCGTGCCGCGGTAGCGCACCTCCGCCATCCAGTGCGCGTCGGGCGTGCGGGTGACGGGCACGTTGGAGCCCCACATCATGAGGTACGTGGCGTCCCACCAGTCGCCGGACTCGGGAACGTCCGTCTGATCGCCGAAGACCTGCGGGCTCGCGACGGGCAGGTCGGCATACCAGTCGTAGAACGACGTCATGACCCCGCCGACCAGCTGGGTGAAGCGCGTGCCGATGCAGTGCGACACCATCGACATCGCCGGGATGGGCGAGAAGCCGGCGACCCGGTCGGGTCCGTACTCCTTGATGGTGTGGACATAGCCGGCTGCGACGAGCTCGACCGCCTCGCGCCACGACGCGCGCACGAGTCCGCCCTTGCCTCGGGCCTGCTGATACCGGCGGCGCCTCTCGGGGTCCTTCGTGATCTCGCCGAACGCTTCGACGGGGTCGTTGCCGCGCGCCTTGGCGGCCCGGTACTCCTCGAGCAGCACGCCGCGGACGTACGGGTAGCGGACGCGGGTCGGGGAGTAGGTGTACCACGAGAACGCAGCCCCGCGGGGGCAGCCGCGGGGCTCGTACTCGGGACGGTCAGGTCCGACGCTCGGGTAGTCGGTCTCCTGGGCCTCCCACGTGATGATGCCGTCCTTGACGTACACCTTCCACGAACACGAGCCCGTGCAGTTCACGCCGTGCGTGGACCGCACGACCTTGTCGTGACTCCATCGGTCGCGGTAGAAGGCGTCGCCCTCGCGCCCGCCCTCGAGGAACGCCGCGCGATGATCGGCGGTCTCGTCCCGTCTGGTGAAGAAGCGCCCTACCGCCAGCAGCGCATCGGAGGCCGGCCCGTCCACACCGATCTGGGGCGTCATGCCACGGACGATAGCGAAAGGTCCCGAGGTCGCGCCAGGGGGACTCGCGTTTGCTCGTGCGTCGCCGGCGTGGCCGTGCGCGGCGGAAAACTGTGGTGCCCCCACAGGGGCTCGAACCCTGGACCCACGGATTAACCTGCTGCACTGAGTTTCCCCAGCCACCGTCTCCGGCTTGCAGTCTGGACTATATCTTCACCTTCGGCCGGACCGGTCAGGTGCGCCGCGTGTAGTCTCTGAGGTTCCCTTGCGGTTACCTGCTGATTGCCCAATCCCTCGGATTTTCACTGCCGTCTCCGGCGAGTACCTCGGGCTCTCAGGGTGTTCCAGCATATAGCGGCGGTCATCCGGCGCATTTCGGCGTCGGCGCTCCATTTTGTTGTATTGAAGTCCGTTGCTCTAACCAACTGAGCTATAGGGGCGCCTCCACCCTAGCAAGCCCACCCGGATGGTCGGGGCGTCGGAGGCCGATCTCCGCGGGACCTGACCGCGGCGCTCAGTCGTTGCCGCGCCCGTTGCCGTTCCCGCGCCCGCCGCCGTTGCCGTTGTTGTTCCCCGGGCCGCTGTTGTCGTTGACGTTCTCGCCTCCTCCGGTGTCGGCCGGCGGCACGTCGACGGCCGGGGCCTGCTCAGCGGGCACGATGGCAGGTGCATCCTCGACCGGAGCGTCCTCCGTCTGCGTGACCGGGGCCTCCTCGGTCGGTGCGGGCGGTGCCTGTTCCTCCGCGGGCGGGGTGGAGGCGGGGTCCGCTTCTGCGGACCAGCTGTTCGCCAGCAGCACCGAGCCGAGCGCGAGTCCGAGCGCCAGCAGCCCCGCGATGACCACAACGATCATCAGGGCACGGCGGGAAGGTCGCCGCTGCTCGTCCGGCACGGTGGGAACGACCGCGGGTGATCCGTCCGTGGCGGCCGAAGCTCCGGCCGCGAGCGCGGCCACGCGCGCATCGCGGCGGAGCGCTCCGCGCTCGGGGGCGGCG
>Ga0247819_10001606_pt1 | contig 12107 bp, 12 predicted proteins | sample 13C_Xylose_Day6_FD_193428 | JGI IMG/M metagenome (GOLD analysis project Ga0247819, IMG submission 193428) | Soil microbial communities from agricultural site in Penn Yan, New York, United States - 13C_Xylose_Day6 | ecosystem: Environmental > Terrestrial > Soil > Agricultural land | place: USA... | reverse complement strand
GGGCCAGCACGCTGGAGAAATCGAACCGGTACGTCACTTCGCCCGCTCGTAGAGCCTGACGATCGAGGCGGTGTCGCTCATGCCCTGCCCGCGCTCTTCCACGTACTCGGTATAGCGGCCGGCCGCCAGTTCCAGCATCGGCAGCTCCAGCCCGAGCTCGCGGGCGAACGCCTGCACGGCCTTCAGGTCCTTGAGCAGTTGCCGGGCGTAGCTGCGCGGTGGATCGAAGGCGCGCGCCTGCATCTGCGGATAGAGCTGCCGCAGCAGCGTGCTGTCGGCGTGGCCGCCGGCCAGGCAGCTCGGCAGCTGGTCGGCGGCGATGCCGGCCTCTTCCGCCAGGCGCAGCGCTTCGGCCATCACCACGTAGCCGCTGCCGACGATGGCCTGGTTGATCATCTTGGCCGTCTGGCCCGCGCCCACCGGTCCCATCAGCGTGAAGTTGGCAGCGAGGTCGGCCATCACGGGCTTGACCACGGCGACGTCCTCGGGCGCCCCGCCCGCCATCACCGTGAGCGTGCCGGCGCGCGAAGCCACCGGGCCACCGGACACCGGCGCATCGATCCAGCGCATGCCGGTCGCATCGCGCAGCTGCGTGGCCATGGCCCGCGTGCGCGCCGGGTCGATCGTCGAGTGGTCGATGAGCACCTTGCCCGCTGCGCCGGCCTCGACCACGCCTTGCGGGCCGAAGACAACGTCCTGCACCGCATCCGTGTGCAGCACGCACAGGATCACGATGTCGCTGGCGGCCGTCACGGCCGCGGGCGTCGCCGCCGCGACCGCGCCTTCCGCCACCAGGGGCGGCACGCGTTCCGGCTCGAGGTTCCACACGGTGACCTGCCAGCCCTGCTCCAGCAGGCGCCGGGTCATGGCGGTGCCCATCAGGCCCAGCCCGATGAACCCGAGCCGCGGCTTCGCTGCGGTGGCGGCCATCGCTTGTCTCCTGTGTTCTGGTCGAATTCAGGCGCAAGCGTAGGAACACGGCCGATCCCGGTCCAATCATCAATTGCGATGATCCGATCCCGTTTTGGGGATCGCTGGAGAGGGGAAAACCCGGATGCTCGGCGGCGCCGTCAAGACGCCATGTGGGCTGCTGTGATTGAATGCCAGGAACTTACCTTCGGCCCTTCCCAGGAGTTCCCATGAAGCTCGCAACCCTCACCGCGGTCCTTCTCCTCGCCCTCTCCACCGCCGGCCACGCGGCCAACACTGCCCAGCAGGAGCTCATGAAGACCTGCAACGCGGAAGCCAAGGGGAAGAAGGGCGACGAGCGCAGCGCCTTCATGAAGGAGTGCCTCGGCGACGCCCGCAAGCGCCAGCAGTCGCAGATGAAGGTCTGCAACGTGGAGAACAAGGGCAAGAAGGGCGACGAGCGCAAGGCCGCGATGAGCGAGTGCCTGAAGAAGTCGTAGCCTGGGCTTTTCTCGCGGCCAAAGAAAAAGGACCTAGCCTTGCGGCTAGGTCCTTTCGTGTTTTGGCTCCCCGACCTGGGCTCGAACCAGGGACCTACGGATTAACAGTCCGGCGCTCTACCGACTGAGCTATCGGGGAATCGAGCCTCAGATTATAGACCGATTTCGGAGGCCTCTTTCGACCTCTGCGGTGCGGCTTCGCTGACACGACCCTGTCGGCCCGAGATCACGAGGTCGGCGCCCTTCTCGCCGATCATGATCGCGGCCGCGTTCGTGTTGGTGGAGACCATCGCCGGCATGACCGACGCATCGATGACGCGCAGGCGAGCCACGCCGCGCACGCGCAGTTGCGCGTCGACCACCGATCGGTCGTCGCCGCCCATGCGGCAGGTGCTGGTCGGGTGGAAGACCGTGCCGCCCTTGGTGCGCGCGAACGCCTCCAGCTGGGCATCGGTGCGCAGGTCGCTACCAGGTAGGTATTCCTCGCCCGTGACCAGGTCGCGGAACGATGGCTGGCGGTAGATGTCGCGCAGCTGCTTCAGCCCCGCCACCAGCACGCGCGCGTCCTGCGGGTCGGTGAGGTAGTTGGAGACGATGCGCGGCCGCTGCAGCGGATCGGCCGAGGCCAGGTGCACCGTGCCGCGCGAGAGCGGCCGGCACTGGGCCGCCGAGGCCGAGAAGCCCGAGAAGCGGTGCAGCGGATCGCCCGGCTTGTCCACCGAGAGCGGCATGACGTTGAAGAGGATGTCGGGCCGCCCGTCCCTGGCGTACTCGCTGCACACCATGCCGCCAACCTGGCCGGCACCCACGGTGAGCGGTCCGCGCTGCGCAGACAGCCACTGCCAGCCCATCGCGGCCAGCGCGAACGGGTTGCGCACCTGGTCGTTGAGCGACATGCGCTTCTTCAGCTTGACGATGACGCGCGCCTGGTAGTGGTCCTGCAGGTTGGCGCCGACCTCGGGCGCGTCGACCTGCACCGGCACGCCGTGTTGCGCCAGCAGCGCGGCGGGGCCCACGCCCGACAGCTGCAGCAGGTGCGGCGACTGCAGCGCGCCCGCGGCCAGCAGCACCTCGGCATCCGCCCTCGCCTGCCGGCGCTCGCCCTGCTCCAGCCACTCGACGCCGCGCGCCTGGCCGCCTTCGACCAGCACCCGCGTGACGTGCACGCCGGTGAGCACGGTGAGGTTGGGCCGCGGGAGCGCCGGCGCGAGGAAGGCCGTGGCCGCGTCGCAGCGCCAGTGGCCGCGCAGCGTGAGCTGGTAGGCGCCGAGGCCTTCGGTGCGGGCACCGTTGAAGTCCGGGTTGCGGCCGAAGCCGGCCTCGACACCGGCCTCGATCCAGGCGTCGCAGTAAGGATGCTCGTTGCGCAGGTCGGAGACGCACAGCTCGCCGCTGCCGCCGTGGTATTCGCTCTCGCCGCCCTGGTAGCGCTCGGAGCGCCTGAAGAACGGCAGCAGCTCGCGGTAGCTCCAGCCGGTGGCGCCGGCGCGGGCCCAGTCGTCGAAATCGGCGTGCTGGCCGCGGATGTACAGGAGGCCGTTGATGGCGCTGGAGCCGCCGAGCACCTTGCCGCGCGGCCAGACGATGCTGCGGTTGCCCGTGGCCTCCTGCGGCTCCAGCGGGAATTGCCAGGTGAAGCGCGGGTCGTAGATGCTGCGGAAGTAGCCGATCGGCATGCGCAGCCAGAAGTGGCCGCCCTTGCCGCCGGCCTCCAGCAGCAGCACGCGGCACGAGGGGTCGGCGGTGAGGCGGTTGGCCAGCACGCAGCCGGCCGAACCCGCGCCCACGATGATGTAGTCGTAGCCGCCCGCGGCGGCTGCCTTCGTCATGCCTTGATGGACTCCAGGAAGGGCTTGGGATCGAAGTACTGATCGGCCTTGAGCGCGCCCTGGATGTTGGCGTTGGAGACGAAGAAGTCCGTCACCTGCTGCAGCCACTTGGTGACCGTGCCGTCCTGGTAGCGCGTGCGCCACTCGGCGTTGGTGTAGTACTTGGACGCCTTGAACTGCTCCTTGAAGTCCGGCAGCGCCACTTCCTTGTACTGCGACTTCTGGAGGATTTCGGCGGCCGCGTCGGGCTTGGAGGTGATCAGCTCGTTGGCCTCGGCCCAGCCGGCGATCAGCTTGCCGATATTCGCGCGGTTCTTCTCGTAGTAGTCGTTGCGCGCTGCCCAGCCGCCCATGATGGCCGCCTGCGGGAAGAACGCCGATGCGTCCGACAGCTTGCGCGCGTTGGGCATCTTCTGCTTGACGGTGGTGTCGAACGGGACCCACAGCGCCACCGCGGGCACCGCGCCGGAGATGAAGGACGTCACCGCCTCGGTCATGCGCTGGTTGACCAGCTGCACGTCCTTGGCGGGATCGACGTTGGCCGAGCGCAGCGCGCGGTCCAGGAACACGTGGGCCGTGGTGCCGGTGGTGGTGGAGATCTGCTTGCCCTTGAGGTCGGCCAGCGTCTTGATGTCCTCGCGCACCCACAGCTGGGCGGTGGCGTATTCGATGTTGTTCATCAGGAACACCTTGCCCTGCCCGCGCGCCGGGAAGTTCGACAGCACGGCGCCGGTGGCCAGCATGTCCAGGCTGCCGCCGATCATGGCCTGGAACAGCTCCAGGCCGGTGGTGAACTGCACCAGCTCCAGGTCGAGCCCGTGCTTGGCGAAGCTGCCGTTCTGCTGGCCGATCCAGATGTGGCCGTCCACCGCCGGCGTGTGCAGGTAGCCGACCTTGACCTTGGCTCGCGCCTGCGCGAACGCCGGGAATGCGGCCGCGGCCGCGGTGGCGGCGGCGGCCGCGCGAATGAGTTGCCTGCGTTGGATGGCCATGGATGTTCTCCTGGTGGTGGAACGGAAAAACGCTCTTCTCTGTTCAGTCCGACAACCGGACCGCCTGCTGCCGCGCCTGCGCGGCGTACTCCTGCATCACGAGTTCGCGGATCTGCGCGCGCAGCTCGCCGAAGCGGGGATCCTCGTGCACGTCCTCGGCGCGCGGATAGCCGAAGGGGACGTCGATGATGGTGCGGATGCGCGCCGGCCGGGCCGTGACCACGACGATGCGCGACGAGAGGTAGATCGCCTCTTCGACCGAGTGGGTGATCAGCATCACCGTCTTGCCCTCGGTCTGCAGCACTTCGAGCAGCAGGTCCTGCATGGCGGACCGCGTCTGCGCGTCGAGCGCGCCGAAGGGTTCGTCCATCAGAAGGAACTGCGGCCGCACGGCGTAGGCGCGCGCGATCGCCAGGCGCTGGCGCATGCCGCCGGAGAGGTGCTTGGGAAAGTGGTCGGCGAAGTCGGACAGGCCCATCAGGCGCATGTAGCGCTCAGTGGTCTCGGCGCGCGTGCGCGCGTCGGCCTTGCTGGCCTTCAGGCGCAGCCCGAACTCGATGTTCTGCCGCACCGTCAGCCAGGGGAACACGCCGTACTCCTGGAAGATGACGCCGCGGTCCGGTCCCGGGCCCGGCACCGGCTGGCCGTCCAGCAGCACGCGGCCCTGGGTGGGCTGCACGAAGCCGCCCAGGATGTTCATCATCGTGGTCTTGCCGCAGCCCGAGGGGCCGATGACCGAGACGAACTCGCCGTTGGCGATGTCGAAGCTGACGCCGTCGAGCACCCGCATCGGGCCCTGCGCGGTGGGGAAGTCGACCGACACGTCCTCGAAGCGGATGCGCGGCACGGGAGCCTGGGGAGCGCTTTTCATGCGATGCGGTCCTGCCAGGCCACCAGCCGGCGCGTGGCCAGGCGCAGCAGCAGGTCCATCACCAGGGCGATCAGGCCGATGCAGATGATGCCCACGTAGATGATGTCCAGCTGGAAGAAGGAAGAAGCGTTCTGGATCAGCGCGCCCAGTCCCTGCTGCGCGGCGATCAGCTCCGAGGCCACCAGCGTGGCCCATGCCACGCCCAGCGCCACCCGCACGGCGGTGAGGATGTGCGGCACCGTCAGCGGCACGATGACCTTGCGGAAGATCTCGGTGTCGGTGGCGCCCAGCGTGCGCGCCACCTTGATGAAGATGGGGCTGATCTGCGCGATGCCTTCGTACATCACGATCACGCCGGCGAAGAACGAGGCGTAGAACAGGATGGCGATCTTGGCCGACTCGCCGATGCCGAAGTACACGATGACCAGCGGGATCAGCGCGATGGGCGGCAGCGCGCGGAAGAAGTTGATGACCGGGTCCATGAACCGGCGCACGCCGCGGTACCAGCCGAGGCAGAAGCCCACCGGCACCGCCAGCAGCACGCCCAGCGCGACGCCGAAGAACACGCGCTGGGTGGACATCAGCACGTCCATCCACAAGCGGCCCTGCGACAGCTCCATGAACTTGGCGGCGACCTGGTGCGGGGCGGGCACCAGCGCGGGATTGATGAAGCCGCTGGCGCGGATGGCGTACCAGAGCGCCAGGATCAGCAGCCAGGGCGCCAGCAGCCAGAGCACATGTTTACCTAACATCCTATCGATAGTACTATTTGACCGTGCGCGCAACAACCCCGTTATCCCTGACCCCGCGCTTCCAGGACAGCCCGGTGCCCATGTACCTGCAGCTGGCCGACCTGATGCGGGCGCGGATCGAGCGCGGACAGTGGCCCCAGGGGCACCGCCTGCCCTCGCTGGAGGCGCTGATGGAGGAGTTCGGCGTCGCCCGCGTCACCGTGCGCCAGGCCATCGACCTGCTGGCCCGCGACAGCCTGCTGTCGCCCCAGCGCGGCCGCGGCACCTTCGTCACCGGCGAGCCGGAGAAGAAACGCATCATCAACGTGGTCACCACGCTCGACGAACTGTCGCGCGTCTACGAGGACACGCAGCCGCGCATCGTCAACATCGAAGAGTCGGTCACGCCGCCGCCGCTGTCGCTGTCCGAAGGTGCACCCGCCGAGAGCTACAGCTACATGCGCCGCGTGCACCTGCGCGATGGCCGTCCGTACTGCGTGATCGACATCTACCTGGACGAACGCATCTTCCGCCAGGCGCCGGCCAAGTTCCGCGCCAGCACGGTGATCCCGCTGCTCACCTCCATGCCCACGGTGCACATCCACACCGCGCACCAGGTGCTCACCATCGCCACGGCCGACCTGGAAGTCGCGCGCCAGCTGGAAGTCGCCGTCAATGCGCCGGTGGCCGAGGTGCGCCGCATCTTCAAGGACCGGGCGGGCACCGTGATCTACCTCGCGGACGTCACCTACCGGGGTGACGCCATCCGCCTCGAAATGGACCTCAAGCCATGACGGCCTCGCGCCCCCTTCCCTCCTCGCCCGTGCGGCCCGTCCACGTGCAGGCCTTCGTGCTGCGCAGCCCGATCGAGACGCCGGTGCAGACCTCGTTCGGCATCATGTACGACCGCCCCGCGCTGTTCGTGCGCGTCGAGGACGCCGACGGAACGCAGGGTTGGGGCGAGGTGTGGTGCAACTTCCCCTCGTGCGGGGCCGAGCACCGCGCGCGCCTGATCGACACGGTGCTCGCGCCGCTGCTCACCGCGCAGGCGTTCGCCGATCCGAAGCAGGCCTTCGAGCACCTGACGCAACGCACGGCCGTGCTGGCGCTGCAGTCCGGCGAGCCGGGCCCGTTCGCGCAATGCATCGCAGGGCTGGACCTCGCGTTGTGGGACCTGTGCGCGCGCCGCGCCGGGCTGCCGCTCTGGCGCTACCTCGGCGGCAGCAGCGACGAGGTCGAGGTCTATGCCAGCGGCCTGAATCCCACGGCGCCCGAACGCGTGGTCGAGCAGCGCCGCAACGAGGGCTATCGCGCCTTCAAGCTCAAGATCGGATTCGGCCAGGACCGCGACCTCGGCAACCTCACCACGGTCCGGCAGCTGCTGGGCGCCGATGCTCCGTTGATGGTCGATGTCAACCAGGCCTGGGACCTGGCGCAGGCGCAGCGCATGGCGCCGCTGCTGGCGCGCTTCGCCCTGGGCTGGCTGGAGGAGCCGCTGCGCTGCGACCGGCCCTGGAGCGAATGGCTGCAGCTCGCGGCCGCCTGCTCCGTGCCGCTGGCTGCGGGCGAGAACGTGATGGGCCCGGAGTCCTTTGCGCTGGCCGTCGCCAGCGGCGCGCTGCGCGTGTTGCAGCCTGACCTGGCCAAGTGGGGCGGCATCTCCGGCTGCTGGCCGGTGGTGGAGTGGGCCCGCGCGGCCGGGCTGCGCTACTGCCCGCACTACCTCGGCGGTGGCATCGGCCTGCTCGCCTCCGCCCACATGCTGTCGGCGCACGGCGGCGAAGGGATGCTCGAAGTCGACGCCAACCCCAACCCGCTGCGCACCGAACTCGCGCCGGTGTTCAGCGCGCCGGTCGAAGGCCGCTGCCGGCTGGGCGATGCGCCCGGCCTCGGGCGCCTTCCCGACGTGGAGGCGCTGGCCCGCTCGCTCGCGCGCTGATTGCCACTTCGCTGGAGCGCGCATCGCGAAGACTCCACAATGCAGGCCTGCGGCCCGCGCCGCGGGCCTTTTTGACCCGCGGCAGACGCCGCGGACCTTTTTCATAGCGCATGAAGCTTCCCTGGCTGGATCCCGGCGACCCCTTCCCCGATGCGAGCGAGGCCTGGGACGGCGACCAGCCCGCGCCCGGCCTGCTGGCCGCCGGCGGCTCGCTCGACGTGGCCACGCTCAAGCGCGCCTACGCGGGCGGCATCTTCCCCTGGTTCAGCGAAGGCCAGCCCATCCTGTGGTGGAGCACCGATCCGCGCATGGTGCTGTTCACCGATGAGTTCCGGCTGCATCGCTCGCTGCGCAAGACGCTGCAGAAGTTCGTGGCCGACCCGCGCTGCGAGGTGCGGTTCGACTCGGCGTTCGGCCAGGTGATCCGGGCCTGCTCGGCCAGCCCGCGCGAAGGCCAGTCGGGCACCTGGATCGTTCCGCAGATGGTGCAGGCCTATGAAGAGTTCCACGCGGCCGGCTATGCCCACAGCGTGGAGACCTGGATCGACGACAAGCTGGCCGGCGGGCTGTACTGCGTGGGCGTCGGCCAGGCGGTGTTCGGCGAGTCGATGTTCACGCGCGTGCCGGACGCTTCCAAGATCGCGCTGGCCGCGCTGGTGGCGTTCTGCCGGCGGCACGGCATCGCGGCCATCGACTGCCAGCAGAACACGCAGCACCTGGCATCGCTGGGCGCGCGCGAGATCGAGCGCCAGGAATTTGTGGCGGCAGTGGCACGCCGCATCCGGCAACGCGGTCCCGCGTGGAAATTCGAGCCCGTATACTGGAGCGAACTCCTGTCGCCGAAGCCCGCCGCGTGACGCACCTCAAGGACCTTCCGCTCCAGACACTGCAGTTCTACGCGACCGCGCCGTACCCGTGCAGCTACCTGCCGGGCAAGCAGGCCCGATCGCAGGTGGCGACTCCGAGCCACCTGATCCACAACGACGCCTATTCCGACCTGGTGACCAGCGGCTTCCGCCGCAGCGGCATGTTCACCTACCGGCCCTATTGCGACGGCTGCCGCGCGTGCGTGCCGCTGCGCGTGCTGGCCGACCGCTTCCAGCCGGACCGCAGCCAGCGCCGTGCGTGGGCTCGCCACGCCAGCCTGCAGGCGCGCGTGCTCAAGCTGTGCTTCGTGCCGGAGCACTACCAGCTGTACCTGCGCTACCAGAGCGGCCGCCACGCCGGCGGCGGCATGGACCACGACAGCATCGACCAGTACACCCAGTTCCTGCTGCAAAGCCGGGTGAATTCGCGGCTGGTGGAATTCCGCGACACGCTGCCCGACGGCTCGCCCGGCGCTCTGCGCATGGTGTCCATCCTCGACGTGCTGGGCGACGGGCTGTCGGCGGTCTACACCTTCTACGAGCCGGATTCGTCGGCCAGCTTCGGCACCTACAGCGTGCTGTGGCAGATCGACCAGGCGCGCAAGCTGAAGCTGCCGCACGTCTACCTCGGATACTGGATCTCCGAGAGCCCCAAGATGAGCTACAAGGCTCGCTTCCGCCCGCACCAGGTGTTGCACGAGGGCGTCTGGACCGACAGCGATCCCCTCGCCGGCTGATTTCACTAGGTAAAATCGTGGGAATCCTCTGAGGCGGTTCCCCGATGAGAAAGTCCGACAGCGGCCCCGCGGCCACCCCCACCATCCAGGTCATCGAGCGCATGTTCGCGCTGATCGACGTCCTGGCCTCGCGAGAGGAAGCGGTGTCCCTCAAGGAGATCAGCGAGAAGACCGGGCTGCACCCCTCCACCACCCATCGCATCCTCAACGACCTGGCGGTCGGCCGCTTCGTCGACCGGCCCGAGGCCGGCAGCTACCGGCTGGGCATGCGCCTGCTGGAGCTGGGCAACCTGGTGAAGGCGCGACTGAACGTGCGCGATGCCGCGCTCACGCCGATGCGAGAGCTGCACAAGCTGATCCAGCAGCCGGTGAACCTGTCGGTGCGCCAGGGCGACGAGATCATCTACGTGGAGCGCGCCTACAGCGAGCGCTCGGGCATGCAGGTGGTTCGCGCCATCGGCGGCCGCGCACCGCTGCACCTGACCTCCACCGGCAAGCTGTTCCTGGCGGCCGACGAGGCGCAGCGCGTGCGCGCCTACGCCACCCGCACCGGCCTGGCCGGCCACACGCGCAACAGCATCACGCAGCTGCCGGTGCTCGAGCGCGAACTGGCCAAGGCGCGCCAGTACGGCATCGCCCGCGACAACGAGGAACTGGAGCTGGGCGTGCGCTGCATGGCCGCCGGCATCTACGACGACCAGAGCAAGCTGGTGGCGGGACTGTCGATCTCCGCGCCGGCGGACCGGCTGGACGAGGGCTGGCTGACCAAGCTGCAGGCGACGGCCAGCGAGATCTCCTCCGCGCTCGGCTACAAGCCGACGCAGCAGCGCGCGGTGGCGTAAAGCCCATCCCGGAAATGCGAAACGGCGCCCGAGGGCGCCGTCGTCATTGGTGCGGCGAGCGCGCCGCCGATCAGCCGCTGACCTGGCGCAGCACGTTGGTCGTCGCGGGTTCCGGCATGGAAGCGGCCGGCGTGTTGGTCTCCACCCAGCGGCGCACGCGCTCGGCGTCGCCCAGGCGGCTGAGCTTTCCGGCCGAATCGAGGAACACCATGATCAGCTTGCGGCCGGCCACCTTGGCCTGCATCACCAGGCACTGGCCCGCCTCGGAGATGTAGCCGGTCTTCTGCAGGCCGATCTCCCAGTTGGGGTTCTTCACCAGGCGGTTGGTGTTGTTGTAGTGCAGCGTGCGCTTGCCCATCGCCAGCTCGTAGCCCTGCGAGGTGGAGTACTCGCGCAGCATCGGGTCGTGGTAGGCGGCGCCCACCAGCGTGGCGAGGTCGTGGGCGCTGGACTGGTTGCGGAACGACAGGCCCGTGGGCTCCACGTACTGCGTGTCCTTCATGCCCAGCACCTTGGCCTTGGCATTCATCGCGGCGACGAACACCTGCAGGCCGCCGGGATAGGTGCGGCCCAGGGCGTGGGCGGCGCGGTTCTCGCTGGACATCAGCGCCAGGTGCAGGGCCTCGGCGCGGGTCATCTGGGTGCCCACGCGCAGGCGCGAGCTGCTGCCCTTCTCGGTGTCCACGTCGTCCTGCGCGATGGTGATCATCTCGTCCATCGGCAGGTGGGCCTCGCTGATCACCATGGCGGTCATCAGCTTGGTGAGCGAAGCGATCGGCAGCACGGCCTGCTCGTTCTTGGAGAACAGGACTTCGCGGGTGTCCTGGTCGATCACCAGGGCCACGCTGGACTTCAGGTCCAGCTCGTCGTCGGTGGTATGCAGGCCGGCGAGCTTGCCGTATGACGGGCGCGGTTCCTGCGCGATGACGACCGAGCGGCGCTTCTTCGCGACGAAGGTCTTGGTGACGCGCTTGGACTGCGCCGAGCGCTGTTTCTTGTTGACGGTGGTGCGTTCACCGGCGTCGGCCGGCGCGGGCGCGAACGCGGCCAGGACCGCAAATGCGACCAACGTGTGCAGGACACGTGTCAAGTACTTGAGCTTGGCTTGCGGTACCGCCGGTTGCATTTTCAGGACTCTCCTTCCCGTCCTCCGGTTTTTGGGGCGTGTTCTTCTCGGAACCCCAAAAACTGCACAACATCAACGACTTAGGAGACATTCCTCAGTCTGGCGGAATTATATGGACACAAACCTAACCTTGTGCAGCCAGGCGCTCAGCTTTACTTTGTAACTTATTGAGAGCGCTCAGGTAAGCCTTGGCCGAGGCGACCACGATGTCAGGGTCGGCCCCCACGCCATTGACCACCCGCCCCGAGTTCTGCAGCCGGACGGTGACTTCCCCCTGGCTCTCCGTCGATCCACTGATGGCGTTGACGGAATACAACACCATCTCCGCCCCGCTTCGGACATGGGACTCGATGGCCTTCAGGGAAGCGTCCACCGGACCGTTGCCGTCCGACTCGCCGCGCACTTCCTTGCCGTCGGCGGTGAACACGACCACGGCATGGGGCCGCTCGCCGGTCTCGCTGTGCTGGCTGAGGGAGACGAGCCGGAAGGTTTCCTGCTCCTGCGTGACGGCCTCGTCGCTGACCAGGGCCAGGATGTCCTCGTCGAAGATCTCGCTCTTGCGGTCGGCCAGTTCCTTGAACTTGGCGAACGCCGCGTTGACCTCGGCCTCGCTGTCGAGCTGCACGCCCAGCTCCTGCAGGCGCTGCTTGAACGCGTTGCGGCCCGACAGCTTGCCCAGCACGATCTTGTTGGCGGACCAGCCCACGTCCTCGGCCCGCATGATCTCGTAGGTGTCGCGCGCCTTGAGCACGCCGTCCTGGTGGA
>Ga0247819_10001604_pt1 | contig 12115 bp, 9 predicted proteins | sample 13C_Xylose_Day6_FD_193428 | JGI IMG/M metagenome (GOLD analysis project Ga0247819, IMG submission 193428) | Soil microbial communities from agricultural site in Penn Yan, New York, United States - 13C_Xylose_Day6 | ecosystem: Environmental > Terrestrial > Soil > Agricultural land | place: USA... | reverse complement strand
GGGGATCTGGTACGGCGGGTTGAAGCTGGTATCGGTCAGCCAATAGGCGACGAACAGCTGCGGGTTGGTTCCGCCCTGCGAGAGGTCGTACTGGATGAGCAGGTCGCCCTCGGCGCGCACCGGCGTCTTGCCGTTGGCGGTGAGCGTCGACAGCTGGTTGAACTCGAAGTCCATGTTCGTCGTGCCCTGCGGCTCCTGCACGCGGTGCCAGAAGAGGTGGAGGAAGTCGGTCGATCCGACCGTCTCCCGGTAGACGCCGAAGTTGAGCAGGTCGCTCTTGTTGGGAGGGATGCTGCCGTCGACCACCGAGGGTACTTGCGTGTCCTCCTTGGCGCCGTTGCCGAACGAGTCGTCATTGGCGCCGGACGCAAGATCCGGCTTCCGGTTCTCGGCGACGGTCGCCCAGTCGATCGACGGCGCGGCGTCGTCCTGCTTGAGGTTCGCGTTGGTGTCGATCTCGAAGTTCGAGCCCGTGAGGCTGACTTCAGGGTGGCTGGCATACGCCGGCGCGACCGTCAAGCCGGTGATCGCGAGGGCGCCGGCGGCGACGGCGGCAATGATCGGGGAGCGCCGCCGCCGCCGACGCGGTGGGGGAGTCGGACAGTATGCGGCATCGGTCGTTGGGAGCATCATCGCCTCCGGGGGTGTGCGACTTCGTCCGATCCGGTCGGATCGGACGTCATCCTCAACGGGAGCGATGTGGCGGGCGCGGGCGCGATGAACGTGCGGGTGACTGTCGGGTTCCAGCCGGCTCGGGTGATGTCTTCGGCTGGACGCATCGGACCCGAGAGGAGTCTCAGGCTCACGCCGCACGATACTCCCCGTGAATGCCGTGCGATATAGAGCCGAGCAAGTCTCACTAACCCAAAACGGGGGTCACAGTGGTCGGCGATCAGTAGCATGGCGTCATGAGCCACGAGGGGTCCTCGCGATCGAAGCCGGCCGCGGCCACCAGCACGTGGAAGAGCGGTCTGCTCTCCGAAGAGGGCGTCTACGGCGTCATCCTCGTGAGCGGCATCATCGTCGCCACCAATGTGGCCAGTGACAGCTCGTGGCACGTCTTCACGGTCGTGATCACCACCGTCATCGTGTTCTGGGCTGCGCACGTATATGCGGGCACCGTCGCGCAGCACGGCCACGACGACGATGCGGGCTCGCTCAACATGGCGTTCCGCGAGGCGCTGGGCCGATCGCACGGGCTGCTGGTGGCGTCCGTTCCCGCATCGATCGTGCTGCTGCTCGGGGCGCTCAGGGCGTTCGACGACGACGTCACGATCTGGCTGGCACTCTGGATCAACGTCGCCGTGCTCGCGGTGCTCGGATTCGTCGCGTTCGCGCGACGGGGCGCCGGCCTGTTCGGGCGTCTCGGAGGCGCGCTCCTGACAGCGGCGTTCGGCGTCGTCGTGATCCTCCTCAAGGCCTTCATACATTGAGGGTGATGCGCCAGAGGCCCTCGTCGCGCTAGGTTTCGACCAAAAGGGGGCGGATATGTCTGATGCAGGGACGTCGGAACTCGAAGCCAGGATCGCCAAGCTCGAAGCCGAGAACGCCGAGTTGCGGTCCGTGGCGATCACCGCGAAGCCGGCCGACGGCGCGGATGCCGCGAGCCCGCCGCCGCGCGAGAGCCGCCGCCGGGGGCGCACCGTGGCCGCCGTCGTGCTCGTCGTCGTGGCGCTGCTGCTCGCACCCGTCGCCGTGATCTCGGCTTGGGCGCGCATCCAGCTCGTCGACACCGACCAGTTCGTCGCCACGTTCGCGCCACTCGCCGAGGAGCCGGCGGTGCAGTCGTACATCGGCGACCAGGTCACCGCAGCGATCGAGGAGCAGGTCGACATCCCGACGCTGACCTCCGATCTCTTCGACGGCCTCAAGCAGCTCGACCTTCCGCCGCGCGCCGAGCAGGCGCTCGGGCTGCTCGAGGCGCCGGCGACCCAAGGCCTGCAGTCCCTCGTCTCGGGCATCGTCGACCGCCTCGTCGAGTCGCCGGCCTTCGCCGACGTCTGGCGGGCGGCACTCACTCGAAGCCACAAGGCCTTCGTGGCCGCGGTGCAGGGAGATCCGAACTCCGCGCTCGCGATCGGCGGCGATGGCACCGTTTCGGTGCAACTCGGCCCCATCATCGAGGCCGTGAAGGACCGCCTCGAGCAACAGGGGGTCGCCTTCGCCGCCAACATCCCCGTCGTCGAGCGCAGCATCGTCATCGCACAGAACGACGCGTTCGTGCTCATCCAGACCATCTATGCACTCGCGGTCGCCGTCGGCACGTGGCTGCCGTGGGTCTGCCTCGCGCTGCTCGCGGCCGGCGTCTTCGTCGCGAAGCGTCGCACCGTGGCGCTCGTGTGGACTGCGGCCGGGCTCGCGCTGACCATGCTCATCCTCGCCGCCGGCCTGGGCATCGGCCGCACGTTCTTCATCGGCACCGTGAGTCCGTCGATCATGCCGTCCGACACCGCATCGGTGCTCTTCGACGGCCTCGTCGAGCTCATGCTGTCGACGATCCTCGCGTTCCTCGTGCTCTCGCTCCTCGTCGCCGTGATCGCGTGGTTCTCCGGCCCGTGGCGCCCGGCGCGAGCGGCGAGGGAGTTCGCCGGCGCCGGCTTCGCGAGCGCGCGCAGGGCGGCCGCCCGGCGCGGCGTGACGACCGGTTCGTTCGGCATCGGCCTCGACCGCTGGCGCGGCGCGGTCTACATCGCCATCTCCCTGATCGCCGCGGCCGTGGTGCTCCTCAACCGCCCGGTCACGGTGAGTGCCGTCATCTGGACGATCATCCTGGCCCTCATCGCCGTGGTGATCGTCGAACTCCTGCGACGGCCGGCCGCAGAGGTGGCCGAGTTCGAGCTGGCGCATGGCGCTCCTGACGCGAGTGCCGGGGTCGCGACATCCGACACCGCCGTCGTCGACCCTGATTCGGATGCCGCGCTCGGCGACACCGAGGTACTCGCAGGCGACCACACGGTCGACGCCGACGGGCATCCTGTCGACCCCGCACGTCCTGTCGGCTGACGGGGTCGCCTCGGGATAGGCTCCCCGAGGAATGAGACGCACGACGATCGCCCTGCTGGCCGCCCTCGAGGCCGCCGTCGCGGCGCTCATCGGACTCGGCATCGTGGTCGTGCCGCTCATGCTGCTGTGGGCGATCCAGTACGGGCTCACGGTCGACGCGACGGTGTTCCTGCGCGCCGCCGCCGACGTGTGGCTGCTCGGCCACGGGGTCGACCTCACGGTGCAACTCGACCCGGTCACGGCGGGCGGCCTCGGACTGCCCGGAGCGGGCGAGCCGTTCCCGATCACGATCGCGCTGCTCGGCTTCGCCCTGCTCTCGGTCGCCGCGGGGCGTCGGATCGGTCGACGTTCGGCCGCGGGCGGCCACTCGATCACCGGTTCGGTCGCTGCCGTCGTCGTGTACGCGGTCGTCGGCGCCGCGCTCGGGCTCGTCGCCGGCGCCGACGTGGCCCGGGCCTCGATCTGGCAGGCGACGCTGCTGCCCGCATTCATCGTGGCGATCGGGGTTGCGATCGGTGCGATCGCCGAGACGCTGCGCGAACCGTCGCCGACGGATGCCGCGGGGGGATTCTTCCGTGATCGACTCGGTGCCCTCCCGCGTGGCGCGGTCGATGCCGTCGCCGCGGCGGTGCGCATCGGCGCCGGCGCCGCATTCGCGCTGCTCGCCGTCGCCGCGGCGTTCCTCGCCGTGCTGGTCACCCTCGACTACGCGACGATCGCCGGACTGTCGCAATCGCTCGGTGCGGGCGTCGACGGCGGAATCGCCCTCCTCGTCGCCGAACTCGCATTCCTGCCGAACCTCGTGGTGTGGCTCGCGGCATGGATGCTCGGCCCGGGCTTCGCGCTCGGAACCGGAACCGCCGTGGCGCCGGGGGGAACGCTACTCGGGCCGGTTCCCGGCATTCCGCTGCTCGGCGCGCTCCCTGGCGATGCACCGTTGTTCGGCGTGCTGTGGCTGCTCGTGCCCGTGCTCGTTTCCTTCGTCGGCGCCTGGCTGGTGCATGGCGAACGGCGCGAGGGACGGCCCGGCGCCGCCGCGCGTGGCCGTGCCGTTTCGTGGTGGTACCCGATCGCGGTCGGCGCCGGGGCGGCGCTCGTCGCCGCGGTCGTCCTCGGGCTACTCGCGTGGTGGTCGGGTGGCGCGGCGGGTCCGGGGCGCCTCGCAGACGTCGGGCCCGACGCCTGGGCCGTCGCCGGCATCGCCGCCGCGACCGTCGGCATCGGCTCGATCGCGGGCGGATTCGCAGCGCGAGTGCAGACGAAGGGACCGAGTGCTAGCCTGCGCGTGACGGCGTGATCGAGGGGGATCGATGACCGGATCGACGGCTTCCGCACCACCTGCACCGACGGCAGGCGAAGGCAAGGGACTGGCCGCGGGAACACTCGGCCTGTGGGGTTCGACCGTCATCGGGCTGGCCTCAACGGCGCCCGTGTACTCGCTCGCCGCCACGCTCGGATTCGTCGTGCTGGCCGTGGGCGCGCAGGCGCCCGCCGCGTTCATCATCGCGTTCGTGCCGATGCTCCTCATCGCCTTCGCCTACCGAGAGCTGAACCGGGACGTGCCCGACTGCGGCACGACGTTCACCTGGGCGACGAAGGCCTTCGGGCCATGGGTCGGCTGGCTCGGCGGCTGGGGCGTCGCCGTCGCCGGCACCGTCGTGCTCGCCAATCTCGCGCAGATCGGGGGCATCTACTTCTGGCTGCTCGTCGCACCCGACCTCGCCGAGAACGTGCCGGTCGTCACGGCGACGGGCGTCGTCTTCATCGCGTTGATGAGCTTCATCAGCTGGCGGGGCCTCGAGATCGGCGAGCGCATGCAGAACGTGCTGCTGGGCGTGCAGTACCTCGCGCTCGCGCTCTTCGTCGTGTTCGCCGCGGGTGCCGTGATCACGGGGACCGCGCCCGAGGGGTCGACGACGCCGAGCGCCGACTGGTTCAACCCCTTCGCCTTCGAGTCGTTCAGCGGATTCATCGAGTCGGTGCTGCTCGCCCTGTTCATCTACTGGGGATGGGACACGTGCCTGGCCCTGAACGAGGAGACCCGCGACCCGAAGCGGATCCCGGGTCGCGCGGCGGTGCTGACGACGCTCATCCTGCTCGTCACGTACGTTGGCGTCGCGGTAGCGGCGATGTCGTACGCGGGGCTCGGCGACACGGGCATCGGCCTCGGCAACGAGGCGAACGCCGACGACGTCTTCTTCGCGTTGAAGGACATGCTCTTCGGCCCGTGGGCGTGGCTGCTCGTCGTCGCCGTCATGATCTCGGCGGTGTCATCGACGCAGACGACGATCCTGCCGACGGCGCGTGGCACCCTCGCGATGGCGGTCTACAGGGCGCTGCCCAAGCGGTTCGCGACGGTGCATCCGAAGTACCACACCCCGTCGTTCTCGACGATCCTGATGGCGGTCGTGGCGATCGTCTTCTACGTCGGGATGACCCTCATCAGCGACAACATCCTGCAGGACACGATCCTCTCGCTCGGCCTCGCCATCGCGTTCTACTACTCGATCACGGGGCTGGCGTGCGTCTGGTATTTCCGGCACAGCCTGTTCTCGTCGTGGCGCAACTTCTGGTACCGGCTGGTGTTCCCGCTGCTCGGGTCGCTGCTGCTCATCTTCGCGTTCGTGTACTCGGCGATCGACATGCTGGATCCCGAGTACGGCTACACGGTGCTGTTCGGCGTCGGCGGCGTGTTCGTCGTGGGCATCGGGTCGCTGGTGCTCGGCGCGGTGCTGATGGTGGTGTGGTCGTTCTTCCGGGAGTCGAGGCCGTTCTTCCGGGGTGAGTCGCTGAACCGCGACACCGAGGTGCTCGTGCCCGACGACGGGCTGCCGCCGATCCGCTCGGTCGACGGCGGGCTGGGCTGAGGCGGCCTGCAGCCTTCGGCGACCGGCGGCGGCCGGTAGGCTCGAGAGGTGCAGAAGCTCGTCGTCCTGATCTCCGGGGGAGGGTCCAACCTCCGGGCCCTGCTCGAAGCCGCTGAAGACGCCGAGTTCCCGGCGCGGGTCGTCGCGATCGGCGCCGACCGGCAGGCCGATGGCCTCGTGCTCGGCGAGGAGTTCGGAGTTCCCACATTCAGCGTGCCGTTCACCGCCTATCCCGATCGCGAGTCCTGGGGTGCCGCGCTCATCGATGAGGTGCGCCGCTGGGAGCCCGACCTCGTGGTGCTGTCCGGACTCATGCGCCTGGTGCCGCCGGCCGTCGTCGACGCGTTCTCGCCGCACCTCATCAACACGCACCCCGCCTACCTGCCCGAATTCCCCGGCGCCCACGCCGTGCGCGACGCACTCGCCGCGGGGGTCGACCAGACCGGCGCGAGCCTCATCGTGGTCGACAACTCGGTCGACGGCGGCCCGATCATCGCCCAAGAGCGCATCCCCGTGCTCCCCGGCGACACCGAGTCGAGCCTGCACGATCGCATCAAGCCCGTCGAGCGTCGGCTGCTCATCGAAGCGGTCCTCGACATCGCCAATTCGCACCTCGACCTGAAGGAACTCGCACGATGAGCACGCATTCGATCGATCCGGGCCTCTACCGCGAACGCGATCGCGTGCGCGTGCGCCGGGCACTCATCGCGGTGAGCGACAAGCGCGGGCTCGTCGAGCTCGCGACTGCCCTCACCGGCGCCGGCGTCGAGATCGTCTCCACCGGCGGCACCGCCGCGGCGATCGCGGCGGCGGGCCTTCCCGTCACGCAGGTGCCCGAGGTCACGGGGTATCCCGAGCACCTCGACGGGCGAGTGCGCACGCTGCATCCGGGGGTGCACTCGGGGCTGCTCGCCGACCTGCGCCTCGAAGACCACGAGCGCCAGCTCGCCGAACTCGGCATCAAGCCCTTCGAGCTCGTGGTCGTGAACCTGTACCCGTTCGCCGAGACGGTCGCTGCGGGCGCGACGCCCGACGCCGCCATCGAGCAGATCGACATCGGGGGCCCGGCGATGGTCCGTGCGTCGGCGAAGAACCACGCGAACGTCGCCGTCGTCGTCTCACCCGAGCGGTACGACGAGATCGTCGCCGCGGTCGAGGCGGGTGGCACCACACTCGCGCAGCGTGCGTCGCTGGCCCGCGAGGCGTTCCGGCACACGGCAACGTACGACGTGGCCGTCGCGTCGTACATCGGCAGCGTCATCGCCCCCGACCAGCCCGCCGATGAGTCGCCCTTCCCCGCGTGGGTCGGCGGCACGTGGACGAAGGACGCAGACCTGCGTTACGGCGAGAACTCCCACCAGAAGGCGGCGATCTACTCGTCGATGGGCGGTCGGCCCGGCATCGCGCAGGCCGTTCAGCTGCACGGAAAAGAGATGTCGTACAACAACTACGTCGACGCCGACGCGGCTGTGCGGGCCGCGTTCGACTTCGACGAGCCCGCCGTCGCGATCATCAAGCACGCGAACCCGTGCGGCATCGCGATCGCGGCGCCCGGGGCATCCGACCCCATCGCCGACGCCCACCGCCGTGCGCACGAGTGCGATCCGGTCTCGGCGTTCGGCGGCGTCATCGCCGCGAACCGCACGGTGACCCGCGAGATGGCCGAGACCGTCTCGGGGATCTTCACCGAGGTGCTCGTGGCGCCCGCGTTCGAGGCCGAGGCCGTCGAGCTGCTGACGCAGAAGAAGAACATCCGCCTGCTCACGCTGCCCGAGGGGTTCACCCCCACCGCGGTCGAGCTGCGGCAGGTCTCGGGCGGCGCGCTGCTGCAACAGGCCGACCGGCACTTCTCGCCGGCGTCCGAGTGGACGCTCGCGGCGGGAGACCCCGTCGACGCGGCGACCCTCGCCGACCTCGAGTTCGCGTGGACCGCGTGCCGCGCAGTGAAGTCCAACGCGATCCTGCTCGCCTCGGGCGGCGCCTCGGTCGGCGTCGGCATGGGCCAGGTCAACCGGGTCGATTCGTGCAAGCTGGCGGTCGAGCGCGCCGGCGATCGCGCCGCGGGTTCGGTCGCGGCATCCGATGCCTTCTTCCCGTTCGCCGATGGACTGCAGATCCTCATCGACGGCGGCGTGCGCGCCGTGGTGCAGCCGGGTGGATCGGTGCGCGACGAGGAGGTCGTCGCAGCGGCCCGCGACGCCGGCATCACGATGTACTTCACGGGCGAGCGGCACTTCTTCCACTAGCCCCCTCGTAGGCGCGCCGAGGCATGCACGCGGCGGTACCCTTGAAGTGAACCTGCGCTCACGAGGCGCGGGCACCGTTCCGCCCACGAAGCGGATGATTCGAGGAGAACGATCGATGACGATCACACACGCCCCGGCACCCCCTGCAGCCGAGGTCAACGCAGCACTTCCCACCGAAGCGCCAGACCACGAACGGGTGCTCATCACCCGCGGCCCGCGCTCAGGCCTCACGATCATCGTGGCGGTGCATTCGACCAGGCTCGGCCAGGCCCTCGGGGGCGCCCGACTGTGGCGCTACGGCCACTGGACCGACGGTCTCGCCGACGCCCTGCGCCTCTCGCAGGCGATGACGATGAAGAACGCCGCAGCCGGCCTCGCGCGTGGCGGCGGCAAGTCGGTCGTCGCCATTCCCGCCGGCGTCACCCTCGACGACGCGCAGAAGCGCGACGCCATGCTCGACCTCGGCGACGCCGTCGAGTCGCTCGGCGGCGCGTACATGACCGCCGAAGACGTCGGCACGAGTGCCGAGCTCATGGCCGTCGTGCATGAGCGCACCGAGCACGTCTGCGGCCTCCCGCCCGAGCAGGGCGGCGTCGGCGAGCCTGCCGACGCCACCGCGGCGGGCGTGCACGCCTCGATCATCGCGACCCTCGGCCACGTGTTCGGCTCGACCGACGCCACCGGCCGCCACCTCGTCATCTCGGGCCTCGGCCAGGTCGGGGGTCGCCTCGCGCGCAGCCTCGCGGCTGCCGGCGCGCGATTGACCGTCACCGATGTCGCCGCCGACAAGCGTGCGCTCGCCGACGAGCTCGGCGCGGCCTGGGTCGACCCGGCCGACGCGCACCGCGTCGAGGCCGACGTGTTCGTGCCGTGCGGCCTCGGCGGAGTGCTGACGCCCGACGTCGTCGACGAGCTGCGCGTGCGTGCCGTGGTCGGTGCCGCGAACAACCAGCTCGCCTCGCGCGACGTCGCACGGCTGCTCACCGAGCGGCGCATCGTGTGGGCGCCCGACTTCGTGGTGAACGCCGGCGGGGTCATCTACCTCGACGTCGCGAGCGAACCCGACGCCGACCAGGCCGCCCTCGACGCGCGCATCGCCGGCATCGGCGACACGGTGGCATCGGTGCTCCACGACGCCGAGCAGCGCGGATCGACGACCCTCGAAGCCGCCGAACGCCTCGCCCGGGCGCGGCTCGACGCCGCACGATGAGGGCCCGGCACGGCCAGTAGGCTCGTGCCATGACCTCCCCTGTTCCATCACCGTCGTCCGCCCCTGCCCGGTACACACCCGAGGCGAGCCCGGCGCGACGCACGGTGGCGGTACTGCTCTCGGCCGCGGCGGTCGCGCTCATCGCGCTCGCCGCGGCCGTGCTCGCGTTCTTCATCGGCAACGGGCAGGCGCCCACGGTGTTCGGGCAGGTGTTCGGGCACTTCGCGCTCGCGGCCACGATCACCTGGGTGCTGCTCGTGGTCGCGAACGCCCTCGGGGCCACCCGGGTGTGGTTCCTCGCGCTGCTCGCCGGGTTCGCGTCGTCGTGCCTCGCGGCGCTCATCGCCACGACCTTCACGGTGGGCGCCACGTCGCGCAACCCGTTCACAGGGGCGTTGTTCGTCTTCGTGGTCAGCTCGCTCGTGAGCCTCAACCTGATCTTCATCATCGCCGTGATCATCGCCGAGATCTTCATCGCGCCGCGCGTGATGCGGGGCATCCTCGGCCACACGCCCGAGTGGCCGCCGCGCCGCATCGCCCTCGTGCGCATTCCCGCCTCGAATCTCGACCAGGGCGAGCTCACACACCTCGAGCGCCGGCCCATCGACCACGATCTCGCCGACGAGCAGTGGGACAACTACTGCGCCGCGCTCGCCGCCGAGGGCTGGGACACCGTCGAGATCGACGCAGCGCCCGAACTGGCCGACTCGGTCTTCGTCGAGGACACCGTCGTGATGTTCGGCGACCTCGCCGTGATCACGAACCCCGGTGCCGAGTCGCGCCGGCCCGAGATCGAGGCCGTCGAGCGCACGGTGCGCGCGATCGCCGGCGTCACCGTCGAGCGCATCGAGGCACCGGGCACGCTCGAGGGCGGCGACGTGCTGAAGGTCGGGCCCGTCGTCTACGTCGGCGCGTCGTCGCGCACGAACGCCGAGGGCATCCGCCAGTTGCGCGAGCTGCTCACGCCGCACGGGTACCAGGTGGTCGCGGTGCCCATCACGAGGGCGCTGCACCTGAAGAGCGCGGCGACGGCGCTGCCCGACGGCACGGTCATCGGCGATCCGGCCCTGCTCGACGTCACGAGCGTGTTCGCGACCTTCCTGCCCGTGCCCGAGCCCGAAGGGGTCGCGGTCGTCGAACTCGGCCCGACGTCGCTGCTGATGTCCGCCTCGGCTCCCCAGACGGCGGCGAAGCTGTCGGCGCTCGGCTACCGGGTCGTCACGGTCGACATCAGCGAGTTCGAGAAGCTCGAGGGCTGCGTCACGTGCATGTCGGTGCGAGTGCGCTGATCATCAGGCCGCGTCCCCGACACGCGCACGACCGTCATGCAGCTCCAGCACGCGGTCGGCACGACCGATGAGCGCCGCGTCGTGGGTCGTGACGACGGCAGCGACGCCGCGGGCGTGCACGAGCTCGCCGATGAGGTCCATGACGGTGGCGGCGGTGCCGCTGTCGAGTTGGCCGGTCGGCTCATCGGCGAGCAGCACCTGCGGGCGCGCAGCGAGGGCGCGCGCGATGCCCACGCGCTGCTGCTGGCCGCCCGAGAGCTCGTAGGGGCGTTGCGCCGCATGCGCGGCGAGCCCCACGAGTTCGAGCGATTCGGCCACCCTCGCCTCGCGCTCGGCGGGCTGCATGCGCGCCAGGCGCAGGGGCACCTCGACGTTCTCGGCCGCCGAGAGGACGGGGATGAGCCCGAACGACTGGAACACGTAGCCGAGCCGCTCGCGCCGCACCGCCGCGAGCGCGGCCTCGCCCATCGCGGAGAGCTCGTCGTCGCCGAGCAGCACCCGGCCCGACGTCGGCCGGTCGAGCCCGCCGAGCAGGTTCAGGAGCGTCGTCTTGCCGGCACCAGAGCGGCCCGTGACGACGAGCAGCTCGCCCGGGTGCACTTCGAGGGAAACCTCGTCGACGGCGTGCACGGCACCGCCGCGACCCTCGAACACCCGGCTCACGGATTCGGCACGCAGCGCGCTCATCGTTCGTCCTCGGGTCGGGATTCGATGTCGGATGCCTCGGCCGGAGGCTCTGCGGCAGCAGGCGCCGCGTCGGATGCCTCGGCCGCGTGCCGCGCGTGCCGCCTCGGCGGCCCGGAGCCCTCGGTCTTCGGGGTCGTCGCGTCAGGGACATCCGCTCGAAGGTCGTGACCCGGCCACACGCCGACGTGGTCGGGTTCCAGCGCGAGCCGCACCCGGTCGCGCAGCTCGAGCGCCTGCACGAACTCGTGGGGCAGCTGCAGCCGGCCGACGCGGTCGAGCACCGCGAACTCCTCGGCGACGTGCTGTTCCTCGCCGTGTTCGTCGACCCGGGTCGAGCGCAACACCTCGGTCGAGGTGCGCCCGTCGCGGATCTGCACGGTGCGTCGGACGTGACCCGACACCCCGGGGTCGTGCGTGACGATGAGCGTCGTGACGCCGAGCTCGAGGTTGCCGCCGCGCATCGCCTCGAGCACGGCCGCCGACGTCGACTCGTCGAGCTCGCCGGTCGGTTCGTCGGCCAGCAGCACGAGCGGTTCGTTCGCGAGCGCGACGGCGATCGCGACGCGCTGCTGCTCGCCGCCCGACAGCTCGCCCGGGCGGCGATCGCGCGCATCACCCACCTCGAGCAGTCCGAGCAGGTCGTCGATGCGTGCCGCGCGTGCGGCACCCCGGCGGCCGCGGGCGACGTTCATCGCGAGCGCGTTGTTCTCGGCCGCGGTCAGGTAGGGGAGCAGGTTGCGCGAGGTCTGCTGCCAGACGAAGCCCACGGTGCGGCGCCGGTAGGCGACACGCTCGCGCGAGCCCATGGTGAGC
>Ga0247819_10001603_pt1 | contig 12118 bp, 8 predicted proteins | sample 13C_Xylose_Day6_FD_193428 | JGI IMG/M metagenome (GOLD analysis project Ga0247819, IMG submission 193428) | Soil microbial communities from agricultural site in Penn Yan, New York, United States - 13C_Xylose_Day6 | ecosystem: Environmental > Terrestrial > Soil > Agricultural land | place: USA... | reverse complement strand
CACTCGTTCCCGTAGACAATCCCGCCTCCGGTTTCGATATCGCCAATCGTGCGGTGCTTGACGGTCTGCTCGCGCTTGGCCATCGGGTCAGTGTCATCGGATTTCTGCAGCCCGGGCGGCGCCCGGCGCCCGACTGCGAGATGCACCTGCTTGGCGAACTGGAAGTGACCAATGCCAAGGCTGGCCGCCTGCAAAAGCTGAGCTGGCTTGCGACCGCTTTTCTCAATCGCACCTCGGTGTCGTCAGCCAAGATGCTTGGCGTATCGGCGGGCCGGATCCAGTCGATCCTCGACGGGCTTGCACCCTTCGACGGTCTGGTCCTCAATTCCGTGCAACTGCCCGCGGCGTTCGCTCAAGTTTTCAGGTCCTATCCGTCGATCTATGTCGCTCACAATGTCGAGGCCGATTCCGCCCTGGAAAATGCCGAGCGTGCCAAGGGCCTTTTGGAGCGCTTCCTCTTTCGGCGCGAGGCGTTGTATCTCGAACGCTACGAACAGCAACTGGCGCAGAATGCCGTCGGATTGTGGACCTTCGCCGAGGCGGATCGTCTCGGTTTCGGTCGTGCTGTTTACGACCGGGCATTCGTGCTGCCGCTGGTTACCGGCTGGGACGCGCCGATTGTGCCTGATGTGCAGCGCCAGCACGACCTCGGCTTGATCGGCACCTGGAGCTGGCGGCCGAACCGGCTCGGCCTGGACTGGTTCCTGGATCAGGTCGTGCCCCATCTTCCCCAGGACATGTCGATCGCGATCGCCGGGCAACTGGATGGAGCGCCTGTCGTTTCGCATCCGGGCATTCGTTTCGTTGGTCGCGTGCCGGACGCCCGCGCCTTCGTTGCGGCCAGTGCCGTCGTGCCGCTGATCAGCCGTGGCGGCACGGGGGTACAGCTGAAAAGTATCGAGACGTTCGAGCTCGGCATGCCGTCGGTTGCCACGCAGGCTTCGTTGCGTGGCATCGAGACGATCCCGGAAAATTGCACGCCGACCGACGATCCCCGGGAGTTTGCCCGCCTGCTGGTGGAAAAGGTCGCCCACGCGCGCGCCGGCCTTTCGCAGCGCCTGGACGGCGCAGCGTTCCACCGGACTCAAAAGGCCAGGATGATGCAGGTCATGCTGGATGTGTTGCCCGGCCTTGCCGCAAATGACGCAAGCGCCCAGGTTCGACCACGATTGAAGGTCCACGACGGAGGCCGGTCGTGACCATATCTGTCGCCGCCTCGAACGTTGCGGTATCGCAGCGCATGATCCTGGGCATGCCGGTCGCCGATCTCGGCTGGGCGAGCGCTTTCGCCTTTGCCAACGACGCGGTTTCTCGCAGCAGTGGACAGGTGAGTCTTGCCTTTCTCAATGCGAACAACGCCAACCTGATGTTGAAGGACACCGAATATCGGGATGTGCTGCGCCGCCAGATCGTATTTCCCGATGGCCACGGCGTCGATATCGCTTCCTATTTGTTCCATGGAGGCATGTTCCCGGCCAATCTCAACGGCACCGATTTCGTTCCGGCCTTGCTGACCTACCTCGATCGGCCGATGCGGATCGCGATGATCGGCGCGCGGCCGGACGTATTGGCGCGCGCGGCCGAGAACTTTCGCAAACACGCGCCTTGGCACGAATTCCTGCCTGTTTCGGACGGTTTCTTCGATCGCAGCCGGTCGCGCGAACTGCTCGCCGACGTGCGGGCTCTGAGAGCCGATATTCTTCTCGTGGCAATGGGCAGCCCGATGCAGGAGAAATGGGTCGATACCTATGTCGGCCCGCAGGATGCACGGCTGGTGATCACCGTCGGCGCATTGTTCGATTTCGTCGCTCAGGAGTTCCCGCGTGCGCCGAAGCTTCTGCGCAAGCTGCGGCTCGAATGGTTCTACCGGCTGGCTCTTGAGCCGAAGCGCATGTGGCGCCGCTATGTCCTCGGCAACCCGCTGTTCCTGCTGCGTGTATTCCTGCACAAGCTGACGGGCCGCGCTCGAAAAAGCGTCGGCAACTCCAGCCTCGGAGCGCGAAAATGCTGACCGAGCCCTCCAGGCGAACCGCTGTTGTCACTGCGTCCTACGCCAATGATTTCGAGCGCTGCCGCCTGATGTGCGAAAGCATGGATCGGCGGCTGCAGGGCGATTGGGTGCACTATCTGCTCGTCGCCGATTTCGACGTCACGCTTTTCCGGCAGCTCGAAGGATCGCGGCGGCAGGTCATCGACGAGCGCGATCTTCTGCCCTGGTGGCTGCGTCCCGTCACCGACCCGCTCTCGGGCGGGCGCCGCAAGATCTGGCTGAGCCCCTTTGGCCTACCACTGCGCGGCTGGCACGTTCAGCAGCTTCGACGTCTGGCGCTTGCCCGCCATATCGATGAGGCGGCGATGTTCGCGGTCGATTCCGATGTCGTCTTCCTTCGCGACTTCGACCCCGCCACACTCTGGCGGGACGGCCGACTGACGCTTTACCGCAAGGATGCGGCGATTGACGCAAATATGCGCTCCAATCATCTGGCATGGCTTGCGCATTCCGATCGGCTTCTCGGTATCGGCCCCTATGCGCTGCCGGCCAACGATTACATCAATACGTTGATCGCCTGGCGCAACGACACATGCCGCAAGCTCGTCGACCATGTCGAAGCGCTGCATGGCCGCAACTGGGTTCGAGCGGTGACAAAAACACGCGCCTTTTCCGAATGCACGATCTATGGCCGCTTCGTCGACGAGGTTATGGGCGGGCAGGGGCACAAGCCCTCATCCGATGCACTTTGCCACGTGCTCTGGTTCGACGACAGTTATCGGCAGGGCATTGCCGGCCTCAGGGATTTCCTAAGGGATATGGCCCCGCACCAGATCGGCATCGGCGTCCAGTCGTTCGTCGGCCACGATCTCGACGATATCCGCAAAGCTGTGGTCGAACTCGCGTCAGATGACCCGGTTGGCCGGCTTGCTCAGCGCGGTATAGGTCAGGCCGAAGGATAGCAAATACAAAACCAGGAAGATCAGGTTGAGCGATGGCGCCCACTCGGCAACATCCGTGGTCGTCGTCAGCAGCATCGCAAGCAACCCCACTTTCACCACGCCCGCGACCAGCAGGTTGGCCATGCGCCGCACGGTGCGGCCGGTCGCATAGAGCAGTTCCGAATGATACTCGATCAGATTGCGGAACGATGGTACCAGCAGGATCATCGCCACGATCGGTGCTGCAGCCGAAACGTTATGGCCCAGACCGTTCGGGAAAACGTAAAGATAAACGGCCATTGCAGCGATGGCGACAAACGAGGCGGCAGCCACGGCAAACTCGATCGATAGGCGAACGGGCCAGCGGGCGATCGCATCGGGTGTGCGCATGATCCGCTGGACGAGCAGCGTGTTGAACGAGCGCACCGGCAGGGCGGTCAGATCGGCAAGCCGCATCAGGATCGCATAGATGCCGGATACGGCCGGGCCGCCGATCGCCAGCACGGCGATCTTGTCAAACTCCGACTGAATGTAGAAGAGGATTTCGGCGCCTGCGACCGAGACCGAATCGCCCCAGCGGCGGAAGTAGAGCCGGGGCTGCCAGCGAAGACGCACCCTTGGGTAAAACAGTACGAGAGCGATGACGAGGCTGATGGCGTTGGCGGCGAGATAGAACTGCGACCAGGCGCCAAGCGTGTTGACCTGAAGCAGCGCAAACAGCAGCGCCGCCGCCGTGCGGATTGCCGTGGCGATGACCACGAGCAGAGCGCCGCGGCCGAAGCGGCCGAGGCCGTTGAGAACGATGACCGCCGTTTCGAGCCCGCGCCAACAGATGATCTCGGCCGCCATGAAGGCCGCAAAGGTGCCGGCCGACATGTCGCGTGAAAAAAGCGCGATGAAGGTGCCGACGCAGATCAGTGCGATCACCGGCAGGGAAAGCAGCGCGCCGACGAGAAACCCGGCGCTATAGGTACCCACCAGCAGCGGTTTCACCGTCGCCACGCGGTAGAGCGGCGACATGAAGCCGAAGGCAAGTGCGCGCGAGATCATGATGCCGGCGGCGGACGCCGTGGCAAAGAGACCGAAATCGGCGATGGAAAGCGTGTTGGCAACAGCGATAAAATACGCAAGCGACAACACGAGCCGCCCCGCCGAACCCCCCGTCATCGAGAGATAGGCGTGAACAAGCGCCCTGTGGCGAAGATAAAGCGCTTTGATGCGGTGGTGCACGATCGAACTTCCAGGAGTCTCTCCCGTCATAGGCGGGAAAGCTTAATAAGGCGTGAGATCGCCCGTTTCTGGGGTTGGTTCTTTCTCCAAAATTAACCATTTGTTTTCCCTGTTTCCTTAGGTTGAATTCACTATTCGGAATTCGCCATCTCGGCAGCCGCGGGATAAGTCATGTTCAACGTCGACGACGAAAAACGCCCGGTTCCGCGTGCATCGTTGCTCGATATCGCAGCAGGGGGCCCGCGGGTCTCGGCGCGCGCGCAAAAGCCCGACGCCAAAGGCCGAGGATCCGCCGGCTCGTCGTTGCTCGACCGCTTTGTCGAGGCCGATCAAGCGGCTACACAGCCGGGCTATGCCGCGTCGCGGCATGCAGCTCGCGCGACACCCCAACCCAAGATACCGTCGGCACTGAGCGGTCCGGCTACTCGGCCGCAGCGTGGCCTTGGCGGTGCGGACGGCAAGATTGCCCGGTGGCTGGCCGGTCGGGATGCGGACGACGCCTCCGACGGTTCGGGTGGAGATGCATTGCTGCCACCCGGTGACAGACCGCTCGTCGACATCAAGGCCGTGCTTCGCTCCGTCTGGCAGGTTCGTTTCGTCATTGCCGCCACGACGATACTCGGCGCCGTCGCCGGCGTCGCGATCGCCCTGTCGACACCCAGCATCTATCTCTCGGAGAGCAGGCTCTATATCGACCCGCGCGAGGTGCGGCTGACGGATTCCGATCTCTCCAAGCAGTCGCTGGCGACGGAAGCCATTCTTGCGCTTGTCGACAGCCAGCTCGAGGTTCTGCGCTCGCGCACCGTGATGGAGAAGGTCGCACGTGATCTCGATCTGCAGAACGATGCCGAGTTTTCAGGAACTGGCGCGGCGGAAGGCGAAGTCTCGCCGCGCACCCTGCAGAAACTGAGCGACGCCATCCGCGTCTGGCGCGATCCCAAGACCTTCATCGTCATCGTCGAAGCGCAGAGCCGAAGCCCGGAGAGATCGGCGCTGATCGTCAACCGCCTGGTCGAAACCTTTCTGGGCGAGGAGACGGCGGCACAGTCCGGCTTCTTCCAGAAGACCACCGCGGCGCTCGATCAGCGTATCTCCGAACTCAAGGCCGAACTCGATACCGCTGAAAAGGCGATCGAGGAATACAAGGCGCGCAACGATATCGTCGGCGCCGGCGGCGAGCTGATCGCCGACAAACAACTGCTCAGCCTCAGCGATCAGGTCGCTGCTGCGCGCAACCGGATCGCCGAAGCAAAGGCGAAGGCCGACGTGTCCGGCAAGGTCCGGCTCGATGACGTGCTGACCGGCGCCTTTCCGGAGGAAGTCAGCTCGATGGCGCTCGCCGAGCTGCGCAAGCAATATGCGGCGACCAGGGCGCAGTTGAGCTCGCTCGATGCAAGCCTCGGTCCCCGTCACCCGCAGCGCATTGCCGCCGTACAGTCGCTTGAATCCTCCCGCGCCGAGATCGCCAATGAGCTGCGGCGCATTGCGGCCACCGCCCAGACCGAACTCGATCGTGCCGAGAGTGCGGAGCGGGATCTGGTCCGGCAGTTCGCAGCGCAGAAGGCCCGCCAGATCAATTCGTCCGGCGAGATGGTCGAGCTGCGCGAACTGGAGCGAAATGCTGCCGCGACCCGCGAAATCTACGAGTCCTTCCTGAAGCGCGCCAGCGAAACGCGCGAGGAAGAAAAGCTGACGGCCAAGAACATCCGCGTCGTTTCGCGGGCGGAGCCTGCGTTGCAGCCCAAGGGGCCGTCGCGCAAGATCATCGTCATCGGCGCAACGCTTGCGGGCTTTTTCGCCGGTTTCGGTCTCGGTATCCTGCTCGGCATCTATCGCAGCCTGAACGGGTTGTTTGTCGGCCCGAGGGGTGCGCCGCCGGAGACTGTCGACCCGGATCCGCCAGAGCCGGGCACCGACCCGGAACCGGGGCCTGGCGCGCGCAATGAGCAAGAAATGAAGGCGCGCGAACCGGATCTGCCGCCGCCATTCTCGCCAGCAGCCCACCATGCGCAGTCGCTGGCTGCCGCCTATCTCGCTTCGCGCGAGCTGGCAAGCCAGGCTTCCCCGACAAGGCCGTCGCCCCTGGCTATCGAGCCCGAGGACGATCTCGGCATCGCTAAGGTGCAGGACGATCTTCGCGCGCTCAGGTCGCGCGTCGAGAGCTACTCCCGCCAGAAGGTCGCGCGTCGCTGAACCTCAGCATCTGCGAAGAACGAGCAGGCAGCCTTTCAGTGATGAGAGGAAATGTCGCGGCCTGCGCTGCAAACGTGCATCTGGCCATGCCGACCCCTTGCATTTATGCGTTTGGGACAGCATAGGGCGCTTTGAGGCAATCGCCTTTCCCGAGGCGAATTAGAGTGTCCCGCGAACAGGAAGCCAGGAGGAATGCCGTGACGACTGTGATTGATGGCAAGCAGGTTGCCGCTTCGGTTATCGAGGCCGTGAAATCCGCGACACAGGCGCTCGAAACTGATGCGGGCGTGCGCCCCGGTCTCGCGGTCGTGATCGTCGGCAATGATCCGGCAAGCCATGCCTATGTCTCTTCGAAGAGCAAGATGGCCAAGGAATGCGGTTTTCAGTCGGTCCAGCACACCTTGCCTGAAGAAACGACCCAGGAAGATCTGGCGGCGTTGGTTGCCAAGCTCAATGCGGACGCCGCCATCCACGGCATTCTGGTCCAGCTGCCGCTACCGAAGCATCTGAACTCCGAACCGATCATCCAGTCGATCCTGCCGGAAAAGGACGTGGACGGCCTGCACGTCGTCAACGCCGGCAAGCTTGCGACCGGCGATCTCGAAGGCGGTCTGGTTTCCTGCACGCCCGCCGGCGCGATGGTATTCGTGCGCCAGACCCATGGCGAAGACCTTTCGGGCCTGAATGCGGTGGTTATCGGCCGCTCGAACCTTTTCGGCAAACCGATGGCGGCCCTGCTTCTTGCCGCCAATGCGACCGTAACGACGGCCCATTCGCGCACCAGGGATCTGCCGGCAGTCTGCCGCAATGCCGATATTCTCGTGGCGGCTGTCGGTCGTGCGGAAATGGTCAAGGCGGATTGGGTCAAGCCCGGCGCCACCGTCATCGATGTCGGCATCAATCGCGTGTCCGCGCCGGAAAAGGGCGAAGGCAAATCCAAGCTCGTCGGTGACGTTGCATTTTCCGAAGTGGAAAAGGTCGCGGGCGTCATCACGCCGGTACCGGGCGGCGTCGGTCCGATGACCATCGCCATGCTGATGGCAAACACCGTCATCGCTGCCTATCGCAAGGCGGGTCGCAAGCCGCCGCGCTTCTGATCAGCGCAAATTGGTATCCGTCGATATCTGACGCGCCGCCTCTGCGGCGCGTTTTCATTTCTGCGGAGCGGGGCCAGTCGAGGCGCGGACGATCAATTCGGCGCGCCAGAGTTCCTGGTCGGGATAATCGCCGCTCTTGAGGATGCCTGCAATCAGTCGGGTCGCGATGCGCCCGCCGGCTGCCCGGAGCGACGACCGCGTCGTCGTCAGCGGCACGCTGAAATTCTCCGGCTTCAGCATCGGCAGCACATCGTCATGCGCGATCAGCGAGATGTCGCGGCCCATCGCCAGTCCCGCCTGGTTGATCGCCCTGACGGCGCCAAGCGCCAGCACGGTGCTTGAACAGAGCACCGCGGTCGGCGCGTCGGGCTGCTGCAGGAAGCGCTGCATGCTGCGATATCCGTGTTCGTCGGTCATAAGCGAGTGGTGGACGAGGGTTTCGTCGAGGTTGAGCCCATGCTCGGCCAGCGCCCGGGCCATGCCCTTATGGCGGCGGATGGAAAAGGTCAGGTAGTCGGGTCCGTTGATCAGCGCAATCCGCTGATGCCCGAGCTGGATCAGCAGCCGTGTCGCGTCATAGAAGGCGCCGGTGTTGTCGATGTCGAGGAAAGGATAGTCCCGTGCCTCGCCGATCGAGCGCCCATGGACGACAAAGGGCATCGACAGCGATTTGAGCATCGCGATGCGCGGGTCGTTGGCGCGCATATAGGCGAGGAACAGTGCGTCGACGTTGCCGCTGGCGGCCAGGCGCTGGAAGGTCGCCTCCTCGTCTTCCGGCGCGCTCGGATTGAGCACGAAATGGAAGTCGTGCTTGACCGCTTCCTCGCCGAGGCCCGCGAGGAATTCGCCGAAATGCACGTCGGAATCGATGCCGGCCGCTATCGGCATGACCATGCCGATCGAATAGGCCTTGCCGGTAGCGAGGCGCTGGGCGGCCCGGTTCGGCCGATAGCCCGTTTCGCGCACGGCCTGCAGCACGCGTTGGCGGGTTTCCGCATTGACTTCCGGGTAGCCGTTCAGCGCCCGGCTGACTGTCGTCTGCGACAGGCCGAGCAGTTCCGCGAGCTGCTTGAGATTGACCGCCATGGTCAATTTCCCTCCCAAAGCGCTTTGAATATCCGTATGATTTTTATGGTTTGATCCAGCGCCCTCGAATTCTGTAACACTCGTTTTTCATCATACAAAGCGGAATTAGCCGACTTCGCGCTGCAAAAAGTTGCCGCAAAGCAAAATACTGTCGGCAGAAGGCCGGTGAATCGAAAGCTCTTGACTCCTGGAGTGTCGGAATGGTTTGTTAGCAAACTCAAAGCGCTTTGAATTTTGCGCGTTGATGATCTGCCCGGCGGGATCCGGGTTCATCTTGGGAGGAGAACACCGTGAAGAGATCATTTCTGTTGAGCGTGGCTGCGCTGGCGCTGTTTGCGGGCGCTGCCGGCGCTGCGGATCTGAAGTTCAAGCCTGGCGAAGATTCCAAATTCAACTGGGCGAGCTTCGAGGAATTCAAGAAGGGTCACGACCTCAAGGGGCAGACGCTGACGATCTTCGGACCCTGGCGCGGCGAGGACGAAGCGCTCTTCAAGAGCGTCTATGCCTATTTCGTCGAGGCGACCGGCGTCGAGCTCAAATATTCGTCCTCTGAAAACTACGAACAGCAGATCGTCATCGACACCCAGGCCGGCAGCCCGTCCGATATTTCCATCCTGCCGCAGCCGGGCCTGATTGGCGACTTGGCGTCCAAGGGCTACCTGACGCCGCTCGGCGATGATACTCAGAAGTGGCTGCTCGACAATTATGCGGCCGGCCAGTCCTGGGTCGATCTCTCGACCTACAAGGGCAAGGACGGTAACGCCGCCCTCTATGCCTTCCCCTACAAGATCGACGTGAAGTCGCTGGTCTGGTATTCGCCTGAGAACTTCGAGGACGCCGGCTACGAAGTGCCGAAGACCATGGAAGAGCTGAAGGCGCTTACCGAGAAGATCGCCGCTGATGGCCAGAAGCCCTGGTGCATTGGCCTCGGCTCGGGCGGCGCGACCGGTTGGCCGGCCACCGACTGGGTGGAAGACATGATGCTGCGCACGCAGCCGGCCGATGTCTACGACAAGTGGGTCAAGAACGAGATCCCGTTCAACGATCCGGCAGTCGTCGGCGCGATCGACGAATTCGGCTGGTTTGCCAAGAACGACAAGTTCGTCGACGGCGGCGCGGCAGCGGTCGCGTCCTCCGACTTCCGCGACAGCCCGAAGGGGCTCTTCGCGTCGCCGCCGAAGTGCTACCTGCATCACCAGGCTTCGTTCATTCCGTCGTTCTTCCCTGAGGGCACGGTGATCGGCGAGGATGCCGACTTCTTCTACATGCCGCCTTATGACAGCAAGAAGGATCTCGGCAATCCGGTTCTCGGTGCCGGCACGCTGGCGATGATCACCAAGGACACGCCGGCGGCACGCGCCTTCATCGAGTTCCTGAAGACACCGATCGCGCATGAAGTCTGGATGGCGCAGACGAGCTTCCTGACGCCCTACAAGAGCGTCAACGTCGATGCCTACGGCAACCCGCCGCTGAAGAAGCAGGGCGAGATCCTGCTGAATGCGACGACCTTCCGCTTCGACGGCTCCGACCTGATGCCCGGCAAGATCGGCGCGGGCGCCTTCTGGACCGGCATGGTCGATTTCGTCGGCGGCAAGTCCGCTTCCGACGTTGCCGACAGCGTTCAGAAGGCCTGGGACGCCATCAAGTAAAAATGGACGACGGGCGGCGATTGCGCCGCCCGTCCTGTCCTTGGGTCCGTTGAACGCTTGGCGCGGCAGGGCCCCAACGAGAACGGCGACAATCGCCATGCCCTGCACGCAAAGTGCATTTCAGGGGGAGGGACATGTCATGCAACAGCTCGTCTTTGCCGTAGGAACGATGGTGGCCGGGGTTCTCGGCTGCGCCGCCTACTTCTGGGGAACCAGCTTCATTCTCGATCTGATTTTCCCATCGAAGGGGAGATCTGGTGTCGAGGCGTCGCGCAACCTGCGCATCACCAATGCCATCCGGCCATGGCTGTTTCTCGCCCCGGCGCTGTTCGCGTTGACGATCTACCTCATCTACCCCGTGATCATGTCGGTCTGGTTCAGCCTGCATGACCGCGCCGGACAAAACTTCGTCGGTGCCAGTAACTACGTCTGGATGCTGAACGACGGAGAGTTTCGCCAGTCGATCTTCAACAACTTCCTCTGGCTGCTGGTGGTGCCGGCGCTCGCGACCTTCTTCGGGCTGGTCATCGCCGCTTTGACCGACCGCATCTGGTGGGGCAACATCGCCAAGACGCTGATCTTCATGCCGATGGCGATCTCCTTCGTCGGCGCCGCCGTCATCTGGAAGTTCATCTATGATTATCGCGCCGAGGGCACGGAGCAGATCGGCCTCCTGAACGCGATCGTCGTTGCCTTCGGTGGCGATCCTCAGGCCTGGATCACGCTGCCTTTCTGGAACAACTTCTTCCTCATGGCCATCCTGGTCTGGATCCAGACCGGCTTCGCCATGGTGATCCTCTCGGCCGCCCTGCGCGGTATCCCGGAAGAGACGGTCGAGGCCGCCGTGATCGACGGCGCCAACGGCTGGCAGATCTTCTTCAAGATCATGGTGCCGCAGATCTGGGGCACGATCGCCGTCGTCTGGACGACGATCACTATTCTGGTCCTCAAGGTGTTCGATATCGTTCTGGCGATGACCAACGGGCAATGGCAGAGCCAGGTGCTCGCCAATCTCATGTTCGACTGGATGTTCCGCGGCGGCGGCGACTTTGGGCGCGGTGCGGCGATCGCCGTCGTCATCATGGTCCTCGTCATCCCGATCATGATCTGGAACATCCGCAATGCGGCCAAAGAAATGAAGGGGCACTGAGATGAACCCGGCGACACGCTCCCCTCTCACCTGGGCCGTACATCTATCTGTTCTTCTCCTGGTCGCCCTCTGGACGCTGCCGACCGCCGGCCTGTTGATCTCGTCGCTGCGCGACAAGGATCAGCTCGCGGTTTCCGGCTGGTGGACGGCACTGTCGACTTCGACCCAGAATATCGTCGCCCGCGCGCCGGGTGCCGATACCCAGGTCGAACGCGACGGCAAGTTCGTGATCTCGGGCGACGTGCTTGAAGGCACCTCTGCCGGTGAGGTTTCCGCCTTCGGCTTTTCGAGCCAAAAGCCGACCGCCTTCAAGCCTGGCGAAACTGCTGAGCTCAACGACGGCGAGAAGCTGACCGTCCAGGCCGATGGTAGCTTCGAGATCGTCTCGGACACGAAGATGGAAGGCTCGCGCGGCCAGCGCATCTTCTTCACCGCCGCCGTTCCGCCGCGCTTCACCTTCGACAATTACGTCGAAGTGCTGAGCGCCGAAGGCATCGGCGCTTCCTTCATCAACTCGCTGACGGTCGCCATTCCTTCGACGATCATCCCGATCCTGATTGCGGCCTTCGCCGCCTATGCGCTCGCCTGGATGCCGTTTCCGGGGCGCGCGATCCTGATTGCGGTCGTCGTCGGCCTGCTCGTCGTGCCACTGCAGATGTCGCTGATCCCGCTTCTGAAACTCTATAACGGCGTCGGCGCCTTCTTCGGCGTGCCGGCCAAGACCTATGTCGGCATCTGGCTCGCCCATACCGGTTTCGGCCTGCCGCTGGCGATCTATCTCC
>Ga0247819_10001602_pt1 | contig 12119 bp, 16 predicted proteins | sample 13C_Xylose_Day6_FD_193428 | JGI IMG/M metagenome (GOLD analysis project Ga0247819, IMG submission 193428) | Soil microbial communities from agricultural site in Penn Yan, New York, United States - 13C_Xylose_Day6 | ecosystem: Environmental > Terrestrial > Soil > Agricultural land | place: USA... | reverse complement strand
ATACTTCGACCACGGCTTGATTAGTAGCGCCCAGCATATCGCGCAATTTGGACAGAGGGGAAACCACCTCTGGGTCAACAGCCGCGTTCTTGTTATCACCCACCATAGCAAGCGTAGGCGCTTCGATCAAGCCACCTTGCGCTAACTTCGGTATGGTAGGTATGTTTATGCCAAAAGACTTGCCGCCTATTGCAGGAACCCAATCGGGGAAATCGAACTTTATGGTGTTGAGCTGCCGAATTAAGAAGTTCAATCCATCTATCACCAGATTGATGGCTCCCTTGAATATAGCAACGACTCCGTCGAATATGGCCCCAAAGAACGTTTTTATGCCGTCCCAGGCTCTCTCCCAATCTCCTGTGAACACACCTACGATGAAGTCTATTATGCCGCCAAGGGCTTTGATTATAGCCTTGACGATATCTATGGCAATCGACAAAAATGTGCCGAGTATATCGCCTATTGTAGTGAATATATTTGCAAAGGTGGGTCCGAGAGTGTCTACCAAGAAATTAGCTATTGGCAGTATGAATTTGTTAAATATGTCAAGAGCGCCCTTCACCAGCTTGCCTATGAACACAGTAAGCTCCTCCACTAACGCCTTAAGGTGTTTCTCCCATAACCAATTTAACGTTTCAAGAAGGTCTGTCCAAATAGGGCCAAGAAACTCATCCCATATATTCAAGAACAATTCAGTGATTCCATCAAGGGCGGTCGTGATACCGCTCACAATATCGTCACCAAACTTGTCCCAAAAACCCTTAATAATATCGAGGGTATCTACAATCATAATAGACAAGAGATCCAATCCAGGTTGGACACCCTCGCTCCATAAAGTGTCAAAAATCAGTTTTACGTTATTGAACAAAGACTCTATAATGTCGAGTACACCCGAGGCGAAATCAGTAATTAAAGGGAGTCCATCTGTTACAAACCACTCAATTATCGGGAATGTGGCGTCTCTGATCCCTGTGAACACTAGTGATAAAGAGTCTAGCAACCCTGCGAATATACCGGAAGCCGTGTTCACAAACTTGTTGATAAACGGCGTCAAATCGTCTGTAAGCCAAGATTTAAATGGAGGGACTAAAGTGCCTAACATATTAAAAGTCTCAACCAACACGTCTTTCCAAGCAAGTATAGGAGGCGTCAACGTGTCTATGGCTTGGACTAGTGTCGGCCCGAAAGCCGTTGACAGGTAGCTGCCGACTTCTGTGGCCAGTCCTCTTGCGGCCGTTAAAAAATCAAGAATAGGTTGGAATTGCGATGTATCTATTTCAGGCATAGCCGGGGCTGCCGCGTCCATAGATAACGGATCGCCTAGAGACATATCAGGCACAGCTACTCCTAGATCAGAGGAGGCCGCCGCCGCGTCGTCCATAGAGTCAGCCGCTTCTTTGCCGATTACATTTAACTGGTCAAAGTTGCTCAACGAACCTTTTACTTCTTTCCCCGCTTTTTTGACGGCTTTACCTGCGCCAGTAGACGCGGCCCCTAGAGACTCTACAGAGGCGGTAGCGCCTCCAGAGGAAGTCCCGGCTTCTTGTTTGACTCCTGTTATCATCTGCGCGAAAGCTTTGAAGTATTGCGCAGCTATTTGGAGCTTGGCCATAAGCGTATTCAACATTTTAACTACAGGAGCCAAGATGCTTATAAGACCAGAGCCGATTGTGCCCTGGAATATCTTCCATTGCTCATTCAATAATCGCGTCTGGTTAGCCCAACTATCGGATGTTCTGGCGAAGTCGCCCTGTGCGTCTTTCGAGCGATCCAACAAGAAGTTATACCGCAACAGCGTTTGTTCTGCTGTCGACATGGATTGAAACGACTTCGTAATCCCCTTGCTAAGCGCGTAAGCCTCTAGGCTCGCCACCCTCATGTCGATACCCAGACTCAACAGAGGCTCTGTCTCGCCTGTAATGCCCGAACGTATTTTCTCAAAGGCTTCCTCGTGCCCTAGATTGTAGAAGGAAGCGAAATCGCCCGCCAGCCCGGCCATAACTGTAGACATTTGGACAATCTGATCTTGTGCAAGCCCAGAGCTTTTCATAATAGCGCCCAGAACTGAGGAGAATCGTTTTGCTGAAAGTTCGGACAAACCAAACGACATCAGAGCCGTACTGGCGAAATTATTAACGCTCTCGGACATAACCCCAAATGTAACGTCTACGACGTTCTGTACTTCTTCAAGATCGGAGGCGAGCTTGAGGGCACTTCGACCGAACTTGATCATGCCGCCGACAGCGAAAGCTCCCGCAATTATCCCGCCCAAATTCTTGAAGGCACCGCCCACAAGATTAGTCGCTTTATTGGAGATACCATTCAACTCGCTGTTGAACTTCTTGTAGTCCAAGCCAAGGTCTAGATCAACTCTTCCGGCGCTGCTCACTAGCGTCGCCTCCTTTCTTTCCGAACAGAGCGTTAAGCATTCTGGACAAATCGTCCCATTGCTTCTCTAGCTTCTGTGGGTTATCGAGCGCTTTTTCGGCGCTGCGTCTTCTCCAAGCTGTGTGGATTCGCCGCTGTTCCGGGGTGAAAGCTTTGATCACCTTTGCGTTTTTCTCCGCTCGTATTCCTACGATCTGACCCAAAGGAGTGTCTGCCATCAACCCGGACAACAAGGAGACGAACTCCGCGAAGGGCATATCTTTATGCGATCTGAGCCGTATGCCGTATTGTTTGGCGAAACTCGCCTCAATCAAATCCCAGTCATCGGCCAGATCGTAATAGGCGTCCTTCTCATTGCTCTTGTCGCCGAAATCGGGCCTCAGCATCCTCGTAGCTTAAGCCTTGCATAGTCGCAAGAAGCGCGATCATAAGCACTTTGAAGTTGTCGATAGACATCTTCTCAATCTTAAGCTCCTTATATGCTTTTTCGCCCAAAACCATCTTAACTGCGTCCATAGAGCCGTTCGTCCCTTGCGAAGCCAGCTCGCTAAATTTGAAAGCGACCTCCACGGAATCGTTAATCTCATAGGATTTTTCGCCGATTACGATAGAAGGCCGCTCATTACTGAACTTGTCTGTGATATTCAACACCCTAGCCAATACACTCGCCTCCTTATGTTCTTAATGATTCGCCCCGTTAATTAAGGAGCAGGGGTGAACTCCGGCAAACCGTCCGATAAAATATCGAACTCCAAGGTGTCTATATTGGTAGAATCGCCGCCTGCTGGGGACGTAAGGTTAATCACGCAATCCATAGTGAGCTTCGCGCCGTTGGGCAATGTCCACTCAAAAATAGACTCGCAATCTTGTCCAGTAGCCAAAAGCGTGTCCGCGACGTAATCGTTGCCTGGATCTTCATAGTGGCGCTTACCGCTGAAGCTAACCGTAAGCTTTTTGCCCGTTACCGCTTGTCTTGCCCAGCCGGAAAGGTCCATAGGCGTCCATTCTTCAACATTACCCTCGACCGCAAGTCCGAACGTCTCCAAGTCTTTGATAGTTACAAAGGTGCCGGGAGCAGTGCGGCCGTCCGTGTTGATCTTGAAAATGTTGTTGTGTACAGGGTATACGCCTGCCATTTCATATCGCCTCTCTCTCATACGTTATATTGATTCGTAGTGTTCGTTCACAGATATTGCTGTCATCTCTGCCGACATCGACCGGAGCGGAGTCACGCAGACTCAGTAAGATTACACGCCTACCTCCTACAATAAGCCCCTCCGTCTCAAAGAGCGTATTGTAGATCGCGTTCGCTTGTCTCTCGCAAGCGTCTGCGTTCTCCGTCCAATGTATCAAGATCGTAACGGGGAGTACGCTGTAAGATGTGTTAGCGCTGCCGCCTAGTGCTCTATACACTGGCGCACTGTCTCTGGCGTATACGCCTATGCACTGGCTCTCGTTCCGGTTAAGCGTACCGTTGTAGAACTTCACGCCTGGGAACAAGTCTTTGAGTGCCTGAACGAAATCGCTAACGGTGATCATCTTTTCAGCAAACCTCCGTTCAATCGTTGATAGAATTGTTTGAAAAGCTTCGCGGGAAGTTTTCGCTTGCTCCCAGACAAGTAAGGTTCCCACCATTGACCTCCGGCGCTGGCGTTCTTCGAACGATTGAAACTATACTCAGGGTGATGATAAAGCCGTCTTGCGTAAGGCGTGTCTGATACAATCTTGACTACGCCTTGTTTTACTTGGCTGTCGTCTACATGAGTGCTTTCGTTCTGAAGATTACCCGTCTCGAACGGCATTGCGCCTTCGTTTCGCACATCGCTCAACAGCTCTGTAGCCGTCATAGATACAGCTTTGGCTTGCGAAGACGACAATTGTCGTAAAGCGCCTTTGTTCATAGTAACCTTAACTTTCATGTTAACAACTCCAAGCGTGTGTGATTTACGCTACCGTCTGGGTTGCGAACCTTCTCGGAGCTGTGTATTTTACGAGAACGACCATCTACAACTACCTCGCCAGTTACGAGCGGGATAGTCGGGGCGATGTCGCCCCGTATCGTCAAATAACCGCCCAAACTTACTGTCCTACCGTCTTTACCGACGGCAGTCTTTGTTTTGTGGACAAAGTTACATTTCCCGTCGTATTGACCCAACACTTCCGGTTCTCCGTTCTCCCCAATACCCTCGGTCTTCATTGTCACTAACACAGGCACGTTATCCCAGCTCGGCAGGTAGGGTAGCCTCATGAGCCTAGCCCCCGGTACATAAGATTAGTTGGTCTTAAGTATTGGGTCGCCGCAGACGAGTATTCTGTACTGGTCTTGTCGTTTTTGGATACGGACACGCTACCTACGCTGTAACTCTGAACCCAGTCAGGCATTTCTTGTAGACCATACTTAAAGTCGGCTTGGGCGCACACAGCCAATTTGACTTGTCGTTGCTGGAAAACCGTGAGCTGATCAATACCGCCCTTTTGAGTTATACGGTATAAAGTAAGCTGATCCACTGCGTCCGAGGCTTTCGTTAGATACGAGTCAAGGTCGTCCGCAGGGATAAGCTTGCCGAAGTAGCTTTCCGTATAAAAAGTTGCATCAGCATACACTTGACTCGCCTCCTATTAAAGCGCAGCCGGAGTCGGGAGCGTCGCAGCATCCACATCGACGAAGATAGAGTCAATAGTGTTGTCTTTGCCGTTAGGGAAAACAAACGTTCCCGAGTAAGCGCGGTTTTGGTACAAGTAGCCGTCGCCTTCGGTATGTTGTCCAGGTTGGAAGAAGTAGATGCTGTTAATCTTCGGCACCTTCTTGACCATTTCCGTGGAAGCGAACACAGCGTTCAAGCCCCAGGAGCCCGTAGCCGGAGGACCGACTACTTGCGCGATATCCTCAAAACCGCCATTAGTGCCGTTGAAGTTGAAAGTGGTCTTGAAGCGCTCAACGTCAATAACTTCGAAAATCGGAACGCCGTCAATCTCCGTAATACGCGTTTGAATGGCCAGGCCGGAGTCCGCGATAGTTCCGAGCACAATCTGGCGCGTAAATTCCGTGGAGCGTTCAAGCAAGTCCATGATATCGCTGGATACGTACCCAACCAGAGAGCCGCGCTGTTTGTACGCCCGAAGTTTGCCTTGTTTCAGCATAGCTTTCAAGCGTGTGAACACGTTGGCCGTAGTCCAAGTATTCAGAGCCGTGGCCGAGGCCAAGCTCGCGCCGTGCGCGTAAGAATAGATGCGGCTGAAGAACTCAGCGTCAATCTCCGGGTTCGCTTGGAGTTGAACGAACTTCTCGGAGACGTTCTGGATCGTCGCCGTCATATCGGATTCGTCCACATCAGCTTTGTCGATCAGAAATTCTACGTCGCGGTCATGGTAGAGCGTGAACGGCACGTCCTCTTGGTTAATCGTACCGCGATTCCAGCCGCCATTTCGCGAGTGGGTCTTGTAGCCCGTCGTGGACATTTGTGTGAAATGGAACGTTTTGGCGTTGAGCCAGCGTACATTGTTGGTCACGAACGGGGAGCAGAGAACGCCTTGGATAACCGTTGCCAAAAGCTCTCTGTTCCAGCGCTCAGCATAGTTGATTACATGAGGCATTTAATCAAATCCTTTCTTTGTGGGGTTTGGTAGACTAGATTTTTACTGCCGCTACGATAACGCCGTCTACGCTGTCGTAAGTTACCGACACCTTACGCGAGGTATCGTTGAACCGGGACGGAAGGAAGGGGCCGATCATCTTGTCGACTCCAGCGGCCACGCTTACAACAACGTCGTGATCGAATCCTTGGTCGCATTGTGTTACGCTGTTAATGGTAACTGTATGCGACGCATCATCGTTGTTCTGCACGTACAGGAAAGTCCTTCCTTCGTTTACAAAAGCATCGCCCGCTACGCTTGCTGGGACAAACGATACCGTAGTACCGCTTACCGCGATACTTTGTATTGTGAGGTCAGCCAATGGTGTAACCTCCTTTCCTAACGATTGAAACTGTTCCAGCGTTTCGCTGGAGCGGGCGTACCTTGTTGCTGTTGGCCGTTACTGCCCCAACCGTTGCCCTTCTGGCCGCCTTGTTGCCCTTCGCCGCCTACTCGAAAACCAGCGCCGCCCTCTTGCGTTTGCAACTTGAAGGCTGGGACGCGCTTCAGTACCTCGTCCAGCGCTTTCGCTACTGCTTTCTCGTCCACTGAGCCGTCTTCCTGCATAGCAGAGCTGAGGTCCGCTAGTTTAACGGCGTCGGCTGCGTATTTAGGGTCGATACCCAATTTAACAGCCTCGGTCTGTGCGGTAGCGGTCAACACCTTCAAGTTGGCCTGCTTAAGTATTTCAGCCGCTTTCGCTACAGGGTCTTCCCCGCCTTGCTGGGTTGTTACTGTCCCGGAACCACCATCGTCTCCTTTTGCCAAAGCATCTAGCTGGGCTTGAAGGTTCTTAATGGCTCCGTCGCTCTTTTTCTTCTCGCGAGCTAGTCGCTCTTTCACGGCTGCGTCGATACGTTTCTGAACTTCGGCTTCTGGCACCACACCCTCGCTGCCGGAATCGCCTTCTCCCGCACCCGAGCCTTTCGCGCCTTCTTTACCCCCAGCTTCGTCACCTCCGCTGCCACCCTCGCCAGCTCCCGCACCACTACCGCCACCGTCGCTTTCGAACATCGGCTGGCTCCATAGCGTGAACCATCTCTCAAACATGACCTATTCCTCCCCGTTTATCGCTCGTCAGCTCCGTTATTTTGTCGGCTCGTCAGCCCTACCTCTAGTATACTCGGTACGATTACTCACGTAAAGCCTGAATTTTACACGCTTTTTTCGCGATACGACTGCCTTGTTAATTGCTTGTTACTCGCTAGATGTTGTCTCATTTTCGCTTGCCACTGCCTGACTTTTTCGTTGGCTGCCCTCCGATTTTCCCCGTCAGTGCTCCCCTCCCTCACCCGCTTATACTTACGGATGTTCCGCTCAATCTCACGTTGACGCTGTTCGGCCTTGTAAGTCTCATTAACCTTATCGGTGTCCTGAGTCTTAGCCGACGAACTAATGCCGTCAAAGTAGGGCTGCGAAGTATGACGACAATTCGGATGAAAAAGCCCGCTCGCCATAGCCGTGCTGAGAAGCGTGTGTTTCCCATCAGCTTTCCCTCCCGAATATACGTCGTCAATGTAAACTTTTCCTTGCCAAGGCAAACACGTAGGGGAGCAAGCGCCGTAAGACGTGATTTGAACAAGACGCACACCTAGTTCGTTGTTTCTTGCGCCCTCTCCTGATAAGTAAGCCCTCTTTGCGGAGGTTCTCACGACCATCTCGGCGTAGCTCGCTATATTAACAGAAGAGCCGTTGCGGTAGCGAACGCAATTGATACCCGCTTCCAAGAAGTCTTTTGCTGCCCAATCGACTGCTTTAGACAACGTAAGAACACCCGCGCTGTAGCCGACCTGGGCCTTAAAAACAATCTTTCTGTACTGATCGTCCACCAATCTAAGCGCCGCTGCTGCCGCTGTACGGAAGTCGTTACGAACAGCATCGATCAACGCATCTACTTTGCGTCTGTCTGCGCTGCCGAAACTGACCTCGCCAACGTCTCTGCGAAATTGCCGTATGACGTCGTTGGCTTGCCTCTTACCATCGGCGTAGCTGTCAATAAGCTGTCCGGTAGCCTCGTCTATCGCACGCGCAGCGTATTTATTGATTATCCTGCGCGCTTCGACGTTGTATCGACGAAGATCGGCAAGCTTCTTTGTTTGCCACATAGGCCAACTAAAGCCTGCGTTGATCTCGTCTTGTAGATGCTTGCTCATATTGCGTTCGTAGCTGGCAATTAACTCGCCTTCCATCTCCGCGAATATGGCGTTGATATCGTACTCTGCCATTAGCCCTCACCGAAGCCCTTCACAATCTTTGCGTCGTCGTTAACCCCTGGTTCGTCAACAGTAACCGAAGATTCGCCCTTGAGCCGCTCGACCTCTTCAAGTTTGTCTTTGTCTGTCATAGCGTCGCCGTACAACTCCTCTACGCAACGTTCCAGCGACATAATACCATACTGTCGAGCCTTACCGACAGTCTCAACTGTCGCCTCAAAACTAGGGTTCGCGTATTGGCCCCAATCAAAACTGATGTCTTCGTAATCCGAAGGGGTTTTATTATGCATATTGTCTTCAGTTTTCAACACAATATTCACAAGTTTAGGCAGAGTTTTGCTAAGCACCCCTACAAGCGTGTCGCGAGTGTACAGAGTTGTTTTCTCTTTCTCGCGTTGGGACTCTGCGTTATCGAGTTTCTTGACGTCAATGCCAAGAGTAGAGGGCGAAATAATGCCTTGTAGAGCGGCATCCAAGAACGTCACATAAGATGACTGCAGCCCTTCGTAACTGATGTCACCTTGTATCGTTTCAATCTTGTTGTCAGCCTCCTCTCCCAAGTCTGTACTCTTGACGATGTAGGAATTGAACACGTTGGGCTTGCGAACGGCCCCCGTACTTTCGTTTCGAGGCACAAGGGATTCGGGAATGTACTGCTTAACCCTGTTGGCTCTAACGGCGTCAAGCCAAGTAGACACAATCTCATCGAGCGCATCGAATACATCGCCTTTGCCCTCGTAGATAGCGTCGCCTCTATTGCTGAACCTTGGGCTGTCGTAGAACTTAAGAGGGAGTCCCATGATAAAATCTCCGTCAAACACCACGTCCGCCAACTCAGCGGTCTCTGGCAACACCGTTAAGTCAACAGGAACGCCGCTTGCGTCCGCGAGCTTGTATTGCACGTAACCCTTTCCATAACACTCGACCAACCGGAAGCGCTTCGAATCTTTGAAGTAGTCCGTAAAGAATTGTATCTCTAACAATCGTCCGCGCTTGTAAATAAAGTCAACGTTGTTACCGCTGTAAAACTCGATCAACGGCTTGTCGCTTATGGATTGATCAACGCAAAGTTTAAATGCGCCGTCGCCCTCAGCCAAGACCTTGGTAACAGCGCTCTTTAACAGCTCGTCGAAACTGTTCTCTTTTGCGACATCTTCCCAACGTTGCTTTGCTCCTCCGTTGATCTCAGGTTCGTTCATGTCGTCCACAACTATAGAGGCGAGCTTGTCTACGATCAGCTTAGGTAAGCCGCTGTGGAACTTACGGATCAATACGTCATCCGTAGGTACCGCTGCCCAGAATCGTGTCATAGGAATCAAGCTCTTGCCGTCCAAAGACACCCCGGCCAACTCAACGTAAAATTGTTCAAGCTCGGTAGGATCGCCTCTGTACCATAATTGATTCTTTAGTGTAGTCAGTTCTTTGGTTGTGTTTTCCCTGATGTAGAATTGCACCTGCGTCTCCACAGGCACAATTCCCAACCACTTCATCAGGGCTTCTTTAATAAGCCCCATAGCCTAGCCTCCCTTACAGGATGAATTTGAGCTCATGTATAGCCTTGAACAGAGCTGGCGTGCGCTCCTTGGCGTTGTAACGCCTCTTCAGAGCGTCAACAACCTTGCGCACAGGGTAGTCGTCAATACTGTAGCTGACAGCCTCGTCAGCAGCTTTCAGCTTGGCTCGTGCTTCTTTCCAAGCTTCTGTGGTGATTCTTCCAAGCTCGTCCTCTTCGCTGTCGTCCTCATCGCTCTCTGCGTCTCCCAGCGCTTCCTCATCTTCAGCTGCTGCCGCTTCTTGCTCCATGTCTTGCTCCTCGTCATCGACAGCGACCTCCTCGACAACCTCCTCAACTGCTGTCTCCTCGTACACCTCGACCTCAACGCCGTTTACAACTTCGCCACGCTTTTTGTTCTTCATTACATACTCGCTCCCTTCAAGAGATGTTTTTTATATGGTTGGACGGCATACTCAGAACTGTCAAGACAGTCAACCGGATATGAACCGTCATCCACCCTAACCCAATTGCCTTTCTCGTATTCATCGTCATCCCAAACAGCGTTCTCCACAGCGTTGAGCCAAGATTTCATGTGAGCTGCGATGTAGTATCTGCCTTGGTTGATAAGGATGTTTGTCAACCGGATACGGTCAACGATGCCCTCCTTCTTGTAGGCGGGGAACACCTGAATGCGGAACAGTCTGCGCTTCTTGAGCTCGTTTACAAGAGCTTGCCTGAAGAGCTTGTCTGCCGACTCAGCAAACAGAGGCGCTTGCGCTACAAGAGGCATGTATTCAATCCAAGACTCTATTTTGTCGCAGATGGCCGAAGCGTATTCTGCGTGGGTCTTGCCGCTCTCCTTGCCTTGCTTGTGGTAATACCCATCTATAAGGGCGACATCCTCAAAGCCCTTCGAGAAGCCTGCCAAGGTTGCTACAGTCGCGTCTGTACCGCCTACGTCAACCCCAATAGCGAAGTTGATCAGCCGCATGGCGCGTATGTCCTTGTGGCGCTTGGCTACCTCGTTGTACTTGTACCCTGTGTAGATTCGTCCTGTGGACGCCATACGCTTACCCAAGATGTCGGCTTGATACCACATGGAGGTCTTGTCGTATGTCGACAGGATCGTTCTGAGCTGCTCATCTGATATCGACAGGTTGTTCCAGATGGTGAAGTGCTCAAAGTTGTACTTGGGATTCTCGCCATTCTTCAACAGCTCGTCCTGATAGTCAAGAATCTCAGTGTAGAACCAGTGTTGCGGCGGCTTGGGGTTCAAGTCAAATAACAATTTCCTGTTACTGCTCGCCATAGTCCTGTCGAATACTTCTTGGATAAAGAGCTTATGACACTCGTTAGCCTCTGTGACATAGGCTGACCCATAGCTATTACCTTTTATAGCTCTGTAATCGTCCGCGTCCTTGCCCCCTGCTACAATGACGACCTTCTCGCCTGTCTTGGTCAGTATGTACAGACACTCCATCTTGTTGTATTGACCGTACCGACAGCGCCCTGCAAAGTAATGCTCCAACCCGAAGCCATTGGAGTCCATAATGTTCATTCGAGCAGCGGCTTTTGTGACGCCGCCCGCCAGATGTATCTTGTCCTTGTGCATCTCAATCGTTTCCGCGAAGGCTATGATATTCAATATATTCTTGCCTGCGCGTTTACCGCCCTCTGCCACGTTAAGCCAACAATCGAACGACCGCGTCAAGTACGCAACTTGTTTCTCATCGAACGCCGCGTAAGGAATCATGACTGCTCCTCCTCCGCAGCTAACGTATACAAACACAAAGCGCATACCCACATTAAGAGATTGTCTTCAGCTACGTATTGCTCAGCCGCGCAAGTCTTACAAAGACAACAAATCATTTCAACGCCTCCCCATACGTTTTCTCTATGGCGTCTAGTATGAGTTTGTTGGGCGTTGTGCCTGCTTCTTTCGCAATAGCCCTTAAAGCCGTCCGCCAAGAATGAGGGAGAGTTACTTGAACGCCTTTATTGTTCTTCATTCATTCTCACTTCCAATCTGACGCACGGTTACAGGATTCTGTAAGAGAGCCGCAAGTCCAACGATTGTGTTGTTGGCCGATTCGGTGTTTGGCGCAGATACGATTTGTTTTGGCCACTTATTAGGTGCTCTATGTTCGAGCCAGAACACAGCCGCACCTACGTCAGCCGCTACTTGTTTAAGCACCTTCTTGGTGACTACGACCTTGTGCGTACCGTCGTCCATAGTCCTGCGCTCGCGAGTCACTTCTTCATATTCGTACCCTGTGGCGCGTTTGAACAAGGCGTTCTCAACTTGTATTTGCGCATCTTCGCGACACTCTCGGACCCAATCAGACAACTCCTCCTTTTCTTCCAAGAACCGCTTCCAAGTAGTCGTCCCT
>Ga0247819_10001601_pt1 | contig 12124 bp, 9 predicted proteins | sample 13C_Xylose_Day6_FD_193428 | JGI IMG/M metagenome (GOLD analysis project Ga0247819, IMG submission 193428) | Soil microbial communities from agricultural site in Penn Yan, New York, United States - 13C_Xylose_Day6 | ecosystem: Environmental > Terrestrial > Soil > Agricultural land | place: USA... | reverse complement strand
CCTTGGGGTCCTGCAGGCGGCGATGCGGGGTCAGCACTCCGAATTGCGCCGGAGACGGCGGGCATTCCGGCAGGACCAGCACCAGCCGTCCGGCGTCCAGATGCTCGGCCACCTCGTAATGCGGGCGGTTGGCGATGCCGCAGCCGTCCAGCGCCCAATCGGTCAGAACATCACCGTCATCGGCGTCGAAATGACCATTGACCAGTAGTTTCTGCGGGCCGTCGGGCGTCTTCAGCACCCAGTAATATTCCGGGCTGCGCGGATAGCGCAGCAGCAGGCAATTATGCTTGACCAGATCGTCGGGCTTTTCCGGCACGCCATGTTTCGCGAGGTAATCCGGGGTTGCTACCAGCACCCGTTTGCATTCCGCGATCCGCCGCCATTTCAGCGCCGAATCCTGCGGCTCACCCAGGAAAAACGCCAGATCGATCCCGTCGGCGATGATATCGACATTGCGGTCGGACAGACGCAACCTGATCTCGACCCCCGGATATTCCTCGCAGAATTTCGGCACGAGCGGCGAGATCAGTCGTCGCCCCAGCCCCAGCGGCGCTGTCACCCGCAACGCGCCATGCGGCATCCCGGAAAAACCCGAAACGACGGCCTCGGCCTCATCCAGTGTTTCGATCACCCGGCGGGCGCTTTCATAGAAGGCGCGCCCCACCTCGGTCGGGACCAGCTTGCGAGTCGTGCGGTTCAGAAGCCGCACGCCGAAGCGCGTCTCCAGATCCTTGATGCGATTTGAGGCAACTGCCGGGGACATGCGCAAATCACGCCCCCCCGCCGTAATCGAGCCCAGTTCGATGACGCGGACAAAAACCCGCAGACTTTCAAGGTATGGCAACGGACCGACCCGCTTCTTTCAATGAACGGCTGAAAGTCTTATGCTCATTCGGTGATTTCGCAAAGGTCAATTCGCATCTAGGCTTTCCTTGAGCGACCCGAGCGAGGACTTGATGGGCAGCGAACTGCGCTTTCTTCTGAACGACACCGAGATCCGCCTGACCGAGGCGGGATCCCGCGATACCCTGCTGGACTTCCTGCGGCTGAACCGCCGCCTGACCGGCACCAAGGAAGGCTGTGCCGAGGGCGATTGCGGGGCGTGTACCGTGCTGGTCGGCCGGATGCATCACGGGCATCTGCAATATGAGCCGATCAACGCCTGCATCCGTTTCCTCGCCTCGTGCCACGGCTGCCATATCGTCACCATCGAGCATCTGCGCGGGCCCCAAGGCGGGTTGCATCCGGTGCAAGCCGCGATGGTCGAGCATCACGGCAGCCAATGCGGCTTCTGCACGCCGGGCTTTGTCATGGCGCTGTATGGGTTGTGGATGCAGAACCCCCGCCCCGACATGGGCGCGATCGAAACGGCCCTGCAAGGCAATCTGTGCCGCTGCACCGGCTATGAGCCGATCGTGAAAGCCGCCTTTGCCGCCAGCGAGGCCGGGGGTCAGCATATGGACGCGCTAAGCGTCGAGCGCGACCACGTGACCGCGTCGCTGAGTGCCATTCCGCAGGAGCGGGTCGAAATCGCCCGTGGCGAGGATCGCGCCATCCTGCCGAAAGACGCCGCCGATCTGGCGCAGGTGCTGGCCCAGAACCCCAAGGCCACCATCGTCGCCGGCGCGACCGATGTGGGCCTGTGGGTCACGAAATTCCTGAAAGACATCTCTCCGGCGGTGTTCATCGGCCATCTGGCGGACCTCAAGCGGATCGAGATCACACCGGGCCAGATCACCATCGGCGCGGGCGTCACCTATACCGAGTTTGAGCCCTTCGTGCTGGCCCATTTCCCCGAGGCGCTGGATTATTGGCGGCGCATCGGCGGCTGGCAGGTGCGCAATGCCGGGACCATCGGCGGGAACGTGGCGAACGGTTCCCCCATCGGGGAAACGCCGCCCTTGCTGATCGCCTTGGGCGCCACGATGACCCTGCGCAGCGCGGCAGGTACCCGTGACGTGGCCGTCGAGGATTACTTCGTGGCTTATGGCAAACAGGACCGCCTTCCCGGCGAGTTCGTGGAATCGATCCATGTGCCGTTGAAGGGCGATGCCCTGATCGCCGCCTACAAGGTCAGCAAACGCCTTCACGCCGACATCACCGCATCCGCCGCAGCCTTCCGCGTGGAAACCGACGGCGCCACGATCATTGACGCCCGCGTGGCCTTTGGCGGCATGGCCGCCACCCCGAAACGCGCCGCCCATGCCGAGGCCGCGCTGAAGGGCCAGCCCTTCTCGGCCGAAACCTTCGAGGCAGCGGCCAAGGCCGTCGCCAATGACTTCCAACCGCTCAGCGACTGGCGCGCCAGCGCCGAATATCGCCAGCAACTTGCCGCCAATTTCTTCCGCCGCTTCTGGCTGGAACAATCGGGCGCGGAACACCGTCTGAGGAGGGTCGAATGAAACAGGACGTGCAAGTCAAGGGCGCGGCCCATAGCTCGATCATTCACGATTCCGCCGTCAAGCACGTCACCGGGCGCGCGGACTATACCGATGACATCGCGGAACCCGTCGGCACGCTTCATGCCTATCTGGGGCTGTCGACCGTGGCCCATGGCCGCATCACGGAAATGGACCTCACGGCGGTGCGCACGGCCCCCGGCGTGCATCTGGTGCTGACCGCAGATGACATTCCCGGCGTCAATGACATCAGCCCAAACGGGCTGCATGACGATCCGGTCTTTGCCTACCCCGAGGTCCAATTCCACGGCCAGCCGATCTTTGCGGTCATCGCAGAAACCCGCGACCAAGCCCGCCGCGCCTGCCAACTGGCCCGCGTCACCTATGAACAGCTGCCCTTCGCGCTGGACGCGATCAGCGCCCGCGATGCCGGCATGGGCTATGTGACAAAGCCCCTGAAACTTGCGCGCGGTGACATGGCCGAACTGGACCGCGCGCCCCGCCGCCTGTCGGGTCGGCTGACCGTTGGTGGGCAGGAACATTTCTACCTCGAAAGCCAGATCGCCTTCGCCATCCCCGGCGAGGATGAGGATGTGATCATCCACACCTCGACCCAGCACCCATCCGAGGTCCAGCACATGGTCGCCCATGTCCTTGGCACGGCGGCCCATTCCGTGGTGGTCAATGTGCGCCGCATGGGCGGGGGTTTCGGCGGCAAGGAAACGCAGATGAACCTGTTCTCGGTCATTGCCGCCTTGGCCGCGAAGAAGCTGCATCGTGCGGTCAAGCTGCGCCCCGACCGCGACGACGACTTCCAGATCACCGGCAAGCGCCACGACTTCGTCATCGACTATCAGGTTGGCTATGACGACACCGGCAAAATCCACGCGGTCGATGGCGATTTCTACGCCCGCTGCGGCTTCTCGGCGGATCTGTCTGGCCCGGTGACGGACCGCGCGCTGTTCCATGCCGACAATGCCTATTACTACCCGGCGGTAGAGCTTCGCAGCCACCCGATCAAGACCAATACCTGCTCGAACACCGCCTTCCGCGGCTTTGGCGGCCCGCAAGGCGTCATTATGGCCGAGCGCGTGGTCGAGGATATCGCCTATGCCCTTGGCCGCGACCCCTTGGAAATCCGCAAGCTGAACCTTTACGAAAACGGCCAGCTGACCCCCTATCACCAAGAGGTCGAGGACCAGATCCTGCCGCGTATCTTCGAGGAACTCGAAGCCAGCAGCGACTACCACGCCCGCCGTCAGGCCGTGCTGGACTGGAACGCGCGCGGCGGCACCATCCGCAAGGGCATTGCGCTGACCCCGGTCAAGTTCGGCATCAGCTTCACCGCGACATGGTTCAACCAGGCGGGCGCGCTGATCCACCTGTATTCCGACGGCTCGATCCACCTGAACCATGGCGGAACCGAGATGGGTCAGGGCTTGAACACCAAGGTGGCCCAAGTCGTGGCCGAGGCGCTTGGCGTGGATATCGCCCGCATCAAGATCACCAAGACCACGACCGAGAAGGTCCCGAACACCTCGGCCACGGCGGCAAGCTCGGGCTCGGACCTGAACGGCATGGCGGCGTTGGATGCCTGCAATCAGTTGATCGCCCGCCTGACGGCGTTCGCGGCTGAAGCCAAGGGCGTGCCCCCGGAACTGGTGATAATCGGGGAAACCACCCGCATTGGCGATCAGGAATTCCCCTTCGAGGAGTTTATCAAAACCGCCTATATGGCGCGGATTCAGCTTTCGGCGGCGGGCTTCTACAAGACGCCCAAAATCCACTGGAACCGCGATACCGGACAGGGCCGCCCCTTCTATTACTTCGCCTATGGTGCCGCCTGCGCCGAGGTCGCGGTGGACACGCTGACCGGCGAATATGTGATCGAGCGCGCCGATGTGCTGCACGACGTGGGCCGCAGCCTGAACCCGGCGCTGGACAAGGGTCAGGTCGAGGGCGCCTTCGTCCAAGGCACCGGCTGGCTGACCAGCGAAGAGCTGTGGTGGGACGCCAAGGGGCAGCTCAAGACCCATGCGCCCTCGACCTACAAAATCCCGCTAGCGTCGGATCGGCCCAAGGTCTTCAACGTCGCGCTGGCCGATTGGTCAGTGAACCGCGAAAACACCATCAAACGGTCGAAAGCCGTGGGCGAGCCGCCCTTCATGCTGGGCATCTCGGTCTTTCAGGCGCTGAACATGGCCGTGGCCAGCTTCAACGACTATGCTGAGAACCCGCGCATCGATGCCCCCGCCACACCCGAACGCGTGTTGATGGCGATCGAGAGGCTCAGATGATCCGCGTCACCATCACCCGCACGCGCGGCTCAAGCCCGCGCGAGGCTGGCGCCACGATGATCGTGACGACCGACAAGACCAGCGGCACGATTGGCGGCGGGCAGTTGGAATATATGGCCATCGACCGCGCGCGGCAGATGCTCGCGCGCGGCGAGGACGCGGCGACGATGGACATCCCCCTTGGCCCCGAGATCGGCCAATGCTGCGGCGGCCGCGTCGAGCTTTCGCTGATCCGCATCAGCGAGATGCCCGCCCCGCCGGAATATCCTCAGGTCCTGATCTTTGGCGCGGGCCATGTGGGTCGGGCATTGGCCCGGGCGCTGGCCTTGCTGCCGCTGCGCCCCATCCTGATCGATCAGCGCGCCGAGGAACTAAGCCTTGCGCGCGGCGAAACCGTCCTGACTCCCCTGCCGGAAGCCGAGATCCGCTCGGCCCCCAGCGGCACCTCCTATGTCATCGTGACCCATGATCACGCGCTGGATTTCCTGCTGACCTCCGAGGCGCTGCGACGCATGGACGCCCCCTATATCGGTATGATCGGCAGCCAGACGAAACTGGCGCAGTTCCGCCGCTTTGCCGGGGCGCAAGGCCTCGGGACCAAGCGTCTGACCTGCCCCATCGGCGCGGGCCAGTCCCGCGACAAACGCCCCGAGGTCATCGCAGCACTCACCGCCGCCGAGATCATCACCCGCCTCACCCAGTCCGTTTCTCCGTTTCAGAAATTCCCATGCGACAGTTGATCCGAGGGCGCACCCTCTCTTTCCACGCCGACCCCGCCATTACCGAGGACAGCTTCACCTATCTCGAGGATGGCGCGATCCTGATCGAGAATGGCAAGATCGCCGCCATCGGCGATTACGCTTCATTGCGGCAAGACGGCCTGCCCGAGATCGACCACCGCCCGAACCTGATCCTGCCCGGTTTCATCGATCCGCATCTGCATTTCCCGCAAGTGCAGGTGATCGCCAGCTGGGGCGCTCAGCTTCTGGACTGGCTGAACACCTATACCTTCCCCAGCGAAGCCGAGTTCCGCGACGCAGACCACGCGACGCGCATGGCCGATGCCTTTCTGAAGCTGCTCTTGTCACATGGCACGACCTCGGCCGTGGCCTTCTGCTCGAGCCATGCCCAATCGGCCGAGGCCCTGTTCTCGGCCGCCGAGTCCCGCAACATGGCCATGATCGCCGGCAAGGTGATGATGGACCGCAATGCCCCCGAGGGCGTGCTGGACACCCCGCAATCCAGCTATGACGACAGCAAGGCGCTGATCCAGAAATGGCATGGTCGAGGCCGCCAGCGCTACGCGATCAGCCCCCGCTTCGCCATCACCTCGACGCCCGAGCAGATGGAGGCCGCAGGTGCCTTGGTCCGCGAACACCCCGATTGCCACATCCAGACCCATCTGAGCGAGAACCTCGCCGAGATAGAATTTACCTTAAGCCTTTATCCCAACGCACGGGATTATCTTGATATCTACGAGACATATGGTCTGCTCGGCCCGAAGATCCTGCTTGGCCATTGCATCCATCTGCGCGAACGCGAAATCGCCCGCATGGCCGAGACCGGTAGCCGCGCGATCTTCTGCCCCACGTCAAACCTGTTCCTCGGCTCGGGCCTATTTGACGAGGCTGGCCTGCGCGCGGCAGACGTCCCCACCGGCATCGCCACCGACATCGGCGGCGGCACAAGCTATTCGATGCTGCAGACCCTGAACGAGGGCTACAAGATCCTGCAACTGCGCGGCCAGAAACTGCACCCCTATGCCGCCTTCCACTGGGCGACACGCGGCAATGCGCTGGCACTGGGTATGGAGGACCGCATCGGCACCCTCGCCCCCGGCACGGATGCGGATTTCGTGGTGTTGGATAGCCATGCGACCCCCGCCATGGCGCTTCGCATGGAAAAGGCCCAGACGCTGGCTGAGGAGCTTTTCATCCTGCAAATCATGGGCGACGACCGCGCTGTCGCCCAGACCTATGTGGCTGGAAAACCGATGCTCTAGTCGGCAACTGGAGCCAAAAAGCCAAAGAAAGCAAATGAGTGCGCAAAGGAAAGCAGAAGCGTGCGCAAGGCCTGTCAACCTCTGATCGTCCTACGAGGCGGCTTACCTTGCGGAGATCAGGACTGGTACGTCGCTGCGACGGTAAATCCGCCTGCAGCCGGCCACGGGCGTAATGGCGTTTTCATCAAGGAAAGCATCGAGCTGTTCCTAACTGAGGCCAGCAGTAAGGGCGAGATTGCGGTAACTGAGGAAGTCGCGATGAAAGGCTACAACATCCACGGAGGTCAGGACGCGACGCTCTCCTTCAGCGCGGGGCGCAGCCGCGCGCCGCGATGTCGCCATCTCGCGATCCAGGAAGCTGAGCATTTCGCCCCTTGGAATGCCTTGCGACATTGCGAAGAGTTCGGCTGAGATCGCGTTTTCGCTACCTGCTCTGCTCGCCAGATCGCGAAGATCGCGGCAAAGCCATAGCGCTGGACATGGCGCCCAACCCTCGGCAGTCGGGTATCGCAGATCATCTCGATGACCTCTACCAGAGGGCAATTCAACTGCCGCGCCGCCCTCGGGATATCCGCCCAATCATGCATGGGGACATAAATGGTCTCGGCACTACGCAAGGACTCATCGAACACGACGTGCCTCTGCATGGAGTTTCACGATCCGCCTGCGCATCCAGCGTCACCCACAATCCGGCATTCGGCATCCCCGATGATTTGAGGGTCTGGAATAGCTCGGCCGACAGACTGAATGCTTCGCAGAACTCTTTGTTCGAAAGGTCTGAGGCTAGCTGCCCGAGCGAGGTCCCGCTTGATCAGCATTGAACACGACCCATTCGTTGGGCGGCTTCGCTGAGGCTTCGGGCGGAAGATCTGCCGCAGCCAAGGCCGGGCTGGATCACAATGGCAGGTCGCGCCGTCGCCGGTGCGGTGGCACTCGCCTCAAGCTGTGGGGTCGAGTGCCGAAGATCGTCTCCAGCGACGCTGGCCAGACAACGTCGGAGCCGTTGAGCAATGCGCGGAGGGGACTCTTGGCCACGCCCATACGACCTTGGAGCTGAAAATGGCGGAACTGCAGGCGGCCGGGCTCGCATCCGTGCGCCTGTCGTCTCCATCCGGGGGATTTCGCTGCCATCGTCGATCTTTCCGACCCGGCGCTGCATGGCCTGATCCCGGGTTCGGAAGCCATGGCCAGACTGCAGGAATTGATGCAGCAGGCCAGTTTCGCCGATGGTTTTCTGGATGGGCAGCCGGGGCTGCGACAGGTGGGTGAACGTAAAGTGCTCAATCCTGCGCGTATGCTCGATCAGGGCATCCGGCTTGGCATGCCGTCAAAAATCGAACCAGAACGCAGGGTCGACGCGTAGGTCAGGCCACCTATCCGTCATAAGGGCGGTACTTGTAGATCAACAATTTGGCAAAGCCGATTCCGAAGATGGCTGTCAGTTCCTGCGTCCCGGTCGCAACACTACGCAATGTTGTGACGCATATCTTCCATATCGAATTGTCTCGCCTTTTTCCGAAGACTAACGACGCGCGACCCGTCAGGAGAGCGCCATGTCCCGCCATACCGTTACTGCCCGCACCTATGTCACGCTGAACGGCCCCAGTCTGGCCAATGCCGGATGGGGGTTGGAGTTTCACACGAGTGGGGCCGGAGCTGGCAGCATGAGGGTCATGGATGTCTATTCGCAAGGCCCAGGCAGCAGTTGGACCTTGCTCGGCGGGATCAGCTTCTATCCCGATTATTCCGGCGTCGCGACGCTGGGTGGCGGCGAGCTGATCGGACGCAGCTATGCTCTGGCGACGATCCCGCGCGGCACCTCGCTGTCGCAGCTGGCGGTCAGTGATCGTATCACCTTGGGACAAGGTAACTTCCTGATCGAGGGCAGTGCCCGTGGCGATTTCTGGAACGGAGCGCGCGGCAGCAATGACGAAATCTACGGCCTCGGCGGCAACGACACGTTGCTTGGTGGCCGTGGCGACGATTCACTCAGCGGCGGCAGCGGCAATGACAGCCTCGTTGGCGGCGTCGGTGCCGACCTGCTGATCGGTGATATCGGCCGCGACACCCTTGTCGGCGGCGCAGGCAATGATCGCTACATCGTTGATCGGCAGGATGCGGTGATCGAGGCAGCAGGCCAGGGACGCGACCATGTCCATGCCGATTTCGACTATGCTCTTGCCGCCAATGTCGAGGATCTGACCCTTATCGGCAACTTCGGTTACAGCGGTTCCGGCAACGGCCTTGCCAACGGCATTTACGGCAATTCCGGTACGAACCTGCTGCGCGGTAATGATGGCAATGACAGCCTTTACGGAGGTGCAGGCAACGATACGCTGATTGGCGGCGATGGAAACGACCTGTTGCAAGGCGACGCGGGCAATGACTTGCTGCGTGGCAGCGACGGGATCGACACCGCCGCCTATGCTGGCAATGTTTCGGTGCGGGTCGATCTGTCGAACAAGAACTGGCAGGACACCGGACAGGGAACCGACATGCTGGCGGGGGTCGAGAATCTGGTCTCGGGCGCGGGCCGCGACACCCTCATTGGCGACGACGGTGCCAATATTCTGGACGGCGGTGCGGGCAATGACTCTCTGACCGGCGGATCTGGAGATGATAGGCTGATCGGCGGGCAAGGTGCCGACACCATGGTCGGCGGTGCGGGCAATGACATCTATTGGGTCGATCATATCGGCGATCTGGTGGTGGAGCAGGCCGGGAGCAGTATAGACCGTATCAACGCCAGCATCAGCATCGACCTGAGTAGGGCCGGCAGCGTATATGCCAATGTCGAGAACGTCGTCCTGACCGGAAGCTCCGCGATCTCTGTCCAGGGGTCAGTCTCCAACAACGCGCTGATCGGAAATGCGGCGGCGAATGTCATTTCGGGTCGCGCCGGCAACGACAACCTGACTGGAGGCGCCGGGGCGGATACTTTCGTGTTCGGTCAGGGCTTCGATCAGGATCGGATCCTGGATTTCAAGGATGAGGTCGATCAAATCCGCCTGCAGGGTTTTGCCGATGTGACAAACATGACCCAGGCTCGCGCGCATGCGTCGCAGGTTGGTGCAAATGTGTTGTTCGATTTTGGCGATGGCGACTTACTCACCATCCACAACACCCGCATCGGTGCCGTGTTGGACGACCTAATCTTCGCTTGAACTGCCCAACCCGTCGGCCCGCTGTGGTGATCAAGCGCAATCCAGGTCCACGCAGGCCTGAGGCGGGCCAGCGAAGTTTGGTAGACTGACACACCTACTCAGGGGAACCTCACCCATTGCCTGGGTGCGGCTCCCCTGAAACCGTTGCGGTGATACGGATGTCTAGTCCCTTAAAGCGGATCCATGGACAGGACCCGTCCGGAGTTGGTCACTGTGCAGGTCGACCTGTACTGCGGGCCTGTATCCATCATCAGAACCCAATTGGATCCCGAATGCTGAACACTGCCCGCCAGCGACGTTCCGGGTCGAGCGTTTTGAAACTGATCGGCAGCACGCATGCATGCGTTCAAAGCCACCTGTGGGATCTGGCCCGGGGGTGTATATGACGCAGATCGTTGCGGTTCGCCCTGGCCGCAGCGGGTCGCGGGCATATTGTCGATCGACTTGTAGCGCCCTTGGCTTACATGCACCTTGACGCAACTTCCTGTGGCCTCGTTCCACCACGTGTTATTACCACCGACATCCACGTAACCGCGTGCCTGCATCTGGGTCTCAGCCCCGGCGCCACGTGCGCCGATCAGGTCAGAAATGTCGGATGGGGGATTTGCAAAGCCGGGTGAAGCCAAGCCAACCAGCGTTGTTATCAGAATAGCCGTGCATTTACGCATTTTACGCTCCAAAAGCTGCGCGCAGGACAAATGGCCTCCCTTCGACGCATTTGGGGTATGTTACGGGGAGTGGCTAGGGGGTGATCCATTTTGTCGCACTTGACGTCCGGACCGCCGGTGAGGGGGCGTTTTCCTCCGGTCGCCTGCATCAGTTCCCCGTTGAGATCGGCTCGTTCCTTTCGGTGTACTACACCTGATCCCAGGAACAGGTCCGGGCAAGAAGCCCTGCAAAACCTGCATTTCTCCCTCGGAAAGGCTCACCATCGCGCGCACTCGCACGCCGTCCGGCAGCCCCGTTTTCCGTCGCCTCGGCTGCGAGGCGATCGGACGCTGCGCACTAGGCATCGAAGAAAGCCTCATCATCACTGTTGCCGGCTGCGGCCCCGATCGCACGAACCTCGCCGATATCAGCGCCGCTGTAAGGACTGTGAGCGAGTGGCCAGGATCCGAACTCATCATCGGCGACCTATCGAACCTTGCGGTTGTTCGTATAAGTAGCTGTCTGGGTACCACATGCGACGGAACGACTGGAAAGCCGCGGATCGGGCTTGCAGTCGCCTTGCTGATCTGAGCCGCCTCTGCGGGCAGCGTGAACATATCCGGCACGGATTGATCCTGACGCCAGGACACCACGCGCCAGATGCAATGCTGGCAAGTCGTCAGGGCGTATTTGTCGAGGCCACCGCGTTCGACGTAGCTGCCGAATCTCTGGCGGCAGGAGCGCCCAGTCAGCGCACATCCCGCGAACCAGTTCACTCGATCCCTCCGGCTTCGAAGCTTTCGCCGAATAACGTCCTGCACAATCTCGCGATCGAGGGTGAGAGCCGCGACGATTTTCTTAGCCGCGCATTCTCGTCCTCAAGCAACTTCGGTCGCCACATCTCCTCAGGCAACAAGCCGCCGTAATTTTCCTTCTGTTGAAGCAGGTCGCCGGGCTGATCCCGGTGTGGCGGCAGATCCATCCTCGCCATGATTCAAAATGAACACCTCCTGCGCCTGTGTTAACTTCGATGCTTTCCTGCGTTTCCGCCCCTTTCCCAGCCAAGGAAGACTAGCCGAAAAACTCCAGTTTCAAATGATCCAGCTTTCAACAGGCAGAGCATGATGCCCTATCTGATCCGCACTGCGCCGCTGCCACCGATAGACGCCCGGGGACCGCACAGACCGGACCCGCGACCACCGCCCCAGCAACTGCGCCAGTGGTGGTGAGCAGCGGTGTTTGGCCCGCAGGCACCTACCGTGAGCGTCAGGGCACAAATGAAGATGACTGGCAGTTTTGGCTTAGCTACATTTTCCTTTCCCCTCGGAACCCTGTAGTTTCGCGCATTCCGGACGACCAGTATAGATGCTCATCACCCGACCAAGGTACTCCTCAGCATTCGCAGATCAGACAAACTTGATGCGTGTGCTAACAGCCCCAACAGGTACCGGGCTGCAGTCCTTCTCGGTACCCATGATGGTGGCTCCGACAGAGCCGACCCGAGGTGATCTGCTCCTCAATACGCTTCGCCATGCTGGATGATCTTCCGCCAATGGCGCGTGATAACAGTTGCGATTAACGCCTGCTTCGTCTGCGTCACCGTTACCGTCACAC
>Ga0247819_10001599_pt1 | contig 12150 bp, 13 predicted proteins | sample 13C_Xylose_Day6_FD_193428 | JGI IMG/M metagenome (GOLD analysis project Ga0247819, IMG submission 193428) | Soil microbial communities from agricultural site in Penn Yan, New York, United States - 13C_Xylose_Day6 | ecosystem: Environmental > Terrestrial > Soil > Agricultural land | place: USA... | reverse complement strand
CACATAGGGTCATTGATCGGATTATATACGCTACTTACTATACTGATCGTCTATGCTGTCCGATATCTGCTGGTCTTGTTGTTGCTGTTGTGCCTCTTCTGGGTCTACTTCCTGATCATCTGGAGGAGCACCACCGCCATTAGGGTCGTTAGGGTCTCCACCACCCATCTGTGCCATCTGATCTGCCTGTTCTTTCTGTAGCACATAGTTGGTGTAGGTAGGATCAAGTACAATATCCCCATTGTCCAGAGGTGGCATGTCCTTTTCCTTACGAATCTCATTGATAGTCTTGAAGGAGCGTACTTGCTTATCGGTAACAGTAAGCTTTTCAGTCTCCGACTCCTTATCCAGTCCTACAAAGTTGAATGTGTAGTCGGAGCCAAAGCGCCGTATGATAAACCTGTTGATGACCGACTCTATGAACCTTAGTAAGGGTCTTAGCCCCTTATCCTTAGAGTTCTTTAGACGGTCTTCAATACCACCCTCACCTAGACCACCACCACTACCACCACTACCTCCACGGTTAGGGAAGTTAATCTCGGCTGGGTCGATCTGGTATACAGCACAGCAGATATTGATCAGGTAGTTCATCCACATTTCATATTCCATCTCACGGTTCGATTGGGATACGTTAATGTACTCCAAACCGTCAACGGATACTACCGGAGTCTTCCATGCCCCTGTCATACCTGCGATTTGAGCTGTCCATTGCCTACGGAAGGCATCCAACTGCTCCTTAGAGATATTCTGACCCTTGAGGTTCAAGATACCCTTGGTGGTACCCCCTTGAGAGAAGTAACGTGAGTTATACTCTTCTGCCCATAGATGTGACGTCACCTGATGTATAAGAACCTCTAGCTCTGAAAATCCATATGGCTGGATATTAATGTCCGTGCGTGGGTTACGCACAGCAAAGGCTAACTCTTTACCAGAGAACTCCGCTATAGGAGTACTGTTGTTGATCTGAACCCAGCGTATGCCATCCTTGTCCACTGTAGTAGGATGGATAAACCCATCGTCATCAGCATTATCCTGACTAGAAGCAGCACGAATAGTGGCAGCATCTACAGCATGTATCTCTGCCGGACGTCCAGCCCTATCAGGCACTATTTCAAAGGTCAACTGGTCGTATACAAGAGAATCCCGTACCACCTTACGTAGGAAGGAGTCAAAGTTATCCCTTGATGGGTCATAATCGTATCCGCAGTTCTCCAAGAAGGACTCCATAGCCATGATGATACGATTCTGATCATCCGTAGGGTTAGCCTTAGGATCACGTAGGGTAATCTCGAATCCCACCCCATCCTTAGAGTACCTAGCTGGCTGGGAGAACGTGGACACCTGATTGATCCTAGTGGTAACGATAGAAGCTATAACAGAGTTGCGATTCGACATCTTCTTTAGAGTATCGAACGTAAGAGAATATGGCTTGTCCTTATATCCCAAACTCTGCACTAGGGCAAGAGGGTCTTCTATAATGGATTTAGCTTCTTGTACACGCTCAGACTTAGAGAGGTTGTCGCTAATGTCTGCCGTGTTATGGGTAATCGAAGTGGTGCCTAATCGAAGCGACCTAAACAGATTATCCATCAGTCCCATGGTAACACCTCCTTAGTAAAAAATCTCTCACTAGCATAATATCAGTGTTGGAGCAAAAATAGCATACACGTAGTGTATGCCACCCTCCTACTATTTCGGGTTAATGATGAGCTGTTGTTCTGCCTTATTATCAGCTCTAGTCTGGTCAGACTGACCATACCTACTGTGCTTGCTATCCTTTTTCTTTTCCTTCTTATTGTCCTTATTCTGTGACTCCTTGCGCTTCTCGTCCTCTTTCTTACGATCCTTAGCGCGTTGTTTAAGCTTCAGCTTATATTCCTGCATCTGCTTATCAGTCACATGATGTACCCTACCGTGTTGGGACTCACTCTCTTCCTCAGCACGAGCCTTAACCTTCTTACGGGCACGCTTATCCTGGTTAGCCTTCTTCTCATTGTTATCAGCAATATCCCGTTTGCGTTTAGCATCCTCACGCTCTTGTTCCTCTAGGATAGTCTTTTTCTTCTCTTCCTCGTTCTTCTTAGCGTGGTCTGCAAACTCACTACGAACCCACTGCTTACGGGTGACGGTATGACCGTCACGCACGTAAGTAATAACCTGTTGAATAAGACCATCCCGATTGTTCTTACCCTTCAGTAAGTCAGCACCCTCATCGGTGGTTACTAGCAGCAACATATGTCTCACCCCCAGTTGATAATCTCGTACTCATCTAAGGACTTCAATACGTCATCTGAGCTCTTTCCACCTTCTAAGAAGGTCTTAACTTCAGATAAGTTGATCGTATGTTCATCCCAGCTCTCCCCATCCTTACCAGTGTCTACTACTGACAGTATAGGCTTTCCTGAGTCATCCATTTCCCTACGAACGAAGCTACTGTCCCCGAATGCCCATTCCACTCCAGGCTCTACGTTTCTAACGTCTCCCACACCCTTGAGCTGTAGGAACTGTCTCAAAACCCTAGCCATGTTCTTGTTACCAATTGTGAGCTTCATTAGGCTTTCATTATTAGCTTCTCCCTTGTGCTTATCCATAAGCTCTGGATGCTTTTCAAATATCTGACGTAGAGCGGATACTTTGTGCATATTATCCACATGGGAGTGCTCAGACTTTATACGGTTCTTCATTATAGGGTGATCGCTGTAACCCTTAGCCACACTATGTTTTAGCTCAGGGCTCATACTGTCTAGGAAGTCCTTTACAGACTGCCTGTGCTTCTGGGAGTCATCCATACCAGCCCTCTGTTCAGCTTCATGCCCATGAGAGCTAAAGTTTTCGTCTAGGTTCAGTACATGTGGACTGGTTTCAACGAACTTCTTAAGCTGTTGCATATTACGCATGTGCTTGATAGGGGCTACCTTGTCATTAGGATCGACCTCCAGTGGGTCAGCTTCAGCGATGCCATGTTGCTTCATTAGGCTGTATAACTCAGCCCTGCTCATGGACTTCATAACACCCTCAATGGTGTTACCACCCTTTTCAGCTCTGGTCTGGGTGCTACTATTAGCCTTAGGTTTGGCAGACACACTAGGCTGGTGATCAGGGTCTTCCATATGGTGGGGATTGTCCTTCAGGTAGCCCTTAAACTTCATCATATTATGCATATGCTTAATAGGATGAGCTTTGTCGTCTGGATTAGCTACCTTAGGGTCTTGATCTGCTATGCCAAACTTGGACATAAGCTGATACAATTTCTCCCTATCATTCTTAGCAAAGTTGTTAGACCACTCGTTGATACGATCCGTACCTTCCGAGTTCTTATCCTCATGGGTAGGTAGGTGCTCAGCCCCAGCCAAGTGAGGATTCTTGTACAAGTGCTGTTTAACCGCCTCAACCTTATTCTTGTGTAGAATGGCTGCATGGTCATTGTGCTTCCACTCTACCTTATGATCCATCAGATGTTTATACTTCTCGTCCGTTGACATCTGCTTCACATGTTGATCTATGAAAGCCTTCTGATTGGCGTTATGCTCAGCTACAGGCTGGCCAGTGGTGGCATCCACCCACTGCATACGGGTAAATGTCGTACCGTTCTTACCATGCACTTGAATAGGCTTCTTAACTAACTTAGAGGTGTTAAGGTGACCCATAGACTTCCCTAAGTCAATATATAGACCCAAAGACTTGTCTACGTCCTTCTCAGGCTTCAAGGTGCGGTATTTCATATTTATAGCTCTATTCGTGTTGCGCTCATAGTCGTCTGATAGTACCTCATGGTGGAGCCACGAATCGTCGTGTACAGTGCTGCCGTCTTCACCCTTCATAAGACCTTCTCTGCCTTTAGGGGTGACGGTTACAGTTGGTATGACCTGTATTACTTTACCAGCCATGTGTTAACCCCCTATTCTGCCAGCATGCTCCAAGCTTAAAGAGTGTATCTCTTCATGAGGATGATCACTGCTATTGAGCGTTTTAACTCCATACCATGAGTCCTTGCCTGTAAGCATAAAGGCTTTTCCTAAATGTCCATTACCGTTCACGTCCTTGAATCGGGCACCATTATTATCCTTAGTACCCTTAAAGTCATACTTATTGCCATCATCCAGAGCGGCAAACTGCCAAGTATGCTTAATGTCATTTATGCTCTTGTACCCGCAGGATTCTAGGGTTTCTGTAAGGTCTAGTTGGTTCTTAGACACCCACCTCTTCAGTTCATCCCTAGCCCTGTCAGCCATAGACGGATGAGCGAAGTCGAAACCTTTCTTAGCCCAAGCGTACATGCCTACTGAGATATTGGCAAGCAGGTTAATATGAACCGGATTACCACTACCAAGGTGTCTCCACAAGGCTTCCGTACGATTGTACAAAGTCTCTGCCATACCCTTGCCCTGATATTTCTTCTCAAGCTCCAAGGTATGATTTTCCACATGCAAGCCATCTTCCTTACGGGTAACTACCCTTGTGACACTACCAACTTTATTACCCTTGGCGTCTTTAAAGGAGAACCCCACATCAGCATGGACATAGCCTTTGTCATGATAGACTTGCACATCGACCATGGTAGCCTTCCAGTGCCCCTCAGGGTGACTAAACACATCCTCCAAGAACTCCACACTAGCACCCTTGAATAGATTATTGAAGACCTTATCAGCCTTAATACCCTTTCCCTTGGTCGATCCATACTTGCTATCGTTAGAGCCTCTATTAAGCTCATGCTGGGAGCTGTCAAGCTCTGTAGAGAATACATCTGACACCTTGCTTCCCTTAGTCATGTTAGAGAAGTCTATGCCAGCACCTTCACCTGAACGCTTTGCTAGCTCTTCATCAGACAGCCCATGATCAGTGTCCTTAATATGAGGTGGTGCTATGCCCTCCCTACTAGGGTGATCTGTTTCGTGGGGCGCTAAGAATTTCAGATGATCCCTTATATGACGCATAGGAATCTTGTCAACGTGTTGCATAATATGGTTTCTTAGGGCAATTGGGGACTCATGACCTTCGCCATCCAAACCTGTGGCATGTGCCATTTTGACCGCTTTGTCCTTATGATCCCTTATATAATTTCCCACAAGCTCATGCTTCTGCATAACGTCCAATCTGCCGATACGTTCCATGTGGGGGTCTTCATGATGACTACTGTGCTCTACAACAGGTTGGTTGTCACTGGGGTCTACCCATTGCTGTCTGGTAAAGATTTTACCACCTTTACCATGAACCTGAACTGCCCTTTTTACCAGCTTGGTAGTATTCATTGTGCCCTTGGCCAGATCTATATAAAGATTCATGTAATTCACCCCCTAGCGGAATGCTCTGTAAAAATAAAATAAGCCATGGATTGCTCCATGGCTTACAGCACGTTCCTCATATCAGAATGCTATTGGCTCCAACTCGGGTACAGTTTCATTACCAAAGTCCTGCCAATCCTTGATCTGTGGGTCAGCTGATAGATCAGCCTTAGTCCAAACTAGATCCTGGGTACGTCCTGGGGTAAATACCGCTTGCTGACCGTTAGAGTTGTCTCTAACGATGAACTTAGCGGGAGACCCATACTGCCCATTCCATTTAAGGAAAGTATAGCCAGTGGATTGATCTGCCATTATTTCATACCTCCTTTGAACAAGTCCATTTCTACGCGCTTCTGCATAGAATCAGACTTCCCCATAGTGTTGCCTAGCTCTTTCCGTCCATTCATTTCTTTTAGGGACTTAGATGCTTCATCTTCTTCCCTACTAGTGAATGGCTTAACGTTAGGATACCATCCGGCTTTTGTCTCCTGCATAGTGTTCACACCTCGATTCCGAATACTGTAGCGTACCCAAGAAGAGTGATAAAATATACCATACCGATCTTCTTGAGGTCTAAAGTATAATTATCTTTGGCTACTAGAGACAACACCATATTGACGATGAGGACAATTGTGCCTGGTATAGCTACCCCTAGTCCTAGAATCATCCAGAATATACTAGTCATTTCTTCACCACCTTACATCTGAAGTGTAGCCTTCTCTTCCTAACTGAATGTTCACACCAGCCGTGTTCCCATTCCTTAAGGGACTTAGCCAGCGATGACCGCACGTTCCCAGTGTAGTGAGTCTTGCAGGCTGCTATGATGTCATCTATTGAGACCCACTGTGATCCTTTAGACTCCAAGAACTTTTGAACCATCATTATAGTTGCTTTGTAACCTGTAAGGTAACCACCGCCATAGTGTCCACCCTGAATGTCTATCTCCTCATGTAGAGGAGTAATAGACTTGGATATATCATACTTATCGTTTACTAGGTGAGACTTGGACTGTATATGTTCGATACACCCATCAGGATGCACTGTGATTAGTCCTAAGCCAACCTTAAGCAATAAGTCATTTATGTCCTCTGGTATGGGTCTGGTTCGCTTTGGGCTAGCCAAGTATATGAGATTGGCTGATCCTCTTGACCTCCACCTAAGTCCTTGATCTATCAAGTCCCTAGAAAGAGAAGTCTTTAGCTCAACTATGATTGATGAGCCTTCCTTGATACCCACTACATCAGCTCTGGTACCACGAAGCTCTATCTCAGGGAATACCTTATAACCCTTGGCTTCAAGCCACTTCTTCACGGGCTCATATAGGTCAGTCTCCTTCACGTCCATCAACTCCTTATAAAAAGGAAAGGGAGAAGCCTAGACTTCTCCCCTGCCTATTATAGGTCGTCTAGGTCGTTGTCACCGTCAACCTTCTTGTAGTTCCTAGATTTCTGCTCAAACGTATCTGTCTTGGTATTTTGGTCGGAGTTGTCATCGAAGGCTATCATCCATGTCATAGCGTTATCTATGCCCTCATAGTGGTCTTCCAGTCCAAGACCACGCAGTCTACGGTTACAGAGCTTCTTGATATACCCTTCAAGGTCATCAAGGTCGATACCATCAACTCCATGAAGAGCGTATCGTGACCACTCGATTTCCAGTTCCGTAGCTTCGATAAGCATATCGTAAATGAACTGAACGTTAGCTTCTGTATTCAGTTCTGGCATTTCAGCCAACAGGAACCGTACCATCTGACTGAATACATAGGCGTGTTGTACTTCATCACGATGGATGTACCCAATCATTGTAGACGATCCAAGCATCATCTGATTACGTGCAAAGTTGTAGAACAAAGTGAACGCTGTATAAAAATTCACACCCTCAAGCACAACTGTGCCTATCAAAGCCTCAAAGAAGTTCTGTGGTGTAGGATCATTGATGAATTTATCATAAAGCTGCTCCACCCTAGCATTACGCTTCTGCACCATAGGATCATGTTTAGCATCGTGGAATACCTTGTTCTGTACGTCAAGTGGAACTAAAGAGGACAGGACATAGGAATAGGACTCGTTATGGATGGCTTCCTGAGCAGCTATTTGAGCAGCAATAGGGGCATAAGTAGGTTCGGATACATACAGTGCGAATGCAAGTACAGCCCTAGTCTGTTTAGAGTCCAGGGTAGCTAACTGGCCAATAGAGGTCAGGAACGCTTCTTTCTCTCTATCCTTCAATAAGGGAAACTGCTTTGCATCGTTGGTCATGGAGATTCGCTGAGGAATCCAGAAGTTCGATACAATGTTCTTATAAGACGTGTACATTTGCGGGTATCGGATGTCGTTCCAGTTCACTAGCCCAGACATTTCACCCCCGATAACAGCAGTACCCCTATCGGGGTACCGTGCTACCATGAGCTTAACTTTTGGTAATGGTTTACTCATGATATCCTCCTTATTGGCATGCTTCGCAGTCATCTACCAGATTGGCAGTACCACGGACATAGTAAGTGGTTTTCAGCTTATTTCTCCAAGCCTTACGGTGCAACTGCATCAAGTCCTTAGCCTTGATTCCACTTGGCACATACAGGTTGAAGGATACGGCTTGGTCAATGTGGCGTTGACGTCTAGCATTCTGTAGAATGCTGATCTCTTGGCTAACATAGTGGGCATTCTGCCTATAGTAGAACTCCCACGTTTCAGGGCTTAAGTCAGGTGCCAGTACAGGAACCTTGAAGTCCTTCTTCTCTTCATAGTAGATACCCTGAGCACCATAGAATGGGTCAATACCCTGTGTGGAGCCAGCGATAAGGGCTGTGGAAGCGTTAGGTGCTACTGCACCCCAGTATCCGTTACGGATACCTTTCTTAACCTTAGCCTTCAGTGTGCTCCAGTTATGGCGAGCGTCAGTGTAGCCCTTGCGATCGAAGTAGACTCCGGTATGGTACTCAGAACCCTCGAAGTATTCGTAGGAGCCCTTCTCCATAGCCAGCTCATGGGACATTTCAATAGCGTAGAAAGCAATATCCTCGTACAAGGTGTCTGCCAGCTCTACCGAAGCCATGTCGTCCCATTTGATACCCAAAATGGCTAGAAGGTGATGCCATCCAAAAGTACCCAAACCAACCGGACGGTACTTCTTATTGGTGCGAGTAGCCTGATGCAATGGCAGGTTATTAACGTCTATAACGTTATCCAGCATACGCATCATGATACGGATTACTCTGCGGATTACACCGTCTCTGTATGCGCGTCCTAGGTTGATGGATGACAGGTTACATACTACAAAGTCACCAATCTTACGTTTGTAGATGATGTACTCCGTTCCGTCTTCCTCTGTAACCCATTCACCTACAAGGCTAGATGGGCTCATGTTCTGTGCAATCTCGGTACACAGGTTGGAGCAGTAGATCATGCCTTTATGCTTGTTAGCATTTTGGCGGTTTACTTCGTCACGATAGAACATGTAAGGGGAACCAGTCTCGATGTCAGCTACAACCATAGCCTTCACTATCTCACGTACAGGAACTTCGATTCTGCGAAGGTTAGGATTGTCGATACATTCTTGGTATCGGGTTCTCCAAGTACCGCTACCTTCCTCTTCATCGTAGCTATCCTCTAGGCTCCATCCCATTTCCTGCCGAACCTCATGAGGGTCGAATAGATGCCAAATAGCATCCGGAGTAAGCATACGACCATCTTCGTCAGCTTCGATAAGCTCCATGAAGTAGTCAGGCACACATAGGCCAGGGAATACGTCACGTGCTTTCATACGCTCATCGCCGTTGTTTGTACCAATCTGTAGGAACAGGAGTACGTCAACGTGCCAGATGTCCAAGTAGACAGCCATTGCACCGCTACGCATTCCGAGTTGATCTACGGATACAGCGGTGTTATTAAGGTTCCTAATCCAAGGGATGACGCCGGACGCTTTATTCTTATAACCACGAATAGAGCTGTTTCGACCACGAACCTTACCCATGTATACCCCAACGCCACCACCGTGCTTAGAAACCCTTGCATTGTCCCAATTGTCTAGGTAGATGCCATCTAGGGAGTCGTCTACGGAGTCGATAAAACAAGAGGATAGTTGTCCGTCAACCTTGCCGCTGTTAGACATGGTTGGGGTAGCCACTGTCATGTAGAGCTCGCTGAGAGCCCAGTATGCTTCTTTAACATGCTCCATACGGTTTTCAGGGCTTTCATCCTGCATGACCGTCAAGGCTATGACCATAAAGCGCTCCTGTGGAAGCTCGTATACCTGATTGATGTAATCTCTAGCCAGATAACGATCTGACAACATCATAAGACCAACGTAGGTGAACAGCTCATCCCTACCAGGAGTAAGGTAGGACGCCACCTCGTTGATCTCGTCTTCCGTATACTTATCAGTTAGGAAACTACCATAGATACCCATCTTGGTAAGTTTCTTGATTAGCCCTAGGAATGAGCCGTATTGTGCCTGAGGATTGTATCCTCGTAGCTCTCCTGCCTTCCTATATAGTTGGAATAGTAAGGTCTTGGTGGACACCTTATCCCATTGTTCAGAGCCTACATCTACCCGAACCGTAGCTTCATTAATCATTCTGCGGTTTAGGGATTGTTCAGACAGTCCTAAAGTAAATAGATTATCTATCTCCTTCATAAAGCTATCTGTTTTGGAGTCATGTTTATGACCCTCAAGGGCATACGATAGAAATTCCGTAGCTTGCATGTGGTTACCTCCCGATGTGGACTTATTGAACTGTTGGTGAACTAAATAAACCGACAGTGTGAGAATCATCTCTCCCGTGTGTATTTCCAGGGTTTACCCCTGTGAAAACGTGGGTAAAAGATAAATTCCCATACTGGAACGATTCCGCTTACCACTTTATTTCCCTCAATACCTAGCATAGTTCCGTTCCAGTAAACGAAAATACCCCCTACCTAATGTAGGGGGTATTGTCTCTACGTTCATGATAAGACAGACAACTTTATGTCTCTCCTACCAAACTTCAGCATTTCAGCCCGTTTACTGTCTGGCATATAGATATCTATCTTGATGGTAGACTTACTCTTTCTCATAGCCGAACCTGTGTCTTGTACCTCATATATACCGTTGATGCTGGGGTACTCGGGACACTCAATAAGAACCTTCGTGCCGTAGGGTAACCTTTTGGGGTCTGCTGCTATTGTTACTCCTTCGACTGGTCTTGTACCAGTGGCGGTAATGCCAGTCCCATTACCACCATTTTTTACCGATGTACCATATGCTGTGGCTACAGCGCTAGTGCTATACTGGATAGTGGGCAAGCTAGCCAGTTTCTTCTTGAGCTTCTCTACTTCCGATTGTAGAGACTGGTTCTGTTCACGTAGGGCGTCATTATCGTTGAGCGCCTTTTCCATATTCTTGGCTAGGTCTTCCTTCTCTTCTATCACCTTTGTTACATCAGATTGAAGGTCGGCTATGTCCTTCTCCAACGTTTGTATCCTATCCTGGCTCTCGGACATCAACTCCATGTACCGTTGGTAACCTATAGCAACTGAGGCTACCAACGCTACACTGAGAGCTAGGATGAGGATCTTAGTGGATCGTCTCATCCTTTACCTCCTAGGAAACGTAAATGTATTCGATTGCGTGGACAGCGATGATGATAGGCTGGGTCTTAGTTTCATCAGTGAATCCATTGATGGTACCACCCTTAGCTCCACCTTGGAGATAGCTACGCACTTCTGCGGCACTCAGCTCTGTGAATACATCGCCTGTAAGAAGATGTAGTTTCGTCATCGTCCTCACCTCCCTGCTCTGAAATAAATCCTCGTCGGGAACTCTTCTCTCCCTACCAAGAGTGACAAAGGGCGGAGTTAGTTAACCCCGCCCTACATTACCAGTAGAAACAGCCCTAGAGTATCCACTCTTGAGGGTCTTGCCCATACTTCTTGAATAATCTGCGTACTATGTCTCTGACCTCGTCACTACGTACGATGTGCTCCAGAGAACGCATTTCAATATACTGAAAGTATGGGGCACCAGCCAGAAGGTCTATGATACCAGTCAGACCATTCTTCTTAGGTGTGTTTCCCGCTAGGTCTATTTGGAAAGGACTTGTGTCCCCTAACAAGAATATTCTACTATTAGCCGCTTTCCTAGTAACCACACTAATGAGCTCTGTGGTATTCTGACACTCGTCAGCTACTATGGTTATATCGGTTGCGTCTAAGCCACGAATGTATGCTAGTGGCAAAATCTCCACATATCCTGCGTTACGTAGGGCATTGAATCCTGCTTGGTGAAACCTATCAAAATACTGGATGAAGTTCTTGAGGGTCGGGTCTAGCTTCTCGTTGATATCACCAGGTAAGTGACCCATCTGCTCAGTATCTCCACCCGCTCCTACATGCGGCTTGGCTATAAGGAGCTTGTGCTGACCTCGGTTAGGCTCACGCAGCATGCCGTTATGTGCCTTAACATCATTTAGGTGCTTGTTAATAAGCTCTTCTACAGCCGTGGAAGTCTTACCAGTACCCATCAGACCATTAACTGCAAGAATGGTGATGTTCTTATTTGCAATAGCATCTTTGTACAATCGCAGGTCACGATTGGGTGCAGACTTATCTGTAAGCTGGCGAATGCCCTTTAACTCTGGGTCATAGATGCCTTCAAGACGCTTAGTATCATGTCCACACACATAGACTGCTGTATTAGCAGGTATGGACACTGAAGGGATGATGGCTTTACCCTTCTTCAATGCCTGAAGCTCTTCATTATTCACGTATTCTGTATGCTCCCAGTGTTTCAACATATCACCACTCCTTTTAACCTAAATGTCGTGTTCAGGGATTAGGCACTGATATCCTGAGTTGTTGGTAGGGAGCTACGTCTCCCTTAACTACTTTAC
>Ga0247819_10001598_pt1 | contig 12155 bp, 11 predicted proteins | sample 13C_Xylose_Day6_FD_193428 | JGI IMG/M metagenome (GOLD analysis project Ga0247819, IMG submission 193428) | Soil microbial communities from agricultural site in Penn Yan, New York, United States - 13C_Xylose_Day6 | ecosystem: Environmental > Terrestrial > Soil > Agricultural land | place: USA... | reverse complement strand
TCAGCCCCGATGAGCGAGGCGATGCGCCCCGACTCGTGTGCCGCCCAGACGTCTGCCGCGGTCCGCGCGAAGGCCAGTCGGTCGGGATACCGCCTCACCAGGCGATGCACGAAGTCGATCTGCTCCAGCGTGTACTGCACTGCGTCGAAGTCTTCCGAATCCTCGGCGAAGACCGACCAGAACTGCCCGGCCACGCGTCCTTGCGACATCCGCTCGAAATCGGTCTGGAAGACCGATGGCGCGGGAACGCCCGACAGCCCCTCCACCGAGTACTCGGTCTGCTCCCGCGACGCCCATGGCAAGTCGTTGTGGCCGTCGATGACGCCGAGCAGCTCGTTCTGATCACTCATGCGTCGAGCGTACGAGCCGACCGGGTCGGCCGTCTGGTCCAGTTCGACGAAGGAATGGTCGTGCGTTCGTGCACATCGACGCGGGTCGGGTCAGAACGACTCGACCCAGTCGGCGCGCCAGTCGGGCGCCTCGAACGGCTCGCTCCAGTACGCGGTCTCCTTTCGGATCCTGCCGTCGTCGAGCTCGAAGATGAAGACCGTCTCGTACTTCGGTCCGTCGTAGTCGAGCGTCGCCTCGAGGGTGACGAGGTCGCCGGCGCTGAGCATGCGCCTCGGCGTGATGGTCGGCAGCTGCGGGAACGCGCTGTAGATCGCCCGTCGGTTCGCCGCTCCTGCGACGCGTTCGCGTGATTGCGGCCAATCCATCGTGGCGTCGTCGTGGAACAGCTCGTCCATGACCTCGATGCGCCGGTCGTTGATGCAGGCGATGAGCCGTTCGATCACGGCTTCGTTGGGAGTACTCATCTCGGCCTCGATTCCCCTGCCTCGGCGCTCACAGGATAGACCCGCGCGTGCGGCGCCAGTAGCCCCCGATCCGGCGTCGAGGCGACACCTGTCGGTGCATCCTGTTGACGCTCGCAGCGTTTCTGGAGAATGGTGAGGATCATGCACACCGTGCAGCGCCCCATCCACTCCGGGTGGCGGGTCCGGGCGGCGTCCGGGCCGGCACCCGCTGCGATCGCGTCCGCGGTGATCCCGGCGGCGGTCCCCGGGGTCGTGCACCTCGACCTCATGCGGGCGGGGCTGATCCCCGATCCGTACCTCGACGACAACGAGTCGACGCTCACGTGGATCGGCCTGGTCGATTGGACGTACGACACGACGTTCACGCTGCGGGCCGACGAGCTCGCCGCGGCATCCGTGCACGAGCTGGTCTTCGAGGGTCTCGACACGGTCGCGACGGTCTCGCTGAACGCCACCGTGATCGCCGACGTCGCCAACCAGCACCGCGGCTACCGCTTCGACGTGACCCGGCTGTTGCGTGAGGGCGAGAACCACCTCATCGTGGCCTTTCGCAGCCCGGTCAAGTACGCCGACGCGCAAGGCCTCGCGCTCGGTGCGCGCCCACGTGCCTATCCGACGCCGTTCGACGCGATCCGCAAGTCGGCGTGCAGCTTCGGGTGGGACTGGGGCATCGCGACTTCGACGAGCGGCATCTGGCGGCCGGTGCGACTCGAGTCGTGGTCGATGGCGAGGCTCGACGAGGTGCGGGTGCGCGCGACCCCCGCGGGCGACGGTGGGGTCGTCGAGGCTGTCGTCACGGTCCGGCGAGCGGATGCTGCGGGCGCGGCCCCCGCCGCTGCCGCCGCCGCGGGTGCCGGGGCATCCGACGAAGCCGAACTCGGCCTCGACCTCGAGGTCGCCGGCGTGCACGCGACCGTCGTCGTCCTGCCCGGATCGAGCGAGGCCATCGTGCGTGTGGAACTCGACCACGTCGATCGCTGGTGGCCGGCGGGATACGGCGACCCGGTGCTGTACGAGGTGCGGGTGCGGCTCGGCGCCGCCGACTCCGAGCTCGACGCGACCACGCGACGCGTCGGCTTCCGCGACCTCCGCTGGAACACCGAGTCCGACGCCGACGGCACCCCGTTCCAGCTCATCGTCAACGACCAGCCGGTGTTCGTGAAGGGTGCGAACTGGATCCCCGACGATGCATTCCCGGTGCGGGTCGACCGCGCCCGGTACCGTCAGCGGCTGCATCAGGCGAAGTCCGCAGGGTTGAACCTCATCCGGGTGTGGGGCGGCGGCATCTACGAGGCCGATGCGTTCTACGAGCTCTGCGACGAGCTCGGACTCCTCACCTGGCAGGACTTCCTCTTCGCGTGCGCCGCGTACTCCGAGGAGGAGCCGCTGCGATCGGAGGTCGCGGCGGAGGCCCGCGAGAACGTCGCGCGCCTCGCGCACCACGCCTCGCTGTGCCTGCTCACCGGCAACAACGAGAACCTGTGGGGCTACGAGGACTGGGGCTGGAAGCTGCGGCTCGACGGCAGAACCTGGGGCGCGTACTACTACCATGAGCTCTTCCCGACGCTCATCGAGGAGCTGGCACCGCACGTTCCGTATGCGCCCGGCAGCCCGTTCAGCCCGGGCGGCGAGCACCCGAACGACGAGCGCCACGGCACCGTGCACGTCTGGGACCTCTGGAATCAGAAGGACTGGCCGCACTACCGCGACACCGCGCCACGCTTCGTGGCCGAGTTCGGCTGGCAGGGGCCGCCCGCGTGGTCGACCCTCACCCGCGCGATCCGGGACGACCCGCTCACCCCCGAGTCGCCGGGCATGATCGTGCACCAGAAGGCGATCGACGGCAACGTCAAGCTCACCGACGGGCTCGTTCGGCACTACCGCGTGCCCGACGACATGGAGACGTGGCACTGGGCCATGCAGCTGAACCAGGCCAACGCTGTCTCGTGTGCGCTCGACCACTATCGCTCGCACGCGCCGACGACGGCCGGCGCCGTGGTCTGGCAACTCAACGACTGCTGGCCCGTGACGTCGTGGGCTGCCATCGACGGCGACGGCCGCGAGAAGCCACTGTTCCATGCGATCCGCAACGCGTTCGCACCACGGGTCGTCACGCTCCAGCCGAGGGGCGACGGCCTCACCGCGGTGGTCGGCAACGACACGGCCGACGCCTGGCAGGGCGAACTCGCCTTCGAGCTGCGTGGGTTCGACGGGTCGGTCCGCCGTCGCGCGGTCGTGGCGATCGCGGTGGCGCCTCGGTGCTCCGAGACCGTGCGGGTGCCGACTCAACTCGCCGAGGCGACGGATGCCGCGAGCGACGTGCTCGTCGCCGAGTTGACGGGCGTGCGCGGCCTCTGGTTCTTCGCAGAGCCGCGCGACAGCGATCTCGGGAGGGCCGAACTCGAAGTCGAGGTCAGGGCCGACGGCGACGGGTTCGCGGTCGCCGTGACCGCGGCGGGCGCCACGCTCGTGCGGGACCTGGTGCTCCTCGTCGACAAGCTCGACCCCGCGGCATCCGTCGACTCGGGGCTCGTGACCTTGCTGCCTGGGGAGACGTGGACGTTCCGCGTGCACGGGGTCGATGCGCTCGAAGCCGAGGCCGTGAGCGACTCGCGGGTGCTGCGCAGCGCGAACCAATTGGTGACGGCATGAGCAGTGAGCGACGCCCGGGGCTGGCTGACGTTGGCGCCGAGGCATCCGGCGCCGTGGCATGACCTCAGTCGGTCGACAGCGTGTAGTCGCCGTCCGCGCAACCGGTGACGCTCCAGCCACCCGGTACGGCGGTCGTGTCGACATCCGTGATGCCGCTGACGATCGGCTCGGGCTCAGCGTCACCGGGCACCCAGACCTCGAGGCCGCAGTTGCGCTCCTCCACGGTGCCGGCGAGCGACAGGTGCGGGCCGACGGCGTCGAGCGCGGTGAGTACACCGGGTGCCGACTGCGGGTAGGCCCGACTCAGGATCTGGAGGAGGTCATCCCTGGGCGCCGCGTCGCCGCCGGTCTCGCAGTCCTGCACCATGAGCCCGTTTCCCGTGGGCCCGATGCCGTTCTGCGGGTCGCCGCAGGCCTGCTTCCACACCCAGTAGGCACTGCCGAGCAGGTGCGCATCTTCGAGCGCTGCGTACCGGGTCAAGCGCTCGACCACGTCCTGCTCGTCTCCCCAGTACCCGTACTCGCCCGACCACAGGGGAGCGCCGTAGCTGTCGGCGACCCGTTGCGCGAGGTCGAACTGGCGGGCCATGCCGACGATCGGGGGGATTCCGAGTGAGCGATCCATCGTGAGCGACTCGGCGTACAGGTGCGGCGCGAACACGATGTTCCGGTCGCTCGTGAATCCGGGCGGCGGGCCGCTGTCGAAGCCGAGTCCCGACCAGAGGATGCTGGGCTCCACGAACACGATCTGCGGAGCCCCGGCGGCGCGGATGGCCTGGATCGCCCGATCCGAGTAACGGCCGAGCAGGTACGAGGTGGTCACGGGGGCGGTCTCGCCGAAGCCAGGTTCGTTGAGCAGGTTGTAGCCCGCGATCGCCGGCTCGTCGTGGAATACCGCGGCGAGCTTGCCCCAGGTCTCGACCAGCGCCGTCTGCACGCCGTCGGTGTCGAAGTAGAAGTGCTGGAACGCGCGATTTCCGGCGGGCGAGATGTCGCGCCCCTGGAACTGGCAGCGCGGTGCACCGTCAGTGATCGTCGCCCACTCCGGAGCGCCGTCGTAACCCCACATGGGGTCGGTGCCGGGCCGGCACGCCGTCCCCGCTTCGGTGTCCCCGTTGAACCAGGAGTCCTGGTGCATGTCGAGCACGACGTAGACGCCGTGCTCCTTCGCCCAGTCCACTGCGTCGACGATCTGCTCCAGGTAGTCGTCGTCGAGCTCGCCGCGCTCGGGCTCCAGCGCCGACCACGAGATGTTGAGCCGCACGACGTTGAACCCCTGCTCGGCAATGCCGGCGAAGTCGACCTCGGTCAGCGGCCGGGTGTCGTCGACCGCCGGGCGCGGGCGGTAGAAGTCGACGAGCTGGTTCACGTTGACCCCGCGCAACAGCACCTGGTTGCCCTCGCCATCGGTGATGAGGCGCCCCTCGGCGCGCAGGAATCCAGCCGGCACGGATGCCTCGGCGGAGGCGCCGCCCGTCGCGGCCGTGGCGGCACCTCCGGAGGGCAGGACGAGCGCCAGGCCGACCGCGACCACCGCGACGGCTGCGGCGGCGACCTGCAGTACCCGCGCCGGTCGTCCGGCACGAACGCGTTCCGCGACGACCGCGCTCACGCCGACCATCCATCCGATGCAGGCGCCGAAGGAGAGTCCGTCGGCGATTGCGATGTACGTCGTCATCAGCGGCCACAGGTCGCCGCTCAGGCCACCGTCGACCACGAACGCGATGAGCGCCTGGACGACGCCCACCGCGCTGCCCGCCACGAGCGCGGCGAGCCATCCGCCCAGCACCCCGGGCACGCGCGAGCGCATCCACCGCAGGCACACGGCGGTGGCCACGGCGATGAGGAGCACCGCGACGATCATCGAGACGGCTCCTCGGTCGGGTCGCGCCGCCGGCACTCCTGGCGCGTACGCCGCGCCTGTCCACCAGAGCCCGGCCATCAGCGGTGTCACCGCCGCGAACAGCACGGCAGGTAGCCAGATGGACACCGCGGGCGGCCAGAGCGAACCGGATGCGAACGCCTGCCGTGTGGTCGGGCCGCCGAGCCAACGAGCGGAGGCGGAGACGATGAGTGCCGCCGGCACGGCCTTCGCTGTGACGAAGCCGGCCGCCCACACGGCCAGCGCCAGGTTCCCGGTCATGACGAGGCAGGCCGCCGCCTGTGCCAGCAGCACCGCGAGCACGACGCCGGCGGTCAGGGTCCAGAACCGATCGCCCGCACGGACCGATGCCCACCAGACAACGGCGAGCAGCACGGGCACGAACACCGCGTACGGGGCGAGCGGCCACACTCCCGCGTCGAGCTGGGGCTGCGCGCCGGACCAGCCGACCAGCGCGAGCAGTCCGGTGGGATCGGCGACCGCTTGAATCACGACCAACGCGATCGTGGAGGAAAGCGCTACGGCGGGACGGCGAACCGACTTCATGACACTCCATCGTGACAAGCTGCTGGGGGCGGGCAGCCTGCACAGCATCCGTCATCGGCCGCGGCAAGTCAATCCCGAAGGACGCTCGGCCGTTCGTCGCGATATCACAGGCCCAGGGCGAGCAATCGAACCGTTGAAACGGGTCGGGTCGTCGGCGCCTGCTCAGCCGTCGCTCGGCACCAGCCGGAATGTGGTCTCGATCACGTCGGGGCCGACCACCGTGCCAACGATGCGTGGGCCGTAGCGGTCGTACTTCGCGTGATACGCGGCGTCGATCTCGGCGTGGGCATCGGGCGCGGCATCCGTGAACTCGACGTCGCGCTCGACGCCGCCGGCGCGGATCCGCCCGCGGCCGCTCGCCTTCGCCCGCCGGAACCAGCCGTTGCCGGGACCGTAGGCCGAACGCACGACCACGTCGTCGCCGACCCGCACGACCCAGATGGTCACGTACGGTCGCGGTGAGCCGTCGCGTCGGTACGACGAGACCTTGAGCTCATCGGCCTCTCCGATGCGTCGCAGTTCATCCTCGGTCCAGGCGCTCACGTCGTCTCCTTCTCATATGGTTCGCTTCCAGTCTGCGTGCCGCGAGGCACGAAGAGGGCGGATGTCCGTGGGCGCTGCTCATCGGCGGGCCGCTGGTCGTCATCTACCTGCTGCTGCGCACGGCATGAGAGTGGCCGCTATTCGCCGCGCTCGATCTCGGCGAGCAGCGATCGCACCCGGGCCTCGATGTCATCGCGGATGCGGCGCACATCGGTGAGCGGCCTGCCCACCGGGTCGTCGAGCTCCCAGTCGAGATAGCGGCGTCCGGGGTAGACCGGGCACGCATCGCCGCAGCCCATCGTGATCACGACGTCGGCGGCCCGCACGACCTCGTCGGTCAGGGGCTTCGGGAACTCTCCGGCGACGGGGACGCCGATCTCGTCGAGCGCGGTGACGACCGAACTGCGCAGCTGGCCCGCGGGTTCCGAGCCGGCGGTGCGGACGTGCACGCGGTCGCCGCCCAGGTGACGGAGGATCGCGGACGCCATCTGCGAGCGGCCGGCGTTCTGCACGCACACGAACAGCACCTCGGGAATCTCGGTTGCCGGTCGCGCGGAGTAACTGGCGAGCGCGTCGAGGCGATCGGCGGCGAACTGCGCGGCCAGGGAAGGGAGGTACCGGTCGGTCCCGGGCCGAGCCGCGAGCAGATCGTAGCTCTCGCGCACATACCGCTCGACCGTCTCCTTGCCGAACGTGCCGCGATACCGCTCGCTCAGGTCGCGCACGACGCGGTCGATCACCGAGTCATCGGGCACCGCACGAACTTGCCGGCCCAGCATCTCGCCGATGCGGTCGGCGTGCTCGGGGGCGAGCGAGTACCAGGCCTTGCGCCCGTCGGGGATGCGCTCGACGAGCCCTTCGTCGAGCAGGGTCTTCATGTGATGGCTCACGGTGGGCTGTCGCAGGCCGAGTTCGTCGGCCGTCGATCCGACCTGCACCCGGCCGTCGGGACTCTCGATCATGCGGCGCAGGATCTTGGCGCGCGTGGGGTCGGCGAGCACCCTCAGCTGGGCGGCCTCGGTTGCGACATCCATAGATCGAAGTCTATGCGCCGCCGGGCGCCGGGCGCCGATCAGCAGCAGCTCGAGGCGCCTTGGTCGTCGGGCCCGCAGGACGAACCGTCGGCGGCGAGGCTCGTCGAGCACACTCCCGTCGCGGGGAGTACGAGCTCGACCTGGCTGGCTGCGGCGACGTCGCCCGCGAGCCACGCCGTGATCGAGCGCACCTGCTCGTAGCCGGTCGCGAGCAGGAAGGTCGGCGCGCGCCCGTAGCTCTTCATCCCGGCGAGGAAGAACCCCGGTTCGGGATGCTGCAACTCGGCGAATCCGTGCGGCTCCACCGTTCCGCAACTGTGCACGTTCGGGTCGATCAGCGGCGCGAGGTGCTTGGGGGCCTCGACGATCTCATCGAGCTCGAGGCGGATCTCGCGGAGCATGTCGAGGTTCGGGCGGAAACCGGTGGCATTCACGATGACCTCGGTGTCGTGCTCGACGAGCTCGCCGTTGCGGGCGCCGATGAGACGAACCCCCTCATCGGTGCGCCCGAGGCGCACGATCTCGAACCGGTCGACGAGCGTGATGCGGCCGGACGCCACGAGCTCATCGACGCGCCGACCGATCGTCGCGCGAGCGGCGAGCTCGTCGTCATCGGAGGTCGTGACTCGAGCGGCACTGGCGTTGCGGATGAGCCACGTGACCCGGGTGCCGGGCTCCTGTTCGGCGAGTTCGGCAAGCGCGATCAGCGTGTTGGCCGCCGAATGCCCGGCGCCCACGACGGTGGTGTGCCTTCCTGCGAAGGTCATTCGGTCGCGACCGAGCACGTCGGGCAGTGGATGGCTGACCCGGTCGGCGACCTCGCCCAGGCCGAGCGGCTCGAGTCCGCTCGATGCGAGGCTGTTCGGGCGTTCGTAGGTGCCCGACGCGTCGATGACGGCGCGAGCGGTGAACTCTTCGAGGCCGTCGTCGGTGCGCGCCCGCAGCAGGAACGGGGTCTCTGCGCGCCGAGCGGTGCGGGTGCGGTCCATGCCCTGGCGGGTGACCGCCTCGATCGCAACCCGGGTGCGGATGCGTGAGGCGATCGGCTCGAGCTGGGCGAGTGGTTCGAGGTACTGCTCGACGAGCTCGGTGCCGGTCGGGAGCCGTTCGGGGGAGGGGAGCTGCCATCCGGCCGCCTCGAGCAGGCGTTGCGAGGCCGGGTCGACGACGTGCTTCCACGGTGAGAACAATCGAGTGTGGCCCCACTGCCGCATGCTCGAACCGACCTCGTCGCCGGACTCGTAGATCACGAAGTCGATGCCCCGCTCGACGAGGTTGGCCGCCGCGGCGAGGCCGATGGGGCCGGCCCCGATGATCGCGACTGGCAGGGTGTCGAGGCTGCGCTGCCGCAGGCTCGGGACGGTGAGGTCGATCAGGGTCATGACGGGTGCTCCTCCAGTGCATCGATGTTCTTCGATATTGAGTGTGGCGACTATATCGAAGGTTGTCAATATTGAGATAGCATGGTCCCATGAGCACGACGCTGCTGCAGGTCACCGATGTCACCGCGACCTCCGATGCCGCCTGCTGCACCCCGCTGACGCGCGAGACCATCGACGCCGATCGTGCCGAAGACCTCGCGCGCAAGCTCAAGGCCCTCGCCGACCCCACGCGACTCCGGCTCGTCTCGATCGTTGCCGCGTCCGAGGGTGAAGAGGCCTGCGTGTGCGACCTGATCGAACCGGTCGGGCTCAGTCAGCCCACGGTGTCGCACCATTTGCGCATCCTCATGCAGGCCGGGTTCCTCAGCCGCAGCAAGCGCGGCACCTGGGCGTACTACAAGCTCGTGCCCGGCGCGCTCGGGCAGCTGTCGCAGCTGCTCGACGTCACCGCGTCGCGCTGAGGTTCCCCGACCAGCGGGAACGTACGTCGATGCCATGATGTCCCCATGACGTTCGGACTGCGACGCGATGTGTTGCGGGAGCATGAGTCACCGCGCTCCGATCGGGTCACCTACGTCGAGCTCTTCTTCGACCTCGTGTTCGTGTTCGCACTCACCCAGCTCGGCTCCTACCTGTACGAGCACCAGACACCGCTCGGTGCGCTCGAGGGCCTCACGCTGTTGTGTGCGCTCTGGTGGGCGTGGGTGTCGACCACGTGGGTGACGAACTGGCTCGATCCGGTGCGCCTGCCGGTGCGGATGGCGGTCATCGTGCTCGCGTTCATCGCCTTCGTCATGAGCGTGTCGATCGCCGAGGCGTATGGCGACCGGGCGTGGGCGTTCGCGATCGCCTACGTCGTGCTTCAGGTGGGTCGCACGGCCTTCCTCGTATGGGCGATGGCACGCCACGACTCGGCCGCGGCCCGTGACTTCGCGCACGTGCTGGCCTGGGCATCGGCCGGCGCCGTGCTCTGGATCGTCGGCGCGCTGGTGCCGCTCTCGCTGCAGCTGCCGTTGTGGGTGGCCGCGGTCGCGGTCGAACTCCTCGGCAGCGTGCTCGGGTATCCGGTGCCGGGCCGGGGTCGCGTCTCGATCAGGGCATGGGATGTCTCGGGGCCCCACATCGCCGAACGCACGGCGCTCTTCGTGCTCATCGCCCTCGGCGAGGGCCTGCTCGTCACCGGATTCGCCTTCGTCGCCACCGAGTCGTCGGTCGAATCGGTCGTCGCGATCGCTACCGCGCTCGTGGCCGCTGCCGCATGCTGGTGGATCTACTTCGACCACGGCGAACGCATCGGCTCCGACGTGATCGAAGCGTCAGGCTCGTCCGGCCGGCTGGCGCGCACGGCGTACAGCTGGGTGCACCTCGCCATCGTCGGCGGCATCGTGATGCTCGGCGTGGGTGATAAGGAACTGCTGGGTCATCCGCACGAGCAGAGCTTCCCCGCGGTCGTGACCGTGCTCGGCGGCCCGCTGCTGTTCCTCATCGGCACCGTGCTGTTCCGACGCGTGTTGGAACGCCGCTGGGCCATCGCCCAGCTCGGCGGCCTGCTCGCGCTCGCGGTGGTGGCCGCGTTCACGCCGTTCATCGACCCGCTGACGACCGGGGTGCTCGCCGCAGCAGCGCTGGCGGTCGCGGCTGTCGGCGAGACGGTCGAGCGAGTGCGTCGCGGTCGCCCGAGAGGCGGATGAGCACCAACGGTTCACAGATGCATAGATACTGGTCTATCATTGGAGAAAGCCCGAAGGAGTCCGCATGACCGACAAGCCCACCGTGCTGTTCGTGTGCGTGCACAATGCCGGCCGTTCGCAGATGGCTGCCGGCTACCTGCGTGCCCTCGCGGGTGACCGAGTCGAGGTGCTGTCCGCCGGGTCCGAGCCGAAAGACCGGATCAACCCAGCGGCCATCGAGGCGATGGCCGAAGAGGGCATCGACATCGCCGGCAACACCCCGAAGATCCTGACGGTCGAGGCCGTCAAGGAATCCGATGTCGTGATCACGATGGGATGCGGCGACGCCTGTCCGATCTTCCCGGGCAAGCGCTACGAGGACTGGGAGCTCGACGACCCGGCCGGCCAGCCTCTCGAGATGGTGCGCGGCGTGCGCGACGACATCAAGGGCCGCGTCGAGGCGCTGCTCGCCGAGATCGCTCCCGCGGCGGCGTAACCTCACATCCACAGGTCGAAGGGAATGGCACGATGAGCGGAACCGACGAAGGTCGTGCGATCGAGGGCGTCGTCTCCCGACTCGCGGCGCGATTCCCGACCCTGGCGCGCGAGCACATCGCCGGCGTCGTGCGCGAAGAGCAGCACCGACTCGACGGGGGCAGCGTCGAGGACTTCGTCCCGGTCCTCGCCGAGCACGCCGCCCGCGAACGGCTGCGAGTCGAAGCAGATCCGACCGACGTGCCGACCGAAGAGGTCGACACCCCAGCCGAGGCCGCGCCTCTCGACGAGCCGATCGACCTCGACCCCATGGAGATCGAGCGCAACTCGCGCCGCGGCGGATTCCTCTTCGGCGACATCGGCGGCGGGCCGGTCTGAGGTCGGGCGTCAGCCCATCGCGACAACGAGCGTCTCTGCGTTCGGCAGCCCAGCGAGGAGCGCTCCGGTCACGAGCAGCTTCGATCCGCGGATGCCACTGCCGATGATCAGTCGCTCGTGCGCGGCGACAGACGCATCGACGAGCAGCGGCCAGTCGGCCGGCAGCCCGATGGGCGTGATGCCGCCGTACTCCATTCCACTGAGTTCGACCGCGTCGTCCATCGACGCGAACGAGAGCTTGCGCGCGCCGAGGTGGCGCCGCACGGCGCCGTTCACGTCGAGGCGGTCGGCGCCGCGCACGAGGCACGCGGCGTACCAGGTGCGCTCGCCTCGGCGCGCCTGCACGATCACGCAGTTGGCGCCGTCGCCCATCGAGATCTCGTAGTGCGCGCAGAATGCCGCCGTATCGGCGAGCATCGGATCGATGGCGGCGACGAGCGCGTCATCGGATGCCGCACCCGTCGTTGATCGCAGGGCCGCCGCCGTCGGGGCGGCGAGCAGGTCGGGGGAGTCGAGTGCCGGGGTGAAGTCGAGCGTTCCGAAGCGCATGGCAAGCAGCGTACGACGACGAATGCACGCCGAGGACCTCGGCGGCTCGGCGTGGGATCGGTCGGCCGGGGAAGCGCTGACAGCCCATCGGGCCGCCTCAGGAGAACAACGCCGCCCGCAGCGCTCGCGCCTGCTCCTCCCAGAACGCGCGAGTCACCGCCGCCTTTCGGAACACCGCGTCGAATCCATGGAACGCGCCTTCGACGACG
>Ga0247819_10001597_pt1 | contig 12157 bp, 8 predicted proteins | sample 13C_Xylose_Day6_FD_193428 | JGI IMG/M metagenome (GOLD analysis project Ga0247819, IMG submission 193428) | Soil microbial communities from agricultural site in Penn Yan, New York, United States - 13C_Xylose_Day6 | ecosystem: Environmental > Terrestrial > Soil > Agricultural land | place: USA... | reverse complement strand
GTGCGGGCCGCCCGCGCCCATGGGCATGCCCAGGCGCTGGCTGCTGCCGACGACGATGTCTGCGCCCCATTCGCCGGGCGGGGTCAGCAGCGTCAAGGCCAGCAGGTCGGTGGCGACAATGAACGCGGCCTGGCGCGCATGGGCCTGGATGGCGTCGGCGCTGAAGTCACGGATGCGTCCGTCGGTGCCCGGGTACTGGGCCAGCGCGGCGAAATAGTCGCCGGCCAGTGCTTTGCTCCAGGCCTGGGGTGAATCCGTGAGCACCACTTCAATGTCCAGCGGCGCGGCGCGGGTCTGGATGACTTCCACGGTTTGCGGGTGGGTGTCGCCGGCCACCAGAAAGCGCCGGCTGGTCGACTCCGTCATGCGCAGCGCCAAGGTCATGGCTTCGGCCGCGGCCGTGGCCTCGTCGAGCAGCGAGGCATTGGCGATGGGCATGGCCGTCAGGTCGCAGACCATGGTCTGGAAGTTGATCAGCGCTTCGAGCCGGCCCTGGGAAATTTCTGCCTGGTAAGGCGTGTAGGCGGTGTACCAGGCGGGGTTCTCGAGCACATTGCGCAGGATCACGCCCGGTGTGTGGGTGCCGTAATAGCCCTGGCCGATGAAGCTCTTGAGCAGTTGGTTGCCCGCGGCCAGGGTCTTGAGTTCGGCCAGCGCCTGGGCTTCGCCCACGGCTGGGGGCAGTCGCATGGGCTGGCGCCGCGCAATGCCTGGCGGCACGATCTCCTCGATCAGGGCGCGGCGCGACTCGGCGCCGATCGCCGCCAGCATCAGCGCTTCATCTTCCGGGCTCAGCCCGATATGGCGGGCGATGAACTCGGCGGGGTTCTCTAGGGTGTGTAGCGCGGGAGTGGAAGGCATCGTCATGGCAGAACCTGTGAAAGCAGCGAAAGAGCGAAAGCAGACCGCCGGGTGTGAGCCCGGCTCCCCCGCGGGGATTACTCTTGCGTAAAGGCCGTGTACGTGGCCTCGTCCAGCAAGGCGGACAGCTGCTCCGGATCGCTGAGCTTGATCTTGAAGAACCAGCCCGCGCCCAGTGGGTCGGAATTGGCCAGCGAAGGGTCGTCGCGCAGGGCTTCGTTGACTTCGACGATTTCGCCGTTCACGGGCATATAGATGTCGGCCGCGGCCTTGACGGACTCGACCACGCCAGCGACTTCGCCCTGGGCGAAGGTCTTGCCGACTTCGGGCAGCTCGACGAACACCACGTCACCCAGCGCATCCTGGGCATGCACGGTGATGCCGACGACAGCAGCGGCCTGGTCGGCGGCGTTGATCCACTCATGGTCTTTGGAAAATTGAACGCTCATGAAGACTCCAAGAAAAACAAAAAAGACAGGGTGAGAAAAGCCAGTCCGCACTGTATCCCGTCGCCGGGGGTATTTCGGACATGCTCAGCCGCGGTGGTAGCGACTGGGCACAAAAGGCAGGGGAATGACTTCCATGGGCACGGGCTTGCCACGCACCAGGGCGTGCAGGCGGGTGCCGGGCGCGGCAAAGGCGGGCTGCACATAGGCCTGGGCAATGGCCTGGTTCAGACTGGGCGACAGCAGGCCGCTGGTGACCTGGCCGATCTGGCGGCCGCTGTCGTCGTGCAGGGGCGCAGGCTCGCGCACCGGTATGCGTTCCAGCGCCCGCAGGCCCACGCGCTGGCGGCTGCGCAGCGCGGGCTGGTCGATTTGCGCGAGCAGCCGGTCGGCGCCGGGAAAGCCGCCGGCGCGCGCACCGCCTGAGCGGCGCACTTTCTGCACGGCCCACAGCAGGCCGGCTTCGGCCGGGGTGGTGCTGGCGTCGAGCTCGTTGCCGTAGAGGCACATGCCGGCTTCGAGGCGCAGCGAGTTGCGCGCGCCCAGGCCCGCGGGCGCGACTTCGGGGTGGTGCAGAAGGGCCCGGGCAAAGGCTTCGGCCAGCGGGCCGGGCAGGGAAATCTCAAAACCGTCTTCGCCGGTATAACCGCTGCGGGTGATGAACAGCTCGCAGCCTTCCCAGACAAAGGCCGCGCCGTCCATGAACAGCAGCTGCTGCACGCCGGGCACCAACTGCTGCAGCACGCTCGCGGCCAGCGGGCCTTGCAGGGCCAGCAAGGCCTGCTCGCCCAGGGGCTCGATCTCGCAGAGGTTGGCGATACGGGCTTGCAGATGGGCCAGGTCTGCCTGCTTGCAGGCGCCGTTGACCACCAGCAGGAAATCGTTGCCGCGGTTGACCAGCATCAAGTCGTCAAGGATGCCGGCCTGGTCATTGAGCAGCAGGCCGTAGCGCTGGCGGTTGACGGCCAGGTCTTGCAGGTCCATGGGCATCAGCGATTCGAGCGCCGCCGCGGCGCCGCCGCCGACCAGGCGCAGCTGACCCATGTGGGAGACATCGAACAGGCTCGCGGATTGGCGGGTCTGGGTGTGTTCGGCCATCAGGCCGGCCGGGAATTGCACCGGCATGTGGTAGCCGGCGAATTCCACCATGCGCGCGCCCAGTTCCAGGTGCAGGGAGTGCAGCGGCGTGTGCAGCAGCTCGCCCGGCGCGGCGCTGGGGAAATGGGGAGCGGAGGGGCAGGGCACAGCGGTCATGGTCGGTCTCTCCAAGGCAGGCACGGCGCCGGGGCCGCGCATGCACAAGCATGGCACAGTCCGTGGCGATCGAATGCCCTGCTGTCCGCTTTACCTGAGAGATTCACCGACGCCGGTGGGCGTGGGTTTGCTCCTTCGGTGGGCGACCGTGCCGTGTCCGGCGGCCGCCTCTCTCCAGCCAGGCACGCCCGCGCGATGGCGGACGTTGGTCAGTCCTTTTGCCTGAGCGTTTGGGGCGGGAAGCTCCTGCGCCTTCGGCGGTGCGACGTGCAGCCAGCGGCCGCGCAGCACTCTCTCCTGACGCAGCAAATTCTACCGGCTTCGCGCAGCCCATATGCAAATATCTGCCAGCGATAAGGCAGTGCCTAGACTGGCGGCAAATTTTTCCAATATCCGGAGACCTGCTATGCCACTCACCCTGGGCGACACCCTGTCATGGCCTGCGCGCTACCTGCCCCACAAGACCGCCCTGGTGGCCTGGGATGGGGGCCAGCGCCGCGCCTGGACCTATGCGCAACTCGACGCCGAGGTCAACCGCCACGCCCATGGCCTGCGGAAGCTGGGCCTGGCGCGCGGCGACGTGGTGGCGGCGTTTCTCTACAACACGCCGGCCTTTGTCTTCACCTTGCTGGCCGCGGCGCGCATAGGCGCGGTGTTCAATCCCATCAACTACCGGCTTGCGGTGCAGGAGCTGGCCTTCATCCTCGAGGACGGCCAGGCCCGCGCCCTGGTGTTCGAGCGTGAAGGCGCCGACGTCGTGGCCCGCGCCCAGGCATTGCTGGCGGGGGAGCACGGCGGCCGCACGGCCCACTGGATCTATGCCGACGAAGGGGCGCAAGACATTGCGCCCGCCGCTGCGACGGCGCGCCTGAGCGCGCTGGCCGCAGGCCAATCCAGCCAGGCGCCGGCCGTCGCCGTGGACGAAGCCGACCCCTGCATCCTGATGTACACCAGCGGCACGACGGGCCGGCCCAAGGGCGTGCTGCACACCCACCGCAGCAAGATCGCGCACAACGCCTTGATGCACCAGGTGATGCAGTTCCGGCGCGAGGACGTGGGCCTGTCGCTGGCGCCGCTCAACCACACGGCCGAACTGCACACCAGTTTCCTGCCGCGCCTGCAGGTGGGCTCGACGCTGGTGCTGCAGCGGCGCTTTGACGCGGCCGAGGCCTGGCGTCTGGTCGAGGAAGAAAAAGTCAGCTTCTTCTTTGCCGCGCCGACCATGGTCTCCATGCTGCTCAACGCGCCTGAGCTTGCCGCGCGCGACACCCGCAGCCTGCGCCTGGTGGAGTATGGCGGCGCATCCATGGCGCCGCACCTGATACGCGAATGGACGCGCCAGGTGGGCTCGGGCCTGGTGCAGGTGTTCGGCACCACGGAAATGGGCCCTTGCATGTCGGTGCTCTACCCGCACGAGCAGCTGTCGCATGCGGGTTCGGCCGGACTGCCGGCGCTGAGCCATGACCTGGTCGTGGCCCAGCTGCCCGCCGACGGCAGCCCCAGCGATCCGGCCCAGGCCTGCGCCGTCGGCGAAGTCGGTGAAATCCTGGTGCGCGGCCCCTGCATGATGGCCGGCTACCTCAACCGCCCCGAAGCCAATGCGCGTGCCCTGGCCCATGGCTGGTACCACACGGGCGACATGGGCCATCTCGACGCCGACGGCTACCTGTGGATACGCGACCGGCTGGACTACATGATCAATTCGGGCGCCGAGAACGTCTACCCGCGCGAAGTCGAGGATGCCTTGATCGAGCATCCGGGCGTGCTGGAGGTGGCCGTGGTCGGCGAGGCCGATGCGCGCTGGGGCCAGGTGGTGGTGGCGCATGTGGTGCGCAAGGGCGCGGCGGCCCCGGCCGACGCCACCTTGCTCGATGCCTACCTGGTGCAGGGCGATCGTCTGGCACCCTACAAGCGGCCGCGGCGCTACCATTTTGTCGATAGCCTGCCCAAGACCACCAGCGGCAAGATACAAAAGCACTTGCTGCGCGTGCCGGCCTAGCCCGCGGGCCGGGCCTCTTCACAGGAGAGATGCCGTGCCCATGCCCGAACGCATATTCGATCTGCACACGCATTTGTTCAATGCGCGTTATGTGCCGCTGGCCAGCGTCATTGCCCATGCCATGGGCCGGGACGAAAGCCGCCTGGCCCAGCAGGTCGCGCGTCTGCTGCAGGCCTTGACCGGTTCGGCCTATGCCGCGGTGCCGGTCGAAGCCGTGTTCGCGCAGTCGCCCCTGGATGCGCTGCAAGAGGAGTGCCTGGAACATATCTGGCGCGTCGCCGAGCACGAATTGCTGCTCAGCACCGGTTCGCTGGCGGCCATGGAGCTGGGGCCGGCGCCGCTGCTGGACCAGGCGCTGGATGCGCCGGTGTTCGACCGATTGCGCGCATCGGAGCTGATGGAAATCCTCGACAGTCTGGACCGCGTGGATTACGCGGCGGAAGGCTGGTCCGTGTCGCTGCCGACGGATGAGGCCATGCCCACGGCGCAGCCTTTGGAGGCCGGCGGGCGGTTCGCGGGCTTTCTGGGTTGGGCCAGGCAGGTGGTCAAGAGGGCCTTGTGGATCGTGACCCGGCTGATGGATCCTCAGGCCTGGGGGGAGGCCACGAACTACCTGGCGTTCTTCCTGACCTTGTTGCATTCGGAAGACCAGTTGCTGCACAAACTTTGGGCGGGCTACGGCCCCGGTCTGCCGCCCTTGCAGTCAGCGCACTATCTGCTGGACATGCAGCTGGCCTACCCCGGGCACGAGTCGCCGTTCTATCCCTTGCATCCGGTGCAGGAGGACCGCATGCAGACCTTGCAGCGCACCTACCCGGCGCGCTTGTTCGGCTTCAGCGCTTTCGATCCGCGGCGTGTGGATTGGCAGGAGCGTGCCCTGCAAGCCCAGGCCAAAGGCTTTGTCGGTTTCAAGTTCTACCCTGCCATGGGCATCAAACCCATGGGCAACGAGCCCCTGATTCAGGGCCGGGTCGATGCGTTCTTCGATTTTTGCGTGGAGCGCGACCTGCCGGTGTTCGCGCATTGCACGCCCGTGGGTTTCCAGACGCGTTTCAAGCTCGGCGGCTACGCCCACCCGCGTTTCTGGCGCGAAGTGCTGCAGCAGCCGCGCTGGCACGGCCTGCGCCTGTGCCTGGGCCATGCGGGCGGGGGGCGCATGGCCAACGGCCCGCTGCATTCGCCGGGCTGGATGGCCGAGACCGATGCGCAGTGGCAGGAGGAAGACAACTTCGCGCGCATCGTGGCCGAGCTGTGCGCGACCTATCCCCAGGTGTATTGCGAAGTCGGCTACATGACCGAGCTGCTGGTCGATGCGCGCCTGGCCGTTTTCGAGAGAAATCTCCGGCGCGCGCGCCAGTCGGCACGGGCCGCGGGCCGACCATACGAGCTGCTGGACAAGATGGCCTATGGCTCGGACTGGCATATGCCCGATGTGGTCTCGCGCACGCGCCGCTACCTGGATGTGTTTCTGGCGCTGATGGACCGCCCGGCCTATGCCGCGCACCGGGAAGCATTCTTCTGGCAGAACGCCTATCGGTTTTTGCGCTTGCCGCTGTGAACCTACATCCTGGGAACCACCCGTAGCTCCTGAGCAGGCGGCACGGGGGGGCTCGGCCCTCGTATCGTTCACAGTGCATAAAACTGGCGCGCCCCAGCAAGGGGGCAGCGAGCAAGCGCCGCCGCGTAGCGAGGCTGCCGTCCCCCTCCACCGAAGGTTGAGAGGGGGAAGCGACGAAGTCGCTCAGGGGGTGCCTTGATCAGTAAGGCTCGGCCTTGACCTGCATGTCCTTGTAGTCGACGATGCGCGAGCCCTTGACCAGGCGGTAGCCCAGCCAGATCAGCAGGAACACCGGCAGACCGATGTAGGTGGCAACCACGCCGCCCCAGTCGATGCGGTCCTGGGTGAAGGCGTGGTAGTTCTGGCCCAGGGTGATGATCAGGCACAGGATGAACGCGAAAATCGGGCCGAACGGAAAGCCGGCCGCGCGGTAGGGCAGCGCCCCCAGGTCCAGGCCCTGGGCCAGATAGCCCTTGCGGAAGCGGTAGTGGCTGATGGCAATGCCCAGCCAGGCGATGAAGCCCGTCATGCCCGACAGGTTCAGCAGCCAGATGTAGACCGCCTGGGGGCTGAAGATGTTGGTCAGAAAGCACAGGGCCGCCACGGCCGTGGTCGCCAGCAGGGCCATCATCGGCACGCCGTTGCTATTGATGCGGCGGAAAATCTGCGGCGCCATGCGCTGGCAGGCCAGGTTGTAGAGCATGCGGGTCGAGGCATACATGCCGGAGTTGCCCGCCGACAGCACGGAAGTCAGCACCACGGCATTCATCACCGCGGCGGCCGACAGCAGGCCGGCGCGCTCGAACACCAGCGTGAAGGGGCTGACGCTGATGTCGCTGACGTCGTTGCGCAGCAGCTGGGGGTCGTTGTAGGGCAGCAGCAGGCTGATGATCAGGATGGCGAACACATAGAACAGCAGAATGCGCCAGAACACCTTGCGCACCGCGCGCGGCACGTTGCGCGCCGGGTCTTCGGACTCGCCGGCGGCGATGCCGATCAGCTCCGTGCCCTGGAAAGAGAAGCCGACGATCATGGCCACACCGATCAGCGTGGCGAAGCCGCCCGCAAAGGGCGCCTCGCCCACGGTCCAGTTGGCCAGATTGCCCCACAGGCCTTCGGGCGAGCCGCCTTGCATGATGCCCAGCACCATGGCCAGGCCCAGGCCGATGAAGACGATCACCGTGACCACCTTGATCGCGGCAAACCAGTATTCGGCTTCGCCAAAGCCTTTGACCGAAATGGCGTTGAGGGCGAACATCAGTGCCAGGAACAGCGCGCTCCAGACCATGCCGTTGACATCCGGAATCCAGTAGGCCATCACCAGCTGCGCGGCGACCAGATCGACGGCGATGGTCACGGCCCAGTTGTACCAGTAGTTCCATCCCAGGGCGAAGCCGAAGCCGGGGTCGACATAGCGGCTGCCATAGGTCGCAAACGAGCCCGAGACGGGCAGGTGGGCGGCCATTTCGCCCAGACTGGTCATCAGGAAGTAGACCATCAGCCCGACCACCATATAGGCCAGCAGGGCGCCGCCCGGGCCGGCCTGGGAAATCGTGGCGCCCGAAGCCACGAACAGGCCGGTGCCGATGGAGCCGCCGATGGCGATCATCGACAGGTGGCGCGCCTTGAGGCTGCGGCGCAGGCCGGGTTCGGCCGGACTGCTGGGTGGGGAAGCGTTGTCGCTCATGGGTTCTGTTCCTGTGGTCCTGGCATTGCGCGGCCGCTTCGTGGGCGGGTAACGCAAAGGGCCGCACTGCTGCGGCCCTTGAAAAATGGCCCCCACGCTTCCCACTGTGTGTGGTCGCTGCCCCCCAGGGGGGCACGTTTCATCTTGGGGCGGCCCGGCGATGAAAAGCGGAATTGTGCGTGATTTGCCTAGCGTCGGCAGCCCAATCCCACAAGACCCTAAAGGGGCTTAAGGAAAATTGAACTGCCGGCGATCAGCCCAGCAGCAAGGCGTCGTCGGCGAGCTTTTCGCCGCGCACTTTTTCGAACATCTTGAGCAGGTCGGGCACATCCAGGCGCTTGCGTTCCTCGCCGCTGACGTCCAGCACCACCTGGCCCTGGTGCAGCATGATGGTGCGGTCGCCCACGTCCAGTGCCTGGCGCATGCTGTGCGTGACCATCATGGTGGTCAGCTTGGCCTCGGTCACGATGCGCGCCGTGAGTTGCAGCACGAAGTCGGCCGTGCGCGGATCGAGCGCGGCCGTGTGCTCGTCGAGCAGCAGAATGCGCGAAGGCTGCAGCGCCGCCATCAGCAGGCTCACGGCCTGGCGCTGGCCGCCCGAAAGCAGGCCGATGCGGTCGGCCAGGCGATTTTCCAGGCCCAGGCCCAGCGTCGCCAGGCGTTCCTTGAAGACGGAGCGCATGGAAGGCTGCACGGCCCGCGTGAGGCGGCGCGAGCTGCCCCGGCGCTGGGCCAACGCCATGTTTTCCTCGATGGTCAGGTCTTCGCAGGTGCCGGCCATCGGGTCCTGGAAGACCCGCGCCACGCGCTCGGCGCGCGCCCAGACCGGCAAGGCCGTGACGTCCTGGTCGTGGATAACGATGGAGCCGCTGTCCACGCTCTGGTCGCCGGAAACGGCGTTGAGGAAGGTGGACTTGCCCGCGCCGTTGGAGCCGATCACGGTCACGAACTGGCCGGCGGGAATTTCCAGCGACAGGCCGCGCAGCGCGCGGGTTTCAATCGGCGTGCCGGGATTGAAGGTGAGAAAAATGTCTTTTGCACTCAGCATGGGATCTCCGACCGACTTATCGCGGCTTGCGCTTGGACAGCTTGTGCTTGAGCTGCGGGATGACGAGAGCGACGGCCACCAGCACGGCCGTGACCAGATTCAAATCCTGGGCCTTGAGGCCGATGAAGTCGCTGTTGAGCGCCGCGGCTATGAAGAAGCGGTAGACCACGGCGCCTATCACCACGGCCAGCGTGGCGTAGATGATGCGCCGCGACGGCAGCATGCTTTCGCCGACGATCACCGCCGCCAGGCCGATGACGATGGTGCCGATGCCCATGGAGATGTCGGAGCCGCCCTGGGTCTGCACGAACAGCGCGCCGCCCAGGCCGACCAGGCCGTTGGAGACGGCCATGCCCAGCAGGATCATGGCGCCGGTGTTCACGCCCTGGGCGCGGGCCATGCGGGCGTTGGAGCCGGTGGCCCGAATGGCCAGGCCGCGCTCGGTGGAGAAGAACCAGTCCATGGCCAGCTTGGCGACCAGCACGATCACCGCCAGGATCAGCGGGCGCGCGACGTAGTCGGGCATGCCTTCAGGCTGCAGCATGGTGAACAGCGTGGCGTCGTTGATCAGCGGCACATTGGGCCCGCCCATGATGCGCAGATTGATGGAGTACAGCGCAATCATCACCAGGATGGAGGCCAGCAGGTCCATGATCTTGAGCTTGACGTTGAGCCAACCGGTGAGCAGACCCGCGCAGGCGCCCGCGGCCGTGGCGGCCAGCGTGGCCAGCCAGGGGTTGGTGCCCGAGGAAATCAGCACGGCGCAGACGGCGCCGCCCAGCGGAAAGCTGCCGTCCACCGTGAGGTCGGGAAAGCGCAGCAGGCGAAACGAGATGAAGACGCCCAGCGCCACCAGGCTGAAGATCAGGCCGATCTCGATGGCGCCAAGAAATGAGAAAAATGACATGGGATGAAGCTCAGCTGGCAGGGCGAATGAAAAAAGGCAATGGCAGGCCCGCGCATCGTACGCTGCCTGCCATGGGAGCCCCGCCGGAGGGGGGAATTATCCGCTCGGGGGGATTACTGGATCACCTGTGCGGCCGACTTGATCAGCGCGTCGGACAGCTTCACGCCTTGCTTTTGCGCTGCGCCGGGGTTCACGTACAGCTCCATCTTGGTGCTGATCTCGGGCTTGATGTCGCCGGGCTTTTCACCCTTGAGAATGCGCGCCACCATGCGGCCGGTCTGTTCGCCCAGATCGCGGTAGTTGATGCCGTAGGCCGCCACTGCGCCGCGCTTGACGGAATCGGTGTCGGAGGCCACCAGCGGAATCTTTGCATCCTGGCCGACCTTGACCAGGGCTTCGTAGGCGGAGACCACGTTGTTGTCCGTGTTGGTATAGATCACGTCGACCTTGCCGATCAGGCTGCGGGCAGCGCTGCCCACGTCGACCGAGCGCGGGGCCGCGGCTTCGACCAGGGTCATGCCCATGGTGGGGAGCAGCTTTTGCATTTCCTTGATCACGACCACGGAGTTGGCTTCGCCCGGGTTGTAGACCACGCCGATGCGCTTGGCGCCAGGCACGACCTGCTTGACCAGATCCATCTGCTTGTCCAGGGCCAGCAGATCGGACACGCCGGTCACGTTGGTCTTGCTGGCGTTCCAGCTGGGGACCAGCTTGGCGGCGACGGGGTCGGTCACGGCCGAGAAGACCAGCGGCACCGTCTTGCTCGCGGCGACCACGGCCTGCGCCGACGGCGTGGCGATGGCGACGATGGCATCGGGCTTGTCGCCGATGAACTTGCGTGCGATCTGGGCGGCCGTGCCGGTATTGCCCTGGGCGCTCTGGTACTGCCACTTGAGGTTCTTGCCGACTTCAAAGCCGGATTCCTTGAGGCCTGCCTGTACGCCGTCGCGCACGGCATCGAGCGCGGGGTGTTCCACGATGGCCGTCACGGCCACCGATTTTTGCTGGGCATAGGCCGATGTCATCGATGCCAGGGCCAGGGCCACTGCGCCCAGAGGCGCCAAAGACAGGTATTTCATTGATATCTCCACCACTGAATGAATATTGTGTCCGCCAGGCAAGGCGGCCGAAGCGCATGCAGCGCAGTCGCGCGCTGTCGTGCAAAACTTCTTAGCGCAGTCTACTGCAGCCAGGCCAGCTTGCGGAGCTCGCGGACCCCCGTGGTTTCCAGCGTGCGCGGACCAGAAACAGGCCAGCCGCCCTCGCGGAGCGGCTGGACGGGGGGCGCTGTGCACTATCGACGGTCCATGAAACTGGCGTGCCCTAGCAAGAGGGCAGCGAGGAAGGGCCGCACCTAGGCGGCCCCCCCGCACCGAGGCTGCCGTCCCTGGCCGGGCGCCCCCCTCCACCGAAGGATGAGAGGGGGAAGCGGGGGGCCGGCCATCCGGCGTCAGCCGCTCAGGGGGTGCTTGGCCGGTTCCTCCGGCTGAACAGCCAGATGACGAGCGCCAGCAACACCAGCGCGCCCACGGCCATGGCGACGCGCGCCATGGTCAGCAGCGTGTTGTCCTGGGCGCCGCTGCGCAGGCGCTGAACCTGGTCGGTGGTGACCGTGGCGTCGGGCCGGCCATAGGCTTGCAGCAGGTAATTGCTCAAGGTCGCGATCTGTTGGTCGCTCAGCTCGTGGGCGAACGCCGGCATGATGCTGTCGCGGCCGTGGCGCGGCACGCCTTCCAGAATGGCCAGCACCAGATTGTTGGTGTTCTTGTGGCCCAAAGTGCTGTTGTGGAACAGCGCCGGCAGCTTGCCGTCGCTGCTGCCCTGGCCCTGGGCCTGGTGGCAACTGGCGCAATTGCCGTCGTAGAGCTGGGGCCCGGTCATGGCATTCATGTCCTTGGGCAGGGCCACGCCGCGGATGCTGTCCAGCTGGTCGCTGGCCTTGCCCCAGGAAAACGCGGGCTGGGTCGAGCCTTCGGACACGGCCGGCACGGTGTGCAGGTAGCCGGCAATGGCCCGCAGGTCGGCATCGCTCAGGTGGCTCAGACTGTGGTCAATGGCTTCGGCCATGGGGCCGCCGCTGCTGCCTTTGCCGACCACATGGCCATTGCGCATGTAATCCACCAGCTCTTGCGGAGTCCACTCGCCTATGCCGTCCTTGGTGTCCGAAGTGATGTTGGGCGCGTACCAGGGGCCTACTTCGCCGCCGCTGAGTGCCTTCTTGCCGACTTCGGCCATCAACGCATTGCGCGGCGTGTGACAGGTGCTGCAGTGCGTCAGGCCTTGCACCAGGTAGGCGCCGCGGTTCCATTCGGGCGGCTGCTGGTCGTTGGCCTGGTAGGCCTTGTCGTCATGGAACATGGCATTCCAGACCCCCATCGACAGCCGGATATTGAAGGG
>Ga0247819_10001595_pt1 | contig 12161 bp, 8 predicted proteins | sample 13C_Xylose_Day6_FD_193428 | JGI IMG/M metagenome (GOLD analysis project Ga0247819, IMG submission 193428) | Soil microbial communities from agricultural site in Penn Yan, New York, United States - 13C_Xylose_Day6 | ecosystem: Environmental > Terrestrial > Soil > Agricultural land | place: USA... | reverse complement strand
TCAGTTCTCCGGTGATGCGTGCGGAAGGGTTGGTATTGACGGTGATCGGGTTTGGATCCTTGCCCTGGTTGCGGCCAATGTGCACCGGCTGGACGGTACGCTGAAGGACAATGACGCCATTGCCTTCAGCTTGGGCATTGATACTGATTACCGAGGTAGCGGCACTTGCGATCAGCAGGAGGAAGGTCAAGCCTTTTTTGTAAGTCCCCACGATGCAATTCCTTCTTTTTGTGGGCTGGCCCTGGTCAGCGTTGTGAAGGAGAGAGCGAAAGCTGTGCCTGTTTTGGATTTTTTTGTTGATTCAAAGACTTGCGAATTTTGTCCGGGCGCCGGGATTGAGCTTTGTTTCAGCCGTGAGACAGCAAACGATGCCCGCGACCGGCCAAAGTGCTTGCGATGCTCTAGGACGGTAGTTTGCGAGGGGGTGTATCAACGGCTTAACAAACCGGCCGGGCAACAGGGCAAGGCTGTTGAAACGGGCCTTTTGCGGGGAGAAGGGTGTTTCAGGAGTGGACACTTTTCCCCCAAAACAGGGGAAACAGTGGGCCATGGACCCCAAAAGCCGGGGATGGACGGGACAGCGCAAGCCGCTCTTGTGATAAGAGCGGCCGGGTGTTTCAGCGGGCGAACGGGCTGAACAGCCGAGAAAAAACGGCTTGTTGAATGCGTTCATGCATGAAGTGATAGGTGACACTGCCTTCTTCAATTTGCTCGGTGGCATTCACCTCAGCGAAACCCGATGTCATTGCGATGGTACGTCTGAGCACGCTGGCACGAATCCACGGATCAAAAAACGCGTAAGTGGCCCGATAGAGCGATTTCAGATCTGTCACCGGCTTTTCGAGGTCAAAGTGAAGGGCTGGCAAGTAAGCGGAAACGATAACGTCTCCATCGTCGATACCGGGGGCCATATAGAAGCAGGTTGCGGAGGTGCATCCCTTCACGAGCTGTGACCATAGGGCGCAATCGGCGCCGCGCACTTCGGGCAAATAGCCAGGATGCACATGGATGAATTTAAGGTGATCGAGTTCAAGGAGCTTTTTGGGAACGATTCCGCCACCGGTAAACAGGATTCGGGTTTCGGGTAGCTTCTGCAAATAACGATGCAAATGTTCATCTGCCAAACCGTCAACCAACAGTTGCTCCACGTTGGGGGAGTAACTGTTCAGATGCTTCAGTTCGAGCGCGTCATCGACAACGTCTTTTGAGATGTTGAAATCTCGTTCGATGACAGTCCTCATGCAACCATGCAGCGCAGTTTCGGTTTTTTGAAGGGTAGTAGACCAGTAATGAATGCTGCTTTTTTGTCTGGAATCTGCATATGCCATGCGCATGATGCCAGGCAGGAAGCGACCCACCGGTTTCTTGCTCGAAAGATCGTTTTTCGAGATAAGCTGAATGATCTTTTCAGGCTGCAACCCCATGCTACTCAAGGTCGCCAGATAGGCGCGGGCAATGGGCCCTTCCCAGAACAGGACGGTCAGCGGGATGGTTTTGGTGGCGTGACTGTCTGGTTCTGCGCTCTTCGATTCATTAGCATCGGGCTCGGTGGGTTGGAAGTCGCGGAGAAACTCATCAGCGGCCTTTGCGATAAAAGCCTTGAGCTCATCCTCCAAGGCGTTTTTGTCCGGTTGCAAGTGGTCGTGAAGCTTCAAAATTGCGTTGAGCCTCTTGATCGCATTAATGTTATCGCCAGATGCCTGCAAGCGCAGAAAGTCCTTGAGCAACAGCAGCAATGCAAGTGCTTGCCACTCAGGCGCCAATCGCTGGGTGGTGGCTCTGCCTCCGCTCGCAAGATAGCTGTCGTAGAGGCAGCGAGAAATTTCAATGCGCTTGGATATGAAATCGAGCAACTGAAAATTTTCTTCGACCCAGTCACGCTGCTCTGTACACGCGCGCAGCTTCAGCGCCGTATCGAAGTGGGCATTTTTTACCGGCGTGCAATGAAGAGTGGGCAAGCGTTTCTCGATAAAACTATCGATCATCATGACTATCCAACCTTGGCTAATTTCTGATGTGCTACTTGTAGGATGTTTGCGAAGGTCCAGTACAAGACCATCCCGGAAGGAAACGAATAGAACAGCAAGAAAAATCCAACGCCCATCAAACCAGTCGTTATGCTTTGCCGTGTAGTGGAGCTTGCGTCCGAGTCGGGCGCGGGTGCCAACTTGATGCTGAGCAAGGTAGTCAGGGACATCAGTACGGGAAGCAAGTTGAAATAAGAGCCGAGCAATGGCAGATCTATTCCGAGGGGGAACAATTGATCGGGCTCTGCCAAGGACTTGATCCACAGGAAGGAGGCGTCTCGCAACTCAAACGTCTGGCCCAGCAAATGGTAAAGTGCGACAAAGATGGGCACCTGAATCAAGACGATCAAGAGAGGCTTCAACCCGGCCAGCGGGCTGACCTGATGACTTTCATAGAGTTGAAGGATGCGTTCACTCTGCTCTCCCCCTTTATAGTTGCGGCGAATCTCCTTTAGCTCTGGCTGGATGCGGGCTTGAATCAAGGCAAATTTTTTCTGAGCCAGGATGGCTTTTTTCGCCACTGGATAAACCGCTATTCGGACCATTACGGCAAGGACAATGATGGCGAGGCCCCAACTTCCAATAATCTGTTGGATAAATTGCAGGACGTGCATGATTGCCAGGCACAGCGCTCGCATCCAGTCCCATAGCCCGGAGAACAGCAATCCCCCTAAGTCAGGTTGGGTGGCAGTCAGGGCACTATAGGCCTTGCCGCCTCCGAACACACTCCAGCTGTAGTGTTGAAAGGGTTCGCCGGAATTGTCTGATACAGGCAAAAGCACTTTCAAAGTCGATTCAAACGCTGCGTGTTCTTTTTTCTCTTTAGGCAAGTCCGGAATATAGGCTCGCCATTGCGAACGTTGTGCACGGTCGTTGCTAGGAGTCAGGATCAGGGCCAGATAACGGCTCTGCAGCCCGACCCAGGTCCAGCCTTGAAGTCGATTGGAAGACCGATTCGCCAGTTCAGTCTCATTGTTCAATCGCAGTGTATTGACGCCATTGGCATCGTGAAAAGCGAGTTCGGTATACGAATATATGCTTTGCCCCATACCAAGGCCATGGGTCGGCACCTCACCAATGCCAGGGCCGACTTCAAGTTCAAGATGGTCAGCCTGCGTTAATGTTTTGCCCTGGAAATCAAGATCCAGATCGAAATCAACCCGCCAGCTCTGTTTGCTCAACCGCCAGGTCTTCTTGATGCTGAAAGGTTGGTTCGTGCTCGATAGTTCAAGAATGAGCACGTCCGGCTGCTGTTCCAGAATCTTCCAGCCTCCTGCCAGTTCCTGCCATTGTTGCAAGTCTTTACCGGCTATTTCTCCACGCAGGGCGAACAGTTGCCCCTGCGGAGCGGCCATGTCCTGAGCCCTGCCACTGGTATCCTGAATACCGGGTAACTGCCAGTGTTGTACGGTGCCCGATAAAAGATTGAACTGTAATTTCAAACTTTCATTATTCAACGCTACAGGTGCACTTTCGTTGGCTTGTGTTACTTGAATAACAAAAAGAAATAGAAACCCGAGCAACGATGGTAGCTTGAATGCTTTGTATTTTGGCATGACGACAGTTCGATAGCGTTCAGCAAAAGGCGGAACAGGAGAGATGAGCCTGGCTAAAGGTGCAACGACTTAAACACCTGCTGCGTTGGGCAACAACAGGTGTATGCCAGAATCCGGAGAGATTTACTTTTTGTCGATGTGCTGTTCTTTTTTCACAGTGTCTTTGCGCAGGCCAAGCAAGCGCAAAAGTCGATGCCAATAGAGCTTCAGCACCATGGCGATGGCCGCCACTGCGCCCAGGATGCCCTGAAGCATCGCACTGCCGGTACCCGGATCAAGATAAGCGAACGCGTTGATTGGCAAAATGGCAAGGCAAAGCAGCGCAATCAGAGAGCTATTGGTTTTTTTCATCACATCGGACCTCGTTAATCAACTAAAGACATCAAGTAGGCCGCGGCGGCGTCACCGCTTTTGCCAGCGTGGAAAATCCAGCGCTGACGAGCCTTACAAATAGTGGCCTGCCATTTTTCGGAGTCGGCGACCATCTCTTGGGCAACAGTCCCAAGTTCACCCAACCGTGCCGTCGGTAGCACCACGCCCAATTGTTCGCGGGCTTGTACTTCAATCGGCTCCAAGCCGAGCGTCGCGTAATCAGGGTTGAGAATCTTGCGCGGAACGTCTACAAAAATGACAGGACGTTCAAGACCAAACGCAAACTCCAGTGCAGCGCCAGACCAATCGCTGACCATAATAGCCGAATTGAGTAATGACGTGCTTCCATTCGCGTCTTCGTCCAGTCGGAACAACGATTCATCCTTGTAAAAATCTACAAGGGTGTTCAAGGCTGCGGGTGACAGTAACCGGGTGCGCGGGTGAGGGCGTAGCACGACTTGCAAACCTGCTTCGATAAGAGGATTGATCACCTCAACACCGTGGCGCTCTATCAGCCCGTTTTCGCCCCAGGTAGGGGCAACCAGCACTTGAATAATCGAGCCTTGGCTCAAGCTCGGTGAGGTGCGGGCATTCTGCGCGATAGTGTCGAGCCTGCCATAGCCGTGTTCCACAAGTATCTTGGCCGGCAAGTTCAACGCTTGTTCACGAGCCTTTGTCTCTTCGACATGATGAGGCCCCACGCAGAGTATCGAATCAAAATGATCGAAGGCTGCCGGGCGATAGATCATATGAGAACTGACGATCGAATGATGAAGATAGGCGTAGTGCACCGAAAATGGGGAGCGCTTGATATGGAAGCTCTGCAGGTCCGGCATTGTCATCAGCAGGACGTCAACATCCAGCGTTGCGAAAAACAACGTCCGAAAACTGCCATCACCGATGTAAAACGAGCGCATTCCAGACGGGGTATTTACCAGTAACGGGTCATTTTCTGCCGATGTTACATACAGTATCGGCGCCCCGTGAATGGATTGAAGTGCTTTAAAGACCGGCTCAAAGTAAGACCAGTAACCCGCCCCTTCGGAATAAAAGACCAGGCGGCGGTCTTCACGCGGGACTCGCTTGAATGCCTTTAAACCTTTCCACTCCCTGAACAACTTGGCTAACCCTGCGAACATGCTCACTTCCCAAGCTGGATAAATGTGTCCAGTTGCCCGGTACGGAGCATTTCGTGGTACTGGTCCAAGTCTTCGACAGTATCGACTTCCAGCCAGCCGTTGTCGGTAAACGCGGCCTGTGCCGACCAGCCTTGGTCGATGAGGTGCTGTAAAAAGCTTGTCATGTACATATTGTCAAAGTCTTTGCCATCGCGCGTGATCGTGCGGTCCATGGTATGCCAGGCGTCGCGAAAGGCAGCCACGTGATCGCCACGAACTTTGACCAGCCCCATGTACTGCCCCTCGATGTCACTGTAGTCGTTGGGTTTTTTTCCAAGTTCGACAATACAATCGTGATCGTCGAGCTTGAGAGTCTCGGCGTCCGACAATGGGTCTTCCATGCGGATGCTCCAGAAACGTCGCCACTGTTGATCGACCGAAATGGCCAAGGGCCCTGTCACCGCCAGTAAACTGTCCAGGACACGAGGCTCGTAGACAATGTCGCCGTAAGCGATCAACAGGTCCTCTCCATCCTTCATCCATTGCTCGGCACAAAACAGGGTGGAAACCATATTGGTTTGTGCGAAGCGGGGGTTCAGAAAGACTTCGATGTCGGGAAGTTGAAGGCATTCGGCGTGATATCCGCCCACCAATGCAATGTCATTGAGCCCGGCTGCCCGCAACACGTCGAGTTGGCGGTACAGCATTGGCTTACCATCAAGTTCCACCAGGCATTTGGGGCGGTCATTTGTGTAGGGGCGTAATCGTGTGCCTTGACCGGCAGCCAGAATAATGACGCGCATTACAGAGGTCCTTGCTTGAAAAAATGGTGGCGAATCAGCTGCCCATCAGCTTCGAGGTTGCTTGAGGGGCGCTCCGGGTGCCACATGATGCCCATCCAGGGGAGTTGTCGATGTGTGAACGCTTCGATCGATCCATCGAAAGCTTGGACCTGCATCAACAAACATTCTGCAAGATCCGACAGTTGCATACCCCAGTTGTGAAAGCTATTGACTTCTACATACCCTAAAAACTGATCTGTCGATTCATGTGAATGGACTGCATGCAGGCAACCCGCGTGCCCATTCACGGGTGTTAGGCGACCGCCGAGGTAATGATTGAGCATCTGCATACCGCGACAGACGCCCAAGACGGGGAGTCGTACTACCTGAGCGTGTGCCAGCAACGACATTTCCGTAAAGTCGCGTTCTGGTGAGCTGTTGATTGCTTCGGGCAGGTGGGCAAGATCATTACCGCCGCTTAGGATTAGGCCGGAGACATTCTGCCGTTGTAACCATTGCTCCGGATTCTTAAGACCGTTTGATACTGGCACAAGATCAAAGCCTAAATTTTCCATCAATGCAGACCAGCGTTGATCAAGGCAATCACGACGCTCGGAGTATCCGGGTACGTGATCAACTCTTTGAGTAATGGCTATTCGCATCAGCGTATTACCTGAATGACGCGATTGCCCGCATTGAGGTCTAGTACCTGGGCAGCGGCAAATTTTTTGTACAGCGCCTCACCGACCCCCAAGGCAGCTGGAAGGCCGAATTCCGCAGCACGAATGGCCATATGCGAATTGGCGCCTCCATACATGGTTATCAATCCTGTAATTTGTCGGCCAAAAAGCCAGTCATAACCAGGGTCAGCTTGGGGGATGAGCGCAATTTTACCCGTAAGATCCACATCATCCTTGTATTGGCTCAGATCCACACATGCCCCTCTGACCTGCGCGGTACCGACGAAATTGGGCTGCGTCGAAGGATAGAGGAATACATTGAAGTCTTCCGGCGTGCACAGCAACGGAGGAAGTTCGATCGCTTGTATCTGTTCACGAAAAGTTCTGTTACGCCGCGCTTCATTGATCAAATGACTCGCAGACTCTTCGACGCTCACTCTTTCGTTGCGCAACGCCAAAATGGTATTGATGTTCAAGCTTGCCAAATCTTCGCGTGAAATGCCCATCTGGCCAGTCAACTTCGCCAGTTCATCCATAGCCAGTGAAAGATTACGCGTAAAAGCAAATTTGGCGTACTCACGCCCCTCGATGGCCTCACGTAAAAACGTATCTAGCTGTTCAGAGCTCGTGTTCAAGCCTTGTTCTACGAGGGCGGCAACGAAACGCTCGCGAGCCTGAACCCAAAGTTTCCCGCTTGAAATGTCTTCTTTACAGACATGCGACGCAACGTTATCAATTAGCGGTCTTAGATAACGTTCGGGCTCGGCGTGATAGCTTGGCGAGTTGATGTCATAAGTGCCGGGGCGTAGGTGGCCATACTTATCGACAAAGTCTTCCCAGGTCATTTCTCCACGGAAGCATTGCTGAGCATCATTTGTTAGCCAGTGGCTAACGGTTCGAATAGAGTTCAGAAAGTCATCCATTTCTTCCTGGGTCAATATTCCAGTAGTAACAGCCGAACGCAAAAGTGTGATCGCAACAAACCCGCTGCGTGCTAGATGGGCAAACGGCAGCGTACCATAGCGCCTGCAGTCATGAAGCAAAGTCGAGATTTTCTCGATCGGTGAAAAAGTAGCGTCGTGAATTTGCTTCAGACGCTGCTCCAGTTCGGCAACGACAGCTAGATCGCCGCCGTTACGCTTCATGGCGTTGGCTGTGATGTCGCGCAAAGAATTACGCAGTTGAAAAACTTCACTTTCGGAAAAACCACCTTCCTCAACCAGTCGTGTGTGCCACCGATTGAAGTCCAGCGCAAAGCAGGTGGGTACGACATCGAACTCCACTTTATCATGCAGATGTGGATGTCTCTCCAACCAACTGAGGTAAAAGTCGACCAAACGACCGGCCAGATTTTGATCGATTGTTCGGGGGGTGAACGAATTGAAGCTGGCGCGAATATCCACATATGGATGACCGGCAAATGTCACCAGCAGTGGCTGGGGGCGGACATCCCTATATCCGTACTCGGCCCGTTGGGTGGCCCACGTCTCATCCATTATCAGATAGCGATAAAGGCTAATCGCCAATTCAGAGGGCTTGGTGCCGATAATTTCAGCCGGGTTCCAGTCAGGCATTATTCCGAAAAGTGCTCGGCTACCTTCAATAAAAGGCGACGCTTTCTGCAGGTTTGCAAAATGCGCGCGGGCTTTGTCCAATTCAATGAGGATCTCCGCATCGCCCGTGTCCCACTTTGAGTGATCTACTGCGATTGGGCGAACTTGAAGTACATGCAGGCCACCAGCAGCTGTTACGGCAAATTCAATGTCCAGCGCATCGTAATTGAGCAGCCCTTCGATTTCTCGTAGGGCGGGCAGCAAATCCTGTAAAGGTTTCGGGATATTCGAACTGTCTGCTTTGGCATCACGGCGCATTACCAGCGTTTTGTGTTCATGAGACGTACCGCTGGTGATCGAATCAGTGCTACCGGTGATGTCGTCGTAATTAACGAAGTAGTACGGAGCACCATTACTTAACCCGCGAGTAAATACAACACCACTCGCCTTGACGTTTTCCAGCATTGGCTGTACCAACACCTGATTCTGTGGGTTAGTGTCGTCATAACACGAAATAACGTGTTCTATAGCCTCTTGCAGCCGAAGGGTGTCTCTGCCATCGATGTTCAGAAGGCTGGTGTAAGCACCTGCCTTTGAGTCGATAAAACCGTCCTCCGCCATCGCGCTGCTGCGTATGACCAAATGTTGATCGGGAAAGTGGTTCTGAATGCTGTTGAGAACATCAGTCTTGTCTATCGCCCATTGGCTGACACTGAAGCTGACTTGATCCTCGATTCGACTGCATTTTACCATCCGACGTAGGCGCCTCAACGTCTGGGCTTTGGTGCCGAGCACAAAGTGCGCCATATCCTGTGGCTCATTCAACTCCGCCCAATCACCTTTGACGTCCACCGCACGTACATCGAGCCCCTGGCAACGTAGAGTTTCAATAAGCTCGGCAAGATGACCCTTTTGAAACTGACGCTTCAGATCAAACTTGTGGGCTTCTAAATAGTTGATTGCACGAGGACCGAAATGTACGCAGCCAACAAACTCTGCAGTAGCCATGCTGGGGGAGATGTCGGCTCCCAGCCGGGCTACGGAATCTCCAAGCACGCAGACCTTTTCGCAGCGCAGAAGATCGGAACGAGTGCGCCCCGCATAACGAGTGCGCCAATGACTATCTACAGCCACTATGACGTCGGCATCAGTATCAATCAACGCCTGCACCAAGCTTTTGCGAAACAAAATGTCAGAGTATGAAACCAGGGAGCTATTGAGATTGGATAGGTCCACTTGTAACAACGAGTAAGCGGACTGAGTAACCTGCCAATCGGCGTTCGTCCAGTAATGAAAGGCAGGGTAGCGTTGTTTGATCGAGTCTAATTGGTAGCCGCCAACGAAATGAACGCTAGACGTCAACTGTGCAGTCGCGTGCAGGAGCCAGTCAATGACCTTCGTTTGGCCAGAAGTGCTTCTCAGCGCAACGTGCTCCTCACCACAATAGGGCTTGCCTGCTCCAAGGAAAATTACTGCTGACTGCATAGCTACCTTCTTGTTAACGTTACTCAGTAAAAGCGCCGCATTTTTGGCAGCCGGAATTTATACTTAAGCGGTTACCAGTTTCTACCACCTGTGGTCCAGTAGCCGAATGAATAGCTACTGCGCAGGGGGTCCAGCATATATCGGTTGCGAGTTTGAGCAATGCTAGCTGCAACAGTGTCCCCGTGTAGTATCAGCTTGAAGTCAACGCCATTGGACTGATAGAGGTATTGCGGCACGCTTTGTTCGCTAAGCGCCGGGTCTCGCGGTAATGAAGCGATAAATGCCGGTGCTAGCCCGGGAATCCAGTCTTGTGCGGAACGACCCCAATCAGAACGGAACCCGTCAAGCCCTTGGCTAATTGGATAGGAGCCATTGGCCTGATGGTATTTTTCCAGGGCGACCTTGATGTCATTCAGATCCGCTATGCGTTGTGCATATAGCTTAAGGGGCGCGTTGCTTAACTTGACCTTCCCCGAGTTGACGAGCGCGCGCTGAAAATCTTTATCCCGGGAAATTTCAGCTGTCATTTGCGATCCGAAGTTGTAAGTTGAAGCTGCGTTTTTTACAACGTCGAGATATAAGCGCGGGCTGGAATCGGCGATTTGCGGGTTCAATAGATCGAGCCCTTTGAACACGTCGCATCTTTGATTGGAAGGCGAATGGAGGCAAAGTGTCCTGGCCAAGTCACCTAGACTAACCAGTTCGCTGTATTCGGACAGTCCCTGGTGGCGTGTAGAATAGTTTTTGATCATTAGAAGCGGGCGATAACGATCATAGCCCCATTCGATGTGGTCATTGATGGAATAGTTCTGCGGAGCATCATCAAAGTAGAGTGCCGGAGCGCCATGATCACTTTTGACTATAAAAAGTGTTTTGTCGTAAATATCGAGGGCTTTCAGTTTTTTTAATAGATCTGCCGTTTGTTTTAGTCCGCAGTAGGTTTCTCCGTATAATCCTTGATAGTTTTGATTGTGATCAAACCAGTCTCTATCATAGCTTCTATAATTGCATTCCCGGTCAAGGTCGACGGGGAAGTGCGTGTGGAGGAAGTGCATATAGCGAACGGATCTTGGTTTGTTCTTGACCTGAAGGCTCTCGGTAAGCCCAACAAGTATCTCGTTATTGAAAGTGTTTTCTATGTCCCAAGAGTCGCCTTGGTGTATGAGGGCGCGTTCGGATTGTCGACTGACGAGATACTTCGAAAGAAATGGACGCATTTTCAGGGAAATTAACTTTGCCGTTTCGGCTGTGCCGATTCTGGCGCCCACATACGGATAGAAATTGAGGATGACAGCGATTTTGTCTTGGATGGATGAGTTGGCGATATCATCGGAAGTGACCCTGTCTTTGCTTTCGGTATTGAATATTCCGTAGGCACCATAAGTCATAATGTCCGCTGAGGCAGATTGTTCTCTTTTAATTGAATTAGGTGTGTCCACCAATTGTTTAGCAAGGTTTGTTGAGGTCTGCGCCAATGCCCTATAGTTGATGTTGCCGTAAAGCTCTGTCCTGAGGGACGCCGCAGTGGCGGGGGCCAATGAAATAGCATTGTCGTAGAACGTAAAGTCATTAAAGGCGAGTTTTAAATCAGGGTTCTCGTCGAGCACTTTTTTTGCAATAGGGCCGGATATTCCATCCAGACTCAAGACAATGACATTGTCAGTGTCTGAAAGCGTAGAAAAGCGTTCAGCGCTGGCAAGCGCCTTGAAAATTTCGGGTGCGATTGGACCTATCGAAGTCAGAATCAATACAAAAACAAAAGCGTGCGTCGCTTGTTTTAGTCTGGTAAATGCAAGTGCTGTCAGTATGGATGAAAAAACGAAGACAAGAACAACATTGCTACTGTTGGTTTTTAAGTCTTCAGCGGACACCATCCCGCCTTGTTCCACCAATGGCAGCATGAAACCTGATATTAGCGCCCAGAACAAAAGAAAGTACAGGATTGCTGAAGCTACCGAAGACAGGCGTACAGCTTTAAGTAATTGAGCGATAATACAAAAGATAATGCCTGCGGCGACAGTGAACGTACCGTAAACGACCAAGGAGTCGAGAAGATTGAAGTTTAGATCGTCCCGTGACAGATAGGCGAGATATAGAGGGGTCCAAAGAAATAAAGTTGAAGACGTGGTTAGTGCTAGTGCTGCATGCTTAAAAAAATCTCGCATATGTTCGTTTAACGTCCCTGTTGGCGCGTGGGCGGCGTATGGTGGGTGTTTCCGCAAAGCGGCAGATTTTACCAGCCTGTCATAAAAAATAAACAAAAAATTCAGAGCCGTTTAAAATGCGCCTTTGGCAGAAAGGAACGATGTTTCTAATTTTTGATTTCCATGCGCAACAATTGAGTTGTAGCCGCGATGGCGTGAAGACGGCGATCCGGCCAAGAGCCTTCGATAACCTCAATGTTTTGGTCGTGTTTTTTCAGCCATTTATTCAATGCGTTAAAGAACGTTATTCGTTGGGGCAGTTCAGGCTGGCAACGCTGACCATCGTCGGTCCACTCGACATTCTCAGGTGACAACAACAAGTGCAGGTCATATTGCCTGGCGAGCAGCGCTTGCTCGATCCAGTCGGGGCAGTCGCCGAACAGT